>Ga0207714_1000089_pt1 | contig 53576 bp, 78 predicted proteins | sample PonA232FremontCA_2_FD_187270 | JGI IMG/M metagenome (GOLD analysis project Ga0207714, IMG submission 187270) | Marine sediment microbial community from Fremont, CA, USA - Pond A23 Sediment 2 (SPAdes) | ecosystem: Environmental > Aquatic > Marine > Unclassified | place: USA: Fremont, California... | reverse complement strand
GTAGTTGTTCCAGCGTGTTGGTTAAGGTCGGGGCTCGTCCTGATGCTGCGCGCGGACGACCGCCTCGGCCGTCGCGCGCTTGAAGCACTCGAAGTCGTCGCCGGCGGTCTCGGGCTCGCGTTTCAGCTCTTGGACGCGCTCGACGAGATGGACCCAGTCGTGGTCGACGCCGTACTCGTGGAGCGTCACGGTCAGCTGGACCGCGTCGTCGCGAGCACGTTCCGCCGAGCGCGTCGGCGGTGATCGATGCGGGTCCATGGTGCCACAGCCGGTGCAGTACGAGCTCTTCCCGTCCTCGGTGTACGCGGGCCCGAGGCGGTCGTGGATCTTGATCGACTCGAAGTACTCGCGGTCGAGGTAGTTCCACTTCGCGCCCTCGGGGAGGTCCTGCTCGACGAACGCGAGGACGTCGTGGCGCTCGATGCCGACCTCCCACGGGAAGTCCTGGTACCGACGGAGGCGTTGGAAGCACTCCTGGCAGACGTGGTCGTTCTCCGCGACGACGGCCCTGAAGATTCGGCGTGGGTCGTCCGGGATTTCAAGGCGATCATCGGGGAGTTGAATCACGGTTTGAGAGCCCGAAGAGGAGATAGCCGCGTCTGAGCAGGACACCACCTCTCGGCGGCTTGAGGACGAGCACGACCTGGTCGGCGACTGCCGTCGGTGTATATCAGATTTCATAACCTGTTATGTCTCAGGGTTATCCCCGATATGGTACACTACCTGTCTGAGGTCCTCCGAATCTCGACTCTTGAACAGATAGTCACCGTTTTGGAGGCTTTCGATCGCCCGATCCAGCGTGGTGTCTGCGAGTTCCGTCTCCTCGCGTAGCTCCTGGCGGCCGAGCGAGCCGTCACCCTCTGCCTCGATGACGTGGTAGACGTACTTCGCGCTCGGTGGCAACTCGGAGAGGTCGGTTGTTTCAGTCATCAGATAGAGCTGTGGCAGTGTCAGCGGTGGCCTGGATGCTGGCCTGCTTCGGGGTCGCACCGAACGACACGACAGACTCGGTAGTGGCGTAGGACTCGTCGACGGTGACGAGCATCGACCGGACCTCGAGGACGTCCTCCAGGACGTCGACCCAGGGGTCGAGCCACTCCCAGTGCTCGAGCAGCGGCCGGAGATCGGGGAGGCCCTCGTCGGTCAGGGTGAGCCAGCAGCCGCAGACGGGATCACTGGGGTCGCCCCATCTCTCCGGCTCGTCGACGAGCTCCATCGCCGCCTCGTAGAAGACGTCCCGGACGTACAGCCGGTCGGCGTCCTCGACGGGCCACGGCACGATCTCGTCGTACCGCTCCGCGTCGGTCCGGAACGCGATCGGGAGCCGCCAGGCTTCGTCGGTCTGCTCCAGGAGGCCGAGCGCCTGGAGTCGGTCGCCGGCAGCCTCGCCGTTCCGGGAGATCGTCGACCGGGCGACGCCGGCGGCGTCGGCGAGGTCTCCCGTCGACAGCGGTTCGTCGACGGCGAGCAGCGCCTTCACGATAGCCCGGCCTCCCGGCGAGCAGTGTGGGAGGAGGCGGTCGACCGGCAGCTTCGACAGCGCGAACCGGACCTCGCTCGGCCGGAGTTCGCGAGGGACGTCCTCGGTTTCCAGCCAGTTCAGCGCCGTCGCGACGTCGTACGGGTTCCCGGTGAACAGCCGGAGCAGCGAGACGGTCTCCCGGGTCGGTCGGAGGTTCTTCTCGCCGGCCATCCTGGACGTCGCGACGGCGAACTGCTCGCGGTCGAACTCGAACGCCCGGACCGGGATGTCGACGGTGAACTCGGGAGCGTCGTCCCGGACCTCGGACGGTGCCTGCAGCTCCGCCTCGAGGTCGTCGACGAACGCCGCCCGCTTCTCGCCGTCGACGGCGCCGAAGTTCCCGGCCAGGACGAACGAGCCGATCAGCTCGCCGACCGGGTCGGCAGCGTCGACGTCGGCGAAGATTGTCCAGTCGAGCTTCTGCTTCCGCTGCTCGAACAGCTGCCGGTACGCCGAGAACTGGGCGTACCGTGACTGGATCGCGGCGCCGATGGTGAGCGTCCGGACGAGGTCGTCCCAGCGGTCCTCGTCGAAGTCCGAGCTGAACGTCGGGAGGCGGACCTCGCGAACGACGTCGACGTCGACGAGGTCCATGATGTGGACTATCGTCCCGGCCAGGCCGAGAGCGTCCCGAAGGATCGTGCCGCGGAAGGAGTCCTCGTCCTCGTAGTCGCCATTGTGGAGCTTCGTCGTCAGCTCCTCGAGGTGGTCGCGGGCCTCCTGGAGCGCCTCGACGAACTCCTCGACCGTCTCGTGGTCGTCGGGAAGGTGACCGAGACACCGGGACGACCGGAGAACCTGGCGGTGCTCGTCGAACAGGTCGACGAAGTCGTAGTCCGCGGACTCCAGCCGTTCCGGCGTGAGGCAGTACTCGAAGATCCGCCAGTGGGTTAACGACCGGGCGGTGGACACCCAGTACTGCATCGGGTTGACGTACTCAGTCGAGGAGACCACGCGGCCCCCGCCAGGATCGACCCAGATGCCGGGGATGCGGTAGTCGTCGGCCTTCTCGACCGGGTGATCCACCACGCTGAAGCCGTTCTCCCGGGCTGAGGCGGCCGCCCCGAAGGCCTCCTCGCGGGACAGGGTGGCGACCGCCGCCAGCCCCGTTCCCTTCCGCCGCGGGTCTCTCGCGGGGGGGCCCTCGTGCTCGCGCGGGTTTACACGTCCATGGTCGGACGGATGCAACGAGTCGCTAAAGACCTCGTCAAGCCGCTGCTGTCGGGGGGTTTCCGTGTCTATCGTCTCGATCGCCTCTCGACCGGCGGGCCCGAGCTCGACGTGCGACCGGCCGCGGGCCTCGATGGTCTCGACCAGGCCGAGCTCGACGAGCGCGTCGTCGCGACGCTGGACCCAGTTCGAGATCGTCGGCTTCGAGACGTCGAGCGCCGCAGCGAGGGCGTGATAGCTCAGCGTCTCGTCGTGCTCGTTGTGGAGCAGCCGGAGGATCCGGGCGCCAGTCGACTCCCGATCGAGGACGTCCAGGGCACGGTCGACGCGGTCGTCGATAGGTGCTGTACGTCCCCGTCCAGTCCACCGTTCGTTAAACGCGGTCCGCTCCAGGTCGTGGCTCACCGCGAGCCGCCGGAGGTCGATCGGCGAGCCGACGACGACGACCTCGCAGTTCCGGGCGAGCTGCCAGAGCAGCTGGACGACGCGCTCGCGCTGGTCCGGGCTCTGGTCCTGGAAGGACTCCTCGAGGCGGACCGAGATGGTGGGCGTGTTCACCGCGTGTTCACTCGTGGCCCAGCCGACGAGGCGGGCCGTACCGAGGATCTGGTCGACCGGCGCGCGCTGCGTGCCGAGGCGGCGCGCGAGGAACAGCAGGCCGTCGAGGTCCTCGCCGCCGTAGATCAGCCGCCGGACGAGGTCCTCCGCAACGTCCGGGTCGTCGCGCTCGACGCCGCGCGCGAGGCGCTCGATCACGCTCCGCAGCGGGTAGGCGACGCCCCGGGACTCGAGGGCCTCCTGGAGCTCGCTCGAGGTGCGGCTCTCGGCGAACCGACGGACGCCCTCGACGAGCGCCGTCTGGAAGCCGGATTGTTCGACGAGGTCGGCCCACACCCCGGGGTTGTCCGCCGAGGATCGGGCGACCGTCGCGGCCTCGTCGAGGACGATCTCCGCGGTGGCGTCCGCGGGGTACTGGTCGTCGAGCACGAGGTCGCCGGTCCGCTCGTCGACGACGTCGTCGGCGCCCCACTCCTCGAGGCGCTCGTCGACGTCGTCCTGGAAGAGGTTCCGGCGCCACTCGGGGAGGCCGGCGTCGACGGCGTCGGCGTACGCATCGTCGAACATGCCGAGGGCCTCCTCGGCGGCCTCCTCGAACCGGCTGCCGCGGCGCTCGTCCATCGCGTCGACGAGCTCGGAGTAGCGGTCGGCGCCGGTCGGCCGTAGGTCCATCTGGTCGACGTCGGGCCCTCGGTCGAGCTGGTCGTCGACGGCGTCGGCCTGCTCGGCGTAGTCGTCCATCTCGGCGTACCGCTCGTCCTCGCCGGCGCGGCTCGCGAGGATCCGCGACCGGAGCTCTGCGGCGCCGGCCTTCGTGTCGTGCTGGGCGAGCGGGCGGAGCCGGTCGGCGTCGATAGACCTACCACAGTTTGGACACGAAACGCGGGCCTGTTCGCGACGCTGCTGGCGCTCGATGAGCCAGGGCGTGCCGCAGTCTGAACAGCCGACGACGTCCCACGGGCTCATCGGGACATCACCGGGGATGCCCCCAGGGCCCGCAGGGTCGTCGGCGGGTTTGGTCCGATCACGGTGGTGACGGCTACCGGACCAGTGAATCGCGCTGCTACGCGCCGAGGCGCGCTCCGCGGCGTTCGCGGTGGACAGCGCCGCCGCTCTCTGTGTCCGGTAGGCTTAATACGACGGGACCAGAAACCAGAGGTAGTACCACCTGCCTCCGGTTTCCAAGCCCGCCAGCGGCGGGTATCTTCGTCGGTGCTCCTGTCTTGCTGTCTCAGTCGTTTGTAACCAGGGTACTTAAATGGACAGCCACCGGGCTGGAAGTGATCGCACGACCTCATAGCTGCCCCCCGGCTGCGATGAGCAGCCCGATGACGGTCGTCGCGACCAGCGCGGCCAGGAACAGCTTCACGCCGAACCACGGGCTCATCTACCCGTCACCTCCCTGACGGCGCGCTCGACAGCGTCGTGGTTGCGCTTCGACCCGCCCTTCTTCAGCTCGTCGAGGAACCCGAGCGCCTCGAGGACGTCGGTGACCTCGTCCCGTGAGAGGTGGTGCATCTCGCGGCGGACCTGGTGGATAGTCTGCGCGTTCGCGACCGCGTCGACGAGCTCGTCGCGACTGACGCGCAGGGCGTCCAGGTCGATCGTCGCGGACTCCGAACTCTCGCCGCTGGTGGCGACGTCCTGGCCGCCGTCGGCCGCCTGCCGCTGGGCGTCCGCTTCATCTTCACTTTCACCGTCCGCACCGGCGCCGGCGTCGACGCCCTCGAACTCGACGTCGGTGACGTCTGAGAGCTCCCGGTCGCCGGAGCCGACGACCTCCTCGAGGCCGTAGATGCCGAGCATCCGGAGCGTCCGCTCGGTCGACCAGCTGACCTCGGCGACGACGTCCTGGAGGCCGTCGGCCTCCTCGACGATCGACTCGAACTCCCCGGGCTCCAGGTGGTCGAGCGTCGACTGCGGGACCTCGTGCTCCTCAGTCCGGTGGATCGCGAGCTCGAGGGAGTCCTCGAGGGTCGCCCCGCAGTGGCACTCCCGGGGGAACGTCTCCTCTGGCTCCTCGGTCTCGGACTCGTCCGGGGAGTCGTCTTCGACCTCGTCGACGTCGTCCTCCTCGTCGCGCTCGCCCCCGTCGTCGGGAGCAGCGTCGTCGGCATCGTCCGCCTCGGTCGTCGAGTCGTCCTCGGTGGACTCCTCGGAGGAGTCACGCTCGTCGACGTCCTCCGTCTCGTCGCCGTCGGCGTTGGAGTTGCCTTCCGGATCGTGGATGCCGTGCTGGACCAGCTGATATCGAACGGCGCCAGTCGTGACGTCGACGTCGAGCTCCTCCGCCGCGTCGGCGATCACGCCGTCGGCGGCCTCGTAGGCCTCGCGAAGCCGTTCGGGGTCCTGATGCGGCGGAACGTCATCCGTTCCGTCGTCGAGCCAGTCCTCGGGCGGGTCCGTGACCCGGTCGAGTTCCTGGTCCTCGTGCATGTGACCGTGGTGGCTCTTCAGACCGTGGTCGGTCAGCGGGCCCTTCTGGCAGATACCGCACCAGAACTCGGCCTCGCCGACGTCGAGTCCCCGGCCTTCGTGCGTCCGGGCCCGGTGGTTCTTCATCGCTCGGACGTCGTCGAACGAGCGCTCGCAGTCGGGGCATGGGACGTCTTGGTCGTCCTCGGCGCTGTCCTCCTGGTCAGGTTCGTCGACGTCGGCGGTCCGATCGGCGTCGCCGGCGCCGGCGACGTCCAGGTCCAGTCGCTCGGCGTTGAACCGAACGCGGTCGAGCTCGAGGGCGCGCTCGCCCCAGCGGTCGACCAACGTCTCGATGGAGGCCGCGAGGTCGTCTGCCTCGTAGCAGCCGCTCCCGACGGCGCCGTCGCCATCGACCTGGCCGGGGTCGGGATAGTGGTCGGCGACGAACCGGCACGCCGCGGCCCAGTCGGAGATGTCGACGATCTCGACCGGGTGCGTCTCGATGCCCGCCTGGCGGCAGGCCCAGATCCGCTTGTGGCCCTCGACGACCTCGAAGCCCTCGCTGCCGGGATGGTCGAGGTCGCCGTCGATCGGGCGGACGACCGGGAAGGAGCCGACGAACCCGGTGTCGCGGACGTCCGCGACGTAGCCGCGGTTTTCGGACTCCTGGAACTCGCGTTCGTGGTACGGCGCCGCCTCGATCGTCCGGAGAGCGATCCGCTCGATGCGGGAGTCGTCCTCGAGGACGGCGACCTCGGTGGCGCGAGTGACCAGCGTCGAGCCGACGTCGGTCTCGTCCTCGTCGACGAGCGTAGCGTCCCGGAGCATCAGGTGGCGCTCGTGGTGGTGGATCCGTTCGACCCACCCGCGGTAGACGCGGCCCTGGTTCGAGACGGCGCGCACGTAGCGGCCGCGGAGCCGGTCGTCCATCCCGTCGATGAACGGGTTGCTCACGCGGTCTCACCTCCGTCGTCGACGATGGGGTTCGCGCCTGGGTGCGGGCCCTCCTCGCAGCGGTCGCGATGGTCGGCGTGGCCGCCGTGGCGGATGTAGATCTCGCCACAGAACGGGCACCGACGCGGTGCGCCGTGGTAGGGGTAGACCGAGTCCCAGAGCTCGGAGGCCGAGTCGGGCCGGATGCCGAAGCAGTAGTACCGCAGGAGCTCGGCTCGGCCGACCGGCTCGACGAGCGGATGGACGTCGTCGGTCAAGCCGACTCACCTCCGTCGTCGGGGATGCGGCCGAGGCGGCCGCGACTCGTCCAGCTGACCTCGCCGATGACGACAGGCCACTCGATGTGGGCCTGCCGCTGGTAGCCCTTCGTCCCCGGACAGTCGTACCAGTTCAGCCCGTGCTCGAGGTCGCGGGGACCACAGACGACCCACCGCTCGAGTTCGAGCTCGTCGAGAACCGCGAGGAGGTACCGGCCCCCCTCGTCCTTCAGGAACTCGTGGGGCTTCTCGTGGAAGATCCACTGGCCGGGGCGGCCGTCGGAGGCCTTCCGCGGCTGGCAGGTCTTCAGCTCGAACGGCGTCCCCGCGGTCGCGCTGCGGGCGACCGGCGGCGACGTCGGGAGCGCCTGGTCGAGCTCGGCGTCGTACCGACGCTCGACGTCGTCGGGGACATGGGAGATCTCGAACGGCACCTGCGAGCAGACGGCGCGCTCGACATCCTCGTAGCGAGATCGGAGGTCCGTCACGTCGACTCACCTCCGTCGACGTCGGCCAGGTCACCGTCGGGCCAGCTCCAGACGAGGTCGCCGTCGACGTTGACGGCCAGCCCCTCGGATGTGATCTGGTCGTAGGCGTACATCAGCGAGCCGTAGCTCCCGAGTCCGTACCGGTACTGGCCGACCTTCGCGTACGCGAGCACGAGCTTCCGGCGCCGGTGGCGGATGCGGAGCTCGTTGAGGTAGCCGACCGGGTCACGCAGGAACCGCCGCAGGGCGGCGAGTCCTGATCGAAGGGCTTCGGCGATGCTCTGCATCAGCCGCTCACCTCGCTGTTGGACTCCCATGCGTCACGGATCAGCTGCTGGCGCTGCTGGATGCCCTGGATCCGCGACTGTAGGGAGTCGATCTCCTCCTCGACCTGGCTCTCCGCCGTCGCGACGAAGTACCCGTTCGAGTTCGAGATGACCGGCAGCTCGCGCTCCTCCAGGAGGGCCTTCACGGCCTCCCGGGTGCGCGGGTTCGAGCTCGAATCGTCGATACCGAGTTCGTCCGCGATCTCGCCGGAGCTGATCGCGTTCTCCGGCCCGCGATGGTTCGCCAGGACCTCCTCGAGCTCGTCGAGGAGAGTGCCGTCGATGTCCGGCCCGTCGTCCTCGCTGCGGGTCCGGCCACCGTCCGTCGACGCAGTCTCGCCGGTCTGGTCCTTGACCAGCTGAAGAACCGTCTCGCGATCGTCGGCCTGGACTCCGTGTTCGGAGACGGCCTGCGCGACCGCCATCCGCGGGTTCTCCCGGTGCTGCTCGACCATCCGAGTGGCGTAGTCCGCCGCCTCGGAGACGGCGTCACCCACCGTGACCACCTCGCGGTTCGGGCTCGTCGGTGGCGCACGTCAGGCAGCGGATGGCCGTCGGGTAGACGCTGCGGTCCATCGCCTGCCGTGTCGCCGGGCTCACGACGACGTCCTCGCCGCAGCCGTCGCAGGTGTCGGTCTCACTCCCCGGAACGGAGACGGGCGCGTTCCCGACGCGCATCGTGAGGGTAAACGCCTCCTCAGGCATCGGGACCACCCGCTCCGAGCGCCTCGATCCGGGCGTCGACGTCGTCGATCAGTTCGTCCTCGATGCTCTGCGGGCCGTCGTCCAGCTGCTCGACTGCCAGTTGGCCGCCGAACGGACCGAGGACCCCCGCGGGCCAGCGGCCGAGCCAGACGGTCGCGCTCCCCGCGCGGATGGAGACCTCGTCGTCCTCGCCGGGGAAGCCCTCGACCGTGTGCTCTTGGTCGGTGTCCGCGTTCATCGCGACGTTCCAGTCGCGCTCGCGGTCGCGAGCCGGGACGGTCGTCGTCCAGACGCCATCGATGCCCGACCCGTCGTCCGGGACGTCGCCTTCGGCGTCGGCGAGCTCGGCGAGCCTCGCGAACAGGAGACTGACCTGCTCAGACACCGTGATCACCTCGGCAGTCGGCGCCGCAGTTCGGACACTCACCGGCGCCGTCGGCTATGGCGACGTCCTCGAGGAACTCTCGGTCGTCGCGAGCGGTGTGGCTCCCGCTGACCTCCAGGTCGAAACACCCGTTCGGACAGGAGAGGTCGACCGTCTCAGACATCGTCGAGACGCACCTCCACGAGGTCGTCGGGGTAGCCGGTTCGCTTCCAGTACAGCTGGTAGCCGAGTGCGCCGACGTCGGCGAGCTCCTTCGGGATGCGGTCGGCGGCGCCGTCCTTGTACTCGTGCTCGAGGATGGCCTGCGCGAGTTCGCCGATCTCCTCGACCGTCGCGAGGGCGAGCTCCGGGTAGGTCTGCTCGCCCCACGTTTCGAGGTTCTCGCAGGCCTGGTCGCGCCAGCTACGCACCGTCCTCACCTCCGTCGATGGCGAGTGCTTCATCGACCATCGCGTCGATGAGGTCGGTCGTGTCCAGGCCGGTGGCCTCCAGGACGGACCGGAAGTGCGCGCCGAGCATCTGTATCTGCGCCAGCGCCATCGGCGTGCCGGCGCCGAGGACCGTGCTGGAGTAGTAGTCCGTCTTTCCCTCGGTCATCGCGACCAAGAAGTACCCCATCAGCTCGTCGGGGTCCTCAAGGGCGTCGCGGGCCGTCGTGACGTGCTCGGGGAAGTCCTCGTTCGTCGGCGCGCCGTACGCGACGTCGTAACCGTCGTTCCGCAGCGCCGTGATCAGCTCGTGGGCGCGCTTAGCCTCCTCCTCTTCATCAGACATCGGCTCCCCCCTCCTCGGACTCAGCTGAGAACCACTCGGCGACGTCGTGCTCGTGGGAGATGGCCCACTGCTTGACTTCGAGGATGGCCGCGTTGATGGCCTCCTGCTCCTCGCGGACCGACTCGTCGTCGAGCATGGAGTCGGTCTCGTCGTGGTAGGCGTCGGTGATCTCCTCGGCCTGCGTCTGCAGGAGGAACAGCGTGTCCAGGTACTCCGCGGCGACCTCCATCTCCTCCTCCTGGGCGGCGTGGAGCATCGCGCGCTCGAGGGCGTCGAAGGTCATGAACGCCGACCGCTCGTCGAACTCGACCTCGGCGACGCGGGCGTCCGACATCTATCGGTCACCCCCGCCCATCGTGGCCTCGACGTCGGCGAGCTCCTCGGCCTCCTCGAGGAGGACCTCCGCCGGGACCTCGGCCTCGAAGTCGGCCTCGTTGACCATCTCGAAGATGGCGCCGACGCGCCGGTCGGCTCGCTTGTCGGCCTTCGCGCGCTCGAGGACGGCCGCCAGGAACTCGGTGAGGATCTGGGTGTGAACCCGCCGGGCATCCTCGTCGAGCGCGGCCTCGACTGGGTACCGCGTCAGCCGGCCCTCGGGGTAGGCGTACGGTCGCTTCGGGCTGGAGACGGCGTCCTCGCCGGTCGGGAGGAACACGCAGTCGTAGACGACGTCGTTCTCGGTGACGCCCCACTCCCGGGCCATCGCGTCGTCGACGTCGATGTCCGGGTGCTCGCCGGCGCGGCGGTGGTCGCGACCGACCACCCGCAGCGCCTGGTTCCGCGACCGGTCCAGGACGATGCTCCCGAGTCGAATATGCTTCTCAGGCATCGGCCTCGTCACCTCCGAGGAAACACTGGCTGCAGGGAAGCGCGCTCGACGGGGAGTTCGGGCCTGGACAGCCGGGCGTCCCGTGCGGGCAGGTGTTGTCCTGGTCGGCGACGCCGGCGCTCGCGCGGACGGCGTCGACGTTGGCCTGCCGCCACTGCGCGGGCGACGGCCTACGCATCGGCCTCACCCCCTGCCGGGATGAGCTCGAGCCGGACCTCGCCGGTGTCGAAGTCGGCGACGGTGTTCCGGACTCGGAGATCGTGCTCGAGGGCGAGGTCGTGAACGGGCTCGGTCTCGATCTTGCCGTCGCCGTCGTGGCTGCGGCAGGTGACCTCGAAGACGTCCTCCTCGCGACCGACGGAGACGTCGTCCAGGTCGACGGCCTCGTACAGGAACGACTCCGCGCTCACTGGTTCTCACCCGCGTTGTCGTCGTCCAGGCCGAGCTCCGCTTCGAGGACCTCGACCTTGCCCTTCGCGCGACCGTTGCCGTACCCCATCGACCAGCCGAGGAGGAACACGAGGACCACCGACACCGCGAACCAGAGCGGTCCGACGGTCACTGCGGATCACCCAGGTTGGCGCGGCTACTGCTGGATGAGGTCCCCTTCCCCGCGAGGTCGGCACCGCACTTCTGGCAGCGGTAGCTCTTCTCGGGGGCCTCGCCGCAGGTCGGGCAGACGTCCTCGCCGCCGTCGGTGACGGGCTGGGGAGCGTCCTCGGTTTCGTCGTCGACGACGTCCTGGAGCAGCGCCGCCCGCTGCTTCAGCGCGGTCCAGCCGGCGTCGGTCAGTGCGTACCGGTTGGTCCGCTTGTCGATCTCGCTCTTCGCGACGAGCCCCTCCTCGACGAGCGTGTCGAGGTTCGGGTAGAGTCGGCCGTGGTTGACCGCCGTCTGCCGGTAGTCCTCCAGCGACCGCTTGATGGCGAGGCCGTAGGGATACTCGCCGCCATCGGTGTGGTGCGCGGCGATCGCCGTGAGGATGTCACGCTGGAACGCGGTGAGCGTCGCGGTATCGTCGGGTTCGAGGTCCGGCGTCACTGTTGCTCACCTCCTTCGTCCGCCGGATCCTCGTCGAACGTCAGCTCCACCGCGCCCTCGTGCTCGTGTTGGACCGAGGCGCCGCATCCATCGTTCGGGGCGTCGCCGTCACCGTCGCCGGCGGTTCCGAGCGCGTCCTCGAGGTTGCTCTTCGCCTGGAAGATGTCGTCCTGGAGCGGGTCGATCGGCGACGTCTCCGCGCCGGTCGCCTCGCCGACCTCGTCGATGACGTCCAGGACCTCGCGCTGGGTCTCCTCGTCGACGTCGTCGAGTGCCACGATGCGCGACCGGGCGCGGGCGAGCGGCGACATCGGGTCGCCGTACTCGTTCTTGGGGTCCTCCGTCTCGTCGACGAGGATATCGAGCTCGCGCAGACAGGTCTCGGCGGTCTCGACGTCGACGGCGACCGCACCCTCGGCGCCGGTGGCCTCGTCGCGACCGGCGTCCTCGTCGAGGACCTCACTCGGCGCCGCGGCGATCTCGAGCGTGAAGATGGGGCGGGTCTTCGGCTCGCCGCCCATCATCTGCCGCATCGCGCTCGCGACGCCGCCGATGTTCTCGTGGTCGACCTCGGTGCCGGTGATCCGGCCGCCGGCGTCGTCGACGGACTCGACGATCGCGGCGAGCGCGGAGGCCTCTTCGGGCGTCATCGTTCACCTCCCTCGCGCTGGTTCTCCCAGCGCTGGTACGCCCCGGGCTCGGGGCCGGCGACGGTTGTGCCGAGCGGGCCGACCGACGTCACCATCGGAACGGGCGGGTCGGTGATCGAGTCCTCGTCCTCGAGGACGTCCGGGCCCTCGAGGCAGACGGCCGCCGACTCCGCGCAGGCGAGGGCGCCCTCGACGTACTCGGCAGCGTCTTCGTCCTCGAACTCGACGTCGTCCAGAACGAGACGGAGCTGCTTCCGGACCTCCTGAAGCCGCGACTCCGGCGAGCCAGCGTCGCGACCGCCGTCGGTGGCGACCCGGCGAACACTCGTCGGGTTCGGCTGGTAGACCTCACCGTCGGCGTGGAGCTGCTGCATCGCCGAGCAGACGCGACCGAGTCCTCCGTTGACGTCCTCGAGTGCGGCCTCGATGACGTCGCCGACCGGCGCTCCGGTCTCGGTGGCGTGCTCGTCGATGGCCTGGAGGAGGGCCTGGCGGGCGTTCAGACTGCCCGCTGCCTCGCCCTCACCGCTCATGGCTGCCTCCGGTCGTGTCCCGCGAGTTCTGTGAAGCGATACCGTCTTTGGCCGGGCCCGAGAAGGTGCCCACGGCCCTGTGGCTGAGCTTGCATAGTTGGCTTCGGGGCCCGCGGTGCGCCGGACGCGCCGGGACTCCTGGCAGAGACGTGGCGCGTCCGGAGGGAACCGCGGAGGTACCTGCGATGTTGAACCTCCGCGTATAAAGACGGGTATTGTATTTCCGGCAAGAACGAGGTGTCCGGTAAGCTGTACTTACTGACCGCGGCGTCGGCTTATCGGCTCTATAACTAAGCCGCTGTGGCGTGTGTGCTTGCATGCGTTTTTGGTGATCAGCTGGCGCGTGGGGGCGCGCCAGTACCGCTATTTCTGGCGAGCTATGCGTCTACGCGGACGTCGTCGACGACAACTCCGTCCAGATCCTCCTCGGCGGCCTCGTCGAGCGTCTCGCGAACGTACTCGCTGAGGTTGCGGTCGGTCGCTGCGGCCGCGAGGTTGACCCGTCGTTTGAACTCGTCGTCACACCGGACGTGGATGTGTTCATCGTCGTTTTCTTGGTCACCCATAGCGCGGTGTTGCGTGTGTTACAGTATAATGCTTGTGGTGCGTGTATGACGTGGCATTACACCTAACACTTAGCCTTATTTGTGTTTGGTATCAACATCCGCAACACGATGGGTAAGCAACTCAGCGTCCGCATCGACGACGACCTCGAAGAGCTCATCGAGAAGGAGAAGGCTAAATCGCCGTACGAGCCGAGCGAATCGGATATCGTTCGCGCAGCGCTGCGGGACTACCTGCAGGAGGATGAAGAGGGAAACGCCGAGGGAAACGGCGAGGAGACGACTGCTGCGATGACGGCTGATTAATTCATTCGAGACAGAACAAAGCTCACCGAACAGCGGGTGCTCGCCTCAGCGGTTTAACCAACAGACGCGGGTGTAGCGTCTTAGTGTTGGTTAAGAACCGGGAGCGACACCGGCGCCTCGATCGACTCATCCAGCACGTAGTACCAGCGGTTCTGGGGCGGGCCCTGGTAGTCGATGAGGTCGTACACTCGGAGCTTCGAGAGCTTGTTCCGCCGGGCCCGCCCGCCGATCGGCGTGAGGTCCCGCCCGAAGTACACGTCCTCGGCGATCTCTTCGTACTGCTCGTGGAGCGTGCTCGCCGAGATCTTCCCGGCCTGGTGAATCAACCCGTACAGGACGTGGTGGTGGAACGGAAGCGAGTGGAGACTCGACCGTCGCATCCGACGACGCGCGAGCTCGAAGGAGTCCTCGACGTCGTCCGGCTCGATCTGACTGTGGGCTCGGTCGCTCGCGAACTCAGCGGCAGCCCGCAGTGCCTGGATCCCGTACCTCGCGACGCCGGCGACCTCGTCGGCGATGGTACGGAGCTGCTCGTCGTCGACGGCGCCCCGCCGGAGGCCCTGGTCGGCGCGGTCGCGGAGAATCGACGAGAGCTCGCTGACGCCGTACCGGTCGAGTTGGATCGGCGCCGCGAGCCGGCGCCGGACGTCGTCGCTGACGCGAGCGAGCCACCGCTCCTGGTCGTGGCAGATCCCGACGATCGACACCCCCGCGATGTCGATGACGTCGTCGAGGATCCCGGCGTCCGGGAGCGCGTCGGCCTCGTCGAGGACGAGGATGTACGGCTGGCGGATCGTCTCGCGGAGCTGGTCGCGGAGGTCCTCGACGTCGGCGTCGTCGCGAACGTCGACGGGAGCCCGGTGCTTCTGGAGGGCGGCCTGGAGGACGTCCTTCGTGTCGACGCCGAGGCACTCGATGTGGGCGTGGTCGACGTCGGCGTACTGCTCGAGTCGGCCGAGCGTGTGCCGGACCAGGACGGTCTTCCCGACCCCGGACGGACCGGCAACGAGCACGTCGGTCGCCTGGTCGCCGTCGACGGCAGGGTCGAAGGCACGGCAGAGCTCTTCGACCGGCCCCTCCCGGTGCTTCAGCTCCCGTGGGAGGTACTCGTCCTGAAAGACGCGGGGGTCAGTTATCATACAGATGAATATTAATCAGGGGATAATACATAAAGAAGGGTCACACTTCCGGCAACTACCTACCCGGGCGCCTCGGTCTCAGCCGCTGTGTCGTCCGAGTCCGAGCGGTCACTCCGCTCCTCGATTGCGTCGACGAGCTCGTCGAGCCACCCGGTCTCGAAGTCTCCGCTGGCGGACAGCAGTCCGTTGTAGTTGTGGAGCTCGACTTGGTAGACGTCGTCCGCGGTCTCGAACGTGAAACCAGGATCCCGCGCACCGGAGCCCGTGCGGACGTCCGTGATGTCATCCAGACTGATTCGGATTGTCCGAGTGGGCTGCGCGCCCTTCTTCGCGTCGTTGATCGCCTTGTAGCCGTCATCCAGAAGCACGCCCATCTCGATCTCGTCCTCGAGGACGCGGAGTCGAGTGATCAGGTCCTCGTAGGGCTCCTCCTCGACGGTCCCCGACGATGTGGTCCGGGCGAACGTGTCACCTCCAACGCGCCAGCCGCTCTGCGTGATTGTCGCTCCATCGCTCTGTGTCGGCACGGTGAGTTCACCGAACAGGTCGCTCTCGGCGGTGACGATCTCGACCGGGAACGTACTCGCGTCGACGTCAACCGACGAGCCGCCCGAGCCGCGGAGCTTCGCGATCGGGGCCGTCCAGAGCTTCTTGTAGGCGTTCCAGAGTCCCATGCTCGGTACGTGGGACGAACGTGACAAAAATATGGGTCCCTCAGCCGCGGGGAGTCAGTCGTGGCAGACGACGTGGTACGTCATCGGCCGCCGGGGGCCTCGCTGCGGGCGCCGTGACCCATCGGCGGGTAGACGACGAGCCGCGTCGGGTCGTCCTCGTCGACGCGCGCGGGAATGCCGCGCTCCTGGAGGCGGTCGCAGTTGTCCGCGACGGCGGCCTCGCTCGCGCGGATCACGACGTACCCGTCGTCGTTCCGGGCGCTGGCGTCGAGGCAGAGTTCGCCCGACACCCAGGCGGCGAACTCCTCGAGGCGCGTGTACTGGCGAAGCCGCCGGCCGAGCAGCTCCTCGGCGCGGGTGACCGCGACGTCGCGAGCGCCGCGGGCCGCCACCCGGGCAGCCTCCTTCATCGCGTCGCCGGCGAGCGTCTCCTCGACGTCCGCCGCGTAGAGGTCGGCCTGCTGGTAGATGTACGCCCAGGCGGCGAACATCTCGTCGGCCCGCAGCGTGTCGAGGTCCTGGTCGTCGACGATGTCGAGCTCGTTCGCGAGGTCCTCGGCCGCGCGCTGGGAGTCGCGCAGCTGCATCAGTCGTCACCCCCGAGCGTGACCTGGTCCTCGTCGGCCTGCGCCCGGCTCACCTTGCTCTCGGCGCGGATGTGCTTGCACTCGCCGGCCTCGCGCGGGTCGTCGGCCTGCTCGCGGTAGTGCCACTGCGGGCACGAGCACGCCCACGCGGTGACGGGTTCCTCCTCGCCGTCGAAGTACACCTCGGTCTCGACGACGAGGTAGGCGTGGTCGTCGCTCCCGGACGGCTGGACCGCGGTCGAGGCGATGTCGACGCTGGTGACGTCGCCGCGGTCGCCCCAGTCCGCGACCGCGGGGAGCTTGAAGCCGACGTTCCCGCTGACGAGGAACGGCGACAGCATCAGTCCGTCCTGCTGGGTGTTCAGTTGCATCAGGTAGTCACTCGGTTGGTGTCGTCGGTTGATTCGCTGCCGTCGCCGGAGAGTGGCCCGACGTACCGGCATCGGTCGTGGCCGCACTCGGGGCAGTCGTCGGAGAGGGTGCCGACGTACTCGTGGCCGCAGTTGGAACACTCGTACTCGAGCTCGTCGGGATCCTCGTCAGCCTGGTCCTCGGTCGGGTCGTTCCCGTACCGCTTGTCGAGCGAGCACATCTTACAGAGCCGCCGATTCGGGCCAGTTCGCTGGCCACACTTCCGGCACTTCCGCCCCATCAGCTGCCCACCCCGTCGACCTCCGGGATCTCGATGTCGGCGGGCGTCGCGAGCAGCTCGCCGTCGCGACGCTTCAGGTGGTACGTCGAGCCGTCGGCGGTCTCGCCGACGACCCCGGTGACCGGCTCGTCGATGACCTCGTAGCGGGCCCACCGGACGATGCCCAGCTGGGCGACGTCCTCGGGGACGTCCTCCTTGACGGCGACGATCTCCGTGCTCATCAGTGAGGAGCCGGTCTTCACGGTGGCGCCCGGGCTGACGCCGGGGCGGAGGCGGTCGTCGATGCTTGAGAGCCGGCTGAGGGCGGTCTCGCCTGCCGTTTCGATACCTTCTTTCGTGGCGTTCGTGTTCTTCAACATGCTTCGGGTGCTCCGAAGCGCGGTCGGCGGCGGTGGTGACGCCGCCGGCCATTCGTTCTGAACGGCCGTGTCCCGCGCTTCTCAGTCACTTCTACACCATCTGGGCCCTTAACCGTTACGGAGTAACGGACTAAGGTTGTGCTTCACGTAGTGCCAGCGTAACGACTTTAGTACGGGCGAACGAAACGGACTTCAGGGTGTTCGCATGAGTGCGACACAAGAGATGGTAAACGAACGATTCACTCCGACCGAGAACCAGGACCGAGTCCTCGACGTCTTCAAGAAGGGCCGCGAGGTCCCCGGCGAGCCCTGGGGCTACGCGAACCCGATGCGGATCCGCCTCGAGACAGGGATGAAGAAGCAGCGCGTGAACGACGCGCTCGGCAGCCTCGTCGACGCCGGCTGGATCGAGCAGCACCACGTCGACGACGAGCCCGTCCGCGGACTCTACCGGTTCGTCGACGATCCTCGCGAGGACACGGAGGGCGAGAGCTGATGGCGGACTACCCGACATCGAGCACGCGCGACTTCGGTCACGTCCGCGAGGGGTACGCCGTCGAGATGAACTTCGCCGGCTTCGCGTTCCGCTCCCTGACCGTCGAGACCGAGGACGAGGCCGAGATGATCCGGCAGGCCCTCGAGGAGAAGGACGGCACCAGCGGCGTCCGGGTGGTCGTCGATGGATAGCCCCGACGACACCCGCGTTCAGGAGGACGGCCTCGGCGACCTCCCGGCCCCCGACGACGCCGGCGAGGTCCCGGTCGCGTTCCAGATCGACGCGAAGCCCAGCGACGACGAGGACTTCAATTGGATCCACACGATGTGCGAAACCGTCGCGACCGGCGTCGTCCTCGAGGCCAGCCCCGGCGGCCACAAGATCGTCGCGATCTTCCAGATGTACCGCGACTTCATCGAGGAGAACCTCGACTCCGTCCAGGGCCCGCTCGACCCCACGCGGTTCGTGAACTGGCTCACCGCGGAGTCCGAGTCCCGGCCGCCGACGCCCGACCAGTGGGTCGACGAAATGTTCGAGGCGCTCGACGAGCTCTTCATCGACGCCGTCCGGGAGCAGCATATGCAGCCCGAGGAGGCGTTCGAGCACTTCGACCGGTACGTCACCGAGCTCGTCGACTGGTTCATCGAGGAACGCGACGTCGACCCGGAGCTGTTCAACCGAGGTGACGGCGATGTCTAACGCCGCCGACGGCGCCGCGTCGACGGCCCGCCCGGGCGTCGACGCCGGCCACGACATCCAGTTCGACGAGGAAACCGAGGCCCGCCTCGACCGCGCCGTCGACGAGACCGACTTCGACGGCGCCGAGGACCTCATCCGCGAGGCGACGCTCCGCCTCCTGGACGACGTCCTCGACGAGGACGGCGCCCTCGAGTGTCCCCACGACGACTGCGACCGGACGTTCGCGACGATCCGGGAGTGCCGCGGCCACCTCGGCTCCAGCGAGCACGCGCTCGACGTCCCCGAGGGCGACTTCTGGTGCGGGTACTGCGGCTACGGCCCGACCAGCTGGCGCGGGATCAACGCCCACCACGGCTCCTCGGACCACGACGGCGACCCAGTTCGGCTCGACGAGGAGCCCGATCGGGAGGAGCTCATCGCGCCCGATGACGTCCCCGACCACAAGAACCCGGAGCTCCTCGAGGACCTCTACCACCGCCACGACGGGAACTACTCGGAGATGTGCCGCCAGCACGACTTCGAGGTCAGCCCCGGCCGAGTGCGCCACTACCTCATCGAGTTCGGCATCCACGAGGTGACGCCCCAGGGAGAGGCCGAGGACGGCGACGGCCCGCTCTACCGGGACCGCGAGTGGCTCCAGGAGCGGTACGACGCCGCCGACGGGAACATCTCCGAGATGCACCGCCGCATCGAGGAGGACGGCGAGCTGGATGTCCCGTACCGGACGCTCGTGAAGAACCTGAAGAGCCTCGGCATCCACGACCCGACGGAGTCGCCCGGGCGGAGTCAGGCCTGGGAGCAGCGCGACGACGCGGACGGCGCCGAGGACGATGACGATGACGACGACGTCGACGAGGCGATCGAAACGACCGAGGCGACTGAAACGACTGAAACGACTGAAACGACGTCCACGATCGAAACCGAGCCCGACCAGGAGGCCACTCCCGAGCCGGAGCCCGAGCCCACCGAGGAGCCGGACCCGGAGCCCCATCCTGAACCCGGCCAGGAGGACGGCGCCGAGGACGACGTCGACGAGGAGGCCGACCGGGTGGCCGCGGTGATCGACGTCGACGACCCGGCGGACGCGACCGACTTCGAGGACCTCGCGACGCCCGACTGGCTCACCGAGGCCTCGTTCCACGTCGCGCTCGAGATGTCCGATGACGCCGAGGAGTTCGCCGGAAACCTGGGGTGGGGCGACCCGCAGGACCTGCAGCTGATGGTCGAGGTCCTCGGCCTCGAGGACGAGTTCGCAGGTGATTCCGATGCGTGAGTGGCATCAACGGACCGTCGGCTGGGCGATCGCCTCGGCACCGTCAGTCGCCTACGGGCTCGACTTCTGGGGCTTTCGACCGGCAGTCCTGATGTACCTGCTCCTGCTGCTGGCCCTGCTACTCGATATCGGTGCGAGGATGGAGGAAACCGATGTCTGAAACCGATTACAACTACGACGCGATGAACGTCCTCGAAGAGGTCAAGGGACTGGCTGAAGTCCGCCTCTCCGAACCCCACACGGTCGAACTGACTGTATGGGAAGACGACGACTTCCGAGTACAGGCGTTCCACACCATAGACGCAACCTACCCCTTCGAGGCAGAGGCTCGAGGAGAAGAAAAGGGACTGCCGTTCTACCGGGAACGAATCGCGTTCTCGACAACCGGCGACGAAGAGGGCTGGCTCCGGCACGAGGTCGTCCGGTGCTACTGCGGGGAGACCGCACATAGGACGATCTGGTCCGACCGGATCGGCGGCTACACGCCAGATTGGCCGGCCCCGCTGGTACGCGCTGAGTATGGTGATCCCGATGCCTGAGACGATCCCCGAGGAGTGCCAGCTCTGCCGCCTTCTCGACTACCGGGGCGACGAGATCAACGCGCCCTCGCACTCGATCGAGGTCGCCCGGGAGGACGGCGGCATCAAGATCGTCTACCTCTGCCAGCGCTGCGCGACCGAGATGGGCTGGGACGACGATCCGACGCTCGACCCGCTCGACTGCGGCGCCGGCGCCGTCGACGGAGGTGGCCAGCGTGCCTAAACCGTTCGACGCCGCCCTCGTCGGCTGTACGAAGCGGAAGCGCGACGAGCCAGCCCAAGCGGGCGACCTCTACGACGAGTCCCCGCTGTTCCGCCGGCGCCGACGCATCGCTCGCGACCACGCCGGCCTCTGGGGCATCCTCTCCGCCGAGCACGGCTTCGTCCACCCCGCGACCGAGCTGGAGCCGTACAACACCCACATCCGGGACGTCGACACCGAGGCCTGGAGCGCCGAGGTCCTCAGCGACCTCGCCGATCTCGTCGGCGCCGGTGACCGCGTCGTCATCCTCGCTGGCGCCCAGGACTACGTCGACCCAGTCCGGGCCCCGCTGCGGGAGCTTGACGTCGACGTCGTGGCGCCGCTGCGGAAGCAGCCGCCCGGCATCCAGTTCAACATCCTGGACGACCTGATGGAAGCACTCGACGAACACACCGCGGTGATGTAACATGTCCAACGCAACACCTCAGCAGACCGAATCCAGTAGTACCGTCACCCTCGGCGACGTCTCCTTCGACCCCGTCCAGACCCAGGACTTCCGGCTCAGCGTCGAGGGCACCAGCGGGATGGGGAAGAGCAACACGCTCGCCGTCATCCTGGAGGACCTCGCCGACGTCTCGATCCCGACGCTGATCATCGAGCGCCTCGGCGCCCTCAGCCCCGTCCGCCTCGAGGACGAGGACATCGTCGTCGTGGGCGCCCGCGAGGAGGAGGGTGTCGACCTGGCGGTCGGCCTCGAGGACCTCGACCAGATAGGCAGCTGGATCCTCGACCGCGGGATGAAGATCCTCCTCGACGTCTCGACGTACGCCGACTACGAGCAGGACGGCTCCCGCGTCCACGAGGCCGCTGCCCGCGCGGTCCGCAGTCTGAACGACCGGGCCCACGAGAAGTACCGCAGCGGCGACCGGACGAAGAGCCTCCTGGTCGTCGACGAGGTTCACTACCTCGCGCCGAAGAACTCCGCCCCCGAGCCCGAGCTCGACGAACACGTCAAGCGGTGCCGGGGCCAGCTCATCAAGGTCGCGACCGAGGGCGGGAACAAGGGGATCTCCGTCGTGTCCGGCTACCAGCGCCGGGCGTTCCTCCACAACGGCGTGATCCAGCTCTGCGACGACTACATCGCCCACAAGCCAGGCGACGAGGACGTCGACCGGACGGCCGACGCGCTCCGCTGCTCGGAGGACGAGCTCGCGAACCTGCAGACGGGCGAGATCCTCGCGCGCGGCGAGTCCATCACCGACGGCGACCTCGTGGGCCCGACGAAGGTCCGGAAGCGCCGGTCCCCGGACCCCCGCGAGGAGTCCTTCGAGCTCCCCGAGACTCCCGACGAACTGAGCAACGTCCTCGAAGACATCCAGGAGGAGGTCGAGGCCGAACGCGAGCGCCGCACCGAGCGCGAGGACGAGCTCGAACGCCTCCGGGAGGAGAACGAGCGGCTGCGCGAGGAGAAGGCGGAACTGGAGGAGGAGCTCGCGAACGTCGACAAGCTCTCGGACGCGATGGAGCGCTTGGTGGGCTCCGGGAACGGCGGCGTCGACGCCGGCGCCGGCGCTGCGGCCGAGGTCGGCGAGGGCGTCCAGGAGCTCCAGGGCCGCGTCGACGAACTGAAGCAGGAGCGCGACCGCCTCCAGGAGGAACTCGACGACGTCCAGGCCGAGCGCGACGAGCTCGCCGAGGAGAACGAGTCTCTGCAGGAGCGCGTCGCCGACCTCGAGGCCGACGTCCAGGAGCTCCGGTCCGCGTTCGAGGGCGCGCGAGAGGACGTCGCCGCGCTCGTCGAGACGTTCGACGTCGACGTCGATCTGGCCCCGGCGGCCGAGGTGGACACCGAGACCGATGACGCCAGCTCGGCGCCGGCCGCGTCGACGCCGGCGGAGGGGTCGATCATGGCGGAGTTCCAGGAGGAGGCCGTCGACCGGATCATGGCGACGGTCGAGGACCTGAGCGACCGCCAGTGCCGCCTCCTGAAGTACATCGAGGCGCACGACCAGACGCTCAGCAGCCAGAAGGCGTGGGCGCAGCGGACGTTCGGCCTGCAGAGCGACCCGAGCGGCACCCACTACGAGGACATGAGCGAGCTCATCGACCAGGGGTTCGTCCGGAAGAACAACGACGGCTCGATCGCGCCGAACGTCCGCGGGCGCGTCGAGGACGAGCTCGGGAACTACGACGTCGACGACGCGACGATCGAGGAGACGTACCAGCAGGTGCTGGCGGAGCTGGCGGCGAACTGATGGCGCGGCGGCGCTCGCGAGCGGCCTGACTTTCCTTCGCGGTGGTGTGCGGGCGACGAGCGTCTGACGGACACTTATTGCGCACTGTGTTCCACGTCTACACGTATGAGTGAAACGAGTGAAACGAGCGAGGCGACTGAGGCGACTGAAACGACCGGCGCCCCGATCGTCTCGCTGCTCAACCAGAAGGGAGGTGTCGGGAAGACGACGCTCACCGTCCACGTCGCCGGCGCGCTGAGCGACCGCGGCCACGACGTCCTCGTCGTCGACCTCGCCCCCGAAGGCGCCCTCACTTCGATCATGGGCTTCGACGATGTCTACGGCGACCTCGACCTGGACTTCACGCTCCACGAGCTGCTCCTCGAGCCGAACGAGTACGGCGAGCGCGCGCACGAGCTCGTCCAGGAGGGCCACGAGTTCGACATCCTCCCCGCCCACGAACGGATGGTCGACAACACCGCCAGCTCCCTCGACGGCGAGCCGCGGGCCCGCGAGCGTCTCGGGATGGCGCTCGAGGACCTCCGCCAGCGGTACGACGTCGTCCTCATCGATAACGAGCCCAGCATCAACGTCCTGACCGACAACGCCCTACAGAACAGCGACGCGGTGATCATCCCGTCGTACGCCGAGGCGCTGAGCGTCCAGGGCTTCGACCGGCTCCAGAAGCAGATCCAGTCCATCGAGTCCTACTACGGCCCGGTCGAGATCCTCGGCATCGTCGTGAACCGGATCGAGCAGAACAAGCAGGCCGAGGCGATGGTCGAGCAGCTGCGCGAGAACTTCGGCGCGCACCTCCCGGTCTGGGAGGTCCGGAAGCGAGTGGCGCTCCAGCGCTCCCTCTCGAAGCACCAACGCTCGATGTTCGACGTCGAGGAGAGCACCGACATGGAGGAGGTCCTCGACGAGATCGCCGCGGAGATCGAGACGACGTTCGCCGTCGGCGAGGAGGTGGCCGATGTCTGACGGCGCCGACGGCGAGGGCGACGCCAGCGAGGAGCTCGGGGAGACCGCCGACCGGATCGGCGGCATCGCCGATCGTTTCAACCAGTCCGACGAAACGACTGAAACGACTGAGGCGACCGAAACGACCGAGGCGAGTAAAACGACAGAAACGACATCCACGAGCGACGCCGGCGCCGATCCCGTGGGCGGGACGGGGCAGACGAACGCGGCCGTTGAAACGAGCGAAACGACTGAGGCGACTGAGGCGAGTGAAACGACGTCGTTGCCGGGCGACGACGTCGTCGTTCGCGAGGACTGGAACGGTCGGACCATCTACCTCAGCGACGACCTCGTCGACGAGGTCGAGGATGCGTACGGTCGCTACTACGGAGCCTTCCGGAGCGAGCACGGCCGGGAGCTGAAGAAGAACCGCGACCTGTACCCAGCGATCTTCCGGTCGGCGCTACGGGAAACGTCGATGGAGGAGGAGCTCGGGCTCGCCGACGAGGCCGACGGCGCCGTCGACGGCGAGTAGCCGCGGCGCCGACCGTCGCGGCCAGGCTGGGGCGTCTCTTCATATAGCAGTATATGATTCATGAGTCGGCGTTTGGACGCCGGTTCTCGGCGTACGACTCCCGGGGTTGACGCCCTCGAAGTACCACTCCACGCCCGCGAATCGCAGGACGGCGGTGACTCCGGCCGACGCCGGCGCGAAAAACGTACGAGTCCATCAGCAGAATCGTACATTTTACGACGAGCCCGCGCAACCGGATTCACATGACCGACCACGACGACAAACACTGGCTGAAGCCCGGCCAGGTCGACGCGATGCGAGAGGGCGCTCGCGAGGGCCGCCACCCCCGGCGCGACGACGCGATCGTCACGCTGCTCTACGACACGGGCCTCCGTCGCGAGGAACTGTCGCTGACCGACCGGGCGATGGTCGACCTCGAGGACGAGCTGCTCCGGATCCCGACGTCCATCCAGAAGGACTTCCCGAACGACCGGAGCCCGCCGCCGGCGACGTTCGAGCTCGACCGCAGCGACCAGCTCGACGTCGTCGCGACGCTCCAGGCCTACCTCCAGCAGCGCGACGATGACCACGCGGCGCTGTTCCCCTCGCAGAAGAGCCCGCGGCTGTCGGGGAAGGCGATCAACGATGCCGTGAAGCGCGCGGCGGCGGCCGCCGACGTCCGGCCGTACTCCTTCTCCGGCCGCGGCGAGCCCGACGACGTCACCGCGCACACCCTACGCCACTCGGTCGCCTGGCGGATGCTGCGCGTCGAGGACGACAACACGCTCTACGACGTGAGGAACAGGCTCCGGCACTCGTCGATTCTGACGACCGAGCGCGAGTACGACCACTTCGAGACCATCTGAACCTCGGGGTCAGTCGTCCGAGTCCGGGTTCACCGGCGCCTTGTACTTCGACTTCACCTTGCTCCCCTCCCGCCACTGGTAGTAGTAGTAGCGGTTCGAGTTGATCTCCTTCACGACGACGCTGGCCTTCGTCGGGACGTCGTCCGGGAGGTCGTCGACGTCCTCGCTGTCCTCGCGAACGACCTCCTCGTCGCCGTCCTCGAGCTCGGCCTCTGCCTGGGCCGCCTTCGCGGCGGCGAGGTCCTCGGCGTAGCGGGAGATCTCCTCGAGCGTCTGGGCGTCCTGGCGGTCGAGGCCGTCGAGGATGTACTGCGGGATGCTCGCTGGCGGTTCGGGCGTCGGTGGGGCACTGGTCGCCATCTTAACCAACACGACGGGCCGGAGCCTACTAAATGTTGGTTAAGCCAGCGGCGGGCCCGACGCCGGCGCCGGCGCGGGGCGGTCGCTACGCGGCGCCGTCGAGGCGGGTGACGTCCAGGAGGGTGACGTCGTGGGCGTCGAACTCGTGGATGTCGGCGCCGCGGTCGAGGGCGGCGTGGCCGGCCAGCTGCTTCGCGGCGCTGTCGGAGAGCTCGGGCTGGACCGTCTCCTTCTCGACCGTCGCCCGCTCGCCGTCGTACTCGTAGTCGATCTCGAAGCGGTACTGGGCGTTCCCGTCGGCGCTCGTGGCGGTGGGTTCCATCGCATCTGTGACACGATTCCCTACCGTAATAAGCGATGTCTTTGCGGAGCAAAACCGCTGTACGTGACGGTTAACTACGTGGGACAACCCTTATTATTACCCCCGCTCATCGGACACTCGCAGGAGGCCTGAAACGATGAAAAACGACAGTAGGAGCCCGTTCACGCACGGTATGGAGATAGAACAGTTCCCCGGTCCGCTGCCGAACCCGGTCCGGGAGTACACGATGAACAACAGCTGCGGCCGGCTCACCGACTGGCACAACGACGCCAGCGGCCCCCGCGAGACCTCGATCGGCGCGTACAAGAACTGCAAGACGATCCTCAACCGGTTCTACCAGGACACGCGCGACGAGGACATCACCTGGGACTGGCACGGCGCCCAGAACGGCGCCGGCGCCGGCAGCCACGTCCACCTCTGCGTGGCCGGGGACGTCTTCGACGACCCGGTCACCGCCTGGACCATCAGCTACAACACCGTCACGGAGATCTTCCCGTTCCTCGCGCCGTACTTCTGCCACGACTGGGAGAACGGCTTCCGCGAGGGCACCAGCTACCGCGGCAGCGAGCTCAACGTCGAGCACTGGGCCGAGGGCCAGACGACCCGGCTCAGCCAGGACAGCGTCCAGGACCGCGTCGAGAACCCGAGCTCGTACCGCCGCGAGTACAGCAGCGTCACGTTCAACCCCGCCCAGGGCAGCGGGAAGCCGCTCACCATCGAGCTGCGCGCGAACGACGCCCACCCGGCGATGGCCCTGAACGGCCTGCTCACCATCCGCCGCGTCACCGGCCGCGCCATCGAGGGCGGCTGGAGCCCGAAGCTCGAGAACCACCGCCGCACGCTCGAGCGCGTCTACGAGAAGATCTACCGGCGCGCCACCGACGTCGGCCTGATCACCGCGATGAAGGAGCCCATCGAGGGCGGCATCACCTTCCAGGAGGGGCGCGGCATCCCGGGCGTCGACCAGCGCGAGTTCGAGACCGCCTGGGAGGTCCTCCGCGCCATCCAGGTCGCCTACCCCCAGACGCCGAACACCTGGCGCTGCCGGGCGTACAACCTCGTCCGCACCGGCCGCGACGAGTACTCCCCCGCGAACAACACGGAGGCGCTCTGGAACATCGACGCCGACCAGGGCGAGTTCAGCTGGCAGCACGGGCCCGACGACCACACCAGCGCCGCCGGCGCCGACGCCGCCGAGGAGGTCGATGCCTGATGTGCTGGATGAGCATCTACCGCGGCGACGACGCGGCCGGCCGCGCCCTCGAGGCCTGCCAGCGGAACGAGCAGCGCTCCGGCGGCCACTCCTGGGGCATCGCCGTCGCCGTCGACGGCGAGCTCCATCGGAAACGCGGTGTCGGCCACATCCCGCCCGAGGCGTTCGACCTCTACCCCGAGGCCGACGTCGCCCTCGCGCACACCCGCTTCGCCACCAGGGGCGACGTGAATGTGCAGAACGCACATCCGTTCGAGGTTCGCGACGGCGCCGGCGAGACCATCGCGATGCTCGCGCACAACGGCACCTGGCGGTCGGCGCCGGGCGACGAGGAGCGCGCGGACACCTACTACATCGCCCGGCTGCTCGAGTCCATCTACCGCGCCGACCCCGACCGGCGCTTCGAGGAGATCGTCCAGGCGACCGGCGAGACCACTGGCGAGACGCTGACCGTGCTCCACCGTGACGGCTCGGCGTACACCTACTCCGGCCGGTACGAGATCACCGAAGAGGAGTCCTGCGTCCGGAGCTCCGGCGGAACGCCTATTCCCGAAGGAGTCGTGACCGACGTATGATGAAGGCGACCGAGCTCCACTACAACCACGACACCGGCATCGTCACTGTCCACGAGCTGGGCGGCCGCAAGACGACCGTCGCCGAGAACTGTAGCGGCCTCGACGTCGTCGCCGGCGATGACATCTCCGTCCGCGTCGACGCCGAGATTGCGCACGTCGAGTCCCTCACGGACGAGCCGCTGCTCGTCCGCCACCAGAAGAACAGCGACGTCCTCGAGATCCTGACCACCCGCCGCCCTGACCAAGACGTCGACGAGGCCCCGGGCGCGCGAACTCCCGACCGGTGAACCACGTAGCAGTACCGTTTTACCAGCCCACGCCCTACGAGCAACCATGTCTGACGGAGTCGTCCGCGGCGGCGTCGAGCAGGGTGAGGGCGGGAAGTTCGAACCGAAGTACTCCGACCAGGACGTCGTCGACGCGCTCGTCGACGCCCACCCCGAGCCCCTGAAGGTCGGCGAGGTCGCCGAGCGAGTCGGCTGCTCCGAAACCACCGCGCACAACCGACTCCACGGGCTTCACGACGACGCATACCCCGGGTTGGCGACGAAGAAAGTCGGGGCGAACGCCCGCGTCTGGTGGGTCAACCCCGATCAGCTCCCGCAGCGGTAGTGTTGCCACTGGCCAGTTTTTAACGCAGCTCGCCAGAACACCAGCGAGCGTCTGAAGACGACCTCAGAAAAAGGTGTGCGTTACTGATCTTCGTGGACGTCCAGAATCGCTTCGAGGTGCTGGACGCGTTCAGCCAGTTCTTCGCGACTCGCGTTCGCGACGTCGACCTCGCCCATCTCGCGAAGCGCCTCGCGAGCGTCGTCGTCCGACCGGTCGATCACGACCTCGGGTTCGACGTCGTCCGGCGGACCGCCGCCTCGACCGTCGGGCTGACCGGCGTCGTCGACGGCGTCCTTCGCCTTCTCGCTCGCCTGCTCGGGGAGCTTCTTACGCGCCTTCATCTCAGATCGCCTCCACGGTCGCGTACTCGTCGACGAAGTCGTCGGACTCGACGACCGATCGAATCGTCCACGTCCCGACGACGTCCGGCGTCAGCGAGAACGACGCTTCGCCGGACGTCGGCGAGAACGATGCCGTCGACGTCTCGCCGTTCGGGTCTTCGATCGCGACCTCGAACGTCGTCGAGACCTCGGTCGCGACGTTCTCGACTAACGAACCGTTCTCGTCGACAGACCGTCGAAGATATCGAAGCGCGATCGACACGGACTCGCCGGCGTCGACATCGACGCTCGACTTGGTCGGCCCGACGTTTACGCGATCGAGGTCCGCACGATCGCGGACGTCGAGGCGGCGGCACTCGTCTTTATAGTGCTGCTCGATCGTCAGCCCTTCGACAGCGAGTGGTCTTACGAGACCGTCTTCGATTCTGAAGCCTCGGATATTGTAGAGTTTCGTCATGTCGTATTACCCACTACGTTGTTCGCACCGTTGTTTACGACCGTCGTTCCAACCAGTTGTCCCGCGATTGAATACGTCGAGTTCGAGCCAAGAAGGACGTCGTCGCCGTCGACGTTCGTTGATGAAGTCCGAACGAACTCGGTTACTAACGAGTTCTGACCGTCGATGAAAATCCCGTGGTTATCCGATTCGGAGACAAACACGTTCGAGATATACGCCTGATCGACAGGCGCGTGAACGGCGTTGTACGTCGTACCGCTACCCTTCGTCGTAGCAACTCGAACGTTCTCGACCGACGCCCCGTTCCCAGTTATTTCAACCGCGTGGTCCGTGTCACCGCCACTAAACGCGGTGTACGGTCCGCCGCCTAAACCCGGCGAGATAGTTCCCTCGATGGCGAGACCGCCGGGGACGTCGACCGACCCATATTGAACTGCGGGGTACAGAACTCGCGAAAATCCGTTCGCGAACGCAAAGTCGATCGCGTCCTGAGCAGTCGCGAAGTCGTCGTGTCCACCGTAGACAACGCCGTTCATTACCTTCGCCGTCGACGCGCCGAAGGCGCGCTCACGAGTCGCGCCGTTGTCTCGGGTGTCGTACATATCCGACCCGACCATGTCGGCGTCGGATAGCCCCGTCTGACGGTCTTCCTTCCAGTGACGGCTATACTTAACCGTCAGTTCAGCTTCCGAATACTTCGGGAGTTGGGCGTACAGGTGGTACCGGTAGTTACCGGTCTCCCGACTGTTGTCCTGTGTTTTTCGGATGATTACGCCGGGGTCGTTCGCTACACCGCCGATATCGCCCGAGACCTCATGGTTAGCGGCTTCGTCGCCGTTGCCGTTGTTCGCGTTAAAGTAGACGTCGAGTGTCGGGTTTGAGCCCTCGCCCTCCTGCTGTCCGAAGTCCATCCGAATCCGCGCCGCGTTGATGTTCTCCCCGTCCGGGACGAGTATCCCGACCTTCTGTATCTCGACGTTCGAGGCCGTTTCGTTGCGTAGGTCGTACGTTCGGACGTTCCGAGAGAACTGTTCTCGATGGAGCGTATCGAGTAGATCTGCGTGGAGACCGCTTCCACCGCCGTCGTTCCCGGCGTGCCAGAAGCCGTCGCCGGACGGCGTCTGCGCGCTCGCGTCGAGTTCGGTCGGACCGTTCGCCGGGACGTGGAGCTTTGTCGACCCGTCTTCGGCGACGACCGTCGTCGGGCCGACGAACTGCGCCGACGGTTCGCGGTTGAGCTCAGTCGCGACGTCGCTCGTCGTGTCGACCTCGCCGATCTTGACCGCCGAGTCCGACGGCGCGCTGTCGGTCGTTTTGACGACGATCGACGGGTCGTCGTTCGTCGCGAAGTTCGTCTCGGCGAAGATATAGTTGACCGCGCCGTCGGTCAGCGCGAGACCGTTCCGCGCGTCGAGGTGGCTTTCGACGAGTAGTCGATGCCGTGTCTCCTGCGAGGTCTCGGCGGTCGCCGAGTCGACGATCGCGTACACCTTGCCCTCGCTGACGTCGAGCGACGGCGTCGCGTAGTCGACCGTAAAGTTCAGGCCGTACTCGACGAAGTCGCCGAGGTTCTGCTGTCCCATCCACTCGCCGAAGTTCTCGGCGTCGTCCGGGTCGTCGTTCTGCGGGTAGGTATGGTCTGCCATGATTTACCTCGTGAGGTCGTAGGGTACGGTGAACTCCTCGGTGTGCCCGTCTTCGACCGTTACGGCGGCGAACTCGTCGATGATGAGAAGCGTCGCGTTCCCGTTCGTTTCGCCGATGAAGACGCCTATCTCGGTGATATCCGTGTCCGCCGGAACTTCCTGCCCGCCGGTGACGGTGATGATCGCCTCGACCGCGCCGGTCGCGTCGGTCTCGACGAACTCGACGTCTTCGCTGGTTCGGTCTGCTCGATACGCCTCGCTCGCGAGACTCGTCGCCCCAGTCGCTTCGTTCCCGGTTCCGGTTCCGACGGCGATCGCATCGATCTCGTCGGACGTGAACCCGTGGGCGGCGTCGCTGAGAGCTTCGAGTCCGTCGTCTGTTGCTGTCGTCATTTCTTAGGTGGGATGCCGAGGGTACCGCTTCCGAGGGTACCGTCGCCGAGTGGTTCGCTGACCGTCTCGCTCGTCGTATCGCCCGGCGATAGGACGATCGACGTCGACGTCGAGACGTGTTCGATACCGACCGCGATTGTGTCGTCGACGTCGAGGGTGATCGACGTCGAGTCGCTGTAGTAGTGAATCGGGTCGAGTCGTTCGATTGCCAACGCGTCAGCAAGGTCCGCGAGCCGGTGGACAGTGCCCGTTCGGTGGGCGGACCAGTTCGTCAGCCCGATCTCGTACTTGTTTGCGTTGAAGTCCTCGAGGACTTCCACGGCCGATTCGTCGACGAGCAGCCCCGACGAGACAGCTTGCTTGACGCCAGGGATCGTGCCGACGCCCTGGAAGGATGCCACCAGGGACGTCAGGTACGCCCGGTAGGAGGCGTCGTTACGACCGCGGCGCTGGCCGAGGATGCCGTACTCGTTCCCGATGAGGTCCAGTTCCTGGCCGGTTGCGGTCCCGATGTGGATCTGGTCCTTAACCTGGGCGAGATCCGAATCGAGAGCATCGAGCTCGGCCTGATGGGCGTCCAGCCACGGCTCGAACTCCATCGAGTCGTCGTACAGCGGAAACACCGGCGGAAGCCGGCCGCGGAGCGTCGGGTCGGGGTCCCCAGACATGTTAGACCTCCGTCACCGTTGCGTCGCCGATGACCGACTTCTCCTGCGTCCCGAAGGAGATGTCGTGGTCGACCTGGTAGTCGACGGTGAACGTCTCGCCGTCGTCGGGCGTGGCGCCGCCGATCGACCAGTCGATCGCGTCCGGCTCGCCGTCGCCGGAGTCGTCGACCTCCTCGTAGTCGGTGCCCTTCTCGTACTGGTTCCCCGAGGCGTCCTTGACGTTCGCGACTGAGCCCGCCATGATGGGGGCCCGGTCGAGCGTGTAGATGCTGGTGCCATCCTGGTAGGTGTGGGCCTCGTCGACGGCAGTTGTCGTCAGCAGGTCGATGCCGTCGATCCCGTCGTCGGCGTTCATGATCGTCTGGATCACTCGGTCGATGACGTACGTGTCACCGAGCCCGAGGCCCCCGACGTAGTTTCGGAGGTCCTCCTCGACAGCTGCCGTGTCCACGTCGGAACCGGTGACGTCGGCGGTGATGTCGAGGGTGACCTGTGTCGGCCGGACGAGCGTGCCCTCGATGGCGACTGGGCGGAGCTCGTCCATCTTGTCCCGCAGTGCGTCGTCGGTCGGCCCGCCGTCGACGACGTACTCGAACGTGACTGGGTCCTGGTCGGGGTACTCGACGATCTGAACGTTTTCGCTGTCCAGGCCGGCGAACGCAGCGATGAGGCCGTTCTCGACGCCCTGGAGAGTTCCCCCTCCAGAGGTGCCGACGAGCGCCTCCTTTGCGCGAGCGCGCAGCTCTTCGTCAGTCTCCTCGTCCTCCCCGCCGGTCGTGGCCTCGGGGTTCGTGACAGGCGGATCGCCGCCGACGCCCGGGACCGACTCGGGAAGGAACGTGATCGTGCCGGCGCCGACGTTGTAGTCAGTACCGCGCTCGGCGGCCTCGATATCGACATCGACCGAAGTATCTCCTTGTGGCGATACGACTTCCGTCGTGGTGAAGAACGCCAGGTAGTCGCCATCTGCGTCGGGTTGCGTCCCGACCAGCGTCCCGTTGGGAATGGTGACCTCGTCTTGGGACGTCTCGAAGGTGACCGTGCCGGTCGCGAACGTTCCGGGGTCCCGAAACGTGGAGTACCGCCTCGCGAGCGCGTCCAGGTCGGAAGACTCGATGTATGAGTTCAGCAGCTCGAGGTCAACGCGCTCGGCGTCGACGCCGAGGTCGTCGAGGTCCTGCTCGGTGATCTCTTTGCCGGCGTAGTCGATGTACGCCGACAGCTGGACAGCGAGCGCCTCGTGCTGACGCTCGCGCATCTCGGCGCTGAACCCGTCCTCCGTGATCGCCCGCTCGGGGCTGTTCGGACTGAAGTTCGTGATGGCCGACGCTGCCGCGATGGCGTCCCTGATGCGTTCGTAGATCTGCTTCTGTTGTTCTGGTTCAAGTACCATCGTAATCTCCTACAGTGGAAGGACGAAATCGCCGCGCTCGCCGGTCATCGCGACTACGGTCAAGTGTACCTCGGCCGTCCCGGCGTCATCGGTACGTCTGACCTCGACGGGCTCGACGACTCGCTGGATCCGGCCGTCGCGACGGGCGACCCGCTTGACGGCGATTTTTATCTCCTCCGCGAGGTCGGGCGTGAGCCGCTCGTGGAGCAGATCCCCGAGCTCGAGAGTCGTTCCGAACGCGAGGTCGCGACCGAGGACGTCTTCGCCCTCGACGAGCGCGATCGAGCCGGACCTCGTCTCGAAGTCCCAGCGGGACCCGAACGAGAGCCCACGGCCGTACATCTCCGCTTCGGTGGGGTCTGAGTCTGGCATGAAAAGTACCTCTCGTAGCCGACGGAGCCCGCGTCAGCTCGACTCGACGTCGGCGCTCCCGTCGACGATCGTCCCGATCTGGTTGCCGGAGTCGTCCTCGACGGCGTCACCCTGGCGGGCGACCGGCTGCAGGTCGCCGTCCGGATTCCCAAGCACGACCTGGCCCGAGTCGTCGAGCTCGACGACCAGGTCCGGCGAACCGTCGCCGGCGCCGCTCGCGAGGCGCGCGTACGAGCCGTCACCGGCGACCTTCACCGACAGGTCCCCGCGGCTGAACTGGACGTCGCCGACGTCGCCGGTCGGGGCGCGATCGTCGGGGGCGTCGCCGTAGACCACCTGGGTGATGATCGGCGCGTCGCCGTCGCCGGCGAGGTACTCGACGAGGACGAGGTCGTTGGTCTGCGGAACCGTCACCGCGCCCGACGTCGGGACGGCGATCGGGACGCGGTCGTGGCTCCGGATCTCGTGCGGACCTGGCGGGATCGAGAGGTCCGCCTCGTGGTTCGAGGTGTCGTCGGCGGAGGTGTGCGTGTAGACCTCCTCAACCTCGGCGATTCGCGGCATCCGGATCTCGTCCCGGATGACCTTCAGGATGCGAGCGCGCTCCGTGTTCTCGAGTTCTTCGTCGGACATGGTGTTAGGCCTCGATGAGTCCCCCGAGGTTGCAGCGCGTGACGAACCCGCTCCTGGAGTCGAGGGTGTGTTTGATGGAGGCGACGAGGTACTCCTCGCCGCCGAGGTTCTCGGGCATCTGGACGGTGTCGAACGGCCGGATCTCCTCGTTGCCGACCAGCTCCACCCAGCCCGACTTCTGCTGCGACTGCAGACGCTTGTAGATGGCGTCGGCCGCCTTCTGCGCCTGCTCCTGGGTCTGGATATCGTTGTCGCGGATGGTGAACCGCGGCTGGCCGGTCCCGGCCGTCGCGACGATCGGCGAGCTCGAGATCAGGTACCGGTAGCCGAGCCCCCGCCGGGAGACGGGACTCGAGCCGATGACGCGGACGGACTGGTAGGCTGGCGTCCGCTTCCCCGGGGAGCCGTCCCGGATGAGGTCGATGTCGTGCTGCTCCGTCTCCGCGGCGATGTTCTCCGTGACGACAACCTCGTTGCCGGCGGACACCCACCAGGCCGCGTCGCCCCAGCGGGCGACCTTCTTCAGCACCTTGTCGCAACGGGTCTCGTCGAACGACGGTGAGACGCGGACCTGCGGGAGGTCCACCTGACCGTCGACGCCGGCCTCGGCGAGCGCGGCCTCGGTGATCTCGGTGATCGAGGCGCGGTTGTAGGTCCCCGAGAGGGTGTTCCGCTTCAGGTCCGCGACGGCGTCGTAGCACTCCAGCCGGATCCGCAGCGAGATGCCCGGCTTCGAGTTCCGGATGGTCCCCCGGAAGATCAGCGTGTCGCGGAGGTAGACCTCCGCGTCGACCTCCTCGGGGATGTCCGTCTCCGAGAGGACGGTGACGTCGAGCTTCCCGGCGGTGTTGTACCGGTCGCTCTTGTACGTGAGCCCTGTGTCGAGCTCGGTCTGGTGGGACGTACCGGAGGTGCCGCCGGAGACGATGCGGTACGTCTCGCCGGCGACGCGCACCTCTCCGTAGACAGGCCGAGTCTCGATGGGCACTCACACCACCTCGATCAGGTCGACGATGTAGTCGTACCGCCAGCCGGTGCTGTCCTCGACGCCCTGCGGGTCCGTGCTGACGTCGCTGATGTAGACGTCGCCGGAGTGTCTCGAGTGCCGGAGGCTGACGACCGTGCCGATCATGTCGTCGAGCGTGTTGGCGGTCTCCTTGTAGCAGGTCCCGCGCATCGTCCAGTCGCGGGCCTCGCGGCCCATCGGCTGGAGCACCATCGCGCGGTCGTCCTCCTCGGAGAGCGGGAGGACCTCGTGCTGGACGTACTTCCCCGAGCCCTGGTTGCTCAGCTGGGGATGCTCGAACGCGAACTCGATGTCCCCGAGCCGGGCAGTGGGCCGGCGCTCGTCCGTGATGTTTTCGTTAGAGCTCATGGGTGGTCAGAACTGCTGGCCGTCCTCGCGGGCCCGCGACTCGTTGTTCGCCTTCCGGACGGCCTCGGTGACCGTCTGCTCGACCTGGGACTGCGAGGAGTCCCCGAAGTCGGCGCCGCGGAAGTCGTAGTGGTTCTTCGCCTCCTGCTTCGTCTGACCCTTGTCCTCGTCCTCGGGTGCGGACTCGGTTTCCTCGCCGGCCTTCAGCCCGTCGAGGTTGACAGTCTCCTGGACGTCGCCGAAGTCGACGGAGACGCCCGGGATAGCGTTGACCACCGACATCGCCCAGTCCATGAGCTGCTGGATGGCGCCGATCGCGGTGTCGACCCACCCCATCACCGTCGAGATGACGGTGTCGACGACGCCCATGAACCAGTCGAAGACGCCGCCGACGAACTTGATGATCTCCCCGAGGTTCGCGATCGTCCAGATGACGACGCCGAGTGGCCCGAGGAGGAACGTCAGCGGCCCGAGGAGGTCCTCGATCGCGAGGATCATCCCGTACGTGACCTGGATGGCGAACTCGACGATCTCGACGAGGGCGTTCCAGAGGCCCTTGACGAAACCGATGATGTCGCCCCAGAGGCCGAAGTACGTGATGATGCCGACGACGGCGCCGATGAGCGCCCCGATCGCCAGGGCGGTCGCGGAGATCGGCGCCGTGATCACGCCGATAGCGCCGGCGAGTACTCCGGTCGCGGCTGCAGCAGCGCCGGCGACGCCCCCGTAGAGGGCGACCGCGGCGGTGTAGATGGCGAACGCCCCGGCTGCCGCGAGGACTGGCTCGGGGAGCGAGCCGATCAGCGTGGCCGTCCACCCGATGAGGCTGAGCAGTGGGTTCAGCACGGGGAGGACCAGGTCGAGGATGGCGACCCCGAGTGTGGTCAGGCCCGCTGCGGCGTCGACGACAGCACCACCGAGTCCGATCATCTCCGACTGGGCTCGGATGGTACTCTCACGGAGGAACGCGATGAGCTGCGGGACGTCGCCGAGCATCGACGCGAGCGCCTGGAGGGACGGCATCAGTGCCGTCAGTGTCGCGTCGAGCTCGTCGAAGACAGCAGGGGCCGATGCCAGGATTTCACCCCCGAACATCGACCCCACTTCACGTAACGTCCCGGACATCTGCGCGAACCCGCGACTCGCGATCCCGACCAGCTCGATCACGCCCTCCAGGCCCGACATCGCGAACTCGGTGTTCGCTGCGGTCTGGAGCGGTTCGGTCGCCTCCTTCAGCTGGCTCCCGAAGTCCTTGAAGATCGCCTGCATCGCCTCCGAGGAGTCCTCGAACTGGCTCGAGGCGGCAGCCATGTTCTCGGCCTTCCGCTGGAGACCACCGAACGCGATCGCCGCGATCCCGCCGGCCGCAGTCCCAGCGGCCGTCGCGACGCCTCCGAGCGCACCCGCCAGGCCGAACAGCGGCGGGACGGCGCCGGCGACGAGCGGACCCATCGTGCCGATGCTGCCGCGGAGCGGCCCCATCGAGGCGGCGAGCCCGAGCGACGACGTCGCGGCGTCGTCCATCGCGGAGTCGAGCGCCTTCGTCTCGAGGGCGGCCTGGAGGGCCTCGTCGCCCATCTCGTCGACGGCGCCCTTCGCCGTCCGCATCCCGACCCCCATCTGGATGGCCTCGTCGTCGACCTGGTCGAGCGCCGACCCGAGGGACCCGAACTCTACTCCTGACTGGACCGCCTCATCGCCCGCCGCCTCGGTGGCGTTCGCCGCGCTGTTCATCGCGCGGCTGATCGTCTCAGTGGCGAGGAGGCTGGCGTTTAGTGCCTCGAACATGTTATCCTTTCATCTCCTTTTTCTTCCGTCGACTCCGCTCAGCCCGAGCAACCCGCAGGAAAACGGCTTGAGGAACAGTGAGGTCGGCCGCGGAGTCGACGTTCGGGAGGCCGAACTGCTCGATGTCTTTCAGGAGTTCCTGGCCCTCGTCACTCGACGCGAAAGTCCTTCACCGAGTCACTCTCCGAGGAGACGGCGAGGATCAGGAACGACGTCGCGAAGAACTGCTCGTCCGGCCAGAGCTCCATCAGATCCCGCGTCTCCGAGTTCGAGATCTGGGTGTGCTCGAGGTGCTCGACGATGAACTCCTCCATCTCCTGGACGGACTCCTCGGTCAGCATCGTGTCCGAGGGCGCGTCGTCGGGCTCGGCCTTGCTCAGGTCGTCGAGCGACGAGATGTCGTCGACGTCGATCTGGTCGCGCTGCTCGCTCGCCTGCTCGTTCATGTACTCGACGAGCTCGTCCGGGAGCGCGTCGATGAACGCATGCCGTCGCGTCCGCGAGGCACGGCGGATCTCGTACTCGATCGTGCCGTGCTTCGTCTCGATGATGTACGGTTTCCGCTCCGGTTCCTCCAGTACCTTGTTCAGGACTTCAACGTCGCTGTTTCGTGTCATGATGTTGTAATCGCGAGAAGTAGTTGCTCAGCAGTACGCCGATCGCGCTTCGTCGACGACGTCCTCAGAAGGGGATCGGTTCGCCGCCGGACCAACTGATCGAGACGTTCGACTTCCCGTCGCCCGGGTGCGAGTGCTCGATGTCGTCGATGGTGACGTTCATGATCCGGTAGCCGCCACCGTGCTTCTTGTTCCGGAAGATGAGGCGGTGCTTGTTCTGCGGCGCCTCGTGGAGCTTCCGCTCCAGTTCCTGCTTGGTGCCGTCGTACTCGAGGTCCCCCTCCGTCGAGCGGGCTGCGAGCCCGCGGTCGGGAGACTTCGAGTCGTCGAAGTTCGACTCGGCCCAGTCCCGGGTGTCGGTCCAGCCCTTGTCCGTGACTGGAACCACTTCGCCGTCGATGACGAGTTCGACGTCGTCACCGGTCTGATTGCGGTCGTTTGCCATGAGTTATCACCCGATCGTGATGGTGGTCTTGAACGTGTCGACGGCCTGGATCGGCGTCACGCCCATCTCGAGGGCGATCGTGCCCTGGGGCGTGTCGTCGACGGGCCGTACGAACAGGTTCGTCTCGTCCGGCTGGTTCGGGAGGACGAGGCCTTCGTCGGCCATCCCCTCGAGCTGAGCCTGCGCCTCCTCGGCCGCGATCTCGTCGCGACCGGGCGTGTCCAGCGAGTTCATGATCTGCTGGGCGACCGCGTACACCACCAGGACGGCGCGGTCGACCACGCGGACCGTCTGGAAGTCCGTCTCCCAGTTCTCGCTGGTGTTCGTCGACACCGAGCCGTCCAGGTTGATCGACCCCTCCTGCTTGATGGGGACGACCTGGGCGTTCCGCAGGTCGTTCCGCTCGCCCCAGTCGAAGAGGGCCGCGTCGTCCTTCCCGGACTCGACGTCGACGCCGGAGAGCTGCTCGCCGCGCACCGGATTCGTGAGGTCGTTCCCCGCAGCGATCCCGGCGATCGCGCCGAGCAGCGTGTGCGTCGTGTCGTCCTGCCGGGCCGGAGCGAACGCGAAGCCGGGCAGGGAGTCGAGGTTGTCCGCGTACTCGGTCGTGTTGTAGTCCGGGTCCGGCGTCGTCTCCTCGGTGTTCGCGTTCGGCGGCGCGCCGGCGCCGGCCTTCACCATCTTGTAGGCGGGGTCGCGGAGGTTCTCCGCCTTCGAGAAGAGCTGCGAGGCGACGGACTCGGCGTCCGTCCCGGCGAAGTACACGCCGGACTCGCCCTCGTTCACGATGGGGTCGGCAGAGTCGAACGCCGACTGCCAGTCGAGGTACTTGTAGTCGAGCTCGAAGTCGGCGGCCTGGTCCGTCTCGACTTCCCCAGACTGCGGCCGAACGAAGGCGGTCTCCGCGGTCTGCGGCGTGTCCGGCGGCGAGTTGTACCGAAACTCGACGTCGTAGTCCGTCGGACCCGCCGGGTCGGTGACGGTGACCTCGTCGACGTCTTCGATGATGGGTGCGTTGTTCAGGGTGAAGGACTGCGTGGCGTCGACGGTCTCGCCGGTGACCGACTGGGTCCCCGGCATGACGCCCCACAGATAGGCTGTGTTGGCGCCGTTGTCGATGGCCTGCTTCAGCAGCTCGGTGAGGTGACTGTCCTCGCCGAACTGCGTCTCGGCCTCGCCCTTCGACCCGATCTTCACCGGGCTGTTCGTCTGTGCGTCCCCGTTGGCCGGGTCGCCGCGCGCGAAGATGACGAGCTTCTCTTCGGCACCGATCTCGATGCCTCCGATAGCGCCAGCCTCGAGCGTGACCTCGGTTCCGGGGGACTGTCCGATTGTAATTGCCATATTGATGAACTGGTAAGTTAGTTCGCGAGCGATTCAGTAGTCCCAGACGAGGCGTCCCTCTTCGTCCTCGGACATCTCCGACGTGGTCGCGACGATGATCTCGTCGATCACTGTGTCGTCCGTCGTGATCTCGTGGTACCACGTCACGGCGAGCTCCTGCTGCCAGCGGCGGAGCCCCGGGCCGGCCAGGTCGTCCATCCGCTGGCCGTTCCCGACCGTGAAGTCCTCGATCTCCTCGACGACACCGCCGTCGCCGTCGGGGAACGGATTCGAGTACAACGCCGAGTCGTGCGGCAGGAGCGCCTGCTGGAACTCCCCGCCGAGCACCGACGCGTCGAGCGCGTCGTTTCCAGCTGCGAGAGTGATTGCGACGTCGACCTGCATCTCCCAGGTCGGCCGGAAGATGCGGCCCTGCGGCTGGCCTGTGTCATCGGTGACGTAGCCGGCGAGGTCCGAGTCCCACTCGGTCGTCCGGGGGTTGCTCGGGATGTTGAACGAGACGATCGGCTGCTGGAGCCGATTGTCCGTCCCCTCGGGGTCGAACTCGTGGGTGATGTAGTCGCCACCCGTGAACTCGGCCGAGGCCTCGAGGGCGCGGACGATGGCCTGAAGGACGTCTTCTGGCGTCATTGGAACACCTTCTCGAACAGGTCCTCGATCTCCTCCTGGATCTCCTGGGCCAGGTCAGAGTTCCGGAGCGCGGGCCGCAGGTGCGGCTGTGCCGGCGTCCCCGGGTGGTTCACCGACCGCTTCCGGATCAGCTGGCCGCCCTCACCCTCGAAGTACAGGAACCCGCCGTCGTTCGCCTCGATGACGTGGGCATCGGTCCCGAACTCGACGTGGGGCCCGTACTCGACCGACGTACCGACCATATAGTGGGCGGTATCGACCTGGGCATACCGGTACGAGTTCCGGAGGTTCCCAGTGTCGACTGCTCCGTGCTTGGTGAGGTTCTGCTTCGTCCGACGTTCGACGCCCGCCGCCGTTGTCTCGACCGCCGAATCGAGAGCGTCGTCGACGAGGCGCTCGCCCTGCTCCAGTTGCTCCTGGAACACCCGCAGCTGCTCGGCGAGCTCATCGAAGCCGTCGAACGAGGTCATGCCGAGAAGATCAGGTCGCTGCTGTCGCTGCTCTCGTCCTCCTCGGACGTCTCGATACTCGAGCGCAGTGACCGGTAGACCTCATGGACTTCGCGAGCGAACTCCATGGTGTCCGAGCCAGCACCGCCGTACATCTCGCCCGACAGCGCGTCCTCCGGGTGCTCGGGCCCGATGAAGAGGATGTAGCTGGCGTAAGCGTTGGCGGCTCGTGCGTGGAGCGGCGTCGGGTCACCGATGACCCCGCCGTCGTTGACGTCCGCCTCGAGCTTGCTCTCAGCCATCTCGGCCGCGTCCAGCTTCGCCTCGGTGTCACCCTCCCAGAGGTCCGGCCCCGTGAGCGGGATCTCGGCGAGCGCGTTGATGTACTTGAGGTCCGATTCATCGTCGTAGGACATGGGTCACTACTCGCGGGCCGCGTCGATTGCGTCCTGTGCGGTCGACCGATCCTCGCCGGCCTCCTCGGCCGCGGCGATCGCGTCGAGCTCGGCCGCCGAGTAGTCGCCCTCCTCGAGGAGCTCCTCGAGTTCGCCGACCGTCTTCTCGGTCGGGTCGAACGGCGACTCCGCGACGACGTCGTCATCCTCCTGGTCGGGCTCGGAGTCCGCGTCGTCGCTGGCGGCGCCGTCGTCGGCGCCGTCGACGTACTCGATGTTCGGGTAGGTCTCGTCGATGACCCTGGCGACCGACTCCTCGTCGACGGCGGCAGTCCCGCCCTCGAACGTGAGGACGCCATCGGGATGCTGCCCGATCGGCAGCGTGACGTCCTCCTCATCGGTCGTGAGCTGAAGCTCGTGAGCCATGGACGATCAGCCCTGGACCCGGACGGCGGCCTCGGAGTGCTTGTCGGTCCAGCCGTACGCCGCCTTGATCTTCATCTTGATCGCGTCGGCGTCGAAGTCCGTGTCCTGGTCGGTGTCGACCGGCTGCCACTCGCCTTCGTACCCGAACTCGTCGGTGTCGACGACGATCGCCTCGTTGGCGCCGACGGTGACGTTGTTCGAGAACATGAAGCGGATGCCGGCGAACTCGCCGAGCTCGCCGTTCTGGACCGCCTCGTCCCCGAGGTCGGTGCCGCGTTCGGCGAGGTAGTTGATGAGGGACTCCTTGCCGGACGGGCCGACGAGGGCCATGTCGGCGGTGAAGCCGTCCTCGCCGCGCTGGGCGAGCTCGGTCACGCCGGAGTTGATGTCGGTGAAGCTGAGAGTGCCGTCGTCGTCGCCGACGGCGCTGCCAGCAGGGGCGGCCGCGTCGAGGACAGCGAACGCGGCCCGGTCCAGCTTCTTGGCCATGTTCTTCGCGTGGCCGTCGAGGTGGTCCTGGACCAGGTCGAAGATGTTGTCGTTGATGTCCTCCTCCGGGATCTTCGAGCCCTTCTTGAAGATCTGGCGGGCGATCTCCGGGCGACCGTACTCTTCGCGGTCGTAGGTCGTGTCCGCGCCGGGCTCGACCTCTTCGGGTTCGCCGAGCTCCTCGGCGGGCACCGGGATCTGGTAGGTTTCGCCAGCGCCCTCCGGGATGCCTCCAGGCGGATCCTGGAAGAACTCGCGGACGACGGTCTGTGCTTCGACTCGTTCGGCTGCGACCTCACGAACGGTCGTGGGGTCGACGATCTGAGTGATGTCGGGAAGCGGCATGTCGTATCAGTAGTGTGGTGTGTTGGTTGCGGAGACGTTACACGTCGACGTGGGCGTAGCCGTCCGGGACGTCGGGGATACCGCCCGGTGCGGCACCCTCGGCGTACATCGTCATGATGCCCTTCGCGCTGGTGCCCGCGGCGAGCTCGCCCTCGGTCGCCGAGACGCCGAGCTCGACGCCCGGCGCGACGCCGGCCGCGACGTTCGCGACGACGGGCCCGCTGTAGGTGACGAGGACGTTGTCCCCCGCCTCGTAGCCATCGCCGCCGTTGTAGCCAGCGACACCGTAGACGACCGTGTCGTTGGTGTCGTCAGCGGTGACGAGCTCGCCGTTCGCGTCGAGCGCGACGGCGTCGCCGCCGGAGAGCGCCTCGGCGGCAGTCCGGGTCTCAGTGTGCGTTGCGTCGCTCTTGTGGGACTGACCGGGTTCGAGACTCATCGTCAGGCGTCACCTCCGGTGATCTCCGCCAGTTCAGCTTCGAGCCGTTCCTGCTCCTTCTCGGCCAGCGGGCCCTCCTTCTCCTCGAGCTCCGAGAGCTTCGCCTCGAGCTCGGACTTCCGCTCGCGCTCGGCCTCCGAGAGGTTCGCCGTCTCGGTGCCGCTGGGGTCGTTCCCCGAGCGGACGGAGGGCTCGACGTCCTCGGCCAGGTCGGCCTCGTCGATGTTCGCGAGCCACTCCCGCAGCTGGTTCAGCGAGAGGTCCTCCTGGAGGTCCTCCGCGTCGCGGGGGACGTGCTGGGCGAGGGCCTCGGCGTAGGCCTCCTCGGCCTCGTCGACGGCCTCCGCCCGCTCGCTCAGTCGTTCGTTCTCCTCCTCGAGGTCGTCAACCTGCTCCTCGAGGGTGTCGATCCGTTCGGTCTTGTCCGAGAGACGTGCCTTCAGCTCCTGGACGTCCTCGGGGTCGTCGTCATCGCTCATGGATGTCGTTGTAGTAGTGTCGGTCGTCTGGTTCGATTCCGCAGCGGCCGCGGTCTCCGGGTCATCGCTGGCAGGGTCGTTGTCACGGCTGGAAGAGCTCGCTCCAGCGGGGTCATCGCGGCCAGCGCCGGACTCCGGATCCTGGTCCGCGGCCTCGTCGACGGCGGCGTCGGTGTCGGCGTCGCGACTGGAAGAGCTCGCTCCAGCGGGGTCATCGCTCCCGGCGTCGCCAGCGCCAGGCACCTCGGATTCGGAGGCCGCAGCCTCCGCCTCCTCGACGCCGTAGAGGTCGTCCGGCGCCGCGGCCAGCATCGACTCCGTCCAGTCGCTGAGACTGTCGGCGGTCTCCTCGGAGACGTCGTCGAAGCCACCGCGGGCGCCCGAGAGCGCGCCGTCGATCGCGACGAGGGCGCGCGTGTTCACCGGCGCGTCGACGCCGGCGCGGAACGGCGCCTTCCAGCTGGACTTCGAGTCTCGCGCCTCCTCATCGCCAGGCACGAGCGCCATCGTCTGGTCCAGGACGTCCGGGGCGTCGTCGACCTCGGAGGGGCTCGGAAGCTCCGCCTCGACGGCGTCGCCGTCCCACTCGTCATCGGTCCACTCGTCGACGTCCTCCGGGGCGACGTTCGTCACCTCGTAGGGGACGTCGGCGAGGGCGGCCGCCTGGGCCTCCTGCCAGTCCTCGATCGTCGCCTCGTCGGCGGTCGCGAGCGGCGGGTGGTCCTCGGGCGTCATCTCGGGATGGCACTCGGGACACCGCATCGTGTTGAACGTCCGCTCCCGTTCGCCGCACTCGCGGCACTCGGTCGGCGCGTCCGTGAGGTGCTCGCGGCAGTCCGCTGCGGCCGCCGCCTCGAGCTGCGGCGCCGCCGGGAAGTTCGACAGCGCCCGCAGCGACCCGGGCTTGCGCGCCTTCACGACGTCCGTCTCCGTCCACTCGCCGCCCTGGGTGGGCCGGTAGACGCGGATGACCGCCGCGGGGGCGGTGACGGAGATCTCGTCGTCGTGCTCGGGGCCCAGCTCCTGGTCGCCGCGGATCACCGCGAGCACCCGGCCGTACGCCAGCGTCCCGTTGCCGGTCTGCCAGGCGACGATCGTGCCGTTCGAGAGGTCGTCGACGTCGGCCGCCGCGGCCGACTCCAGGTCAGCGTCCTCGTCGGCGAGGGCCGCGTGGACCTCGTCGGGCATCACGGCGAGCGCGGCCGCCTGGCCGGGTTCGGCGGTCGCCGACGGCGCCGCGCCCTTCTGGACGATGGCGAGGCCGTCGAACGTGATGTTCGTCGCGGCCATCGCTTCGCCCTGCTCGGTCTGGACGGTGCCGCCGTCGAAGTGCGTCGCCTCGATGCTGACCGTCAGCCGGCCGTTCGCGATGCCGGTGGCCAGCTTCTCGTCCTCGAGTTCGGCCTCGTACAGGACGCCGACCCCGGGCTCGAAGGCGGCTTTCGTGACCTCGCCGACGACGGCGTCGGAGTGGAGGGCTTTGATCTCGGCGCCCTCGAGCGTCGACGCTGCGGCGCGGAGCTCGTCGGCCTGCCAGAGCTTCGACTTCCGGGACAGGCCGTGCGTGAGGTCTCCGGCGCCGACGGCGATGCCGTTGATGACGTGGGTGTCATCGTCGTCCGTCTCGGCGAGGCCGGCGATACGACTCGTGAACGTGGAGTGGGTTTCCGTGGACATGGTTCTGAAGTCAGGAGTCCCTTACAGCACCGGGAGCACCGTACAGCGCCCCTGTGGGTGGGCTGGCGGGCGCAGCGGGTACTCTCCCGCCAGGTGGTCGGGCTCGTCCGGCCCGGGCTCGAAGACGAACGTCCCGGTCCGCATCTCCCCGATCGGGATCTCCCGACCGTCGAGCTGCTTGCAGATCGGGCAGACCCGTGTGTCGAGAGCCGTCGACCACTCGCCGTGGGCGACGGTGTCGACGCCCCCGCGCTCGTAGCGGTCGAGGGTGGCCTCGGTGTAGGCGTTCATCGTCTCCGTCCGCGCCAGGACCTCGGCCTGCGTGTGCTGGATGGTGCGGACCTCCTTCGTGAGCTCCGAGGCCATCTTCCGTGGGTTCCAGCCATCCTCGAACCCGGTCAGCAGCGTCTCCCGGACCGGCTCGGCGGTGTCGGCACCGATGTCCTGGAGGTTCCGGTAGGTCCGCGTGAACAGCGTCCGGAGGCCCTCCCGCGGCGCCGGCATGTCGAACAGCGCGTCGATCAGCTCGGTGTCCTCGTCGCCCGGGAGCGACCCCACGCTCACGCCCTGCGTCCGGAGCCGGCTGCGAGCGTCGCGCCAGGCCCGGTCGTAGGCGGCGCGGATGTACTCGGCCGTCCAGTGCTCGCCGTTCTCGACCTGGCGGGACCGCAGCGGCTCAAGCAGCTCGTCGTCGAGCCTCCGGCGCAGCCAGTCGAGGAACGCCGACGTCTTCCGCCGGTCCGTCGTGAACCGGTAGACATCGGGCGCGTCGTCGGGCAGATCCTCCGGCAGCCGAGGGCCATCATCGGTGAGCCCGAAGAGGTCGTACTCGTAGCCAGCCCAGCGCCGGATCTCGCCGCGGATCCGCTTGAACCGGCGCCGGATGTCGCGAACGAACTCGTCGCGGAGGTCGTCAGCTGGGTCCGTCATAGTCAGTCACCCGGGAGGAACGAGTCGCCCCGCCAGTAGTCGTAGCCGCCGAACACGTAGTCCATGAACGCCCCGCAGAACTGCTGGGGCCTCCGGACCGAGCCGCGCATCTCGCGCTCGCAGCCGTCGAAGTCGCCGCCCATCGACTGGAAGGCGTCGAGAGCGATGAGGCGCGCCGGGACGTCGGCCTCCCGCCAGGACTCGGGCGGCGACCAGCTCCCGCCTGCGAGCTCGGCGTCTTCGCCGGTCGGGCACTCGCCGTTCGCGATGGCGGCCGCCTCCTCCTCGTCGAGAGACTCCGTCGGGTCGACGTCGGCGTTGACTTCCGTGGCCTCGAGGTCGCTCGCCTTGAAGAACCCGATGGGCGGGCCCGACGTCTCCGCGAGCGTGACCACGTACGTCGGCGACTCGTCGCTCGCCTCGATCTCGTCGGGGACCCCCTCGGCCTCCTCGTCGATGGACTTGGCCTCCGTGAGGACCTCGACGACCAGGCCCTTCCCCTCGGGCGTGTCGACGATGGACTCGCCGGCCACGTACTGGGTCGCGAGTTCGGCGGCCTCCTTCGGCCCCATCAGGCCGACGGCGTCGTCAGCGTACTCGCTCCAGATGGCCACAGCGTCCTCCTCGCCGAGGCCGACCGCCGTCACCGGCCGGTCGTGGATGCTGTAGTCGTCGGCCGGCCACTCGGTGTCGCCGAGCGTCACCGGACCGTCGGCAGCCTCGTCGACGTCGTCCAGGAACGAGGTGAGGACGTCCTCGTCGCCGAACGGGTCACCCCCGACGTTCGTGAACCGGACGCCGCCGCCGGCGAGCGCAGCGTGGTAGGCCTTGTCGTAGTTCTGGAGCTGCTCGCCGCAGTACGGGCAGAGGCGGCGGCCGACGTCGTCGGTGTCGGCCTCGTCGAACTGCTCGAACACCTCACCCTCATGCTCGCAGTACGCCTCCTCGGGGTCGAGGCGGTAGAAGCCGTCCTCGGTGTTCATCGCCGGGCCGAAGACGTGGTTCTCCTCGCCCTCGGCGAGCTCGGCGGGCATCCCGCCGGCGCCCATCGCGCGCTCGAAGGCATCGCGAACGCGAGGGTCGGACTCGTCGAGCGCGGCCAGGTCGGCGTTACCCTCCTCCTCGAGGATCTCGTCCGGATCCATGTCGAGGAACGTCTCGAGGATCACCCGCTTTGGGACGATCGTGTCGGCGCCGCCCTTCGGGCCCGCGGCCGTCGCGAGGCCGTCCATCAGCGTGCTGAACTCGCCGGCGTCGAACTCATCGTCCTGGAGCGGGCTGGTCGCGTCGTCCGTCCGGATCTCCAGCCCGACGTCGACGTCGATCGAGGTGTCGGCGTGGGCGTCGCCCTCGAGGAACTCCGTCGCCTTCAGCCGGAGGACCTTCTTGAAGTCGGCCTCGAGGCGGCGGCGCTCGCGGCGGAGTGCGTCGGTGTAGTCCTCCTGCTGCTCGGTCGTGATGTCGCGGTTGATGTCGCCGGCGAACCCGACGCGGTACAGCGGCGTCGGCATCGCGGCCAGGACGAACTCGATCTCCTGCTGAATCGTGTCGACGGCGTCGGGCACCTGGCCGTTGACTTCGGTCAGGTTGACCGGCGCGTTCGTTGCGGAGACGATCTCGGGGTCGTTCGGGTCCAGGTTGTCGCGGACCTTCTTGACGATCTTCTCCTCGTCGGAGTCGACCTGGGCGATGATGTTCGAGAAGGCGGCGTTCAGGACGGCCTGGTCGACGCGCTCGAGCTTCTTGCGCACGGCCTCGGCGCGGTCGACGACCGTCGCCGTGTCGGGCTGGCCGAACAGGCTGCCCGTGTCGGGGTCGTAGGCGCTGACCGTGATGTCGTCGAGCGCGAACGGGATCTCGTCGCGCTCGCTCGTGCCGAAGATGTCGTCGTACTGGGCGATCGCCGCGGTCTTTCCGGCCGGTGTCTTCGGCGCCTCGTCGCGAGAGTCGCTGAGGTCCTGGACGGCGACGCTCTCGAACTCGCCGACGTCGTCGTCAGGCCGGAGTACGATGCCCTTCCCGGAGCGCGTGTAGGCGGTGACCGTCTCCACCTTGATGGGGCGGAGCCCGAGGACGCGCTCGCGCTTCTCCGGGTCGTCGTAGGCGTGCTCGACGATGGCGGTGCCGCGCCGGCCGCGGCGGTCCTTCACGACGGCGTCGAGGAGGTCGACGATGTCGGCGTCGAAGTCCCAGCCGTCGATGTAGCAGTCCGACAGCCAGGCCTCGAGCGCGTCGTCGAGGTCCATCCCGGCGTACGTGTTGTCCCGGTAGTCGTTCGGGACCGTCGGCATCGAGCCATCGCCGGTGTCGACGGCGACGGCGACGCCGGGCTCGGTGACGTCGGAGGCGAAGTTTTGGACCGGAACGCGGACCAGGGGGTTCGACTCGTAGCACTCGACCCAGTCGGTGACGTCGTCGTACGACGGCTCCTCGGTGTGCTCCTCGCGACCGACGACCGTCGCCCGTTCGTCGCGGGCCTGCGGTGACGCCTCGCCATCCTGCGATGGCGCGAGCGAGGCCTCTTCTGGGACCTCTCGTCCAGACGCGGCATCACGCATTCAGGATCACTCCGTTCGGTTGAAGGCGATGACGTAGTCCCGATCGACCACGACCGGGTGATCGCCCTCCTCGGTGTGTAGAAGGAGCTCGTCGGGATGCTCCTCGACCCAGTCGATCCCGGTCCACTTCGTTTCTCGGCCCTGTGCGTCCGCGGCTTCTCCGGTCCACATGATGGTTACTTGCATAGTTAGAGTACGACGACGTCGTCGGGGCTGAGGTCCTGCTCGGTACACTCGGCGGCCCAGACCGCCTGCGCGGCGGCGTCCAGGTAGTCCGGCGAGTGGCCGAGCCGCTCCTCGATGACGTCCTTCGAGTTGACGGTGACGACCTCGGCGCCGTGCTCGCCCCGGCTGTCGAGCGTCTTCGTGCTGTTCTCGATGGTGCGACCGCCGATGACCAGCTGGTCGCGAAGGTCGCGGTCCGAGTACTGGACGTCCTCGAGGACGTTGCCGAGGGCGGCGAGGGCCTCCGCCCGCTGGTCCTCGTAGTTGATCTTCCCGTAGGGGTTGCCGTCGGCGGTGCCCTCGGTGAGCGGCTTCTTGTCCGAGCCGAACCGGTAGACGTCGGGCCAGCGGTCATCGAGGTAGCCCGCCAGGCCGGACCCCTCGCCGGCGGCGTCGACGGCGACCGGGTGGCGGCGATCGCCACCGAGCCGGGAGTCGGCCATGATCTCCTGCTCCTGCTCGGGGTAGTCCGTGTTCTGGGCCGTGTACCGGACCGTGAACAGCCCGGGCGACCAGTACGTGATCAGCACGGTCTCGTCCGAGCCCGGGCCGGCGACGTCGATCCCGGTGCCGAGTGGGCGCCGGGGCTCGACGGTGAGCCGGTCGGTGTAGGCGTCCTTCGCGACGCCGGCGCCGTACGGCCGGTGGACGGACGCGCCCTCGGGCGGCATGATGCCGGCGCGGCGCCGGTACCATCGCTTCGAGAGGTCCGCCCGGAAGTCGGGGTTGTCCTCGAGGTCGTCGTCGCGCTCGAACACGAGCTCGCCGTCGGGCGAGAGCTTCGGCGCCGAGACGCGCAGCGCGGTCTCGATGCCGGGCCAGGGCGTGTTGTTGTGCTCGACCCAGTCGTCCTCGAGCTTGCTGATGCCCGCGATGCCGTCGATCTTCGGCTCGTCGATGTTCCCGCGCTCGACCTGGACGTTGTGCGCGTCGAACGTCGAGAAGCGGACGACCTCCCAGTTCGGGTGGTCGTCCATCAGCGGGTAGATCGAGTTCGTCTCGTCCTCGGGCGGGTTCGCGATGAGGATGAGGCGGTCGCGGTCGTCGGTCGCGAGTGACCGCATCGCCTCGATGACGTCCTCGTCGACGGCGGGCTTGTCAGCCTCCTCGATCATCGAGAGCGTGAAGGCGTTGTGGACGCCCTCGAGCTCGCCGGCGTCCCTGGGGGAGCTGGCCTCGAAGAAGTGCTCGGGCTCGCCGTCGATCTCGATGCGCTCGGGCCGGCTCTTGTACTCGCCGGGGAGCGGGATCCGGGCGTCGCCGTGGAGGCTCTCGACGGGCTTGCAGTACGTCCGCTTCATCTTCCGCTCGGTCCCCGACGTCGCGAACGCCGCGGCGGGGTACCGGCAGAACAGCCAGACGATGGTGATCGCCGCCAGGATGTACGACTTCCCGAGCGAGTTCGCGGAGACGACGAGCAGCTGCTTGTTCGTCGCGACGGCGCGGCAGATCCGGCGCTGGGTCTCACCGACGCGGATGCCGAGGTAGTCCTCGATGGCGTCCTCGATCCAGGTCTCGTCGCCGGCGTCGGCCCGCTGCGCGTAGTGCGCGGGGGGCTTCGGCGCGTCGACGTCGTCGGGCCCGCCGGCGCCGCGAACGCCGGGGGCGGAGTTACTCCTCGACATCGTCGTCGTCACCTCCGTGGTAGTCCTTCAGGTTCGACATGAACTGGTCCTCGAGGCTGACGTTCGCCTCGAGGCGATCGGGCTCGCGCTCGACGTGGCCGCGGTCGGCCAGCCAGTCGTTCCAGTCGGCGACGGTCTTCGCCGCCTTCCGGTACTCGTCGTTATCCATCAGTTCCTGGACCGCCGTCTGGAAGACTGTCGAGGTGATCGCGTCGACGGCCGGCTCGTCGATCTGCTCGACGATGAACTCCTGGAGACGAGATTTGTCTTGGGAGATCTGGCTCTTCGAGACGCCGTAGCGGTCGGCTAAACGAGTCGGACTGATTGAGTCCGGGTGGCCGGCCTTCTCGATGAGCTGTAGGATCTCCGCCCGCCGCTCCGTCCAGTGGTATTCGGACGGCGGCTTGTCGTCGGGGATGTCGACAGCTTCGTAGTTTACGTCGCTCATGTTCAGTTGTGTTCAGCCTCAACAGTCGCAACACGCGGGCAGTCAGTCGGCGTTGACCGTCGCCTCGAGCTGGCGCTCGGCCTCGGCGACGCGGCGCTCGATGACCTGCCGGTAGGTCTCCTCGTCGAGCTCGAAGCCGACGCAGTCGCGCTCGTTCCGGATGGCGGCGACCGCCGTCGACCCCGAGCCGAGGAACGGGTCCAGGACGACGTCCTCCCGGGCGGACGACTGCTCGAGCAGCGTCTCCAGGAGGCCGACCGGCTTCTCGGTCGGGTGCTCGTTGTCCTGCGAGGAGTGCTTGTGGAGGATGATGTCCGAGAGCGTCCGGTCGAGCGGCCGGGCCTCCGAGGTGTCGTGGACGGCGTAGAGGATGAACTCGTGCTGGTAGCCGTACCGGACGTTCCCGCTCCCGAACGCCGTCTGGTTGTTCGGCGTCGACTTCAGCCAGACGACGCAGTTGACGACCTCGAAGCCGACCTCCTCGAGGACGTCCCGGAAGTCGTCGTACGTCTTCCAGGACGCGAAGGCGTAGAGGTGGCCGTCCTCGCCGAGCACTCGCTTCAGCTCGGGGACGACCGCGCGCCAGAGGTCGACCGCCTCCTCGTAGCCGTCGTTCTCGAGGTCGCCCCCGTGGTCGACGTCGGTGGCGCCGAGCGTCTCCGTCAGGTCGACGTCCACGCCGTAGGGTGGGTCGGTTAGCACCAGGTCGACGGCGTCGTCGTCGACGCGCTCCCGGATGCCCTCGACCGCGTCCTCGTAGTGGATGTCCGTCGACGGCGCGTACTCGTACGCCGGCGACGTCGAGTTGTCGACCCGGATCTCGGCGAGCAGCTCGTCGAGGTCCTCGTCGGTCGCGTCGACGAGGTCCTGGACGTCGTCCGACCGGCCCTCGTTCAGGAGGTAGTCGTACTCGAGGGCGTCCCGGGTCGAGTCGTGCTCACCGGAGATCTTGTTCAGCTCCTGGCGCCAGAGGCGGCGCTGGGCATCGTCCTCGAAGTCGTACAGTTTGACGGGGACCTCGTCGAGGCCGACCTCCTGGGCGGCTCGCCAGCGATGCTCCCCGTCGGCGATCAGGCCCTCGGCCTCGCCGTCGTAGCCGGGGAGGTCGCCCGTGTTCGCGATGATGGCGTTGCCGATCCAGCCCTTGTCCCGCAGGTTGTCGCAGAGCAGCCCGAACATCTCGTCGCTCTGCTCGTTCGGGTTCTCGCCGTCGACGCGGAGCTCATCGGGATGGACCGTGGTCTGTTCAGCCGGCTGCGGTAGCTCCTCGAGGGAGAGTGTGTCGTCAGTCATCGTTCTCGTGGTAGTCGCGAAGGTTCGACATGAAGGCGTCCTCGAGCCCCTCGTGGTTCACCGTGAGCTCGTCGTCCGGCGCGATGCCGAACGTGTCGCTGATCGACTCGTAGCGACGGAGGAACCGCTCGTCGCCCGTCCGCCGGAACTGCTCGAGCGTGATGCCGGCGACCGTCCGCGCGAGTGCCTGCGCCGACTCCGGCTCCTCGAGGAGGTCCTCGGCCTGTCGGACGCGCTCGATCTCCTCCTCGGTGAGGAAGTCCTGGACGAACGAGTCCGAGTACGCGCCGTGGGTCGCCGCCCAGTCATTGCCCTCGTGCTCGTCGCTCGAGCCGCCCGAGCCACCGTGGGAGCTGCAGCGGCCGCTGTCCCGCTCGGTCCCCCAGCCGGAGGTCCGCTTACAGTACCCGATGAAGGTGCCGTCCCGCGTTCGCCGGGCGTTACAGTACTCGTCCGGCTCGCGCTCTGGGACGTCGTCGACGGGCTCGCCGACGAGGTCGTCTGGTTGGTGGTCCATGGGGGTGTTTCGTTCAGAACGGCGACGGCGGCCCGGTCGCGGGACGCTGAGGGCCGTACCGTTGGGTGGTTTGGTCGTCGACGGCGCGAGGGTTGTTGTGGGCGCGGTCGTGGTGACAGCGCCGGCACCTCGAGGTGAGGTTGTCGGGGTCGTTGTTCCCGCGCTGCTCGTCGACGTGGTGCTCCTCGGTGTGGTCGACCGGGGAGCCGCAGTTCGTACAGTGCTCAGTCATCGTGATCGGCCCCGCGGAAGGTGAGGGAGTCCGACTCGTCGCAGCCAGGGCAGTCCTCGAGGCCTGGCGGGAGGTCGGCGGCGGCCTCGGTGAAGCCGCAGCGACGGCAGACGGCGACCTTGCCCGCGAGGAACAGGGTCTCGGAGCACTCTCGGCAGAGCGTGACGGTCTCCCCTGGCTGGAAGAGCTGGGTGAGCGTCGACGGCGACGTCTTGAGGAACGACTCGCGGAACTCGCCCATGAAGGCGGGGGCGCGGTCGTAGCGGTCCTCGCAGCAGTCGCAGTTGAAGGTGTATCCCATGTGTCAGTCCACTGTGTTCATCGCGTGTTCACCGTCCCCGCAGGCGTTCTTCGAGGATGTCGGCTGTCTCGCGGGCCGTCGCGCCGGCGATGTCGGGGATGTGGTCCTCGGTGAGTGTGTTCGGGTCGTGTTCACCGGTACCGTCCCCGAGTTCGCCGCCCTCGACGGCGTCGACGAGCCGGGCGATCGTGTCGCCGAACGACTCGTCCTCGCGGTTGACGTCGTCGAGGTCCTCGTAGATCTCCTCCGGGATGGTCAGCGTCTTGCGTCCCATCGGTGCTATGCCTCCTCGCCGTCGACGGCGTCCTGGACGGTCTCGGTGGCCTCCTCCGCTCGGCGCTGGAGGTCCTCGGCGAACACCCAGACGATGGTCACGAGGGCGGCGTAGGCGAGCCACCGACCGGTGGGCCCGCCGGCGATGACGGTCTCGACCGCCTTCGTGATGCCGAGCAGCGGGAGAACGGGACTCGAGGCGACCTTCCGGGTCAGCTGCTTCGCGCGTTTCCGCGGCTCACCCTTCAGCGGGATCATGGCCTGGTGTAGGGGATCTCCCGTTCCTCGAGGACGTCCCGGGCCTTCCGGACGCCCTTCTTCGCCGACCAACCCTTCCCGACGTAGTGACGCCACGCCGTCAGCGGATTCAGCGAGTTGGGCTCGTCGTGAGCGTACAGGTGGATGCGGGTGCCGCCCTCGCGCTCCTCGGTGTAGATCGTGATGTGGAGCTGGCGACGGGCGAAGACGTCACCCGTCGCAGCGAGGAACCGACCGAGCATGCTTCCGATCAGGCCGGCGACCGGCACGTCGACGCTCCGGAGGAACTCGCCGAGGCCGCGGATGCGGCCGTACCGGCGGGCCCAGGAGCCGTCGGACTTCCAGCCGCTCGGGGAG
>Ga0207714_1000088_pt1 | contig 54174 bp, 45 predicted proteins | sample PonA232FremontCA_2_FD_187270 | JGI IMG/M metagenome (GOLD analysis project Ga0207714, IMG submission 187270) | Marine sediment microbial community from Fremont, CA, USA - Pond A23 Sediment 2 (SPAdes) | ecosystem: Environmental > Aquatic > Marine > Unclassified | place: USA: Fremont, California... | reverse complement strand
TCAGGAGCAATCTGCCATGGATTTAAAATCAATGATGCCGGAAAATCTTATGGGGAGCTCAACCATTGATGAACAAAGTGTTCATAACGAAATAGGTATCCTGAAATCGTACAAATTAACCCAAAAAACCATTCATGACTTGGATTTTGAGATTTCATACTTTCGCGAAAACTCGTTATCAGATAAACAGCTGTATCATCAGGCCCCTTTTTATGTAGAATATGACACCAGTCATGTACAACCCTTAAATTCAAATATATACATCAAACGGAAAAATGACGGGAGCCTGACCGTTTCATTAGAAAAAGAAAAAGCTCCCCTTTATAATTATGAAGAACAGGAGGTCAAGCGAATAAAAACCCAACCAGACATTAAAAAGAATGTAGAATTCGGCGAATTCATTGAAACTGATTGTTGTAAATTCAGAATCATATCACAAGATCCTCAAAATATAGACCTGGAAGCAAACTACTATTTTAAATTTTCATCCTATAGAAGTTTATATCGGAAGTACCATAATTTCAAGGTATCCACTGATGAAAAATCCACCATACTAACCATTTCGCTTCAAACCCAAAATATTGAAAAAGGGAAAAGATTTCTTAATACCCTGATGAAGTATTATATGAAGCGTAGCGTAAGCAAGAAAAATGAGATAGCCCGGGAAACAGTAAGTTTCATAAATAACCAAATCAAAGAAGTTTCTGACTCCCTTCGCGAATCGGAAAAGAAACTCGAACAATACCGATCTTCAGAAGAATTAATGGACGTAGGCATCTTGACGGAAAAATCCTATGAGAATCTGGACCGTTTACAAAGCGAAAAGGCAGAAATTCTTGTCAGATTAAAGTATTTTGATTATTTAAAAGAGTATTTAAGCCAAAATGAAGACATCAAAGAATTGGTGGCTCCCTCATCAATGGGAATCGAAGACCCGTTACTTCAAAAATTGATATCCCGGCTTACCGAACTCTATTCTGAAAAAACAGATATTGAAATCAACTCAAAGAAGGAGAATCCATATTTATCACGGATAAAGACCAAGATAACGGAACTTAAAAACACCTTGCTGGAAAACATCCATAATCTGATCAACAAGAACAATATCCGCCTAAAAGATATCAAACAACGCATTGCTAATGCATCTAAAGAAGTTCGGCAACTTCCTCTGAAACAGCGTCAACTTTACAATTTCGAGCGTCAATTTGATCTTTACAATGAGATTTATACATTTTTATTAAAAAAACGATCTGAAACTGAAATTGGAAAAGCCGGAAATATCCCGGTCCATGAAATTATTGACGAGGCCCGGGTTAAACCCCTTTCGCCCGTCAAACCCGAAACATCCAAAAATTACATGATTGCTTTTTTTCTGGGGTTACTTATACCGGGCGGCTTTATTATTCTGATTGACTATTTTAATGATAAAATAACTGATGCTAAAACGATTGAGAGCATCTCTAATTATCCCATAGTAGGCAACATTGTTCATAAAAAAGGGGAGGTGGAGAACGTTATTTACGAAGAACCACATTCTGCTATTGCTGAAGCATTTCGTTCAGTACGAACAAACTTCCAATTTCTGGCAGGCGGAACAGACGTTCCCGTAGCATTAGTCACCTCTGCCGGACAAGGAGAAGGAAAAAGTTTTGTGTCCATCAACCTTGCCACAAGCTTCGCCATGTACAAAAGAAAAACTGTACTTGTTAGTTTTGATTTACGCAGGCCAAATATTTATAATATCTTTCATTTAAAAGATAAAACCGGGTTAAGTAGCTTTTTAAGTAATAATTGCAACTATGAAGATGTTATATTTCACTCTAATATTGACAACCTTGACATTATACCGTCCGGGCAAATTCCGCCAAATCCATCTGAATTGATTGCATCCGAAAAAACAGATGAGTTATTTAAAAAACTAAAAGAACAATATGACTATATTGTTCTGGACACACCACCAGTAGGCCTTGTAACTGACGCATTTCTCCTTGTAAAACATGCTACAACCAATCTATTTGTAGTAAGGCACGATTATACAGGAAAACGCACGTTCCAAACTTTAATCCGCAGCCTTGGTCAGAAAAATATTCAAAACGTGAACATTCTTGTAAACGATATCAGACTTAAAAATAAAGGCTATGAATATCAGTATGGCTATAGGTATAATACAAAATACTATTAAAAAAACAGAAGGCAATCAGTAATAAGCAGGAAATAAATATATAAGTATTGCAAGAAAACTCCTCCCAAACTGAAATAAACTAGCTCACATAATATGCCTGCAAAACATAATCAACTATTAATAAGCGGATTGGCCTTACAAAGATAATTTAGAGGGCGGCGGGCAAGCCAAGAGAGTGCTTTCTTAGAACCTCTAGTTAGCAATATGAAATATCAAAATTTTCTGCCAATAGCTAAAAACAAAAGGCATATTGACTGTTTTAGTGACAAAAGGAAACAAAAACCCGACAACGCCTTCATTACTTGCAGTAAGTTAAACAAAAAAAAGTGGAAAAATAAGAAGTCAACCTAATCTTACCGAATTGACCAAATCTGAAATCAGATTGCAGTACAAAACTTAAACCTTCCTAATTGCTTTACATTGTAATTTCCTATAAATTGTTAAAAATTGTTAATATATTTTTAATAATTTTATACTCTATAGATACTACATAGTATATTATTTAGATATATTTACCATCTCATTTTTAGTTATGACTTTAACAAAACTACATACGCTCAACTATCCACCGCAAAGTCTTTTTTTGAAATATTGTCTGAATATTACTTTTAGCCTATAAAAATCTGCAAATTAACAAACTTAATACTTATGAAGCACAGAATCTTTATTATTTTACTCCTCTCTTTATTTAGCTATCAGTTTTCCTTTTCTCAGGGAACGATAAAGGGAAAAATAGTAGACGAGGATACAGAGAAGGCTCTTATAGGAGCGACTGTTGTGGTCCGGGAGACGACAACAGGTACTGCCACTGATGTTGATGGTACTTTTACCCTTGATGTAAAATCAGGTACAGTACCTTTGGAATTCAGTTATGTCGGTTACCAGAAAATGAAAATGGAAATACAGATTGCAGAAGGAGAAACAAAAGACTTAGGAAATATTAGTCTGAAGTCGGAATCAGTTGCCCTGGATGAGGTAAAAGTAGTGGCCGATTTTGCGAAAGACCGTGAAACTCCGGTTGCCGCATCAAAAGTTGATCCGGTTACTATTCAGGAAAAATTAGGAACGCAATCTTTCACCAAAGTATTAAAATCCACACCTAGTGTATACGCAACTGAAGGCGGCGGAGGTTTTGGTGATGGAGATATCCACATGAGAGGTTTCAGTGGCGAGAATATTGGTGTTTTAATTAACGGAGTACCGGTTAATGATATGGAAAATGGCCAGGTTTACTGGTCTAACTGGGCCGGACTCTCAAATGTTACCAGAACAATTCAGGTACAAAGAGGTTTGGGCGCTTCCAAGCTTGCGATTTCTTCAGTGGGTGGAACAATGAACATTGTCACCCAAAGTACTCAGGCTGAAGAAGGCGGTTCTGTTTACCAAGGCATGGGCAATGACGGCTATTTAAAAACCGGATTTACTGTTTCTACTGGCCTTATGGATAACGGATGGGCTGTGACGTTAAGCGGACAGAAAGAAAGCGGTGATGGTTATGTCGAAGCCACACAATTTGAAGCGTATACTTATTTCTTCAACATAGCAAAACGTATTAATGACGAGCACCGCCTCTCCTTAACAGGTTTCGGCACTCCGCAATGGCATAATCAAAGGGGGAGCATGCATATGATTGAAGATTACAGGGAAGCTGAAAATGGCGGCAGGCTCAATACGCATTACGGATACTGGAACGGCGAAATTATGATGACCGGTTATGCTTATAACGAATACCATAAGCCGCAGTTTTCACTAAACCATTACTGGGACATCAATAACACTTCTCAACTGTCTACCGCACTGTATGCCTCTTTTGGTAATGGTGGCGGAAAAGGTACAGCAGGACAAAATAGTAGTTGGCTGGAATTTGATTTTCCTTCAGGCGAACCAATGGATCAAACAAAGCTAACAAACGACGGATTATTAGATTATGAATCCGTCCACGAATCAAACGCTCAGGCAATCAACGGATCAGAGGCAATTTTTACCATGCGCAGAAATCAACACGATTGGTACGGGGCACTTTCTTCGTTTAAAACCAAATTCGCAAATATTGACTTTACATTAGGGTTTGACGGAAGATACTATCGCGGAGATCATTTTACTGAAATAAAAAATCTACTAGGTGGGGATTATTATCTTGATAACTCAAACATAAACAGAGCTCCCGGAAAACCTCTCGAGGTTGGTGATAAAATTGCATATCACTACCAGGGAGATGTCCTGTGGGGCGGATTATTTGCCCAGGGCGAATACATTACCGATCAATACTCCGGGTTCCTCTCTGTATCCTTTTCAAACAAATCTTATCGAAGGATTGATAAATTTCAGTATTTTAATGATGGCCTGATTAATAGAATAGAAAATAATGATGAACTGCGAGAAGAATATAGAGATCGAAAAGAAAATGCATCTGTTAGTTTTGAAGATGCTATGGAAGGGCAAGTTTCTGACTGGACCAACTACCTGACATATAGCGTAAAAGGTGGGTTTAACTACAATATTGATGACAACAACAATATTTTTGTCAACGGAGGATATTTCACCAGAGCTCCCTATTTCTCTTATGCTTTTGTAGGTTATACGAACGAAATTAACAATACCCTTGATGTTGAAAAGGTTATATCATCAGAAGTAGGATATGGCTATGTTTCTGATCTGATGAAAATTGATTTTACCTTATACCGAACAAACTGGAAAAACAAAGGGTATTCCACAAGCACAGGCCAAGGTGGAGTGGCAACAACAGACGGGATAAACGCCTTACACATGGGCGCGGAACTTGAATTTCGGATTAAGCCAACCGATAATATAAAAATTAAACTCATGGCTTCTTATGGTGACTGGAAATGGAATGATAATGCACTATTTGATTATTTCGACAGAAACCAGGACTTTCTTTATTCAGACACAGTCTACATTGATGATGTAAGTGTTGGTGGTTCAGCCCAAACCACAGCAGCTCTCGGAATAGAATATAAACCTATACCTGACTTAAAACTGAGCCTTGACGCAAATCATTACTCCCGCTTATTTGCAGGTTATGATGTCGAAGAACGGATTGAAACCAGCACAAAGGGAGAAAATGCATGGAAAATGCCCGACTATCAACTAATTGACTTCAATGCCAGTTACTATTTTGATATCGCAGGCTTTGATGCTACGCTTTACGCTCATGTTCATAATCTTCTGGATACAGAGTATATTTCATACGCACAGGATGGGGTAGACCACAATGCTCAAACTTCCCCTGTTTATTATGGACATGGAAGAACATGGTCAATGGGACTAAGCTTAAATTTTTAAAGGTTAAAAAATGTTATATATGAAAAAAATACTTTTTATACTGATATCCGGAATTATTTTCACCGGATGTGAGCCCAACGAAGAGCTTTACAATAAGCTGGATAAAGAGAAAGAACCCTACAATGAAAATATTGAATATACGCTTACAGAAAGCGATTATTCCACAATGGAGAGTTTACTAACTGGTGACGATACAACTTTCACCGAGTATATAGATGATAATAGTATTACAGAAGGTTTCCCCGTGAACGATATTGTTCCTTTATTCTTAGAGGATAAATTTCCGGCACTAGACAAAAACTCTAGTGCAAAAATTACTTACAATTTTATCCCTGCTTACCTGAAAAAGTTTGATAAAAATTTAGTTAGAACTATAACGGAAAATCATTACGAATCATTAGATTTTGCTCCGGAAGAGGAAACAGGAGAACCAACGGATCGTAACTATTTTATCGGGGAAGAACCGAATGAATTTATACCGGAATTATTAAAAGATTCGATTCTGCCTTTTGCACCAGAAAACACCCTGGTAGAAGTTGACTATGAATACAGCGATGCTTATGACAACAGGACAACAACCAGTAGTTTCTATTTTCTGCGGAATGGTAAATGGGATCCGCTTCCCAATGTTTATAAGCTGACAGATGAGGATTACCTTAGCATTAACGGAATAACCGGTGATTATTTTCAGTCGCAAAGCGATGCAGATAAATATTTACCTGCCTTTCTTGAGAACAAATTTTCCTATGCGGATGAAGGCGACTCCAAGGTTCTCGTTTATGAAATCTCCGGAAATAAAAATATCAGAGCAAAACAATACATGCGTGATAGTAGCGGCTGGTATGGAAAGATTAAGAAAACCACACCCTTCAGACATTCTGGGAAAAAATGGGCATTTGACCCCACAGTACGCTACAAGCTTAAAGAAGAAGATTATGCGGTAATTCTGAATTACGTTAAAAATGACCCTGATCTATCTCAATATGTTGATGAAGAATATGATAATACGGAATACTATTACGGAGCAAGCACTTATTATGTGAATTTTGACACGCGCATTTTTATGCGCGAAGATTATCAACCAGAAGTTTTCGAGGGATTGAGTGAAGAAGACGCAAATCAGATTATTTTCAGGCGAATTGTGAAAGATGCTGTAATCATGGCACTACAGGCTCAATTTCCAGATGCTGTGCCACAAGTGAAAGGAGTTGACGTTCATTATGAAATAACTTTTGATGCTTACGACGGCAATGATGATGTATGGACGGTCAAATACCGGTGTACCGCTGCAGGCGAACCGCCTCAGTTTGAATATATAGATGGTAATACTCCTTATGATGAGGAAGGGAACGAATAATGTTCTCTCTGCAGTAAAAAATAAAAACCCGGGAATTTAAATTCCGGGTTTTTTTTATTTGTTTGGCTTGTAACATTTAAGTTACGCAGGGGATGGCAGTTTGAAATCTAAAACTCTCCTCTGCCTTCAAAATCTTCTTCAGCACCGTTTACACCTCTCTTCTTGGCTTTATAGTTGTTGAAACTATAACTAATACTTAACCTGAATATTGGAGACTCCCGTTCAAAGCGGTTGTATTCCCTGAAATATTCACCTTCAGAAGTCATTTCATGCTTCATAGTCTGGAATAAGTCTCTTACGCTAAGTGTAATATTCATCTTTTTATTTAACATTGATTGCTTAATGGCTGCACTAGACATCAGAAAGCCTTCGCGCTCTCCCTGGGAAGTGGCAGACGGACCACGATAGCCGGCCATAAGTTGTATTCTTGTGCTCGTAGGGAGTTTAAACGTATTTGTCATTCTGGCATTCCAGTTATTACTCTTTGCTGAAACATCCTGCTCAGTTATATTCCCTTCTATTGAATAGCGGTAAAGACGTGCATTTGCATTTAAATCCCACCATTTAAAAAGACTCGTATTTATCATAGATTCCAAACCAAAAGAAGTTTCAGTATCAAGGTTTTTAAATGTTCTGAGCATTTCATCATTTTCACCTCTGGTACGAATCCTGTCAATTTCATCTGTAGTTCGTCTGTAATAGCTCTCTATTGAAAAGAATGACTTATTGAAGCTCTTCTTATATCCTAGTTCATAAGAATCGGTATACTCAGGGTCCAAATCTGGATTACCTATTCTTTTTGAGTATTGGTCCGATTGCCTGGGGAACGGATCAAGATACCAACTCCTGGGCCTTCGGACTCTTCTGCTGTAGCTCAGAAAGACTTGTTCCCCTTTAGTTATTTTTTTTGAAAAATGGGCTGAAGGAAATACATCGAATCGATCTACCTTGTATGTTTTATCCATAATATTTTGGCTTAACTCACGATTCGTATATTCTCCCCTTAGGCCGAGTTTGTAATCAATGCCAATGATTTTACTATGATAAGTCGTATACAAAGCATGTATCAAACGATCATATTCATAAGAGTTATAAAGCGAATCTATTGAAGTCCAATCATTATTTATAAAACGCTCTACTTCATACTGATTGTCACTATAATCATAAGAACCCATATAACCGGCTTCTAATTTTCCTTGGGAAGTGGGCTTTGTATAATCAAGTTTAACCTGGAGTTCGTCTTCATCACCGGATTCAATATTCTGTTCTTTATAATTTTCAGATGTAACCTCCCATTCGGAATTGGTAATTTCACTTGCCCATTGATTTTCATCATCACTTGAAGAATTTGAATAATATACCGAACCATCGAGCTTATGGCCTTCTTTATCAAATTTATTCTGGTAATCAAAGGATAAAGAATAATAATCATGATCAATCAAAAAATCACTGTTTGATAAACTATAATTCGCAGGAGTATCGCCCGGGATTATTGACCTGGTTGTTTTTCTTTTCATATCGTGCCCAAAACCAAAATTCCCCAGTTTTCCTGAAAGTGATACTGTACTGGATTCTGTCAACTGATAATCAAACCCGGTTTTAAAAGAATAACCGCTTCTCTCCATACTTCGATTTACATCCTGGTCTATAAAAGTTGTTGTATCTGAGTTTTCGCTGTATAATTCGCGTTCAGAGCGGCCATCCATATCAAAATTAAAATCGCGGTAATCAAAGGAACCAAAAAAATTAAATTTCCCGATTTGATAATTGAGGTTTACAGAAGCATCGTATTTGTCCTTTGTTCCGGCAGTAGCCCTGACTTGTCCATTTAATCCTTTTTCTTTCTGCTTTTTTGTGATCACGTTGATGATCCCGGCAGTCCCTTCCGGATCATATTTCGCCGAAGGATTCGTAATTATCTCAATGCTTTTGATGCGACTTGCAGACATTTGTTGTAACGCATCGCTTCCTTCAAGCACAGAAGGCTTTCCGTTTATAAGCACTCTAAAACTGCCGCTACCCCGAAGTTCGACATTTCCTTCGATATCAACTTCAACGGAAGGTACATTCTCCAGAACCTCAACAGCAGAGCCGCCCTGAGCACTATAATCCTGCCCTACATTAATGACCTTTTTATCAACTTTATGTTCAACATCTACCCGGTCTCCTGTGACTTCTACACCCTCAATCTCATGAGCTGCTTGTTCCAGGTAAATCGTATCAGTCGTATAAGTTTGACTTTGTGGAGTTATCGTAACATCTTCAACTATTTTTTTGCGGAATCCTATAAAATCGAATTCTAAATAATATTTTCCAAAAGCAACTTTATCCAAAGAATATCTGCCATCCATATCTGTTACAGTTCCGTCAACCATAGACGAATCTTTGGCTTTAAACAACACCACATTAACATATTCAATAGGGGATTGAGCCTGTTCATCTATCGCAACACCTTTAATTGTACCCTGAGGTGAATGACTACCACCATGACCTCTTTGCCCATGGCTTTTTATCGATGCGAATAATAAGGAAATTAAGGTTATTAATAAAACCGTGCTAATTCTTTTCATTTTTTTGTGTTTATTTCATTCAACAATCTTCTTCTCCCGGTTAGACACAAAAAAATTTGATTTCTTACACTAATCCGTATTAAATTCATGCATTTTTTTAAACCTAAGTTGAGCGGTTTGAACGAAGTAAAAAAGCGCTTTACTTATCCGGCAGCTGCCGGACCGACTTAGAAATTGTCGGTTTTTACCGAATAGGTGAGGTAAAAGCCATACAATTTCTTTGTCGTGAGTGAGGATCGCTCAATTTGGGTTAAAGTAATAGCAGGTAAAATCTGATTCTTCCTGAAGTAGCGGCTAATAGTTCAGAATACAAAATGAAGAATAGTAGCTTAATTGTTCTTTGTCTGGTTTTCCGGGTCATATTTTGCATATAACCGTTTTCTAAATGCAGAAGGTATGAATGAGAAATGCTTAATACCGAGTTTTTTTGCTAAAACCTCCAGTCCCAATAAAGATAATCCTCCTCCGGGAAATATTGAAACAGAGGCAAATACACCAACTCTTCCCATATCTTTCAACTGCTCAATCGCTTTTTTTACCTCTTCTTTAGTTGGTGGAGTTTCCCTTTCTTTTAAATGCAATTTATTTTCAAGGTAATGATAAAAATATTTACCCATTTCGACAGTTTCATCGTACTCTTCACCCATGCTTTCCAGAAAACTATCCAGTGATCTTTTTGCATTTTCCGCAAAACGATGGGCAAAGCTTACTTGTTCTTCCTCTTTCTTATGTTTTGCTTCGGAATAATCCTGAAATATTTTTGATTTGGTATTTTCTTCTTTATCCATTTTTATTCTTCATTTTAATACAATCCAAACTATATTAAATATACAATACGATAAATAATTTTTATTGATTGATCTAATAACGCCAACCAATAATTATTATTTTTCATTTTGTTTGTTATGTCAATATTATATCACCCTCATCTGTTCAATTGTAACCAATTATAATTTATCAACTTATATTTCTATTCATTAAAATTTACAAAGTTAAATACATTTCGTATCTTATATGACAATAATTAGTAGATAATAGTATCAAAAACCGAACAGCTAACACAATTATCTTACAATCAGAAACTATTATCTATAATCATTTTAAATAACAAAAATGTTTCCCAATTTTAATAGAATTATTTGTACAAATGAAAAATAAATATTTATTTTGGTATTCAAATACTGAAATATAAATATAAACACAAAAGAATATTAAAAAGCTGATGAAAAGAGAAATTATAAAAATTGACGAAGAAAAATGCAACGGATGCGGCTTATGTATTCCAAATTGTCATGAGGGTGCGCTTCAAATGATAGATGGCAAAGCCCGATTGATAAGCGATTTAATGTGTGATGGCCTCGGTGCATGCATTGGACATTGCCCACAAGATGCCATAACTATTGAAGAAAGAGATGCTGCTCCTTATGATGAAGAATTAGTGATAAAAGACATGATCCCAAAGGGAAAGAATACCATCATTGCGCATTTAAAACACTTAAAAGATTATAAAGAGTTTGGTTATGTAAAACAAGGCGTTCGTTATTTACAAGAACATAAAGCCGAACTGAATTTCGATCTGGACGAGGTAATAGCCGAAGTACATGGCAGCAGGGAAACCAAACATGAGCCCGCAATGGCAGAAGCTAGTGATGAAGAAAGCTGCCATAGCGAACACGCCGGAGGAGGATGTCCCGGAAGTCAATCAAAATCTTTTGAACCAGTCCCTGAAAAGGAAGAACAAACGGACACTGAAATTCCTTCTCGGTTAAATCACTGGCCCGTCCAGATGCACCTGATTAATCCAAATGCCCCACAATACAAAAATTCCGATTTACTATTAGCAGCTGATTGTGTAGCATTCTCCATGGGCGATTTTCACAATAAATTCCTGAAAGGCAAATCACTCGGTATTGCCTGCCCGAAGCTTGATTCAAATAAAGAGGTATATGTTCAGAAACTTATCTCGCTAATTAATGATGCGAAAATAAATACAATTACAGTTATGAAGATGGAAGTGCCTTGCTGCGGAGGAATTTTACAGATGGCACAAATGGCTCTGGAGAATGCCCAACGTAAAGTCCCTGTCAAATCAATCACTGTAAGCATACAGGGAGAAATACAAAATGAAGAATGGATATAAATACAATAGAATAATTTAGAAACACAAAAAGAGGAATAATTATGGATCAAAAAATGTTTTGTTTTCAATGCCAGGAATCTGCCAAAAACACAGGTTGTACTGTAAAAGGCGTATGTGGTAAATCCGATGAAGAAGCTAATTTAATGGACCTTCTCGTGTATGTTATTAAGGGAATTTCGATTTATTCTCAAATGGCCCGGCAGAATAATGTCGATTACGATAAGGAAACAACAGACCGTTTTGTAATCGATGGTTTATTTGCTACTATCACAAATGCTAATTTTGATAAAAACGCCATTACCGAATATGTGCGTAAAGGGCTGGATATCAGAAATGACATCAAACTAAAACTGAACGAAGCAAACGTAGATTACAACAAAGAAGAACTTCATGATGCTGCTACATGGCAGGGTTTCACTCCTGAAGAATTTGAACGAAAAGGAATGGCTGTAGGCGTGTTGGATACCGAAAATGAAGATGTTCGTTCATTAAGAGAACTCGTCACGTATGGTGTAAAAGGCATCGCAGCGTATGCAGAGCATGCCCATAATCTGGATCACAAAAACGAGGATGTGTATAATTTCATTCAGGATGCGCTTGTAGCAACTACAAATGATAATCTGAGCGTCGAAGATCTCATCAATTGGGTAATGGACACCGGTAAACATGGCGTTGACGTAATGGCATTACTGGATAAAGCCAACACAAGCACTTATGGTCATCCGGAAATCAGCGAAGTTAACATTGGCGTGGGAGACCGTCCCGGAATTCTTATCAGCGGCCACGACATGAAAGACATGGAAGAATTGCTGGAGCAAACTAAAGGTACAGGGGTAGATGTTTATACCCACAGTGAAATGTTGCCGGCGAATTATTATCCTGCTTTCAAAAAATATGATCATTTTGTAGGTAACTACGGCAATTCATGGTGGAAACAAAAAGAAGAATTTGAGAGCTTTAACGGACCAATTTTATTTACCACCAATTGCATTGTACCTCCTACAAGCAAAGCAACTTATAAAGAGCGAATTTACACCACAGGCGCTGCCGGATTAGAAGGTTGTACGCACATCCCGGGAAGAGAAAATGGAAAACCTAAGGATTTCTCTCAAATCATTGAACATGCGAAAAAATGTGAGCCTCCGAAAGAAATCGAAACCGGCAAAATCGTAGGTGGATTTGCACATAACCAGGTAGAACAACTCGCTGACAAAGTAGTAGATGCAGTGAAGAACGGAAGCATTAAGAAATTCTTCGTCATGGCTGGTTGTGACGGCCGCTTCAAGAGTCGTGAATATTACACAAGGTTCGCTGAAGAATTGCCACAGGATACTGTAATTCTTACAGCAGGTTGTGCAAAATATCGCTATAATAAGCTAGAACTCGGAGATATTGGCGGAATACCAAGAGTCCTGGATGCAGGCCAATGTAACGACTCCTATTCACTGGCAGTAATTGCTATGAAATTACAGGAAATATTCCAGATGAATGATATCAACGAATTACCAATTGAATACAACATTGCATGGTATGAGCAGAAAGCAGTTATTGTATTGCTTGCATTGCTTTACTTAGGTGTTAAAGATATCAAGCTTGGTCCGACATTACCGGCCTTCTTGTCTCCAAATGTAGCAAATGTATTGGTTGACAAGTTCGGTATCAACGGAATCAATACTGTTGAAGAAGACATAAAAGCCATGATGGCTTAATTTCAAACTAAATAACAACTCAATTAACCCTGCTGTATTTTCTTATAGCAGGGTTAATTCAATTTTACAATACAAAAAACCTTTTTTATGAAGATTACAAAAATTTCAGAAGCAGAACCAAGGAAAAACCCACACAATGTTGATGCCAGAAAACTATATGATTCTGAACATGCAATGGTAACACATATCACCTTAAAACCAGGGGAACAGCTAAAAAAACATATAACACCTGTTGATGTGTTTTTTGTTGTACTGGAAGGAACCGGAATAATTGAAATTGGTGATGAAAAGCAAGAAGTGGAAAAAGACACGTTGATTGACAGTCCCGCTAAAATTCCACATTGCTGGTATAACGAAAGCGATTCAGATTTAAGAGTATTAGTGGCAAAAGTACCAAAACCAACTGAAGGAACGAAGATTCTGTAGTGGCAGTTGCGGGTGGCAGAAGAAAGGAAAACCTGACAGCGCCTTGAAGGCCTGTCAGCGTTTTGTCCGCATAAAGCGGAAAAAGATGCATGCGCGACCGGTAAAAATAGAAAATAAGCATGTTACACATACTCTAAAATATAAACAACAAAAAATCAAGGACATAAGCCTGCAATTTTAGTGGTTTTATTTCACAAAATCCACATGATAAAGTTTGCTCCAATGTTTTCCCGTTAAAAACATCCGGTCGTTCTTTTTATCGTATGCAATACCATTTAATACTTTGTCTTTGTCGTTTTTGTATCTATCAGGAACCAGGTTGCTGCAATCGATTTTCTCCAGTACTTTTCCGCTCTCAGGATCAAAACTAATGATATAGGTTTCCTGCCAAACATTAGCATACACTTTTCCATCAATATATTCAAGTTCATTCAGGTTATTTACAGGCCCCTGATGATTATATACCTGTATCCTGTCTAATTGTGAAAAAGTACCCGGATCGAGAAAATAAATATTAGGAGAACCATCACTCATAATAAGCTTATCGCCATCCGTAGTCAAACCCCATCCCTGAGTCGGATACCTGACTTTATTGAGCAGCTTAAATTTTTCTTTATCATATACAAATCCGGTTCTTGAAGTCCAGGTAAGCTGAATAATTTTATCTTTATAAGAAGTAATCCCCTCTCCAAAATATTGATTTGGCAAACCATACGCATTAATCAATTCTCCCGACTCAAGTTTTACTTTCCGCAAGGACGAACTTCCACGTTGACCAGTACCTTCGTACAAAAACCCATCTTCATAAAACAACCCCTGCGTATAGGCGTTTTCATCATGCGGATAGACCTCAACAATCCGAGACTTATACCTTTCCGGTTGAATATCCGATTTGAATTTAAGTGTGCGGTAATGGGTTTCTTTATGCCCATTATTAAGAAATATGTCTATTCTGAATTGATTTTCACCTACCTGCAAATCACCTGTAGCAATTGTTGCTTTCCGTTCTTGTTTTCCCAAGCGAGTTTTCAGTTCGTTTCCTGTATACACCAAAGCGGAGTCACTTTTTAATGAATCGGGATAAGAAAAAGAGACATTTACCTCATCACCAATAGTGTATTTTGCATTAAGTTCAGGTTCAACAATATTACTAATTTCTTTATAAACTTCTTTTTTTTCAGAAGCCCCTTTCTTCTTATCCTGATCTTTTTCTTTGGGCTGCGAACAAGAAAAAAGCACGAAAGGAATCACTGCCAATACACTAATTAAATTACGAAATTGCATGTTTTAATTTTTTTCTTAATAAATATTTATAAACTATTTTACCTGAATATATAGCTTTAACGAAATAATCGCTTTTCTATCTTTTACCAAAGAGTTTTTGTAAAAAGTTACTTTTGCCATCAGTTCCCTTTTTGAAATCCGGATTTCCGTATATTTCAGGATGAAGAGCAGACCAAACCTCACTCCATCCGGGGAAACCTCCGAGATTTTTATCATCAATAAACAAATCTACATCGATTTTACGGCTCATAGAAGGATCAAATCTTTCTTCAGGGTAACTTTTGTTTACAGCATAAAATTCGAGTCTGTTATCCCGGCAAAATTCTACAGCCTCTTCAAGGCAATCTCCCCGGCGATAGGTCCACAAAATAAGCTGATGTCCATTTTTTTGTAACTGCAACAAAGTTTCAAAAGCAAATAATTTGGGTTTTCCAATTTTGGGGTAGCGATTCTCCACGATAGTTCCGTCAAAATCTACGGCTATTTTCATTTTACACATTAATTTTATCAATACAAATATAATGATTTACCAGTAGCAATTGAAACGATAATAACTTTCAACAACTATTCTGCAACCTATCTATTCCCGGCACTAAAGGCATAGCGTAAAGTAAAAATATTAGAATATAAGGCTACAGATTGATCCCCGATATCAGTCAAGGCATAATCAACAGAAAATCCTTTATAATGAAGTCCAACCCCTAAATTAGGCTGAAAAGAAAGCTCTTCATTGCGATCAATATTTTCAATCATCTGAAAATTTCCTACTCCCACACGAAGATAAGCCAGTTTTCTGTACCTAAATTGCATACCAATATGTGGATCGATACTAAAAATTTCAGAAGAAATCAGTGAGTGCCTCATTCCGTCGGTGAATATATCCGCATCCACTTCAACGAGGCCATAAAAATCTTTATAAATATGAAAGTGGCGGGCCGCGCCTAGTAAAATTTTGGGCAAGGTGAGCTCGATATTGTTATCCGGCGCCTGATTAAATAAGCTATCCTGCACTTCAATCTCCAATTCATCGTCATTATAAGTCCATGCATTAAAAGTGGTAGTGACATCCCGAAGAACAGCTCCAAAACTCCATTTGTTTTTGTGATATTGAGCACTAAGATCGAAACCAAACCCATAAGCATTAGCAAACTCTCCTACATTCCGGTAAATTACTTTTGCATTTCCGCCAATCCGCAATCCATCAATGGCGGTTTTCTTCGCATAAGAAATCAAAAATGCATAGTCAGCAGCAGTAAAATAGCTAATTCTGTCATAATCAATGTTGCCTTCGTTATCTATAAGCTCAGTAGTATTGGGGATATTATCAACTCCAAAACGAATCAATGAAGCTCCAATGCGTTGATTGGTATCTATCGCCATTACTCCACCCAAATAATCATACTTAGCCACACCAGCGAAATATTCAGCGTGCATTGCACCAACCTCAAAGTCCTTTTCAACATTCAGCATTCCGGAAGGATTCCAGTAACCTGAAGTAACATCACCTACGTGGGCAACAGTTGAATTAGCCATTGCGAGGGATTTCGCTCCAACACCTATAGAAAGAAACTCATTACTGTATTTGGCTGTCTGGGCGAAAGTAGCAACGTTCACAGACAAAAATAAAGCTCCAAATATCAATAACTTTTGCATTTTTTTAATCAATCTCTTGTTTTATGTTACGAAACTATGTAAATTAACTTATTTTTGCGGAAAATATTGCAAAATAAACTAGCAGACTTTGAAACATATCACCAGACATATCCCTAACGGAATTTCAGTACTAAATCTACTGTCCGGAGCTGCATCGGTTGTGTTTTCGATTAACGGAAACTTTTACCTTGCCGGATTATTTATCCTAATTGCAGGAGCATTTGATTTTATGGATGGACTAGTAGCCAGAATGCTAAAGGCATACAGCGCCATAGGCAAAGAGCTTGACTCACTGGCTGATATAGTAAGCTTTGGTTTTGCACCGGCTCTCATGCTACATATCTATCTAAAAAAATTATTACTTCAAAACTACCTCACTGCAGACATCCTTTATATTTCCCTGCCCGAGATGTTTCTGATTTTTTCTCCATTTCTGCTATTAATTTTTTCAGCAATCCGGTTAGCCCGTTTCAATATAAGAAGCAGCACTCATGAGGGATTTTCAGGTCTTCCCACACCGGCATGTGCAATTTTCTTTGCATCAGCGATTTTAAGCTTTGGCACATCCTGGTTTAATGAAATTTCAATTTATGCCTGGCACTGGGTAATCCTGATTATTGTATTCGCTTTCTTAATGATCATGCCTTTTCGAATGTTTTCACTAAAATTCAGGCACTGGCGTTGGAAAGGCAATGAAAATCGATATATTATTATTGGCATTTCTGCCATATTATTGGTAACATTGCAGTCATTGGGAATAAGTTTAGCTATTATAGCCTATATTTTTCTCTCAGGTTTAATTAATGTTTTAGATATAAATCAATAAAGCCATGAAATTCAAAGCAGAAATAAATGTAATGCCTTTAAAAAATCTTCTGGATCCTCAAGGAAAAACAGTTCATCACAGTATGGAGAACATTGGTTTTAATGAAGTCTCCAATGTGCGCATTGGAAAACACATTACCATGGAACTCGAAGCTGAAAGCAAAGAAAAAGCGATGGAGCGCGTGAATGAAGCTTGTAATAAAATCCTTGCAAATCCGGTCATGGAAGGTTTTGAATACAAAGTAAAAAAAGCAGACGAAGAATAAAACTTCTATTCATCAGTGTTTTCATTCTTATTATATGACTGTTTGTTCATAACATCAGCCTGTTTTTGAATTGATTCCTTATGAACTAATTGTAACAGCTCTTTAATAAAATATTTGGATAATCCTAACTTTGCACCTTGTTCTACCCTTGATGATATGATCTTTTCCCATCGTCTCAGTTGAAAAATAGTTACTTTATTTTTACTCTTAAACGCCCCAATCTTTTCAACGGCAGACATCCGTTGTGCCAACAATTCAATGATTTGTTTGTCAATAGAATCAATTTGCTCTCTCAAAGTTTCAAGAATGCCAGATAATTTCTTATCATTTGATTCAATTTCACGGAACACAAGATTGTCCAGCAAACCCGAAAATTCAAACGGGCTAAGCTGCTGAGCTACATCACTTAAAGCTTCTTCAGGTTTAATATGCGACTCTATCATCAACCCATTCATGTTGAGGTCAATCGCTTTCTGGCTGATTTCCTGAATATATTGCCTGACACCAGATATATGGCTCGGGTCGCAAAAGATGGGTAAATTATTAAATCTCGTTTTTAATTCAATCGGAATTTCCCATTTAGGAATATTACGTAATTTTGTCGCTTCAAACGGATAAAACCCTCTGTGTACAGCTCCCAGTTTTCTAATCCCACTATTATAAAAACGCTCCAGCGCTCCTATCCACATAGCAATATCCGGATTAACAGGATTTTTAACTAAAACCGGAATATCCACCCCTTTCAAAGATTCAGCCAGTTCCTGCACAGAAAAAGGATTGGACACAGTTCGTGCCCCAACCCAAAATAAATCAACCTCATATTGCATAGCTTTTTCCACATGAGCAGGATTTGCTACTTCAACTGCTGTCCTCAAACCAACCTCTTCTTTTACTTGCTTAAGCCATTCCAAACCTTTCTCCCCAATTCCCTCAAAAGTGCCCGGTCGTGTACGTGGCTTCCAGATTCCTGCACGAAACAAATGAACTTTTCCACTACTCTTCAATGCTCTGGCTGTTTTGATCATCTGTGATTCAGACTCTGCGGAACAAGGGCCTCCAATAATTAAAAAGTCATGAGTTATATCTGTAAACCACTCAGATACAGAAAAAAGTTCATTAAAAGAATCCATTAATATTTGTTTAGATTGTTGCCCCTAATATTTAATCGTAAATATGATGTAAAAATAATTAAATCTTATGGACAAAGAGTAAAAATTCATTATACACAAAAGTAGCAAGATAATTAAAGAAGTTAAGAAACTAAAAATTTCATCATTACCCCTATTTTAAATAATTTTGTTAGCTTAAAACAAAAATATCTATGAATACGTTAATTTTTAATTTGCCTCTTATTGAATGGATTGGTTACCTGGCATCGTTACTGGTTCTTATATCTTTGCTGCTTTCTTCAATTTTAAAACTCAGATTAATCAACTTAATCGGTGCTTCAATATTTTCCTTTTACGGTTTTTTTATTGGCTCATTGCCAGTGGGCATAATGAATTTTGTTATTGCAATTGCCGATATATATTACCTTCACCAATTATATTCACATAAAGAAAGATTTGATGTTATAGAAGAAAGTTTAGATTCTGCCTATTTAAAAAAATTTATTGAGCACTACCATGACGACATTTTGAAATTTTTTCCTGATTTTTCAAATATAGAAAACTCAGATATCATTTTATTGGTATTTCGCGACCTAAAACCAGCAGGTGCTTTTATTGGTGTCTCGAAAAATGAAAAAGAACTGGAAATCAAATTAGATTATGTAACCGCCGAATATCGAGACTCTAAACCGGGAAGATACATTTATACGAAATTTTCCGACTTCTTTAAAGACAGAGGATACGAAAAATTAACATGTAAAACGAAAATAAAGTCCCATCAAAAGTACCTGAAAAAAATGGGATTCACTTTTGAAGGAGGAACCCAATTTTCATTCAGATTATAATTGGTAGTTTCATAATTAGCGGCTAACATTTATAAGAATACAGAATGCAGAAAGAATGACATTAAGAGCAAATTACCATCATTAATTAACTACAAGAAACAAATTAAGGTGCATGAAAAAAAGTTATATTCTACTGCAAGCGGAAATAGTAGCTTATGGTTCCTTTCTGGTAGGCAGGCGCATTGGGATCCCGGTCAAACTTTGCATTTAATGCAGCATTTTTTGCAGCTTCAAGAAGATTATCATTCAGGGTTGTTGAACCTTTTACCCCTGAGACGGCTTTAGTCACATTTCCATACTTATCTACAGTGATTTCCACAACTACCTTTCCTTCAACCTGATAATTATACTCAGGCTTAGGCAAAGATTCGGGATTTCTGCCTGAAAGGCTGTAGTCCATACTCCCCATTCCTTTGCTGTCTACATCCGCATGGTTATCGGAATAAGGTGTTCCGCTTTCTCTTCCCTGATTGCCTTCACCCTCGGTTTCACCTTCACTTTCACCAGATTTTTCATTGCTCTTTCCGGGATAAAGGGCATTTTCATTCACTTCTTTTTCAGGTTCAGTCTGTTCTTTTTTTTCCTCTTTTTGCTTATCTTTTGGGTCTGGTTGTGGTTCAGGTTCGGGGTCTTTTTCTTCTTTTTCCCGTGTTTCCTTTTTCTCCTTAACTGCAGGTGCCTCCTCAAAATCCTGTGTAACAACATCTTCAGCTTCTTGTTGCTCTTGTGGATTTGGTTCTGGCTTTGACTCTTCCTGTTGCTTCTGAACTTCAGCCCTTTCGGTACTTCTCTCCAGCTCTGTTGGCCCGGCAGCATCCTGAGTATTGCCAAAATTTATCATGACACCTTTTTCAGCAGGACGTGGCAAGGGGGTGGAGAAGCCAAAGCTTAATATAAGAATGGCCAAAATTCCGTGGAATCCTATAGTGCCTAAAATTCCCTTTTTATGTTTTTTTATAAACTCTAACATAGTTTACTCCGCTGTTGTTGCCAAAATAAGCTTCCATTCATTCTTGTTTGCAATATTCATCACCTTTACAATATGCTCTATAGGGACTCTTTTGTCAGCATTAAGCGATATTGTCGGTTCATCGACGCCTCTTCTATTAAATTCTTCCTTTAAAACGTTTTCCATCTCAGAAAATTTTACCCTGTCTTTGCCTACATAATAATTTATATCACTGGTTATTGAAACACTTATCACAGGGGAGGCTGCAGTTTGATTAGAACTCTGAGGCAACAGAAGTTTCAGTGCATTGGGATTCACTAATGTTGATGTTACCATGAAAAAAATTAACAGAAGAAAAATTATATCTGTCATTCCCGACATGCTGAATGTTGTACTGATCTTATTTCGTGGTTTTAATTCCATAATTACTTAAAATTAATATGCATCAAACTACTCAACCGGTTCGTTCAATAAATCCATAAATTCCGTGGTATTCAATTCCAGTTGGTAAACAACCTTTTCAACTTTTGCCACCAAAATGTTATAAGCAATATAAGAAATAATACCAACAATAAGACCTGCTACTGTTGTTACCATAGCTGTGTATATTCCGTTAGATAAAAGCGTGATATCAATATTGCTTCCGGCATTTGCCATGTCATAAAATGCCCGGATCATTCCCATAACAGTACCCAAAAAACCAATCATAGGAGCAGCACCTGCTGCCGTAGCCAATGTTGGCAAACCTTTTTCTAGTTTTGAAATCTCCAGTTTTCCTACGTTTTCAATAGCTGCAGTGATGTCGTCCAATGGGCGCCCTATACGCTGTATGCCTTTATCGATCATTCGTGCCACCGGACTATCAATAGACTGACACAGTGTTTGTGCCGACTCTATTTTATCATCGTGAATATAATCCTTTATCTTATTCATGAAATTAATATCGGTTTTTGAAGCCTTTGAAATAGCAAAGTAACGTTCAAAAAAGATGTAGACTGCCAGAATAGAAAGGATTAGAATGGGAATCATTATCCACCCGCCTTTTAGGACTAAATCCCAAAATTGCAATGTAGTTTCACCAGCTTGCCCGTTCTGAGCTGCTGCTGCTATTGTATCCTGTGGTGCAGACTGAAGTAATGTCAAAATATTCATAGTATTTTCTGATTTTAAACTTTTTCTACAAAAATAATAAACTAATTTGGTTCCTTGCTTTTCTTCTTTTTAGAAAAATTCCGTAACAGCTCTCCAAAGCTGTTAAAGTCTTCCCTGTAATACAATCCGGCTCCCTGAATATATCGTGTCTCTTCGTAAAGCAGCCTGTCGCTGTTTCGGTTAAAAAACTTCAACCGTAATTTGCCGCTTTGCGTAAGCTTCCAGTCTATTCTCACGTCTCCCACAATTTCACTTGCCTCCGCATACCTTCCACCTGACGCAACATTTCCGTTAATAATAAGCCGGTCATTCAGCAATTGAGTTGAAAGAGCCACCTCCACCTGATCGCGTGATATATCATCGCCGGGTTGATAATTCACACCAATATCCCAATTGTTAGATATCTGAGAAAGCCAATGACTAAGCTGATTGGAAAGCAACTCACTTGTTGTAAAAGCCATGCCTGATGCTCCTAGTTCATTTGGATCGGTCTGACCTGCCAGATATTGCTCTGCAGGCATAAACGTATTTAAAACCAATAAAGACAGAAATTGTTTATTCATCTCTTCCTCACTGGTCAGAACTGAATTCAACCTTGCTTTCGTGCTTTCATCGGCAGTAGGAAGGTCAATTTCAAAACTAATCTCCGGATTGTTAAGCTTTTCTCTCAGATTAACCTTACATTCAACAGGAATTCTTTTTTCATAGGTAGTTGTGGTGTCTAAAAATAAATTGTCCAATGAGGTTCTTAAATTGTAAACCGCAGTAACATTAATATCTGCATCCTGAGGATTTCCATTCCAAATTATCCGGCTTCCCTGTTGAATCTCAAAATTTTTATTAATTACATTCTTCAGAGAAAACATATAGTCTCCTTCTTCGATAATATATTCCCCAAAAATTCTGAAGTCACCTGCTTGATTGACTTCCATATTCAAACTTCCCCTTCCGTTTGCCTCAATCATATCACCAAGCTCCGGATTAAAGATCAGACGGGTTTCTGCCTGAGGGGTAACGTTAAGATCAAAATTCATATCAATACCTGATAAATCTACTTTATATTCATCTGCTTCATCAGTACCCTGCTCACCATCTTTACTGGTAAAAGTTATAAACTTTGTTTTTGTCTGCTTCTTACTACTGTTAATGGGAAGATTTATAATAGTATTGTCGTTGGTAGTCACTGAAGCATCAATACCTAAAATGTTTGTCGATGTATTTCCCTGAATGTTCACAAGGCCGGAAATATATCCATTACCATAATAAACTGAATTGTGGATGCTATTCGTATTTAATGCCTGAAACTCTTCTGCATCAACTTTTAAGTCGTATGAAACATTATTAAATTTATGAAAATCTATTTCCCCATCAAGTACAGCTTGATTGCCTTTACTGTCATAAACATTAGCCTGATTAAAGATGAGTTTATTATTCTGAACATTCAACTGATGGGTTATGAAATATCGGGTTTGCAAATAATCTACTGTAAGAGCAGATTTTTGCAACGTCAGGTTACCATTAAGCATAGGGGCTTTTGTTGTGCTATCGAGCCTCAGATTTCCACTTAAAGCTCCTTTTACATCAGAGAGACTCTTCTCAAGGATTGGATTCAAAATATTCATCCTTAATTTATCCATGGCAATATCGAAATCCAGTTGCTGCTCCTCAGGAGTATAAGTTCCTTTAACATCTAAAGTTTTTAAATTTCCTCTTTTGCTAATGAGATCAATAAATACATTTTCTTTCTTACTCTCCCATCTGCTTTCAATCTTAGTATTGCCAATAGTCTGACCATTCATCCGAAGTGTATCAATAGTCAGATTAGACTGAAAAACAGGTTTGCCATATAAGTCTCTTATTTCTGCCTGCCCTTCAGCCAATCCATCCAAATCAATTTTTCCACCGGGTAAAAAGAGATTGGTATAATTCAGATCAATATCTTTTAAATCCATAGTCAATAAATCATCGGGATTCTTTGTAATCTTTCCGTCTATAACCATCCTTTGTTGTTCGTGATGGAACATTAGGTTATCAAAATTGATGCTTGAACTATCAATCAAGACAGAACTTCTTTCCAGGTTCCAGATTTCTTTGTTTAACCGCACTTTACCGGGCAATATGTTGATTTCTGAATGGATATTTTGAGATTCAGGCATACGATCAAAATCTATAACTGCAAGCATTTCTCCTTTGAGTTGATATGTAGCGGGATCTTTCCAATCAACCATCAGTTTAGAAGTATTATCCCCTGTGATTGATTTTAGCTTAAAATGATTAAAATATACTGTTTGTTCATCATCTTCCAGAAATAGTTTATCAAATGTAGTAATTAGCGAGAAAAGTGTATCCTGAGATGTACTTGTCAAATGAAATTTATCAAGGAAATAATTATTATATTGAAGTGTGTCCATTTTAACATCCAAAAAAAAGGATTTATTTGAACCATCATACTCCATCTTTACTTCAGAATTCTGAGAAACACCAATGTCTGGCATAAACAGACGAGTAACCGGATCAATATTTTTCAGATCGACATCAAGTTCGAAATTGTTCTTTAACTTCACATCTGATGTATCATTACCATTTTTGTTCAGAACCGGAAGATAGGAGTATAATAAATTTTTCAGCGATTGATAAACACTTGAGGATTGATATTTTCCTACGAGGGCTCCATCAATATAATCTGAGTTTAAAAAGATTTTTTGGGTATCTGCAATATGAGAAGCGTTAATTTTGAAATTATCCAAATTCAATTTTTTATTATTCTTAATTAACAGACCTTCTGTAATGCGAATCTCTCCCGAAGCATTATCAATACTATTTCCCTTCAAATTCGAAACTAAATTAGCAGAAAGCAACGCAGTGGTATCATGCTCTACAAAATTTAAGGCATTTAATTTTGCTTCTTTTATTTCCGCATTAAAATCGAATACCGGGATATCTTCAGAAAAATCAATTCCACCGCTAAAATTAAAATTAACATTTGGATCTTCAACAATTAAAGCTCCATCATACTTTCTCTCTGTAAGCAAACCGTGTAGTTCAATATTTTTATAGTTGTATCCATTAATTTCCAGTTTCTTAATCACTCCATCAGTATTGGCAGTAAACCCTTTATTTCTTATCCCGGTGCCACTAACCTGAACATCCATACTTAAATCACCAAAATTCTCGGAATTATTTATTAATCCCCCAAGATCGAAATTTTTCGTCTTCAGGTTTCCATTAATCCTGATATTTTGTTCCTTTTTAGGCTTGATTGAAATATCAGTGGATATTTCTCCCATTTCAGTTTTCAAATTTCCATAAGCAACAAAGTCATCAGAAAATCCGGTAAAATTACCGCTATACTTTATAAGCCCCAGATTACTCAAGTTTTCAGGAACAGTTATAGTTTTCGAGTCAGGTAAAAGCGAATTTAAAACTTCCAGATCACCCACCCCGGTACGAAAACGATCGATATCAACATACAAATACGTTTCAGAAAATTTCGGCAAACCATCGGTATTAAAATTTGTTTGAATTTCGGTCTGATCGCCCATCGCTGCATAAACATCGTTACCTCTGAGGCTATTTATTGAACCCCGGACGGTTCCTGAAAATACAAAATTATGGTTGGGAATTCCGTGGAATGGTTTCGCAAAATAAGCAAGGTCATGAAACCCAAGGTTTGATCGCTTTATCGCAACATTTAATTTAACTTCACTGATAAAATCGTCAAAATGCTCATACCCGCCATGATTCAATATAACAGAATCGGCATTAATGAAAGAATATGGTGTTCGGATAACCAAATTACGAAATCCTCCTTTTTCCGGGTAAAGAAACATTTCTGTATGCATATTCAATAAATTAAAGCCACTTTTATCCTGAAAAGATATTTCAGAAAGGTTGAAGTTTATCTTTCCACTGTCTGCATCAAAATTTTCTACATGAATGTTAAAACTATCTAATCTTACTCTGTTAAAATCAATGCCATAATCATTTTTGGCCGGGCGATTTGTGGTATAATTGAATTGTGAATTAGTAATGCGAATATCCCCGAATTTTGTATGCATTCTTGCTTTGGTGGTGTCTTTTCGTTTCAGCGCCTCCACTAAAAAATCAATATTGATATTTTTAGTAGTATCATTTCGAAAATGTATCCGGGCATTCTCAATTTCCAATTTTTTAAAGAATAATCTCCTGTCTCTCAAATCAAGTAATTTCAGATGACCTGTAATTTTTGGAGAAGTAAGCAAACTATCACCCGCCTGATCTTCAATATAAACCCCCTTTAATGTCAACTTATTAAAGAGTTTAAATTCAGCATTGTCAACCTGAAATTTTGTTTCCAGTTCACGGGAAAAAACATTTGTCAGCTTATCAACCAGATAGTTTTGCACATTGGGATTTTTAAGCAAAAAATAACCGGTTGTACTCAGGCTTATAATAACCAGCAGTAAAATGAGTAATATTTTATATATTTTTTTAATAGTTTTGCCCTTTCTATACGATACAATAATAACGCAAATTAACAAAAAATAGTTTTACAAGAGAACATAAACCATCCCATTAATGAGTATAACAATATTAGGAATAGAATCTTCTTGTGACGACACTTCTGCAGCCGTTATAAAAGATGGTTATCTTTTCTCAAATATCATCTCGGGCCAGAAAGTGCATGAGAATTATGGAGGAGTAGTTCCTGAACTTGCCTCGCGTGCACATCAGCAACACATTGTACCTGTTGTATATCAAGCGTTTGAAGAATCCGGAATAAACAAAGAAAGTGTTGATGCAGTAGCGTTTACAAGAGGACCCGGGCTTCTTGGTTCGTTAATGGTTGGCTCATCCTTTGCAAAAGCCTTTGCTGTAGCCCGGGACATACCAATCATTGGTGTAAATCACCTGCAGGCACATATTTTGGCCCATTTTATCCGGAATCCAAATAAACCGGAAGAAGAAATTCCGGAATTTCCTTTTTTATGCCTGTTAGTCAGCGGAGGACATACTCAATTAGTTAAAGTTAACAGCTATTTTGATATGCAGATTATTGGGCAGACAATTGACGATGCAGCAGGCGAAGCCTTCGATAAAACAGGGAAAATTATGGGGTTGCCCTACCCCGCAGGACCGGTTATTGACAAGTATGCAAAACAAGGAAATCCCCAGGCTTTTAAATTCACAAAGCCAAAAATCGAAGGGCTGAATTATAGTTTCAGTGGACTAAAAACGGCAATACTCTATTTCCTGAGAGATAAAGTAAAGCAGGATACAGATTTTATTAAAAATAACTTCAATGATCTTTGTGCTTCTATTCAACATACAATCATACAGATACTAATGGAAAAGCTTATATTGGCTGCCGAGCAAACCGGGATTAAAGAAGTCGCCATTGCCGGAGGGGTTTCCGCTAATTCAGAAATGAAGAAAAAATTACAGCAAGAAGCTGACCAACGAAACTGGAAAGTTCACATTCCACAACTTCAATATACAATGGACAATGCTGGCATGATTGCGATTACAGGCTATTATAAATACCAGAAACAAAGCTTTGATTCATTGAATGTTGTACCCGAAGCACGCTTTAAATATTGATGCTTTTAACATTTTTACTCAGTTTAATCAATATTTATTTCTTTCACCCAAATTGAGCGATTCTCAATTAAGATGATCTGCTGTTTGCCATTGGCCTCTAGCCCTTAGCAAAAGAAGGACTATGGACGTATCTTACACCCTTCTCAATACTCGATTTGATGCTAACTAATGAATTAAAATACGATCGAGAGCCCCTACACCATGAAAACGATTTTGTGGGACTTATGTACAATATGCTCGAAAACATTGAAATCATTATTGAACCATAACAAAAATCATTTGTATTTCAATACCAAAAAAGTTCCTTTGAGCTCAGAATAACATAAATAAAAGAGAAAGGAGAATATATATGAAGACGAAATCAGTATTAGTTGGCGGTTATCAATCCGTAATAAATAACGGAAGAAATCATGCAGTTGTTACCGATTTACCTACAGAGTCAAACGGAGAAGATTTTGGAGCTACAGCTTTGGAGTTAGCTGTAATGAGCCTGGCGGGATGCATTTCTACTATCTATAAAAAAGTAGCAGATAAAATGCGGATAGATGTTGCTAATCTGGAGGTTGAACTAGATGCCGAGAAAGGTGAAGAGACAATCAGCAAAGTAAAATGCGTGGTTAATGTAACCTCTGATGCAACACAAGAAAAGCTAGAAAAATGCCTCGATAATACAATGAAAGCCTGTCCGGTTGGAGTGCTCTATGAAAAAGCAGGTGTAGAAATTACCACTGAGCTGATAAAACAAGCTCAATATATGAATGCAGACTAAAGGCTGAAAAAGTTTTATCCCGGATACATTAATTCGAGACTGAACTCAATCTTTTTTTAAAACCCCATTAACTTTAATCCAGTTTTGGGGTTTTTATTTTTATAATCTCTTCGACTTAAGTTTGTATTAAAATTCTATCTTTGCGCAAATTATATTGATCATTTAATCTCATCATCTATGGCAAAAGCAAAACCATCTATACCTAAAGGCACAAGAGATTTTTCACCCGAGATTATGGTGAAGCGGAATTACATTTTCAACATTATAAAACAAACATTTTCAAAATATGCTTTTCAGCCTCTTGAAACTCCGTCCATGGAGAATTTGTCTACTTTGCTGGGCAAATATGGTGAAGAAGGAGATAAATTGCTGTTTAGAATATTGAATTCAGGTGATTTTCTTGGGAAAGTGGATGACGAACTATTAAAAAGCAGAAACTTAACTGAAATTTCCTCAAAAATTTCCAATAAAGGACTGCGCTATGACTTAACTGTTCCTTTTGCACGATACGTGGTTCAACACAGGAATGAGATAACTTTCCCCTTTAAACGCTATCAAATTCAACCGGTATGGCGTGCTGACAAGCCACAAAAAGGCCGATACCGGGAATTTTACCAGTGCGACGGTGATGTAATCGGTACAGACTCCCTGCTCAGTGAGGTGGAGCTGATAATGATAATGGATGAAGTGTTTTCAGCTTTAAATCTTGATGTGACAATAAAATTCAACAACCGGAAAATTCTGAAAGGTGTGGCTGATTATGCAGGTGCAGCAGATCATTTTATGGACATCACCATGGCTATTGACAAGCTGGATAAAGCAGGGGCGGAAAAAGTAAAGGAAGAATTGATGGAAAGAGGCCTTGACGAAAATGCAGTTAATAAACTAGAGCAATTCCTCGAATCAAAAGGAGATAGTGAAACACAGCTAAAGAACCTGGAAAACTTTTTTGCTTCTTCCGAAGACGGAACTAAAGGCATAGAAGAAACCAGAGAAATACTGGATTATCTTGAAGAACAAAAATTTAATAATCATCTTGAGTTCGACCCAAAATTAGCGAGAGGACTAGATTATTACACAGGGACAATTTTCGAAGTTAAAACAAACGAAACGGAAATCGGAAGCATCTGCGGAGGAGGGCGTTACGACGACCTAACCGGTGTTTTTGGACTAAAAGATGTATCGGGTGTCGGAATATCTTTTGGCGCAGAGCGTATCTATGATGTAATGGAGAAACTCGATAAATTTCCGGAACAGATGCTGCCTGCAGCAAAAATCTTATTTGTAAATTTTGGAAGAAAAGAAGCTAAACACTCCTTAAAATTGCTACAAGAGCTCAGGAAAGAAAATATTATGGCAGAGCTCTACCCTGATGAAGCAAAAATGAAAAAACAATTCACTTATGCTGACAACAAAAACATACCGTATGTAGCTATCATTGGGGAAAACGAAATAAATAAAAATATAATTACTGTCAAGGACATGAACTCTGGTGACCAAAAGGAGCTTACTATAGAGGAGTTGAAAAGATTGCTGAAGGAAAAAATTACAAATTAAAGACCGACAAACTGAAATGAATTGTCTGCAAAAATATTTGAATCGTCCTTTAAAAATGGTAGGAAGCGACACCCGTTTCCCATGATCGGGAAATAACTCTCTGAATCAAACCCTTTTTTCGATCATTTTAAATATTTCAAACACTATGGAAAATATACATTATATATCTACAGAAACTTTAACATTTGAAGAAATTCGAGAAATCCTCGAAAAAAAATACATACTTCAGCTCTCCGATATTGCCAAAGAACGCATTGTCAAGTGTCGAAACTATCTGGATACTAAGCTGGAAAAAACAGAATATCCTATCTACGGAATAAATACCGGTTTCGGTTCACTTTACAATCGTTCAATCTCCCGGGAAGACCTCGGAACATTACAACGTAATTTAGTTATGTCACATGCCTGTGGCACTGGAGACGAAATACCTGAAAATATCGTCAGGTTAATGATTCTTCTGAAAATACAGGCATTATCTCAAGGTAATTCTGGTGTTCAGTTAAAAACAGTAGAACGTTTGGCAGAATTCTTTAATAAGGATATTTTACCCGTTATCTATCAATATGGTTCACTGGGAGCTTCGGGCGACCTGGCTCCACTGGCCCACATGAGTCTTCCTTTACTCGGACTAGGAGAAGTTAACTACGAAGGCAAAAAATGGCATACAGCAGATGTTTATGAAAAATTTGGCTGGAAACCGATAGAACTTAAATCCAAGGAAGGCTTGGCACTTCTAAACGGGACTCAGTTCATGAATGCTTTCGCAACTTATTCGGTTATCAAAGCCTACGATATTTCCAAATTGGCAGACCTTAACGGAGCCCTCTCTCTTGACGCCTTTGATGGCAGAATAGAACCATTTCATGATTCTGTAAATCAAATACGAAAACAAAAAGGCCAAATCACAACAGCAAAAAACATTCGTCACCTGCTGAGGGATAGCCAGTTAATCAAACAACCCAAAAAACATGTGCAGGATCCTTATTCTTTCCGTTGCATTCCACAAGTTCACGGAGCTACAAAGGACACAATTCGGTTTGTAGCAGAAACAGTTAAAAATGAAATTAACGCAGTTACTGACAACCCTACTGTCATTCCTGAGCAGGATTTGATTGTTTCTGCAGGAAATTTCCACGGTCAACCTCTTGCGCTGGCACTGGATTATCTTAGTATCGCAATCGCTGAGCTGGGAAATATTTCAGAACGAAGAACGTATCAGTTGCTATCAGGTGCACGTGACCTTCCATCTTTCCTTGTAGCAAACCCGGGATTGAACTCCGGTTTTATGATTCCACAATATACAGCGGCTTCATTAGTAAGTAAAAACAAACAACTCGCTACACCAGCATCTGTAGACTCCATTGAATCATCTCAGGGACAAGAAGACCACGTAAGTATGGGAGCAAATGCAGCAACAAAAATGTACCGGGTGCTTGAGAACGTAGAACGCATACTTGCAATCGAATTTTTAAATGCTACACAGGCAATCGATTTCAGGCGGCCAATGAAAACTTCATCTTACCTTGAAGAGATTATAAAATCATACAGAAAAGAGGTGGCGTTTATTGAAAACGACAAAATTATGTATCCGGAAATTCAAAAAACACTCGAGTTTATAAGAAGTTTGAAAATACGATTATCTGATTAATTCTGACCCGAATAATGCATAAATTATTCTTGTCTCCGAGAGCGTAAAATACCTTCAGAGCAGGAAAAAGAAAGTATTTTACATTATTAAACAATCGCTTCCATTATATATCCCGTCATCAAACGGGATATATAAATTTTCGAACATAAAAAAAATAAAAAGTATCTGGAAAGATTAGTGAAAAAGCATTAAATTGCACAAAAAGAATATTCAATTTTATAAAATGACAAATAAAAAAACACTACAGAATAATATAGCCCGTCTCTTAAGCATTCTCTTGCTTTTTACCACGACTATGTGTGATCAGAAAAACGAGACTTACATTAAAAGAACCGACATTGTTCCAATCACTGAGTTTTCAATTCCTGACTCTGCCATAACCGTGACTGACACTATTGAAATACAGGCAACTGCTAAAGTAAATAACGGATGCTGGAAAGATCTGCAGTTTATTTTTTCAGAATTAAACGATACCACCTATAGTTTAAAAGCCTACGGCACATTCGAATCTCACGGAAACTGCCCGAGGGTAGAGGTTTCAAAAGACACCTTATTAGATTTTTCTCCTGTTCAAAAAGGATATAATTTATTTTTTGTCACTCGCAGTCCATATCAACATTCTGTGGATACACTCATTGTAAAAAATTGAGTTAGGTGTATTTAGTGATTCTGAGAAAACCTAACTCCGATACTACAAGCCATCTAACAAACCACGGCTTATTTCATTTTTTCAAGTATAATGTTTTTGCCTTTATCCAATGCAGCATGAAGCCTACCTGGATCTTTTCCTCCGGCGGTAGCATAAAAAGCCTGTCCTCCACCTCCGCCCTGAATTTCTTTGGCGGCTTCACGAATAACATTTCCCGCGTTAAGGCCTTTTTCATCAACCAAATTTTCTGAAATCATAAGGGAAAGGTTTGCTTTTCCTTTTATATTCGCCCCCATAAACAGCACCAGGTTATCAACTTCCTTTTTCAATTGAAAGGCTAAATCTTTCATTGCCGCAGCCGATTCAATTTCTACAATATCCGAAATAAAGTTCATTCCATTAATATGTTCTTTCTTATTGATCAGCTCTTGTTTAATACTTTTAACTTTATCCTGAAGAAGTTCCTCAACCTGTTTATTCAGATTTGCATTCTCCTGCATCAATTTTTCCACACTTTTAGGAAGATTTTTCGGACTGTTTAATAATTCACTGATTTCTTCCAAAGTACCTAGTTTTTCATATATATATTCTTCTGCCTTATCAGCAGTAATAGCCTCAATTCTTCTTATTCCTGCTGAAATAGCAGCCTCAGATGTAATTTTAAAGAAACCGATTTGTCCTGTGGCTTCTACATGTGTTCCGCCACACAACTCAATGGAATCGCCAAAACGAATAACACGTACTACATCGCCGTATTTTTCTCCGAAAAGACCGGTCGCTCCCATAGCTTTAGCCTCCTTCATCGGAACCTCTCTTTTCTCTTCAAGCGGCATATTTTTTCTGATGTAATGATTAACTCCCTGTTCGATTTTATTTATTTCTTTTTTTGAAAGTTTTTGAAAATGTGAAAAATCGAACCGCAAATAATCCGGATGAACGAGAGAACCTTTTTGCTCAACATGATCCCCCAGTACCTCTCTTAGAACATGATGCAGCAAATGAGTAGCAGTATGATTATTAGCGGTTTTTGTCCTTTCTTCTCTGCTAACTACAGCGCGAAAAGTTGCGGTGACATCTGAAGGAAGTTTTTTTGCATAATGAACTATAAGATTATTGTCCTTTTTTGTATCGATGATATTAATTTTCTCACCATTATTGGCCTCAATGTATCCTTTATCGCCCACCTGGCCGCCTGATTCTGAATAAAAAGGGGTGTAGTTAAACACAAGCTGATAAAATTCTTTTCCTTTAGATTTTACTTTTCTATATTGTGTAATTTGTATTTCTGTATTAAGATAATCGTAACCGATAAACTCCTCTTTATCATCCTCCTTAAGCTTAATCCAGTCACCCGTCTCAACCTGTCCTGCCTGTCTTGAACGTTTTTTCTGCTTTTCAAGCTCCTCGTTAAATTCCTTACGATTAACAACTAAATCATGTTCTTTCAGAATAAGTTCGGTCAAATCGAGGGGGAAGCCGTAAGTATCGTAAAGATCAAAAGCAGTTTTGCCGTCAACCACCCTGTAATTATTGTCAAGCGTCCTCTTTATAACCTGATTTAACAACTTTATGCCTGTGTCCAAAGTTTTAAGAAAAGATTGCTCTTCCTCCTTTATTACTTTTTCGATAAGGGTTTGCTGGTCCTGGAGTTCAGGGTAAGCGTCACCCATAACCTGAATTAAGGTGGGCACCAATTTATAAATGAAGGGTTCCTTTTGGTCCAGATTGCTGTATCCATACCTTAACGCCCTTCTTAAAATCCGCCTAATCACATAACCAGCCTTCACATTTGAAGGCAACTGCCCGTCAGCAATGGAAAATGATATAGCTCTTAGATGATCGGCAACTACGCGCATAGCAATATCTGTAGACTCATCATTTCCGTATTGTCTACCGGATATTTTGGCTACCTCTTGAATTATTGGCTGAAAAACATCGGTATCATAATTTGACAGCTTATTTTGCATTATCATACACAGCCTTTCAAATCCCATTCCTGTATCCACATGTTTTTGCGGCAGAGATTCAAGGCTATTGTCAGCTTTTCTGTTGAACTGAATAAATACGAGGTTCCAGATTTCAATTACTTCCGGATGATCTTGATTTACGAGTTGGTCACCTGGCACTTTTCGTCTGTCTTCTTCACTACGAAAATCGACATGAATTTCAGAGCACGGCCCACAAGGCCCTGTATCACCCATCTCCCAAAAATTATCTTTCTTTGAACCATCTAATATACAATCTTCTGGAAGATGCTTTTTCCAAAAATGATAAGATTCTTCATCTTTTTGCAAATTATCGTTTTCATCACCACTAAAGATAGTAGCATAAAACCTTTCCTTCGGAATCTTCAATACATCAACAAGATACTCCCATGCCCAGTCAATAGCTTCTTCCTTAAAATAATCGCCAAATGACCAATTTCCCAACATCTCAAACATTGTATGGTGATAGGTATCGTGTCCGACTTCTTCCAAGTCGTTATGTTTACCCGAAACCCTCATACACTTCTGCGAATCTACTACTCGCTTATCTTTTGGTTGATCATTGCCAAGAAATATATCTTTAAATTGATTCATCCCTGCATTAATAAACATTAAGGTTGGATCATCTTTAACTACCATAGGAGCAGAGGGAACAACAGTATGTGATTTATCCCGAAAAAAATCTAAAAAGCTCTTTCTAATTTCTTTTGAAGTCATAAATGATTATTTTAAAATTTCTTATAGCTATCCACTTAATATTTTTCTAAAAAATGATTTTTACCTAAAATATTTTGTAAAATTAAATAAATCCTTTAGATTTGCTACAAATAAGCGTTTTAAAAGTTAAATAAAGTTTTACAAACCATTTACCTCTTACATTCGTAGTAGAATAAGAGAAACATTAACTTTATGGCAAAAATAAAATACCGATTCGATCCATATACACTTACTTATAAAAAAATAAGGGTCTCTTCTAAAAAGAAGTTTGTAAATGTGTTATCTTTTTTCTTTGTAACAATTGTTACTGCCCTTATTTTGCATGTTGTTGTGACTTCCTACTATGACACCCCACAAGTTAAAGAATTAAAAGCTGAGCAGAAAAAAATTGCATGGAAATTTGATGTTTTACAAAATCAACTGGAAGAAGTTAATTCACACCTGGAGCTGGTAGAAAGACGGGATGACAGATTATACAGGCCTATTTTCGAACTGGAACCCATACCGGATAATATTAGAGAAGCAGGAACCGGTGGCACCAATGAATTTAAAGATCTGGAAAATTTACCGCATTCTGAAAAGTTGATTAAAACGGCTAACAAAATCTCAAATTTAAGGAAACGAATTTATATTCAATCTAAGTCATTCGATTCTGTTGCCGTTTTGGCCAGAAATAAGGAAGAGATGAACTCATGTATTCCCGCTGTGCAACCAATTGCAATTAAAGACTTTGGACGAATAAGTGATTATTTTGGAAGACGCAGAGACCCTTTTACAGGGGAACCACGCATGCATAGAGGCATGGATTTCACAGGACCTGTTGGAACGGATATTTATGCAACAGGTGACGGAAAAGTTATCAAAGCTGAATTCAGCCGTTTTGGATATGGAAAAGAAGTAGTGATAGACCATGGCTTTGGATATAAAACAATTTATGCCCATCTGCGTAAAATTGAAGTAGAAGAAGGAGATGAAGTAAGCAGAGGTGATGTCATCGGAACATTAGGCAATACAGGTCGTTCCACCGGCCCTCACCTTCATTACGAAATCAGAAGAAATCATCGGGCAGTAAACCCAATGCATTATTACTTTAATGATATAAGTGCAGAAGAGTACGACGAGATGATTGAAGTAGCTTCAAAATCCAGAAATCCAATGGATTAAAACATAAAAGAAATGCAGAAATATAAGTATAAATATAATCCTCAAACTGTTAAATACGAAAAGGTAAAACTTACCTGGAAAGATAAGTTTTTCCGTTTTCTTACTTATTTTTTTGCCACTATAGTAATTGCTGTAGCTTACAATCTTGCATTTAGCGCTTTCTTTGACACCCCCAAAGAAAAAGGGTTAAAAAGGGAGAATGAGCAACTTAAACTTCAATACGAAATGCTCAATAAACAATTTGATTTAGTGGAAAATACCCTGCAAGATTTACAACAGCGGGATAATAATATTTATCGGGTTATTTTTGAAACAGAGCCAATACCTTCCTCTGTTAGGGAAGCCGGATATGGAGGAACTGAACGTTATAGCAAACTAAAAAATCTAAAAAATTCTGAGTTAGTGATAAAAACAGCCAAAAGGCTGGATAAATTATCAAAACAACTTTATGTGCAATCCAAATCCTATGATCAAATAATAAAGAAGGCTGATAACAAAGAAGAGATGTTATCTTCTATTCCGGCGATAATGCCAGTTTCAAACGAAGACCTTACACGAACAGCCTCAGGGTATGGTTGGCGAATTCATCCCATATATAAAATTAAAAAGTTCCATGAGGGAATGGATTTCACAGCTTCAACAGGAACTGAAGTATATGCAACCGGTGATGGAATAGTTGAGAAAGTAAAACAGTCCTACCGGGGATACGGAAAAAGAGTGATTATTAATCACGGATTTGGATATAAGACACGATATGCACATCTTGCCGATTTCAATGTACGAAAAGGACAAAAAGTAAAAAGAGGGGATGTAATTGGCTATGTGGGCAACACGGGGTTATCTACCGCACCGCATCTTCATTATGAAGTAGAAAAAGGAGGAAAAAAGATCAATCCGGTTCATTATTACTTTAATGACCTGTCACCAGATCAATATGAAAAAATGATCTTTATCTCACGGAACAGTGGTCAATCGTTTGATTAATACATTTGTTAATTTTTGGATAAAACTACAACTCTCCAAATTAAACTCTATTTACTGCTAATATTTTGCAAAAATATTCGTTATGCCCTATAAAGAAAAAAAGGTTGAAAAATTATATTATGGTATCGGGGAAGTTGCTGAGATGTTCGGAGTGAATACTTCGTTGATTCGGTACTGGGAAAAAGAATTTGATGTTATAAATCCTAAAAAAAACAAAAAAGGCAACAGATATTTTACAGAAAAAGATATTGAGAATTTCCATATAATTTATTATCTGGTAAAAGATTTAGGAATGACACTGAAAGGTGCGAAGAAAAAAATGAAGGAAAACAGGGAAGGCACTATTTATAACTTCAAAGTCATTGAATCACTCAAACAAATTCGTTCAATGCTTGTTGATATCCGTGAAGACTTGGATAATCTTGAATAATTTCCACGAAAAATAAACGTAAATCATTTTATGCAAATAAAGGAATTGGTGAAATTTCTGGAGCGTTACTTCCCCTCCGAACTGCAGGAAGATTATGACAACTCAGGGCTTCAATTAGGGGACGAAGAACAGGAGTTAAAGGGCGTTCTTGCCTGCGTAGATGTGACAGAAGATGTCATTGATGAAGCTATAGAAAAAGATGCAAACTTTATCATTTCGCATCATCCGGTAATATTCTCAGGCTTAAAAAAATTAACAGGTAAAAACTATGTAGAGCGCATAGTTATGAAAGCCCTTCAAAACAAAATTGCTATTTATTCAGCACATACAAATCTTGACAATTCAGGTAAGGGCGTAAATATTAAACTTGCAGAAAAACTGGGACTGAAGGACGTACAAATTTTACGGCCGATGAAAGATCAACTGATAAAGTTAGTCTTTTTTGTGCCTCATGCAAATGCTGATAAAGTGCGAGATGCTATTTTTAACGCCGGAGCCGGACAAATAGGTGATTATGACTCATGCAGTTACAATCTGAGAGGCCAGGGGACTTTCAGAGCAGGGGAAGGAACGGACCCTTATGTAGGCGAAAAAGGAAAGTTGCACTTTGAAGATGAAACACGTGTAGAAACCGTTTTTCCAAAATATAAAACCAATCAGGTGCTCAAGGCATTATTCAATTCACATCCGTATGAAGAGGTAGCGTATGATCTATATCCTCTTAATAATTCATACACTGAAGAAGGAGCCGGAGTAATAGGCACATTTCCCGAAGGAATGAATGAGCCTGATTTTCTTAGTTTCATAAAAAAATCATTTGAAACAGATTGCATCAGACATACAAAACTCCTTCAGAAACCTGTAAATAAGGTGGCTATTGGCGGCGGGAGCAGTGGTTTCCTTCTCGATGATGCTAAAAAAGAAGGTGCTGACGCTTTCATTTCCGCTGATTTCAAATATCATCATTTTTTTGATGCAGATAGTGCAATATTGATTGCTGATATTGGACATTATGAAAGTGAAAAAGTTACGAAAGAAATTTTTTATGAAGTACTTACAGAAAATTTTCATAATTTTGCAGTCCATTTTTCAAAGATAAATACGAATCCAATAAACTATTACTAATATGGCAGCTACAAAAAATAAAAAAGCAGCAGATCCCAAAGAAATTTCTGTTGAGGATAAACTAAGGGCAATGTACGAATTACAAACTGTCGATTCTTCCATTGATGAGATCAAAAGGCTGCGGGGAGAACTGCCCCTGGAAGTGCAGGACTTAGAAGACGAGGTGGCAGGGTTAGAAACACGCATGAAAAACTTTGAGGATGAAGTTAAAGAACTGGAAACATCAATTTCAAATAAAAAGAATGAGATTAAGGAATCTGAAGCTTTAATTGAAAAATATAAAAAGCAGCAAAATAATGTCAGAAATAACAGAGAATACGAATCTTTATCTAAAGAAATTGAATTTCAGACTTTAGAAATTGAATTAAGAGAAAAACACATTAAAGAATTTGAAAATAAAATAGAACAGCGCAATAAAGATATCGAAGAAGCAAAGAAAGAACTTGATGAGCGAAAGCAAGATCTTCAAAACAAAAAGGATGAACTTGACTCAATTATTGCTGAAACAAAAAAGGACGAAGAAAAACTCAATAAACGATCAGAAGAGATTAAACATTTTATAGAGGACAGACTGGTTAATGCATATACAAGGATAAGAGAAAATGCAAGAAACGGACTGGCTGTTGTACAGGTTGAACGTGGCGCATGTGGTGGTTGTTTTAACAAAATACCTCCGCAAAGACAATTAGATATTCGTTCAAGGAAAAAAATTATTGTTTGCGAATATTGTGGAAGAATTCTGGTTGACTCTGATATCGCTGAAGAAATACGAGAAAAGAATAATAAAAAGAAGAAGAAAGCATAAAAATTAATCTTTTTTATTTTTTTAAGACAATCAAAAAAAGAGGGTTCCATAATCGGGAGCCCTCTTTTTATTTCTATCATTTACAAAAAGATAATTAATCAAATATATGCTGTAATTTTAAATGTACCGACTTATTCAACTCAATTAACTGAGTTAACTTCACTTCTCTTTAAGCAAAAAACCTCGTTTATAAGTTTATCACCCACTTCTGAAGGTATCTACTTAATTACTTAGGCACTTTTACTTTGTATTTCACATTGAATTTTCCCTTTGATATGGCATTCAATTTATTTCTTAGCATCCGTTTTTTCAAGGGAGCTGCTAGATCAGTAAATAACACGCCATTCAGATGATCGTATTCGTGTTGAATTATTCTGGCAGCAATGCCACCATATTCTTCGTCATGAAATTTAAAATCCCGATCATAATATTGAATGTGAACTTTCTCGGGGCGAACAATTTGCTCTCTAATATCCGGAATACTTAAGCACCCTTCTTCAAAAACTTTCTCATCGCCTCCTCGTTCTACAATTTCAGGATTAATAAAAGTTTGTTTAAAATCTTTTACTGACGAATCATCTTCTTCCATCGGTGTTCCATCGATAACAAATATCCTTAAGTTTTTACCTACCTGCGGGGCCGCAAGGCCAATTCCATCGGAATGATACATTGTTTCCCACAAGTTTTTCAGAAATTCTTCCAAACCTTCTTCCTCTTTTTCTACTTCCCGGGATACTTTTCTTAATACCGGAGAACCATAAACATATACTGGTAATATCATCACTTTTTACTTTTTTCGTTCTAAATAAGACTGCAGAATTATTGTTGCGCTAATTCTATCTACATTTCCTTTATTTTGTCGTTGCTTTTTCTTCATCCCTCCGTCAATCATAGTTTGTTGAGCCATCTTTGAAGTGAACCTTTCATCTTCTATTTCAACCGGAATATTCGGAAATTGTTTACGTAATTTCTTCAAAAATGGTTTGATATATTCGACAGCTTCAGAATCCTGATTGTTCATCTGCTTAGGATAGCCGACCACAACCGTCTCAACACTTTCTTTTTGAAAATAATCGGTCAGAAACTCCATTAAATCTTTAGGATGAATGGTTGTTAAACCATTGGCTATCATCTGCAAGGGATCAGTTACTGCCAGTCCTGCCCGTTTTTTTCCATAATCTATTGCTAGTATCCGTCCCACAATCTATATTTATTTAATCAAATTTTAAACTGCAAAAATACAAGTTTTATGTTATTCTTCATAAAACGTTCTTTAAAATATTTTTATGACTATCAGAATAAAATAATGGATAGAACGCAGATGACACAGATTAAGCGGATTCGTCGGTTGCCGAACACAGTAAATGCGGATTTTTTCTTACAATAAAAGCTAATAGCCAATTAAGTCTCCATGCCTTTGCTAACGGATAAGTTAGCAAATACCAGAGAAAGGCAATGTCGGTTAATTTTGATTTTCATCATTCTCTTAGAGCGATACCACTTGATATGAATTATTCTGAATATTATAAGATAACAGTTTCCCGTCAAGTATATCGCCGGTTTGAGTCAACATTTTTATTGCTTCATTTGCTTGTATGCTCCCAATAATCATCGGTAGCGCAGGCACTATCCCTTTAGCAGCTTGTTTTTTGGGCATTTCCGGGAAAATATCACGTAAGTTAACACGATTCTTATTATGCAGAATTGTCACTAATCCTTCATAGTCACTAACTGATGCATATATCAAAGGTTTTTTTAAGCTTGCGCATGTATCATTAATCAAATAGCGGGTGTGAAAATTATCCGTACAATCCAAAACCAGGTCGAAACCTTCAATTATCATTTTACAATTTGTTTCATCAATAGGTTTAGAGAACTCAGTAAGATGTATGTCCGGATTTAACTGCTGTGCCCTGTAACTCGCAACCTCAAGCTTTTCTTTTCCTATGTCGGAAGGAGAATAAAGCAATTGCCTCTGCAGATTGCTGTTTTCCACTTTATCAAATTCCACAATACCCAAACTTCCTGCTCCTGCTGCAGACAAAACTGGTATCGTAGCCGATCCCAACCCCCCGGCTCCAATTACAAGGATTTTTGCCCTTTTTAAAGTAAGGACAGCCTTTTCTCCCATTTCGGGCAAAGCAATCATCTTTGAATATCTTCCTTTTTCGTTACTTGTTAATTGTTCCATAATTTCACAGTGAAGTTTACTTTTTAATGCAATGGAGCGCTTCATCCCAATTTTTCCATACCGCTTCATATCCTTTATTTTCTATAGCCGCTTCAATTTTTTCAGGGCTTCGGTTATCGGCAACCTGAAACTGCTCTAAATAATTATTTTCTTCATTGTATCCGCCGGGTTCTGTCTTTGAACCTGCACTCATAGTTGTAACGCCCAGTGGAAAAACGTGATCTCTAAAATAAGGACTTTCTCGTGTACTAAGTGCCAGTTCCAAATTTTCATCAAAAATACGGTAAGCAGTTATGAGTTGTACCATTTGTGTGTCAGAAATTTCATAATTTGGCTGGTAACTCCCCGCAAAAGGACGAAGTCTCGGAAATGAAATTGAATAATTTGTTTTCCAATAATGTTTTTGAAGATATCTGAGATGAAGTGCGGTAAAAAATGAATCAATGCGCCAGTCTTCCAGTCCAAGCAACACACCTAACCCTATTTTATGTACTTCAGCATTTCCCATTCTTTCAGGAGTTTCTAATCTATGCCTGAAATCAGACTTTTTCCCCGAGGGATGATAGTGCCGATAATTCGTCTGATTATAGGTTTCCTGGTAAAGGTAGACGGAATTTAAACCGACCTCCTGAAGTTTTCTGTATTCCTCAACTTTCAGTGGTTGAACTTCAATAGACACCATAGAGAACTGCTTCGTCATCTCCTGGACGACCTCATAAAGATACTCAAAACCAGCCTCTTTAGGATGCTCTCCTGTTACAAGCAAAATGTGCTCGAAGCCCATTTCTTTGATTTTCTGGCTCTCTTTTCTTATTTCTTCCTTAGATAAAGTTTTCCGGGCAATTTTGTTAGTGTGATTAAATCCGCAATACACACAACCATTTGTACACTCGTTGGACAAGTATAACGGAATATAGAGCTGAATAGTCTTACCAAATCTTTTCAGGGTAAGTTGCTGGCTAACTTGCGCCATCTCCTCTATATATTCTGAAGCAGCAGGAGAAAGCAGTGCCATAAAATCATCCAAATCAGCATTCCCGGCATGTGCAAGGGCATTTTCAACATCGCGGGAAGTTTTGCTGTAAATATGATTTTTTATTGTATTCCACGAATACTGTTGAATTCTGTCAAAAAAGCTCATACAAATAGTGTTATTTAAAATTAATCGTTTAAAAAAGAAGTCAGCGGACTGGTTGAATGTGCTTGATTTGATTTTTCTCCTAACTTAGCATGATAAGCCATTCTTCCCGACTCAACGCTCAACTTAAATGCTCTTGCCATTTCTACCGGATCGCCTGCTACAGCAATTGCTGTGTTAACAAGAACTGCATCCGCACCAATCTCCATCGCTTCAGCCGCATGTGAAGGTGCGCCAATACCAGCATCAACTACAACAGGCAAATTACTCTGCTCAATAATAATTTTCAAAAATTCACGTGTATTCAATCCCTGATTACTCCCAATAGGAGAGCCCAATGGCATAACTGCTGCACTCCCCGCTTCTTCAAGCTTTTTGCATAAAACCGGATCAGCCTGTATGTATGGCAGCACAATGAATCCATCTTTAGCCAGCTCTTCTGTTGCTTTTAATGTTTCCTCCCCGTCCGGCAATAAATATCGTGGATCAGGATGAATTTCCAGTTTTATCAAATTTGTGCTCAGTGCTTCTCTGGCTAATTGAGCAGAAAACACCGCCTCTTTCGCATTTCTCACTCCCGATGTATTAGGAAGAATCGATAATCCAGGGTGAGCAAGATAAGAAAGCATATCATCTGATTTAATTTTTTTATTCATCCTGCGCAGAGCTACTGTTACCAATTCTGAGCCGGATGCCCTGATTGCCTCTGACATGACCTGGTTGGAACTAAATTTTCCTGTTCCGGTAAATAACCGCGAACGCAATTTTTTATCACCTATGGTTAACATATTGACTTGTTAGTTTTAATTTATGAATAAGTTGTTTTGTTGATGTTTCTATGTCATCGCTATTTGCCAATGATGAGGAAACGACCACACCGTGAATGCCTGTTGCTGCCAATTCTTCAATATTTTCAGGTTCTATTCCCCCAATGCCAAAGACAGGAAGGGTAATATTATGTGCTTTTAATCGGTTCATTATATCATGATAACCTTCAAGCCCCAAAGTTGGCGACAATTTTTGTTTTGTAGTAGTGTGCCTGAAAGGACCGAGACCAATATAATCCACACCCCTTCGTGAAAGCTCAATGGTTTCTTCAGTACTATTTGCAGTTCCACCAATAATTTTATCCTTACCTAAAAGTTGTCTTGCCTTTTCCGGGGCCATATCTTCTTTACCAAGGTGCACACCGTCAGCATTTACACGCAGCGCAAATTCAACATGGTCATTAACAATAAATTTTGCACCATATTCATGACAAATTGCTTTTACATCAGCCCCGATATTTATCCAAGTTTCAATATCTGTTTCTTTTAAGCGTAATTGAACCCACCCGGCTCCGCCTTTACAAACGCTTTCAACCTGTTGCGGAATACTTCTTCTGCTCCACTGGTTGGTTATAAATTGCAATCGCTCTTCAACAGATATTTTCGGCAAATTTATCTCTTCATTCATAAATCATTTCTTTAAGTATTTTAAATCGTTTCATTAAATCATTCATGTCAGCATTTCGGGAAAAATTTTCCCAGAGGTAACCTAATACAGCATATCCATTAAACGGAATGTCCTGTAGCAACTGAATATTATCTGGATTAATTCCGCCAAGTGCGATAATCTCTGTATTAGTTGCATTTTCCCTGAAAAAATTGCGGAGACTATCTAACGAAAACCCCGACTTATAAGTTTCTTTTGAAATACTGTTAAAAACCGGGCTGATAAAGGCATAATCGTAACTATCGTCCAGCAATAAAACTTCATCTTTACTGTGCGTCGAAATACTGGTATGGTAACCCTTAAATTTTTCTTCTATACCTGTTTTTTTTGTTTTTTGTGTGATATGTATCCCCTTTAATCCATACTTTCTCACCAAACTATAATGACTATGCAAAACAATATTTTCGTAAAACTCTTCCGGAATTTTCTCCAGAAATTGTTCGATTTCTTCATCTTTCCAAGTGGGTTTTCTCAAATGAAAGTTTTTCAGGCCCATCTGAAAAAGGCTGCTTATCGCCTCCGCTTCGTTTTCGACTCGCTCAGAGTGAGATAGAACTATAAGCTTTTTACTTCCTGACGTAGATTTCATGACCTGCTTGGTTAAATTCCTTTTTCTTCTCCTCCATTTTTTCCGAAAGCTCAATTACATCATGAGAAGATTGCATAGAACAAAATTTATCCCCACACATACTGCAAAAATGGGATGCCTTGGAACCTTCATCCGGGAGTGTTTCATCATGAAACTCGAGCGCTTTTTCCGGATCCAATGCTAAATGAAACTGATCCTTCCACCGAAATTCAAAACGGGCATTACTCATTGCATTATCTCTTGCTTGTGCTCCCGGGTGGCCTTTTGCAAGATCAGCTGCATGAGCTGCTGTTTTAAAAGTTATCACACCTTCTTTTACATCTTGTTTATTCGGCAACCCGAGATGTTCTTTAGGAGTGACGTAGCAGAGCATTGCTGTCCCATACCAGCCGATCATTGCCCCGCCAATGGCTGAAGTAATGTGATCATAACCTGGAGCAATATCAGTTACAAGCGGCCCCAGAGTATAAAAAGGGGCATCCTTACAATATTTTTGTTGGAGCTCCATATTCTCCTTGATCTTCTGCATTGGAACATGGCCTGGCCCTTCAATTATTGTTTGCACGTGGTTATCCCAGGCAATATGCAACAACTCTCCCATTGTTTTTAACTCGGCATACTGCGATTCATCGCTGGCATCAGCTATTGAACCCGGCCTTAACCCGTCGCCAAGTGAAATACCCACATCATATTGCTTTAGTATTTGGCATATCTCTTCAAAATGAGTATATAAAAAATTCTGTCGGTGGTGTAACAAACACCATTTAGCGAGAATAGAACCTCCTCTTGACACAATACCTGTTTTTCGTTTTACAGTTAGTGGAATATGCTCCCACAGCAAAGCAGCATGAATAGTGAAATAATCCACTCCCTGCTCTGCCTGCTCAATAAGTGTGTCTTTGAAAATTTCCCAACTTAATTGTTCGATGTTCCCATTTACTTTTTCAAGCGTTTGGTATAAAGGAACGGTTCCAATGGGAACAGCAGAATTGCGCAGTATCCATTCACGGGTTTCGTGGATGTTATCGCCTGTGGATAAATCCATAACCGTATCGGCGCCCCAGCGGAATGCCCAAACTGCCTTTTCCACCTCTTCTTCAATTCCTGAAGTTGTTGGCGAATTCCCAATATTGGCATTAATTTTTGTAAGGAAATTTCTTCCAATAATCATAGGCTCAGCTTCAGGATGGTTAATGTTTGCCGGCAGAATTGCTCTGCCGGCAGCTATTTCCGAACATACAAATTCCGCGGTGATACGTTCCGGCAACTGTGCGCCAAAACTTTCACCCTTTTGCTGTTGCCTTAAATCCGAACTCAACTCATCGATACATTGATTTTCACGAATAGCCACATACTCCATTTCGGGTGTAATGATGCCCTGTTGAGCATAATACAATTGAGTTACCGGCCTATTGCCGGAAGCCCTAAGCGGAGTATTGTTAACATGAGGAAACCTCAATTTATCAAGCGTGGAGTCATTTAATCGTTTTCTGCCGTAATGGGAACCAGGTTGATTGAGTTTTATCGTATCATTCCGCTCCTGAATCCATGAACTTCTGATTGGTTCAAGACCTTCTTCAATTTTGACATCTATTTCCTGATCGGTGTATGGGCCAGAAGTATCATAAACTGTCAAGGGTTGGTTGTTCCATGTTTTTCCATTCCTGTCGGTAGTTGGGGAAAGATTTATTTCGCGCATGGCAACTTTTATGTCATGAATCTCCCCATTAACATATTTTTTTGTTGAGCCAGGAAGTGGAGTCTGTGTTATATTTCTCATTCCTTATATTATTTTATGTATATTAATAGTAGATAAATTCTTTTTTCGAAAACCAGAATTCAACTGATTAAATCGGCCAAATGGAATTAGTTAAAGCTTACTTTTGATTATCCACCTTGTGATATTTCAATCAGTAAAACTTTATCTCCTTCTTTCAGAATAGTGCTATCCCATTTGTTTTTGGTCACCACCTGCTGATTTAAGGCAACTGCGAATCCGGCTTTTTCTGTTAAATCCATTTCCTGAAGAAGAGACGAAATACTAGAATTATCCGGCACTACCTGCTTTTCTTGGTTTACAATAATTTCCATAGGCAAATTTTTCTGCATTAAAACTCAGGAATAGTGCCAATAAAATATACGGAATGAGATTATTTTTTTCCTACGACAGTACGAACTGCTTCAGGTTCAAAGGGTATGATCTCAGCCCGTATATTGGGCACCCCTGTTTCTGTTATCTGTACAAAATTAGTGAAATTTTGTTCATAAAAAAAGTCGATGTAAAAACACCGACTCTTTTTATCTTAATAGTTTCTTAAGCTCAATAATTAGCCCGAATAATTCCTGTCTCCGACAGCGACTAAGATTACTAAAATTTTTAAAAAAATTCAAGTTCATCTAAGTCGGGGTTAACCTGCATTTAATTCATATTTATAGAAATTTATGAATAATGCAGGTTAATTCTGTTGGTCTGTTTGAACCTTTAGTACATCTGAAATTGCTTTCTCAATAGTATCTTTAGGAAGAGCCCCCTGAGCCATTTGTGGTTGCTCATCCTGAGGGATAAACAAAATAGACGGAATACTTCGTATTCCAAACATTGCAGCAAGCTCCTGCTGATCTTCGGTATCTATTTTGTAAACATCTACTTTTCCTTCATATTCCTGTGCAATTTCTTCAAGAATGGGAGATACAATTTTGCAAGGCTGGCACCAGTCCGCATAAAAATCTATGATTGCCGGCTTATCTCCTTCAAATTTCCAATCCTTGTTTTCTTCAAAATTGAAGATTTTCTCCTTAAATGTTTCCTTTGTTAAATGTTCCATCAAATTGTGTTTTTTTTATTATACTAGTTTAATTATCTAACAATTAATAAAATTAAATGTTTAGTTAGTAAGAATCAAACCCTGTGCCAAAAAATTATAATCGTTTGAAACCCTCAAATATTTGAAATAATTGTAATTTTGTCATGAAAATTTCAAAAATTGTCATATCTACATATGAAGAAATGTCTTAATCATCCGGTTTTTAAAATAGTCTCTGAAGTCATAGAAGAAGAAGGCTTAACAGCCTATGCCATTGGAGGTTATGTAAGAGATTGCTTTCTAAAACGCCCTTCAAAAGATATCGATATTGTGGTACTGGGAAATGGAATTGAGCTTGCAAAAAAAACCGCCAATAAACTTGGAATAAAACAGGTAAGTGTGTTTAAAAACTTCGGGACAGCAATGCTTAGATATGAGGATGTGGAAATTGAATTTGTCGGAGCCAGAAGAGAATCTTACGATCGAAACAGCAGAAAACCGATAGTAGAAGACGGCACATTAGAGGACGACCAGCAACGGCGGGATTTCACCATCAATGCTCTTGCAATGAGTCTAAACAAAGACACTTATGGCGAACTGACAGATCCGTTTGATGGACTGAAAGATTTGAAAAACAAAACAATCCGTACTCCACTCGAAGCCAGTCGTACATTTTCAGATGATCCTTTAAGGATGATGCGGGCGATAAGATTTGCAGCTCAACTAAAATTTCATATTGAAGAACAAACTCTGGAAGCCATAACTGAAAATGCGGGTCGAATAGAGATTGTTTCCAATGAACGAATTGTAGAAGAACTACACAAGATACTGCTGTCGCCTAAACCTTCAATTGGTTTCACCTTATTAGATAAAACAGGCTTATTGGATTATTTCCTGCCTGAACTAAGCCAGCTTAAAGGTATTGAGGAACGCAATGGCTGGAGTCATAAAGATAATTTTTATCACACCCTGCAAGTGGTAAACAATGTTGCACACAGAAGTGATAAGCTCTGGCTTCGTTGGGCCGCTTTGTTGCATGACATTGGAAAGCCGAAAACAAAGCGTTTTAATAAAGAACAAGGCTGGACGTTTCATGGACACGATAAAGTCGGGGCAGATATGATTCCTTCACTTTTCAAAAGATTAAGGCTGCCGTTAAATGAGAAAATGAAATATGTTCAAAAATTAGTTGAACTGCACCTTCGTCCTATTGCACTTGTAGAGGAAGTAACCGACTCTGCATTACGGCGCTTGTTATTTGAAGCAGGTGATGATCTTGAAGATTTGATGATTATGTGCGAAGCTGATATCACATCCAAAAACATGAAAAGGCTGAAGCGTTTTTTGAATAACTTCCAGAAAGTAAGGCAAAAACTTAAAGAAATTGAAGAAAAAGACAAGGTAAGAAATTTCCAGCCTCCTGTTTCCGGTGAAATTATCATGAAGACTTTTGGCATTCAGCCAGGAAGAGATGTGGGCATAATCAAAAATGCTATTAAAGAGGCTATTCTGGATGGGAAAATAGAAAACGACTATCAACAAGCGTATGAATTTATGATTGAAAAAGGAAAAGAACTTGGTTTAAAACCGGTGAATGAGGAATAATTTTTTCGGAAAAATTTTACTTAGTTGTTCTAACCTGAATTATTCAGGCGTCAAGTTTGGTGCAGCTGCAAGGCGCCGAAAGCCGCCGATGTAGCTCCATACTTCAAGGCTTTTGCAACGCAGCAGATGTGCCAAAATTGACGCACCTGCAAAAAATGAATAATTATTAACTCCTTTATATTTTTTTGGTATGTTATTATAATACAGCTTGATAAATTCAATTTATTCATTTTTTGTGAATAATTCAGGCTAAGAAAACACATTACAGGCTTGATCGCTGCCCTTTAGAATTTTCCGGCAGCTACAGAAAGACTAATCCACTGACTGTCAATTGTTCATTTTGTATCAAATTGAAATATAAATAGTTTTATTACAGATTAAAAGTCGTTTTCTTAGAGGCTCTGGTTAGGCATATTTATAGTTGGCGCTTATAATCAGGGATAAAATACAGAACACAGCATTCAGAGGACAGATTAATTCCGAAAAAAAGCCATCCTGTTGGGGATGGCTTCAATGAAAGACATTAAACGCTAAAAAAAATTATCCTAAATATTTTTTCAATAACTTGTTCTTAGAGGAATGACGCAATCTTCTAATTCCTTTTTCTTTAATTTGACGCACACGCTCTCTCGTAAGATTCAGTTTTTGACCAATCTCTTCAAGAGACATTTCACCAACGCCCAAGCCAAAGAAGTATTTAATAACGGCCTTTTCCTTTTCAGGCAAAACGCTTAACGTACGCTCAATCTCTCTACTCAGAGACTCGTTCATCAGGGTTCCGTCAGCTTCCGGTGCATCGTCATTTTCCATTACATCGAGTAAACTACCATCTTCCTCATCATCAAAGGGAGCATCCATAGAAAGGGGTTTCCCAGAAAGTTGTAACGTCTTTTCCACCTTATCCTTTGGCAGATCAACCATTTCAGCAAGCTCTTCGGCTGTCGGAGTTCTATCGTTCTCCTGCTCCAGTTTTGAATATGCTTTGTGAAGTTTGTTAATTGATCCTACTTTATTCAAAGGTAATCTTACAACTCTTGATTGTTCAGCAATAGCCTGAAGAATGGATTGACGTATCCACCAAACAGCATAAGAAATAAATTTAAAACCTTTAGTTTCATCAAACCGCTCTGCAGCCTTAATCAGACCTAAATTGCCTTCATTGATAAGGTCGGGCAGACTCAATCCCTGAAACTGATATTGCTTTGCAACTGAAATAACAAATCGCAAATTAGCCCTTGTAAGTTTTTCCAGGGCTACCTTATCCCCTTTTTTAATTCTTTGTGCTAAATCAACTTCTTCATCCGGTGTTAACAAATTTTCTTTTCCCACTTCCTGAAGGTACTTCTCTAGAGATGAACTATCTCTATTCGTAATGGACTTCGTAATCTTTAGTTGTCTCATCTCTGCTTATTAGTTTTCTTTAATTCCAACAATTATATCTATGTCTTAACGAACAATTCTTAAGAGAAATTTTACAAAGTTGCAAAAAATTTCACTAAATTGCCAATCTTTTTTCACTCATATAGAAAAGGATAGAAACGATTTTAAGGAGCAAAAAAGTATAGTTAGTACGTGCTGGTTAATATTAAGTTATAGTTTTATTCAAATTATTTTAATATAATGACAAAAATCAGGTTATATGAGCCTCAACAATAATCTTCAATATAAAATTGCATTAAGTTTAATTCCAAAAGTTGGCCCCATTTTGGCGAAAAGGTTAATTGCATACACAGGCTCTCCACAAGCTGTATTTCAGGAAAGTAAAAACAACCTCTTAAAAATACCGAATGTAGGAGAGCAATTGGCAAAAAACATCATTTCAAAAGATTATTTAGAAAAAGCCGAATCAGAATTAAAATTTATTGAAAAATATAATATTCATGCCTATTTTTTCACCGACAAGTCATATCCCGAACGTCTTAAAAATTGCGAAGATTCTCCTGTAATTTTCTATTCGAAAGGGTGGGTTGATTTTTCTCACGTAAAAACACTCAGTATTGTTGGAACAAGAAAACCCACAGAACAGGGTATTGACCTTTGTAAAAAGTTAATTAAAGACCTTGCTCAAACCAATGATCAATTATTAATCGTTAGTGGACTGGCATATGGAGTTGATATATGTGCTCATACTACAGCACTCGAGGCAGGTTTGAAAACCATAGCAGTTCTGGGGCATGGACTAAACATGGTATATCCGTCAATTCACCGGAATATTGCTGAAAAAATCGTTACTCAGGGAGCTTTAGTGACAGAGTTTAAAAGCAACACAAAGGCAATTGCAGGGAATTTTATAAGCAGAAATCGGATTATTGCAGGGATGGCTGACGCCACAGTAATTGTAGAATCCGGAGAGAAAGGAGGGGCATTAATTACTGCAGACATAGCTAATTCCTATAACCGCGACGTTTTTGCTTTTCCCGGAAGAGTTAACGATAAATACTCAAAAGGTTGCAACCAGCTAATAAAATCAAATAAAGCATCTTTAATAGAAAGTGCTGCAGATTTAGAATACTTAATGGGATGGGAAGTTCAAAAACAAAAACAACGCACTATCCAGCGAAAACTGTTTCAAGAGCTAACTACAAAAGAAAAAGAAATTTTAGATGTTTTAAAAGCTCATGAAACAATTCCTATAGATCTTATTTGTAATGAAATGCAACTGTCAACCAGCCAGATATCTCCAGTATTATTAGATCTTGAATTCAAAGGACTTGTTAAATCCCTGCCCGGGAAGCAATATAAAATTATAAAAATCTAACCTGTATTATTCAGGTATCAAATTTAGGGCAGATACAAGGCTTTGAAAACCGAGAACATAGTGTTCTATTTCAAGGTTTCGTAACGCATTAGTTACCCGAAATTGATACACCTGTAAGAAATAAACAAATATATATTTTTGATACAGGGGCTTTACCGCTCCTTTTTTTATTTCAGATATTTTTGCAAGATTTGCATTGTTAAAATAAAAATAGCCAATAACAAAATCATTTACGATTGAATAATAAACTAACTTCAAAACAACCTCAGAATAGAAACATGGAACTCATTGACACACATTCACATCTGTACCTGAATGATTTCGCCGGGGATTTCACTGAAGTAATAAGTCGACTTAAAGAAAACCAGGTAAAGAAAGTATTTCTCCCAAATATTGATTCAAGTTCCATAGATGCAATGTTTAAACTCGAAACCAGGTACCCTGACATATTCTATCCAATGATGGGGCTACACCCTACATCAGTTCAGGATAATTATCAGAAAGAATTAAAATATGTAGATGACTGGCTTCAGAAAAGAGCGTTTATTGCTATAGGAGAAATAGGCATTGATCTCTATTGGGACGATACCTATTACCAACAACAAGTAGATGCTTTCAGAAAACAAATAAAATGGGCTAAACAACTCAATCTGCCGATTGTAATACATGCAAGAAATTCATTCGATGAAATATTTGAAGTGGTAGATAATGAAAATGATGAAAATTTGACGGGAGTATTTCATAGTTTTTCCGGCACACTAAAACAAGCCGAACATATAATTGATTTGGGATTTAAAATCGGGATAAATGGAATTGTTACGTTTAAAAACTCCAAATTAGATGATGTTGTAAAACAAATTGACATTAATCATTTGGTGTTAGAAACAGATGCCCCATTTTTATCACCTGAACCAAAGCGAGGCAAAAGAAACGAAAGTTCACATATTTTGTACATTGCAGAAAAAATCGCACAGTTAAAAGGGCTAAGTGTGGAAGAAGCAGGAAAAATCACAACACACAACGCAAAAAATATATTTAATATCAGTTCGGATGAGTAAAGAAACAAACATACTGATCATCTATACCGGGGGAACCATAGGGATGGTAAAAAACCCTGTGACCGGTAGCCTTTCCCCTTTTGATTTCTCCCATATCATTGATCAGGTTCCTGAGCTAAAAAGTTTCGGATATAATATTGAAACCATTACCTTTTCACCTCTTATCGACTCATCAGATGTGACACCAGACTTTTGGATTAAATTAGCCAATACTATAAAAGAAAATTATTCAAACTACGATGGTTTTATAGTATTACATGGCACAGACACAATGGCCTATACAGCTTCAGCACTGAGTTTTTTGTTAGAAAACCTTCAAAAACCAGTGATTTTTACCGGCTCTCAATTGCCAATAGGCACATTAAGAACAGACGGAAAAGAAAATTTAATCACAGCAATAGAAATAGCTGCCACAAAAAAAGAAGAACAACCTTTAGTTCCTGAAGTGGCGATTTATTTTGAAAACAAACTATACAGAGGGAACAGGACAACAAAAGTAAGTTCAGAACATTTTAATGCTTTTGCGTCACCCAATTATCCGGATTTAGCAGAAATCGGGATAAATATAAGATATAATAACTCAGCAATCTTCTATCCTACGAAAAAGGAAGCATTACAAACCTATGATAAGATTGATTCAAGAATTGGGATTATTCGGCTATTCCCGGGATTAGACAAAGACATTGTAGAATTTATGACGAAGTCAAAAAAAATAAAAGGAATAATACTGGAAACTTATGGGGCAGGAAATGCGCCTACAACAAAATGGCTAATACGAGCATTAGAAAATGCTGTAAAACATAACAAAATCGTACTTAACATAACACAATGCATGGCAGGTCAGGTAGATATGTCCAAATATGATAATGGCCAAAGACTCTTAAATGCAGGAGTTATCAATGGGTATGACATGACAACGGAAGCTGCATTAACAAAATCAATGTTTGTATTGGGACAAACTTCAGACTATGAAGAAATAAAAGAAAAACTTAACAAACCTATGAGAGGAGAAATTACTATTTAATATTTATTGAATCATATTTTTTTGTAATTTGTGCCGCAAAATTATGGTGAAAATATATCGGGAGAAATGGCCGAGCGGTCGAAGGCGCACGCCTGGAAAGCGTGTTGACGCCACAAGCGTCACGAGGGTTCGAATCCCTCTTTCTCCGCCGTTTTTTTTCTAACAAAGATTTATTATTTTTATAAACATTAATCAAACAAAAAACAGTAGACAAACCATGAAAAGATTATTCACAACAATCGCAGTAATCGGACTTTTGATCTTTGGATCTACAGCTTTTACAATGGCTCAAGAAGATGAACAAGCCGACAAAGCAGAAATGCAAGACAC
>Ga0207714_1000087_pt1 | contig 54692 bp, 54 predicted proteins | sample PonA232FremontCA_2_FD_187270 | JGI IMG/M metagenome (GOLD analysis project Ga0207714, IMG submission 187270) | Marine sediment microbial community from Fremont, CA, USA - Pond A23 Sediment 2 (SPAdes) | ecosystem: Environmental > Aquatic > Marine > Unclassified | place: USA: Fremont, California... | reverse complement strand
GGCGGCCTCGGCCCTCCCGCCGAACAGCCAGGCGTCGGCCAGCAGGATGGCGCCGGCCAGGCCCAGACCGGCGATGATTCGGGCAATCCATCGTTTCATTGGCGTAGGCTAACGCAGACAACCAAGGAGATCCCATGCCGGTCTGGCTTTTGCTGGTGGGCGCGGTGACCATGGAGGTCATCGGTACCACGGCGCTCAAATTATCCGATGGATTCACGCGGCTCTGGCCCAGCCTGACGGTGGTGGCCGGTTATGGCCTGGCGTTTATCGCGCTGGGACTGGTCCTGCGGCGCATGGAGGTGAGCGTGGCCTATGCGGTGTGGGCCGGGCTTGGCACGGCCATGGTGGCGCTGGTGGGCGTGCTCTTTTTTGGCGAGACCATGAGCTGGATCAAGGCCGGCAGCCTGCTGCTGATCATCCTGGGGCTGGTGGGGTTGAATCTGGCCGGTTAAAGCGGAATATCTTTATTAGGACGGCATCGCACGCTTGGGTCAGCCCCTGGACGATGTTACATTGAAATGGTTTCAAACAGCGCGTCAGGACGACGCTAAAAGGAGGTCATCATGGCCACACCGGCAATCAATATCGGTATCGAGGAAAGCGCCCGCGTCGAGATCGCAGAGGGTGTCAGTCGGGTACTCGCGGACAGCTATTCGCTGTACCTCAAAACCCACAACTTCCACTGGAACGTGACCGGGCCGATGTTCAACTCGCTCCATAACATGTTCGAGGAGCAGTACACCGAGCTGGCCACGGCGGTGGATGACATTGCCGAGCGGATCCGCGCGCTGGGCGCCCGGGCCCCGGGCAGCTACAGCGAGTACGCGCGGCTCACCTCGATCCCCGAGGAGAGCAGCACCCCCGACGCCCAGGAGATGATCCGCCAGCTCGTCACTGGCCACGAGATCGTCGCCCGCACCGCGCGCGAGGTGTTTGCCACCGCCGACGAGGCCCACGACGAGCCCACGGCCGATCTGCTCACCGAGCGCATGCAGCTGCATGAGAAAACCGCCTGGATGCTGCGGAGCATGCTCGAGTAATCGGCATTGTTGGCATCGCCCAAGCGCTGTAACCAGCGCGTTTTACGAGCCCCCGCAAGGGGGCTTTTTTGTGCCTGTTCGTCGGCCTTATTCCCGCCGGGCATATCGCTAGCACAACCCATTCCATCAAGGGGGCGCCAAACGCGTTAAGATTGCGGGATAACGCCATGTCGACCATCACCCTGCGAGGAGTGCGCCCCGATGAAACTCGAGACCCAGGCCATCCACAGCGGCTATTCGCCAGACCCCACCACCAAGGCGGTCGCGGTGCCGATCTACCAGACCACCTCCTACGCCTTCGATGACACCCAGCACGGGGCCGATCTGTTTGATCTGAAAGTCGAGGGCAATATCTACAGCCGTATCATGAACCCCACCAACGGCGCGCTCGAGCAGCGTGTGGCCGAGATGGAGGGCGGTATTGCGGGGCTGGCCGTGGCCTCGGGCATGGCGGCCATCACCTATGCCATTCAGTGCATCACCCGGGTGGGGGACAACATCGTCACCACCAGCCAGCTCTATGGTGGCACCTACAACCTGTTCGCCCATGCCCTGCCCAACATGGGCATTGATGTGCGCTTTGCGAGCGGTGACGATCCGGCCGCCATCGAGGCGCTGATCGATACCAACACCAAGGCCGTCTATGCCGAGACCGTCGGCAACCCCAACGGCAACGTGGTGGATATCGAGGCCTTCGCCACCATCGCCCATCGCCACGGGGTGCCGCTGATCGTGGATAACACCGTGCCCACGCCGGTGCTGTGGCGGCCCATCGAGCAGGGCGCCGACATTGTCATCCATTCGCTGACCAAGGCGATGGGCGGGCATGGCACCACCGTGGGCGGCGTGATCGTCGACTCGGGCAACTTCCCCTGGGCGGACTACCCGGCGAAGTTTCCGATGCTGACCGAGCCCGATCCCTCCTATCACGGCGTCGTCTACACCGAGGCGCTGGGCGCGGCGGCGTATATCGGGCGCTGCCGGGTGGCGCCGCTGCGCAACATGGGCGCGGCGCTGTCGCCGATGAACGCGTTCTTGCTGATGCAGGGCATCGAGACCGTCCCCCTGCGCATGGCCCGTCATGGCGAAAACGCCATTGCCCTGGCCGAGCATCTCAAGGCCCATCCCGGGGTTAGCTGGGTGAAGTATGCCGGTCTGCCCGACAGTCCCTACTACCCGCTGGTGCAGAAGTACATGGGCGGCAATAACGCCGGTGGCATCCTCAGCTTTGGGATCAAGGGCGGCGAAGAGGCCGGAGCAAAGTTCATCGACGCCCTGCAGCTGATCGTGCGGCTGGTGAATATCGGGGATGCCAAGTCGCTCGCCTGCCATCCGGCCACCACCACGCATCGCCAGTTGAACGACGAAGAGCTCGCAAGCGCCGGGGTCAGCCGCGACATGGTGCGGATTTCGGTGGGCATCGAGCACATCGACGACATCCTCGCCGATGTCGATCAGGCGCTGGCCGCGGCGGGGCTCTAGCGCCGGCTCAGTCCAGTAACTGCAGCGGCTCGGTCAACTGATAGCCCACGCCACGAATGGGGCGGATCAGGTTAAGATCAGCGGCGAGTGTCTCGCTGGCCTTGCCGCGCAGGCGGCTGATGCGGTTTTCAAGCGACCGGCGGCCGAGTCCGAGGCCGGGGATGGTTATGCCCCTTATGCGGTCATTCCGATATTGCAATATTATCGGGATTGCCGCATATTGGCGTCGAGGTAAGCACCATGAATGACTTGGCACGCACACCCGGGCAGATCGGCAACGTCGTCCGCCGGATCCGTAAGGGTCAGCGGTTGACGCAGGCACAGCTTGGCGAGAAGGCCGGGCTGCGCCAGGAAACGATCTCCCTCATTGAGACCGGCAATCCGGCGACCCGGCTGGATACGATCCTGGCGGTTCTGGCCGCCCTGGATCTGGAGTTCCGCATCGCGAAGCGCTCAAAGGGCACTGCTGTGGCATGACGGCCGGTGGTTCAAGCCTCACGGAACAACCCCGACAACCCACATTTTCAAGACGCAAATCGGACAGTTGCCGAACGGGATCAACCTGTCTGACAGCGTCGAGAATGAGTATTACTGCCTGAAACTGGCCGAGGCGTTCGGGCTGCCAGTCAATCAGGCCAACATGCAATGTTTTGGCCGCACCAGAGCGCTTGTCATCGAGCGCTTCGACCGGCGCTGGACCCCGACGGGGCGCCTGCTGCGGCTGCCGCAGGAGGATTGCTGTCAGGCCTTGTCCGTCGCCCCAACCCGCAAATACCAGAGTGACGGCGGACCTGGCATCGTCGATGTCCTGACTGCGCAACCGAGCCTGGACAGTCGCCAGATCACGCGCAAACAGCTAAAGCTGGCCATGTCGGTGGGTGACCGGCGTCATTACCGGATCGAAGAAATTGTGGGCCGGCATTTCATTCAGACCGGACAAGAGGCGGGCCTGCCAGGGACACTCGTCAAAGAGGCGATCGAGGGCATGGCAGACAAGGCTGCGGGCGCGCTTGAGAAGACCGCGCAGGCGCTGCCTGCCGATTTCCCGGCCAGCATTCATGAGTCAGTGAGCCGGGGTGTCTTGAGGCGCGTTCGTCAACTCACGGTCCAGCAGTGAGAAGCGAGTGGCGAGGTCAGGCTTCGGGTGATGGAGTCTGGTGGGTCGTGCAGGATTCGAACCTGCGACCAGCGGATTAAAAGTCCGATGCTCTACCAACTGAGCTAACGACCCAACGGGCCGTAATGATACGGCGCGCGCTGCCACCGGGCAAGGCGCGCCGTCTCCGGGTTCAGCCCTCGTCGAGTCGCTGCTGGGCCAGGCTCGCAGCGGTGCTGTCGGGGAACTGCTCGATCACGGCTTGCAATGCCGTCCGCCCCTGTTCGTCGCGGCCCTGCTCCAGATGGACATAACCGATCTTGAGCAGGGCATCGGCGTGCTTGCGACTGCCGGCATGGTTGTCGACCACCTGCTCGAAAGCCTCACGGGCGGCATCGAAGTCCCGCACGACGTAGTGCGATTCGCCCAGCCAGTAGCGGGCGTTGGCCGCAAGCTCCGCGTCGGGATGGTTGTCGAGGAATGTCCGGAACGCCTCGGCGGCGGCATCGTAGCGTCCTGCCCGCAGTTCGTTGAACGCCGCGTCATAGGCATCGCGTACACCGCGGGTTTCGCCATCGGTATCAGCCTCCGCGCCTGTGTCAGCCGCCGCGTCGCCGCTTGCCGACCCGTCCGCCGATGGCTCGGCCACTGAGCTGCCATCGTCCTGTGCGGCGCTGTCCCCGGACGCGCCCTCGGACGTGTTATCGGCCGCCGACTCCAGCGCCTGCAGCCGGCCGTCCAGGTCCAGATACAGTTCACGTTGCTGACCGCGGATGTCGTCGATCTGGCGCTGCAGTCGCTCGATCTCGCCCCGCAGGGTGGTGATCTCGCGCTGCAGCTGCTCGCTCTGGTTCATCATGCGCATCATGGCCTGGCCCGAGACGCGGTCCTCGAGCCGGTCCACCCGGCGCTCGAGGGTCTGGGCCTGGCCCATGGGGGCATGCGTGACCAGCACCGCGCCCATGGAAAGCGCCACGGCGAGGGCAAGGATCGGGCGGCTGGCTTGAGTGGCCTTCATCGGGATGCCTCCTGGGTGCCTGGATCAGCGCTCGTAGACAAGGGCGGCCCGGCGGTTCTGCGCCCAGGCGGACTCGTCGCTGCCGCTGACGGCCGGGCTTTCCTCGCCATAGCTCACCACCTCGATCTGGGTCTCATCGGCCCCGGCGATCAGCAGTGCCTGCTCGACCGACTCGGCGCGCCGCTCGCCCAGCGCCAGGTTGTATTCGCGGGCGCCGCGCTCGTCGGTATGGCCTTCGACCAGCAGCTGGCGGTCGCTGTTGCGGGCCAGGTACTCGCCGTGAGCCTCAATCAGCGTCATGGCCTCCTCGCTCAGCGTGGCGCTGTCGTAGTCAAAATAGACCACGCGGTCGGAAAGGATGCTGTCCGGGTCATCGAGTGGCTCACCCGAGACGCCGTCGCTGGCGGTGGCGCCGCTTGCAGCGGCTCCGCTGCCTTCGGTCTCGGCCTCAGTGGCGGCGGCCTGGTCGATTTCGGCCATTTCCGCATCATCGATGGAATCGTCGGTGGTGGCACAGCCAGCGAGCACGGCGGCCAGCGCCAGAAGGGTCAGCCATTGTCGGAATGAGCGCATGGGGAGTTCTCCATTGAGTCATAGGTTGCCGGGGGCCTAGTCTGCCGAGGGCAGCGGCCCCCAGTCGGGTTCACGAACGGTGTTTTCAAACGGGGTCAATTCACCCTGGATGCGGCCGAAGACCGACACGGTGGCCAGCTCGGTCGCGTCGCCGGTGTCGCGGGTGTAGGCGATCATGCTGCTGCTTGCCGAAAAGCTCGGCGACTCGTCGAGCGGACCGTCAGTGAGCACCCGCATGATGTCGTCTTCGAGATCGAGAATCGCAATCCGAAAGCCTTCCCCGCGCTGATGCGCAAAGGCCAGAAAACGGCCATTGGGCGACACGCTGGGGCTGGCGTTGTAGTTGCCGTCAAAGGTAACGCGCTCGGCGTCACCGCCGCTGACCGGCCGGCGATAGATCTGCGGGCCGCCGCCGCGGTTCGACGTAAAATAGATTGTCTCGCCGTCCGGGGACCAGGCCGGCTCGGTATCAATGCCGAAATGCCGGGTGACGGGGCGCGGGTCGGCATCGCCGTCGGGGTCGATGATGAAGACATCGGGATTGCCGTCGCGGGAGAGGGTCACGGCCAGGCGCTCGCCATCCGGGGACCAGGCCGGCGCGCTGTTAAGCCCGGCAAAGCTTGCCACGGCCTCGCGCTCGCCGGTTGCCACGTTCTGGACGTAGATCCGTGAGCGGCGGCCGGATTCAAATGAGACATAGGCGATCCGCTCACCGTCCGGCGACCAGTCGGGCGAGAGGATGGGCTCGCTCGAGGTGAGGATGGTCTGGGGGCGATGGCCATCGGCCTCGGCCACCACCAGTCGATACGAGCGCTCGTCGCCGGCGCCGGTCTCCTCGACATAGGCGATCCGGCTGTTGAACCCGCCCGGCCGGCCGATCAGCGCCTCGAACACCTGGTCGCTGATGGTGTGGGCCAGGTTGCGCAGGCCCGCTGGTGTTACCCGAAAGCGCTGGCCGGTGATGCGCTCGCCGGCATAGGCATCCAGCAGTTCATAGCGCACGCGGTAGGCATCGCCGTCGAGCGGCGTGATGCGGCCGATCAGCAGGGTATCGGCGCCCAATGCCCGCCAGTTCTGGAAACGCACCTGCTCCAGCCGGCTGGGCTGGCTTAGGTGGGTTTCGGGGTCGAGGGGCGCGAACAGGCCGCTGCGGAACAGGTTGTCGCGGATGATCCCGGCAATGTCCGTGTCCGGGGCATCGCCCGCGGCGGTGTCCTGCATCGGGAAGGGCACGATGGCGATGGGTAGCGCCGCCGCCTCGCCGCCACTGATCTCGATGCGGACCTGTGCGGCGGCGGGCAAAGCGAGCATTGCCAGTAGCAGAGCGGCGATCAGTGACTTCATTGGGCGATATTCTGCCTGTCGATGGGGGCCTGTGTGGATCCTATCCTAACGGATAGCGGATGTGCGGCGTAGTTCAGGCATCGGGGGCAAAGATCATCTCGATGCCCTCGCGATAGGGCTGGGCCAGGTCGGGGTCATCGGGCATGGGCAGCGGGTCGGCGCGCCGCACGGCGGTGAGTGCGGAGCGATCAAAGGCGGCGTTGCCGCTCGATCGCGCCACTTCCACCGACAGGACGATCCCGCCCGGACCCAGGCGGACCGCCACGACGGCGCTCAGTCCGTCGGGGATCCCGGCAGGGCGGGTCCATACCCCCTCGACACGCTGGCGGATGGCCGCATCATAGGTGCCGCGGGCGTCGCGCAGGGCCTCGGCGTCGGCCTGGCGCTGGGCCTCGGCTTCGCGCTCGCGGCGGGCCTCGGCCTCGGCTTCGGCCTGGCGCCGGGCTTCGGCTTCGCGCTCGGCCTGACGCTGGGCCTCGGCCTCGCGTTCGGCCTGCTCGGCGGCCTCGCGCTGGCGCTGGGCTTCGGCCTCGGCTTCGCGCCGGGCCTGCTCGGCCGCCTCGCGTTCGCGCTCGGCCTGAGCCTCGGCTTCGGCCTGGCGCCGGGCCTCGGCTTCGGCTTCGCGTTCGGCCTCACGCCGCGCCTGCTCGGCCGCCTCGCGCTGGCGCTCCGCCTCGGCCCGGGCCTCACGCTCGGCCGCCAGCCGTTCGGCTTCGCGCTGGCGCTCGGCCTCAAGCTCGGCGAGTTCCTGTTCACGGCGCCGCTGCTCGGCGTTCTCTTCGGCCTCGAGCGCTTCGATGGCCTGCTGCACTTCGGCCTCGTCGATGGCAACGGCCTGGACCGCCTGCTCAGTCCCCGGGGCGGCCTGATCGGTCAGGCCCGTCATCTGGAAGCTCACCGCAAACAGGCCGAACAGCGCGGCATGCGCGAGCACTGACAGGCCAATATCCCCAACCCTGCCCATCGGCCTGCGGGCCTAGCCGCTGCTGGCCGGGGTGTCCCCGGACGGTTGCGTCATCAGCCCTACCTGCGGCACGCCGGCACGTTGCAGGGCAGTCATCACATCGATCACCCGGGCATAGGCGACGTCACCGTCGCCGCGCACGAACACCGGCGTGTCGGGGCGGGCCCGCATGACGGCCGTCACGTTCAGGACGACATCCTCGGCGCTGATCGGCTCATCGTCATCCTGCTCGCCCACGCTCAGGTAGTAGCGCCCGTTCTGGTCCACCTCGACGATCACCGGCTCCTGCTCCTGCGGGGGCAGTGGCTCGGCCGTTGCCTGGGGCAGGTCGATTTCCACGCCCTGGTAGAGCAGCGGCGCGGTCACCATAAAGATCACCAGCAGCACCAGCATGACGTCGATATACGGGACAACGTTGATCTCGGCCATCGGCTTGCGGCGACTGCGCCGCCGTCGCGCGGGCTGCGGATTCACGCTGCGCCGGCCTGCAGGTGGCGCTGGAGAATGCCGGTGAACTCGTCGATGAACATCTCGTAGCGGTTGGTCATCTGCTCGGACTGATTGGCGAAGCGGTTGTAGGCGATCACCGCCGGGATGGCGGCGAACAGGCCCAGCGCCGTGGCGATCAGGGCCTCGGCAATACCGGGCGCGACGGTGGCGAGCGTGGCCTGCTGCATGGCGCCCAGGGCCAGAAACGCATTCATGATGCCCCAGACGGTGCCGAACAGGCCGATGTAGGGGCTGGTCGAGCCCACCGTCGCCAGAAACGGCACCGACTGCTCGACGCGATCCATTTCGCGGTTGAGGGCCACCCGCATGGCGCGCTGCGCGGCCTCGATGACCGGCTCGGGCCCGACGCTCTGGCGGCGCATGCGGGTAAACTCGCGAAACCCGGCGCGAAAGATCCGCTCCATGCCCCCCGAGTCGATGTCGGGCTGCTCGCTTTGCTGATAGATCTCGGTCAGGTTGCCGCCGGACCAGAAGCTGTCCTCGAACGCATCGGCACCCCCCCGGGCGCGGCGCAGCTCGCGGGCCTTGCGGATAATGATTGCCCACGAGCTGATCGAGGCGAGCAGCAGGACCAGCATGACAAGCTGGACAACCAGACTGGCCTCGGCGATGAGTTGGGTAATGGACAGATCAACGGTCATGGGCATCCCCTGGCAGAATGCCTGAAAACACTAACGACCGGCGGAGAGTGGCGCAAGCGGCCCGACTCATGGGCGGCGGAACAGCTCGCCGTTGGGGTCGTCGATGCGCGGCGGCGCCGGGATGTCCAGATGGGCATAGGCATTGCGCGTGGCCATGCGCCCCCGCGGCGTGCGGTGCAGGAACCCCTGCTGGATCAGGTAGGGCTCGATGACATCCTCGATGGTACCGCGCTCCTCGCCGATGGCCGCGGCCAGGCTCTCGACGCCCACCGGGCCGCCATCGAACTTCTCGATAATCGCATGCAGCAGGCGCCGGTCCTGAATGTCGAAGCCGCTGTCGTCGACCTTGAGCATGTCCATGGCGGCGGCGGCCACGGCACGGCTGATGCGGCCGTCGGCGCGCACTTCGGCATAGTCGCGCACCCGGCGCAGCAGACGGTTGGCGATGCGCGGCGTGCCCCGGGCCCGGCGCGCGATTTCGGTGGCGCCGTCGGCGGCCATGCTCAGGTTGAGCAGTCCCGCGGAGCGATTGACGATGGTGGTCAGCTCGTCCACCGAGTAGTACTCGAGGCGCTGGACGATGCCGAAGCGATCGCGCAGCGGCGAGGTCAGCAGCCCCGCCCGGGTGGTCGCACCCACCAGGGTGAAGGCCGGCAGGTCGAGCTTGATGGAGCGGGCGGCCGGCCCTTCGCCGACGACAATGTCGATCTGCTGGTCCTCCATGGCGGGGTAGAGGACCTCTTCGACCACGGCCGAGAGGCGATGGATCTCGTCAACGAACAGGACATCGCCGGGCTCGAGGTTGGTGAGCAGGGCGGCCAGATCGCCGGGGCGGTCGATGACCGGGCCCGAGGTCTGGCGCAGGTTGACGCCCAGCTCCTGGGCGATGATGTGTGCGAGCGTGGTCTTGCCAAGCCCGGGCGGGCCAAACACCAGTACATGATCGAGTGCCTCGGCGCGGCCCCGGGCGGCCCCGATGAAGATCTCGAGCTGCTCGCGCACGCCCTGCTGGCCGATGTAGTCATCCAGCCGCCGCGGGCGAATGGCGCGATCCACCGCTTCGTCGTCGGACGCGGCGGTGCTGGCGATAATGCGGTCGTTGTCGATCATGGCGTCCCGGGTGGTTGCCTGGCGCTAGCGTACCGCCTTTTTAAGGGCGGCGCGGATGAGTTGCTCGCTGTCCTCGCCCTCAAGGCCCTGGAGCAGGCGCTGGGCCTCGGCGGGCTTGTAACCCAGCGCCACCAGCGCGGCGCTGGCCTCGGCGCGCGGGTCGTCGGCGCTCGGCGCGCTCCCGGCGCCGGTAACGGCACCGGGCAGGCCGGTCGCCGCGCTGCCCAGCCCGTCCAGGCGGTCCTGCATCTCGAGGGTCAGGCGTTCGGCGATCTTCTTGCCAATGCCGGGCAGGCGGGTGAGCGTGGCGGTGTCCTTTTGTTCCACCGAGCGGCGGAATTCCTCGGCGCTAATGCCTGAGAGGATCGCCAGCGCCATTTTGGGACCGACGCCGTTGACCCGGATCAGGGCGCGGAACAGGCCGCGCTCGCCCTCACTGCAAAAGCCGTAGAGCACGGGCACTTCGTCGCGCAGCCCCTGATGGATGCGCAGGACCAGCGTCTCGCCGGTTGCCGGCAGTTGGTAAATGCTCGACATGGGCAGCTCGATCTCGTAGCCGACGCCGCTCACATCCACCACCACCCAGGGGGGCTGCTTGTCGATCAGGGTGCCGCTCAGCCGCCCGATCATGCCGCGCCCCCGGGCGAGGTCCGCGCCACCTGGGCGCGGAACCGATCATGCTGGGCGTGACTCAGCGCCACGGCGAGGGCGTCGGCGGCGTCCTCGCGCAGCTCGCCCTTCAGCCCCAGAACGGTCCGCACCATATAGCCGACCTGGGTCTTGTCGGCGCCGCCGCGGCCCACCAGGGCCTGCTTGATGGCGCGGGCGCTGTACTCGTCCACGCGCAGTCCGGCGCCCGCGCAGGCGCAGATCGCCGCCCCGCGGGCCTGTCCCAGCTTGAGGGCCGACTGGACGTTGCGATTGACAAACACTTCCTCAATGGCGCTTTCGCTGGGGGCGTGCTCGGCGATGACCTGGGCGAGGCCGGTAAAAATGGTGTGAAGGCGCTCAGCGAACGGCCCGCGCCCGGCCTGAATAACGCCGCTTGCCACATAGCGGCTGCGCGCCCCGTCCACGGCAACAATGCCAAAGCCGGTGCGCACCGACCCCGGATCAATCCCCAGGATGCGTCGCTCGCCGCCCGCCGCCGCCATACCGCTCAGGCGTCCTCGTAGGCGGCGGCCTGGAGCTCGGCGTTGGTGTAGACGTGCTGGACGTCGTCCAGGTCCTCGAGCCGCTCGATCAGCTTGACCGCCTTGCGGGCGTCGTTGTCATCCAGCTCGGTGGTGTTCTCGGGGCGCATGGTCACCTCGGCGTCGGCCGGCGTCAGGCCGCTTTCCGCCAGCGAGTCGCGCACCGCGGGGAAGTCCTCGGGGGCGGTCAGCACCTCGAACGAACCGTCGTCGTTGGCAATGACATCCTCGGCGCCGGCCTCAAGGGCGGCCTCCATCAGGGTGTCCTCGTCGGTGTCGGGCGGAAACAGCATCACGCCGCGCTGCTGGAACATGAACGCGACACAGCCATCGGTGCCCATGTTGCCGTTGTGCTTGTTGAACGCGTGGCGGATCTCGCCCACCGTGCGGTTGCGATTGTCGGTCATGCAGTCGGCCATGATGGCGACGCCGCCGGGGCCATAGCCCTCGAACCGGGCCTCTTCGTAGGCGGTGCCCTCGTCGTTGCCGGCGCCGCGGGCGGCGGCCTTGTCGATCTTGTCCCTGGGCATGTTCACGCCCAGGGCCCGATCCACGGCCAGGCGCAGACGCGGGTTGGCGTCGGGGTCATCGCCACCCTGGCGCGCCGCCACGGTGATCTCGCGGATCATTTTGGTGAAGATCTTGCCGCGCTTGGCGTCCTGCGCCTTTTTGCGGTGCTGGATGTTCGCCCACTTGCTGTGACCTGCCATGATCCCCCTCGATTCGGCCGAATGATCGTGTTGCTGTGCCGTTAAGATTACCATGCCCGCAAACCCGGCACCGATGGGTGGCTGACGGCCCATGATCGACATCCCGCTTGCCTTTCCGAGCTCGGCGCTCATGACCTTTGCCGCACTCCGCGCGCGCCTGCCCGCCGCGGTGTGGCTGGATGGCGCTGCCGGCGGTCGCTACAGCCTGATGAGTGCCGCCCCGCAGGGTCAGTTGGTGAGTCGCCACGGGCGCACACGCTGGCTGCCCGGCGCGGGGGGTCGCGAGCAGGATCTGGGCTCGGGGGATCCGCTGGCGTTGCTGCAGTCCTACCTGGGCCCGCCAGTGGCGGCGAGTGGGCCGTTTGCCGGCGGCGCCATCGGCTATTTCAGCTACGAACTGGGTCGGCGCCTGCAGGGCCAGGCACCGGGCGATGCGGGTATGCCGGAGATGGCAGTGGGCCTGTATGACTGGGCGCTGGTGCTGGATCATCGCCACCGGCGCGCCTGGCTGGCCGGTGATCCCCCGGCGGGACTGGCCGATTGGCTCTCGGCCGGGCCCGCGCAGACCCCCGGCGCCTGGTGGCCTGCCGGCGAGGCCCGCGCCACCCCCGATCGCGCGAGCTATGATCGGGCCTTTCGCCGGGTTCGCGATTACCTGCACGCCGGCGACTGCTATCAGGTCAATCTTGCCCGGCGGCTGCAGGCGCCCTTCGACGGCGATCCGCTGGGCGTCTATGCCGACTTTCGCGAGGCGGCCGGTGGGCCCTTTGCCGCTTATCTGGAACTGGCCGGTGGGCCCATCCTGAGTGGCTCGCCGGAGCGTTTTCTGGAGCTGCGCGACGGCTGGGTCAAAACCGCGCCCATCAAGGGGACGCGGCCCCGGGCGGCGGATCCGCGCACGGATGCCGCGCGCCGCGATGAGCTGCTCGCCAGTGCCAAGGATCGCGCCGAAAACCTGATGATTGTCGATCTGCTGCGCAATGACCTGGGTCGTGCCTGTCGCACCGGATCGGTGAGTGTGCCGCGCTTGTTTGCGCTGGAATCGTTTGTCACGGTGCACCATATGGTAAGCACCGTGGTGGGGCGGCTGCGTGCCGACCGGGTGGCCACTGACCTGCTCCGCGACTGCCTGCCCGGGGGGTCCATTACCGGCGCGCCCAAGTATCGCGCCATGGAGATCATCGATGAGCTCGAGGGCGAGCCGCGCGGTATCTATTGCGGGTCCATCGGCTATCTCGGCCGCGACGGGGCGATGGATACCAGCATCGCCATTCGCACCATGACCGCCCGCGACGGCGTGCTCGACTATCGCGCCGGCGGTGGCCTGGTCGCTGATTCGGAGTGCGCGGCCGAGTTTGACGAGACCGAATCCAAGGCGGCGGCCTTTCGGCGGCTGCTGGCAGTGGTAGGGTGAAAGCGCAAGCAATAACACGAGTGAGTCGAACAGGAGGCTGGAGCAATGGAAGATGTGGTGATTGTGGCGGCAGGCCGCAGCGCGGTTGGATCCTTCGGCGGCACGCTGGCGCCACTGACGGCGGCGGATATCGGCACGCAGGTGATCCGCGGCGTGCTGTCGCGGGCCAAGGTCGATCCCGAGGTGATTGACGAGGTGGTGCTGGGCCAGGTCCTGACCGCGGCCTGCGGCATGAACCCGGCACGACAGTCGTCGCTGAATGCGGGGCTGCCCCAGACGACGCCGGCGATGACCATCAACAAGGTCTGCGGCAGCGGCCTGAAGGCCACGCACATGGCCGCCCAGGCCATCGCGCTGGAGGATGCCGGCGTGGTGCTGGCCGGCGGCCAGGAGTCGATGAGCCAGGCCCCGCACGCCCTGCCCAACTCCCGCAACGGTCAGCGCATGGGCCCGTGGAAGCTCGAGGACACCATGCTCAAGGATGGCCTCACCGACGTGTTCAACAATTATCACATGGGGGTGACCGCCGAGAATCTCGCCACCGAGTACGGCATCAGCCGCGAGGAGCAGGACGCCTTTGCAGCGCGCTCGCAGCAGCTGGCCGAGGCGGCGCAGAAGGCCGGGCGGTTTGACGACGAGATCGTTCCCGTCGAGATCCCGCAGCGCAAGGGCGACCCGGTGGTCTTTGATACCGACGAGTTCCCGCGCCATGGCACCACCGCCGAGGGGCTGGCCCGCATGCGTCCGGCCTTTGACAAGGAAGGCACCGTCACCGCGGGCAACGCCTCGGGCATCAACGACGGCGCCGCCGTGGTGCTGATGATGGGCGAGAGCCGCGCCCGGGCGCTGGGGCTTGAGCCGATTGCCCGCATCAAGGCCTATGCCAACGCCGGTGTCGCGCCGAGCCTGATGGGCAGCGGCCCGATCCCCGCCACGCAGCGCTGTCTGGAGCGGGCCGGCTGGTCCATCGACGATCTCGAGCTGATCGAGTCGAACGAGGCCTTTGCCGCTCAGGCGCTGGCGGTCAATAAGGCGCTGGGCTGGGATCCCGAAAAGATCAACGTCAACGGCGGCGCGATTGCCATCGGTCATCCGATCGGCGCGTCCGGCGCCCGAATCCTCGTCACGCTGCTCCACGAGATGCGTCGTCGGGATGTCAATCGCGGCCTGGCAACCCTGTGCATCGGCGGTGGCCAGGGCGTTGCACTGGCTGTGGAACGCTAACCCGGGAGGGTGATGACCCATGACGGACAAGCGCCTGATCAAGAAATACCCCAACCGGCGTCTCTATGACACGGCCATCAGCAGCTACGTCACGCTCGAAGACGTCAAGGGCCTGGTGCTCGATGGCGTCGACTTTGAGGTGACCGATGCCAAGGCGGGCACCGATCTGACCCGCACGATCCTGCTGCAGATCATCAGCGAGCAGGAGGAGGGCGGCGAACCGATCTTCTCCAGCGAGCTGCTCGCGCAGATCATCCGCGCCTATGGCGGGAACATGCAGAGCCTGCTCACCAGCTATCTCGAAAAGAGCATGGACTTGTGGGCCGACCAGCAGAGCGCCCTGCGCGAGCGGGCCCGGACGTTCATGGATGCCAGCAATCCGGTGAGCATGCTCTCGCAGATCACCGAGCAGAACCTGTCGATGTGGCAGCAGGCGATGGATCGGTATCGTCGCGATCAGGCGCCGTCGTCATCCAGCGACGACACCTCGTCATCCAGCCAGCAAGAGGATGAGCGTTGACAGTCTGATCGGTTCGTTTCTATGATGCTCCGCAACATTTTTTGTGCGACGCACAACTGACAAGGAGCATCATCATGACGCAGCGATTGGCACTGGTAACCGGCGGCGCCGGCGGGATCGGCACGGCAATCTGTCGCCAGCTGGCGGCCGACGGCCGGCGCATCGTCACCACCTGTGTGGATCCGCAGGCCGAGGGCATCGAGGCCTGGGTCGAGATGATGCGTAACGAGGGCATCGACGCCGACTGGGTGAAGTGCGATGTCAGCGATCACGCCGCCTGCGTGGCCATGGCCGACGAGGTGCGGGAGCGCTTTGGCACGGTCGATATCCTGGTCAACGTTGCGGGCATCACCAGCGACGGCTTTTTGCACAAGATGAGCGCCGATGCCTGGGACAAGGTGATCGACATCAACCTGAGCGGCGTTTTCAACGTGACCCACCAGTTCGTGGCCGGCATGCGCGATCAGGGCTTTGGCCGCGTGGTGAACATCTCCTCGGTCAACGGCCAGACCGGCCAGTTTGGCCAGACCAACTATTCCGCGGCCAAGGCCGGCATGCACGGCTTTACCATGGCGCTGGCCAAAGAGGGCGCGGCCAAGGGGGTGACGGCCAACACGGTTTCGCCCGGGTATGTGAAGACCAGCATGACCGATGCCATGCCCGATAAGGTGCGCGACGCCATCGTCGCCCAGATCCCGGCCGGCGACATGGGTCAGCCCGAGGACATCGCCCGGGCGGTGGGCTTTTTGACGGCGGATGAGTCGGGCTATATCAACGGCGCGAACCTGCCGGTGAACGGCGCGCTCTTCTGTAGCTTTTAACGGCGCGGGCGTGGTGCGCTGCAGCACGCGGCGCCGAAAAAAGGGGAGACGATGTCTCCCGAGGAAAGTGCACCCTCGTGACGGGGTGCTTTATCCGTGGCCCCTCCACCCTTTTTGATGATTGATCATCGGTGGAGTCCGCCGGCTCCTCCTCTTGGCGCTTTATCGTTGTGATTCACGACGTTAATGGGCTGTCTGGCGCAACGCAAGCACTTTCGTTGTTGCGCCGCACGAACGCCATCGCGTCATTCGGCCGTGCCCGTCAGCTGGGCGTCCACTGCCGCGCGGCTCGGTAGCGAAGCCGCGGCACCGGCCCGGGTCACCGAAAGCCCGGCGGTGGCACAGGCCCGACGGGCGGCGGTGGGCAGATCCGCGCCTTCCGCCAGCGCGGCGGCCAGCGCGCCGTTGAAGGCATCTCCCGCCCCGATGGTATCCACCACGGCCCCGGCATGGATCGCCGGGATCATCCCCTGGAAGGCGTCACTGTCGATGTACACCCCGCGCTCACCCAGGGTGATGAGCACATTGCGCGTGCCCCATTGCCGCAGCGTGGCCGCGGCACGGGCGACCTGGGCGTCGGTGTCGACGGCGTGGCCCACCAGTTCGGCGGCCTCGGACTCGTTGGGGGTGAGATAGTCGATGGCCGGGTAGAGGGTTGCCGGCAGCGCGCAGGCCGGCGCCGGGTTGAGGATCACCGGCACCCCGTGGCGCTGCGCCAGCCGGATCCCGTGCTCGCTGATGGCCAGAGGCAGCTCGAGCTGGCAGACGAACAGATCCGAGGCGGCGATCTGCGATTCCGCCGCGCTCACATGCTCGCGCGTCAGGTGGGCGCAGGCGCCGGGGTCGATGACGATGGCGTTATCGCCCCGGGCATCGTCCACCAGGATGGTGGCGGTGCCGGTGTTGAGTTCGGCATCGGTGCCGACATGGCGCCCGTCGATGCCGACGGATTCGTAGAGGGCGCGGGCGATGGGGGCGAACGCGTCGTCCCCGAGGCGCGAGATGAACGTGACCGCGGCGCCCTGGTGGGCGGCGGCGACGGCCTGGTTGGAGCCCTTGCCGCCGGCCATCAGGCGAAAGCCCTGACCATGCAGGGTCTCGCCCCAGACCGGCAGCCGGGTCGTGCGGGTGATCAGATCGGCGCAGAAAAGGCCCAGAACGGTGACACGGGGCATGCTCAATGGCTCCTCAGCCAGTCGATAAGGGCGGGGTAGAGCGCCTTGTGGGCGCGCCCCCCGATGAAAAGGCCGAGGTGCCCGCCGGGCAGGCCCTGCTCGACGCACTCACCACCGAGCCGGGCGGCAAGGGCGCGGGCGGCGGCCGGCGGGACCAGGTGATCATCCTCGGCCCAGGCGTTGAACACCGGCGTGTCGATGGCCGCCAGGCGCACCGGCTGGCCGTCCAGCGAGAGCGTATCGCGGATCAGCGCGTTGTTCTGATAGATCTCGCGGGCAAACTCGGCAAACGCCCGGCCGGCCAGGTCGGGGCCGTCGTACATCCAGCGCTCCATGCGCAGGAACGCATCCCGCGCTGCCGCATCGGCATCCGCCAGCGCCGCCAGGCCGTCATAGCGCCGCGGCCCCAGGGCAAATGGCTTGAGGCTGGCGAACACCGTGGCCAGGCCCTCGCCGGTGACATTGCCGGTGGCCGCCACCAGGGCATCAAAGTCGATGCCCCGGGCCAGCCGCGCCAGCGCGTCATCGGCGCTGTCGGTGGCAATGGGCGTGGCGAGCGTCGTCAGGCTGCGCACCCGTGCCGGATGCACCGCCGTCTGGCAGAGCGCCAGCACGCCGCCCTGGCAGACCCCCAGCAGGTGCGGGCGCAGGGCATGCTGGTCGGCCACCCAGTCGACGGCATCATTCACATCGCCAAGCACATAGTCGGCCAGGCCCAGATAGCGGCGGGCGGCGCCCGGCGGATGCCAGGCCAGCAGGTAGACGCAGAAGCCGCCGGCAACCAGCCGCGCGATCACCGAGCGTTCGGGGCTCAGGTCGAGAATCGCGGGGCGATTGACCAGTGAGTAGATGATCAACAGCGGCGGGTCGCTGGGCGCGCCATAGCGGTGCAGCGTGGCGTTGTCCGTCTCGGTGGCGACCGCGCTGGGGGTGATGGGTTCTGCCTCGGCCATGGCGGTTGCTGCCCCGGCGCTAGCGGGCCGATTCACCGTCGCCGTGCAGCTCGTGGCGCAGCGCCGCGATCTCGGCACGCAACGCCGCGGTCTCGCGGCGCTGACGGCGACGCTGGCGCTGCAGCTCGGCGGCCAGGTCGTCCATGCCGCGGGCCGAGGGCAGCCCCAGGCCCTCGAGACAGTCGTCGGCAAGGGCCCGCAGCGTTGTGAGCAGCGCGCTCCAGGCATTGACCAGGGCGGCGATGCGGCGCTCGGTGTCGGGCCGGGCGAGCCAGGCCTCGTAGCGTGGCTCGGCAATGGCCGCCCAGCGCTCGGCCAGTGTGCCGGGATCGAACGGCGGGGCGTCGGGGGCGTCAAGCTCGGCGCGCAGATCATCCAGACAGGTCTCGGCCAGATCGGTCACGCCGTGCAGATGATCGGCGAGCGCGGCCTGGTAAACGTCGACCTGCTCGGTTAGTGCCCGCAGCTGATCCTGGCGGCGGGGATACGGGCCCAGGCTGGGGGTGTCCGCGGGGCGATGGTCGGGAAACGCCGGGGCGATGGCCTGCAGGGTGGCTGACCACTGCTCGAGCAGGGCGTCAAGCTGCTCGCCCTGGTGCTGGCGGTGGTCGCGCTCGGCGGCAATGGCGTCCGCCAGGGCGCGCAGCGCTTCGGCGGGCGTGCGGGCCTGTGCCAGCGCATCGGCGCTGCGAATCAGTAGCGCCTGAACGCCCAGCGGGTCTGCCTGGGAGGAAAATGCCCCCAGCCACGCCGTCCAGTCGCCCTGGTCGGTGCCGTCCTGCCGCTTTGCCCCGTCGCTGACCATGACCCCCTCCGTTTGGATGGGATCATGCTAACACTGCGTGTCGCGGGGTGCTCAGCCAGCGCTGCCGAGCTGCGCCTCCCAGCGGCTGCGCAGGGCATCGGCGCGGGACAGCTGCCCGGCGCTGGCACTGATGTCGCTGACCCGCCGAAGTTGTGACAGCCCGGCGCGCAGATCGCCCTGCACGGCATAGTAGTGGGCCATCGCCAGGGCCGATTCATCCGGGTCGGAGGCGGCACTCGCGGCCCGGGCATGCATCTCCCAGATACCGGGGGCATCGGGCTGGTCGTGGGTCAGCTGGCGGGTGGCGGCCAGCGCCTCCCGCGCTCGGTCCGCCTGCAACAGGGCCGCGACGCGCTCGACCCGCAGGCTGACGCTGTCGGGGAACAGGCTCAGCCCGTCATCGATGTGCGCGAGCGCTGCCGCGGTCCGGTCGGCGCCGAGGGCCGCCTCGGCCAGCCCCAGATACAGCAGGTCATGGGCACCGGCGTCATCGAGCAGCGCCTCGAGACGCCGAGTGGCGGCATCCGGTTGATCGTCGGCAATCAGCGCCAGTGCCCGGCCATAGCGTTGGGCGGGGCCGTTGTCGCCGGAATCGATGCGGGCGCGAAAGGCCTCGAGGGCCTGGTCCGGCTGATCGGCAGTGGCCACCTGAACACGGGCCCGGATGTAGTCAAAGTCCGGGCTCTCGAACACCGAGTCGGGCTGCAGGTCGTCGGCCATCGAGCGCACGTCGGCGATCCGCGCCCGGGTCAGCGGATGGGTGCTCAAAAACGCCGGCGCGCGGCTGCGATAGCGGTTGTCGGCCTGCAGCACCTCAAAGAAATTGGCCATGCCCATGGGCTCGAGGTTGGCCCGGGCCAGGATGCGCATGCCGGTGCGGTCGGCCTCGCGTTCGTGATCGCGGGAGTAGGCCAGCTGGCTGTCGATGCCCGAGGCCATGCCGGTGGTGACCGCCGCCATGCCGGCCTGCGGACTCTGCGAGCCGATCACCAGCCCGGCCAGCACCATCGCTGCCGTGCGCAGGCTGGTCTGCTCGGCGGCGGCGATGCGCCGGGCGATGTGACGCTGGGTGACGTGGGCGAGTTCGTGGGCAATCACCGATCCCAGCTCGCTTTCATTGCGCGCGGCGGTGATCAGGCCGGTATGCACCCCGATATAGCCGCCCGGCATGGCAAAGGCGTTGATGCGCGGGTCTTCGAGGACAAAAAACCGGTAGCGGGCCGCCGGGGTGTCGGTGGCGGTGGTGATGCGCGCACCCAGATCCCGGATATAGGCGTTGACCGCCGGATCGTCGATGCCGTCCACCTGCTGGCGGATCTCGCGCATCATCTCCTGGCCCATGCGCGCGGCCTCGGCCGCCGGCAGCGCCTGACTGGAGGGGTTGCCAAGATCGGGCAGCGACAGGTCGAGGTTGTCGGTCTGCGCCACCGCCGTCGGTCCCGCCAATGCGAGCACCGCGGCCAGCGCAAGCGCCCCGAGCGTCCCTCGAATGCCGGCAGGCAGTGTCTTTCTCATCATGTCTCCACAGACCGATGGCGTGACGATCGCGTTCCACCGCCGCGTCGTTTGTGGGACAGTATAACCCGGCTGCAGGAGGTTGCCTTGTCGACGCCCATGTACCCCATCCGCCAATGGTTCAACCGCCACCTGAGTAATCCCCAGGTGGTGGGGCTCGCCGTGATGCTGCTCATCGGTGTCGCGGTGGTGACGTTTCTGGGCAGCATGCTGGTGCCGGTGTTTGCCTCGATCGTGCTGGCCTATCTGCTCGAGGGCGTTGTCCGCACCCTGACCCGCTATCATGTCCCGCGCGGACCGGCGGTGCTGATCGTCTACCTGGTCTTTTTGCTATGTCTGGTGGCGACGCTGGTTGCATTGCTGCCCACCATCGTCAATCAGGTCATCCAGCTGGTGGAAAACCTGCCCGCCATGCTTGAGCAGGGCCAACAGGCCCTGCTGCAGCTGCCCGAGCGCTATCCGGCGTATTTTTCGACCGATCAGGTCGCGGCCCTGCTCGATACCATCCGGCGCGAGGCGATTGCCTATGCCCGCAGCCTGGCCTCGTCATTTTCGCTGGCCTCGGTGGTGATGGTGGTCACCATCATGGTCTATGCGGTGCTGCTGCCGGTGCTGATTTTCTTTTTCCTGTGGGACAAATCGCGGATTCTGGGCTGGACGGTGCGGTTTCTGCCCCGGCACTACGGCCTGGTGGCCTCGGTCTGGCACGAGGTGGACCTGCAGATCGGCAACTATGTGCGCGGCAAGTTCATCGAAGTGGCAATCGTCTGGGTGGGGAGCTACCTGACCTTTCTGGCCCTGGGCCTTGAATTTGCCATGCTGCTGGCGCTGATGGTGGGACTGTCGGTGATCATCCCCTATGTCGGCGCCATCGTCGTCACGCTGCCCATCGCGATCGTCGCCTACTTTCAGTTCGGCGCCAGCAGCGAGTTCATGTGGGTGCTGGTGGCTTATGCGGTGATCCAGGCCATCGACGCCAACATCCTCGTGCCGTTGCTGTTTTCGGAGGCGGTCAACCTGCATCCGGTGGCCATCATCATCGCGATTCTGATCTTTGGCGGCATCTGGGGCTTCTGGGGCGTGTTCTTTGCCATCCCACTGGCCAATCTGATCCAGGCAGTGATCAATGCCTGGCCGCGGGTCAGCGTTGAGGACGAGAAAGAGGACGCGGACGCGGCCGACGCCCTCGGCTAGAGGACATCGCTGGCGTAGGCGGCCAACCGTGAGCGCTCGCCTCGCGTAAGGGTCAGATGGGCGCTGTGTGGCCAGTCACGAAAGCGCCGGACCAGATAGGTGAGCCCCGAGGTGGTGGGGGTGAGCCAGGGGGTGTCGATCTGGCCGATATTGCCCAGGCAGACGATCTTGGTGCCGGGGCCGGCCCGGGTGATCAGCGTGCGCATCTGCTGTGGGGTCAGGTTCTGCGCCTCATCAAGCACCATGAAACGGTTGAGCAGGGTGCGCCCGCGCATGAAGTTGAGTGAGCGGATGCGCACCCGGCTCTGCAGCAGATCGCGGGTGGCCGCCTGGCCCCAGCGGTTGCCGCCGCCGGCGTCCCGCGACGGCGCGCTCAGCACCTCGAGGTTGTCCATGAGCGCACCCATCCACGGCGACATTTTCTCTTCTTCGGTGCCGGGCAGATAGCCGATCTCTTCGCCGATGGCCACCGTCGCGCGGGTCATGAGGATTTCGTCGTACTGCCCGGTCTCGAGGGTCTGGGTCAGCCCGGCGGCCAGGGTGAGCAGGGTCTTGCCCGTGCCCGCCGGCCCCAGCAGCGTGACCAGATCGACCTCGGGGTCGAGCAGCAGGTCGAGGGCCAGGGCCTGCTGCCGGTTGCGGGCGTGAATGCCCCAGACCGACTCGCCGCCCGGCCCATAGTCGGTCACCGCCACCGGCTCGAGTGGCCCGTCAGCGCTTGCCACGAGGCGCCAGGCCTGGTCGTCGCCAAGCAGGAATTCGTTGGCTGTGGCCGCCGCGGGCGGCTCGGCGTGGGCATCGGTGCCGGGGGGCAGCGGGTGCATGCCGTCGGGCAGCAGATCCGGGTCGTCGAGGCGCGCCTCGCTTTCGTGGTCACTGGCCTCGAGCCCCAGCACGCTGGCCTGGATGCGCAGGTTGATGTCGCGCGCCACGACCGTGAGCTGCATGTCGGGGTGGGTGCGCGCCAGGGTTTGGGCGGCGGCGAGCACCGGCGAGGCATGACCGGCGTCGGTCTCGGTCAGAAAGTACAGCCGGCCGAGTCCCTCGCCCAGCGGCAGGCCGTCGGCGAGTGCCTGCGGGGCGACCCCGGCCAGCCGCTCGTCGAGAAAGCGGGCCGCCTGGAGGGCATTGCGCGCCTCTTCGCTGTTGCCATGGCGGGCCGCGTCGAGCCCATGCAGCACGGCCAGCGGCAGATAGACATCACGTGACTCGAAACGAAACAGCGCCGCCGGGTCGTGCAGCAGCACGGAGGTGTCGAGCAGGCAGGCCTGATGCATTGCCGATGCCTATCCGTCGTGATGGGCGCGAAGGGCCTCGAGGACCGCTTCGGCGTGGCCCTCGACGCTCACTTTGCGCCATTCCTCGCGCAGCACACCCTCGGGGTCGATCAGAAAGGTGCTGCGCTCGATCCCGCGGGCGGGCTTGCCGAACATCACCTTGTCGCGCATGACGCCGAACTGGTTGCAGACGGTTTCGTCCTTGTCACTCAGCAGGGCGAAGGGGAAGTCGTACTTGGCGCGAAAGTTGGCGAGCGCCCGCGGCCCATCGCGGGAAATGCCCGCCACCTGGGCGTTGAGGGCGTTGAAGCGGGGGTCGAGGTCGCGAAAGGCCTCGCTCTCCACCGTGCAGCCCGGGGTGCTGGCCTTGGGAAAGAAGTACAGCACCACCCAGCGGCCGCGCTGGTCGGCGAGCCGCCAGGTGTCGCCGCGATCGGTGGGCCGCGCGAAATCGGCAATCGGTTGATTGAGTGTGATGTCGGTCATCGGATCAGTGCCTCAGGGGTTCGATGATGGCGTCGAGGTTGAGCTGGTCGCAGAAGTCCATGAACTCCTCACGCAGCCGCGCGATATGCAGCGAGGCGGCGACGTCGATGGTCATCTGCAGCTGGAACATCGGCGTGCGGGTATGGGCCGCGGCGTAGGTGGTGGTGGTCAGGTCGCGGACATTGATCTCGCGGCTGGCAAAAAAGTGCCCCAGCTGATGGACGATGCCGGCGTGATCCACGCAGACCACCTCGACGCTGTAGGGCATGACATCGGCGGTGGGCTCGGGCGGACGGGTGCGGCGGACCTGCACATCCAGGTCCAGCCGGCGGCCGGCGGCGGGCAGTGATGACTCGAGCTTGGCCAGCTCGTTCCAGCGCCCTTCCACCGTCAGGATCATCGCGAAGTCGCCGCCGAGCACGCTCATGCGGCTGTCGCCGATGCTGCACCCGGTGTCGCGAATGAGCGCCGAGATGGCTTCGACCAGGCCGGGGCGGTCTTCGCCCAGCGCGGAAACGACGAGGTAGTTTTTGTGCATGACGCTGCCCGATACTGCCTGCTTGAAGCCCCGTGATCGAAGCCGCGGATTGTATCACGTCAGCGCCGCCGGGCGGCTTGTCAGTCCCGGAGTGCAGGGCTAACATCCTCGCATTGTGGCAGCGGAGGGGATTTTGGCGATGTTCCAGGGCAGCATGGTTGCGATGGCAACCCCCATGCACACCGACGGGGCCCTGGACGAGGCAGGCCTTGAGCGGTTGGTGGAGTTTCATGTCGATCGGGGCACGGATGCCATTGTCGCGGTGGGCACCACCGGCGAGTCGGCCACCCTCGATCATGACGAGCACTATCATGTGATGCGCCGCACCGTCGAGATTGCCCGTGGCCGGATCACGGTGATGGGTGGCTGCGGCGCCAACAGCACCTGGGAGGCCGAAGCGCTGGCGCGCCGGGCCCTCGAGGTGGGCTGCGCGGCCGCGCTGCTGGTCACCCCCTACTACAACAAGCCCACCCAGGAAGGGCTCTATCAGCATTTTCGGCATATCGCCGACCGCGTGCCGATCCCGCAGATCCTCTACAACGTGCCGGGCCGCACCGGCGTCGACCTGCTGCCCGAAACCGTGGATCGGCTGGCCGATGTGGCCAACATCGTCGCCATCAAGGAGGCCTCGGGCAGCCTCGAGCGCGCCGAAGAGGTGATCGAGCGCTGTGGCGATCGCATCGATCTGTACTGCGGCGAGGATGCCCGCAATCTGGCCCTGATGAATGCCGGCGCCCGCGGCTGTGTGTCGGTGACCGCCAATGTGGCACCGGCGCTGATGCATCAGATGTGCGCGGCGGCGCTGGCCGGCGATCAGCCCCGGGCCGAGGCCCTCGATGCCCGGCTGGCGGCGCTGCACAACGCGCTGTTCCTCGAGACCAATCCGATCCCGGTCAAATGGGCGCTGCATGAAATGGGCCTGATTGAGGACGGCATGCGCCTGCCGCTGACACCGCTGTCGGCCCCATACCACGAGACGGTGCGCCAGGCACTGAAACTGGCGGATGCCCTATGACGCGACTGATCGCTGGACTGCTGGCCCTGGCACTGACCGGCTGCGGACTGATGAGCGGCCCCCCGGACGCGGCCGAGCAGCGCGCCGAGGCGCTGCGCCAGCCGCCGGACGTGCTGGCCGATGCGCGGCCCGCCACCGGCGACGAGTCGGCCGCTGACGAGAGCGATGCCGAGCCGCGGGACGCCGCGGCGGCCGGGCGCAGCCCGGTGGGCACGGTCAACGGCCAGCCGGTGCTGGATCTGGGCCTGCCGCTGAACGCCGCCTGGGCGGTGACCGGGCGGGCCATCGACCGGGTCGGCTTTGAGCTGCTGGGCTCCGATCGCGACGCCCATACCCATCGCATCCGCTACGACGGCTCGGTGGCCTCGGAAGTGGAGGGCGATGACAACCAGGGGCTGCTGGATTCGCTGGCGTTCTGGCGCGAGCAGCCCGAGGGCTCACTGCAGCCCTATCAGGTTGTCATTGCCGAGCGCGGCACCGGTGCCCGCGTGACGGTGCAGGATGACAGCGGCAATCCGGCCGCAGCGGGCGCGGCCCGGCAGGTCCTGGCCGTGCTCGCCGAACAGCTCAAGCCCTGATCGCCATGCAGATCCTGATCAGTCAATCCGGTTGGCAGCCGGTGGCCGACGTCCGCCAGTGCGAGCGGGGCCGGGCCGCCGAACCGGCGCTGCGCGAGCTGTACGCCCTGCCGATCTATTGTGTCGATACCGACCGCGCCCTGACCCCCGCCGAGGCTGAGCGTCTGGCCATCCTGCTGGACGCCGAGCCGGCCAATGCCACCGCCGAATCGGCGGACATCCTTGTGGTGCCGCGCCTGGGGACGCTGTCGCCGTGGGCGAGCAAGGCCGGTGACATTGCCGAGCACTGTGGTCTCAACGCCGTGGTAAGGCTTGAGCGGGGCATCGCCTATCGCGCCGTCGATGTCGATGGCGTGGCACTCGACCTGCGCCGCCACTCCGCCCTGCAGGCGGCCCTGCACGACCGCATGACCGAGTCGGTGCTGACCACGCTGGACGAGGCCGAGGGGCTGTTCGCCACGCATCCCGCCCGGGCCCTCGAATCGATTGATCTGCTCGGTGGTGGTGCCAGCGCGCTGGCCGCCGCCGACCGCGATCTGGGCCTGGCCCTGTCCGCCGATGAACGCGACTATCTGCTCGAGAACTACCAGGCGCTGGGGCGCAATCCCACCGACGTCGAGCTGATGATGTTTGCCCAGGCCAACTCCGAGCATTGCCGGCACAAGATTTTCAATGCCGACTGGGTGATCGACGGCGTGGCCATGGACGCGTCGCTGTTCGCGATGATCCGCCACACCCACGCCATGCGCCCCGAAGGCGTGCTGTCGGCCTACAGCGACAATGCCGCCGTGATCGAGAGCGCCCCGGTGGATCGCTTTTATCCGGCCTCGGACGGCCACTACCAGACCCGCCGCGAGCCCGCACACCTGGTCATGAAGGTCGAAACCCACAACCATCCCACCGCCATCTCGCCCTTCGCCGGCGCGGCCACCGGCGTCGGCGGTGAAATCCGCGACGAGGCGGCCACCGGCCGGGGCGCGCGCACCAAGGCGGGCCTGGCGGGGTTTTCGGTGTCCAACCTGCGCCTGCCCGGCGCTGAGCAGCCCTGGGAGGTTGATCATGGCCGCCCGGGGCGGCTGGCCTCGGCGCTCGAGATCATGCTCGACGGGCCGATTGGCGCGGCGCGCTATGGCAATGAGTTTGGCCGCCCGCAGCTGTGTGGTTATTTTCGCACCTACGAGCAGGCCGTGCCGGGGCCGGACGGCGACGAGATCCGCGGCTATCACAAGCCGGTGATGATCGCCGGCGGCATGGGGGCCATTGCCCCCGGGCAGGTGGACAAGGGCATCGCCCCCGACGGCTCGCCGCTGGTGGTGCTGGGCGGTCCGGCCATGCTGATCGGTCTGGGGGGCGGCGCGGCGTCATCCATGGCGAGTGGCGAAAGTGCCGAGGCGCTGGATTTTGCCTCGGTACAGCGCAGCAACCCCGAAATGGAGCGGCGCTGCCAGGAGGTGATCGATGCCTGCTGGCGTCTGGGCGACGCCAACCCCATTATCGCCGTGCACGATGTCGGCGCCGGCGGGCTCTCCAACGCGTTGCCGGAACTGATGGACGATTCCGATCGGGGCGGGCGGCTGGAACTGCGCACCATCCCCTGTGCCGAGGCCGGGCTGTCGCCCCTGGAGATCTGGTGCAACGAGTCCCAGGAGCGCTATGTGCTGGCCCTGGACGCCGAGCGTCTGGACGCCTTTCAGGCCATCTGCGAGCGCGAACGGGCCCCCTTTGCCCAGGTCGGCGAGGCCACCGACGAGCGCCAGCTGGTGGTGGGGGATGCCGAGCTGGGCAACACGCCGGTGGATATCCCCATGGATCTGCTGCTGGGCAAACCGCCCAGGATGCGCCGGGTGGTCGAGCGCCGCGCGCCGGTGCGGCGGGCGCTGGCCCTGGACGGAGTCAGCATCCGTGAGGCGGCCCACCGGGTGCTGCGCCTGCCAACCGTGGCCAGCAAGGAATTTCTGATCACCATTGCGGATCGCAGCGTGACCGGGCTGACCGCCCGCGATCAGATGGTGGGGCCATGGCAGGTGCCGGTGGCCGATTACGGGATGACGCTGGGGGATTACAGCGGTTATCGCGGCGAGGCCATGGCCATGGGCGAGCGCAGTCCCGTGGCGTTGCTGGATGCGCCGGCCTCGGGCCGGATGGCCATTGCCGAGGCACTGACCAACCTGATGGGGGCGGGCGTCGGCCGGCTGCGCACGGTCAATCTGTCGGCCAACTGGATGGCGGCCTGCAACCATCCCGGCGAAGAGGCGCGCCTCTACGACACCGTGGCGGCGGTCGGACGCGAGCTCTGCCCGCAGCTGGGGATCGCCATTCCGGTGGGCAAGGACTCGTTGTCCATGAAGACCGTCTGGCCCACCGATGACGGCGAGCGGGCGGTGACCTCGCCACTCACTCTGGTGGTTTCGGCCTTTGCGCCGGTGGCGGATGCGCGCCAGGCGCTGACGCCGCAGCTGGCCGCCGATCCCGCCAGTCACCTGTATCTGCTGGATCTGGGCGGCGGCCGCCGGCTGGGTGGCTCGGCGCTGGCGCAGGTGTACGGCCAGGTGGGCGATCGGCCCGCCGACCTGGACGATCCGGCTGCCCTGGCGGCGGGCTTTGACACCGTTCAGGATCTGATGGCCGCGGAGCGCCTGCAGGCCCTGCACGACGTCTCCGACGGCGGGTTGCTGGTCACGCTGGCCGAGATGGGCTTTGCCGCCCGCACCGGCCTGGCGGTGGATGTCTCGATGCTGGGGGACGACCCCATGGCCGCCGTGTTTGCCGAGGAACCGGGTGTCGTGCTGCAGGTCCGCGACGCCGACCGCCCGGCGGTGGAAGCGGCGTTCGAGGCGGCGGGGCTTGCCGCGCGACTCCACCGCATCGGCCGCCCGGCCGCCGGCGGGCACCTGCTGATCCGCCATCATGGTGCGGTGGTGCTGGACGAATCGCTGAGCGATCTCGAGCAGATCTGGCATGAGACCAGTCACCACCTGCAGGCGCTGCGCGATGACCCGGCCTGCGCCGACGAGGCCCACGCGGCCATCGCCGATCGCGACGATCCGGGGCTGCGCGCGCAGCTCGCCTTTGACCCCGCCGAGGCGGTGGCCCCGGCGGTGCAGCGCGGTGTCGCCCCCCGGGTGGCGGTCCTGCGCGAGCAGGGCGTGAACAGCCACATCGAAATGGCGGCGGCCTTTGAGCGTGCGGGCTTTGAGCCCGTCGACCTGCACACCACCGATCTGATGGCTGACCCCGGGCGTCTGTCCGCCTGCCAGGCGCTGGTGGCCTGCGGCGGATTCTCCTACGGCGATGTACTGGGCGCCGGCCGGGGCTGGGCGCGCACGATTCTGTTCAATGAGCGCCTGCGCGACGCCTTTGCCGACTTTTTCGCCCGCCCCGATACCCTGGCGCTGGGCGTGTGCAACGGCTGTCAGATGCTCTCGGCGCTGCGCGAGATCATCCCCGGCACGGCGCAGTGGCCGGACTTTGGCGGCAACCGCTCGCGCCAGTACGAGGCGCGTCTCGCCCAGGTCGAGGTGTTGCCGTCACGCTCGCTCATGCTGGGCGACATGGCCGGCTCGACCCTGCCGATTGTGGTCGCCCACGGCGAGGGCCGGGCGGTATTCGACAACCCCGGAGGCGTGGCCGCGGCCCAGGCGGCGGGCCTGGTGGGCCTGCGCTATGTCGACGCCCGTGGCGCCGCGGCCGAGCAGTATCCCGCTAATCCCAATGGCTCGCCCGAGGGGATCACCGGGCTTTGCAACACCGATGGCCGGGTGACGATCATGATGCCGCACCCCGAGCGGGTGTTCCGCTCGATTCAGCACTCGTGGTGTCCCGCCCCCTGGGGCGAGGACGGAGCGTGGATGCGGCTGTTCCGCAACGCCCGGCGGGCGCTCGACTGAACGCCTAGCCGGTGGGCGGCTCGAGGCCGCGGGCGCCCACCCAGTCGCGGGCGAACTGCCAGGCCACCCGGCCGCTGCGCGAGCCGCGCTCCAGGGCAAAGCGCAGGGCATCAGCCCGCCAGGCCGTTGGCTCGGGGGCGGGGGCCGGGTGCAGCCGCTCAATCCATAGCGCGCAGATATCCAGGTAGCGGTTCTGGTCGAAGGGCTGAAACGACAGCCACAGGCCGAAACGCTCGGACAGGGAGATCTTTTCCTCCACCGCCTCGCCGGGGTGGATCTCGCCGTTCACCGGCCGCGCCTGCTCATTCTCCGAGAAGTACTCGGGCAGCAGATGGCGCCGGTTGGAGGTGGCATAGATGACGAGATTGTCCGGCGGCGCCGCCACCGAGCCGTCGAGTGCCGCCTTGAGCGCCTTGTAGCTGGGGTCATCCGCCTCGAAAGACAGATCGTCGCAGAACAGGATGAAACGCTCGGGCCGGCCATCCAGGGCGGCAATGATGCGCGGCAGGGCGATCAGATCGGCGGGCTGTACCTCGACCAGGCGCAGACCCTCGGCCGCGTATTCATTGAGCAGGGCCTTGATGAGCGATGACTTGCCGGTGCCGCGGGCGCCCGAGAGCAGGACATTGTTGGCGGGCAGCCCGGCGAGGAACTGCCGGGTGTTGCGCTCGGCGGCGTCGCGGGCGTGTTCGATGTGCTGCAGGGCATCGAGGCGGATGGGGTGACGGTGGGCCACCGGCTCGAAGCCGCCGCCGCCCGGGCCATCCACCCAGCGCGCCGCCACCTGATCGGACCAGTCGATGGCCGCTGTCTGCGCGGGCAGCAACGGCTCGAGCCGGTCGAGCAGGGCATTGATTCGGTCGGCCAACGGGTCCAGTCGATCCATGGCCCTATGTTAGCCTTTCGCAATGGAAAAGGCAGCGGGCAATCTCAAGCGCGTCTACGTCGTCGCCGACCCGCTGATCGCCGGTCATATCGAAACGATCCTCAACGAGCGCGGTATTCACTGCTTTGTGCGCAACCGGTTTCTGACCGGGGCGGCGGGCGAGGTGCCGCCGCTGGAGGCGTGGCCGGAGGTCTGGGTGAGCGCCGAGGACGAGGCCATCGCCCGGCGTCTGATCGACGAGGTGATCGGATCGCCGGAGGCGCCCGTGGGTGAGGACTGGCAATGCCCCGACTGTGGCGAAGTCATCGAGGGGCAGTTCGCCGAATGCTGGCGCTGCGGAGGGCGCCCGGAATGATTCAGCTGCGCGATATCACCCTGCGGCTCGGGCCCGACCCGCTGCTCGAGGACGCCCGCCTGACGGTGCACGCCGGGCGCAAGCTGGGGCTGGTCGGGGCCAACGGGACCGGCAAGTCGACGCTGTTCGCGCTGCTGCGGGGCGAGCTGTCGGTGGACGCCGGCGAGGTGTCCATCCCCAGTGACTGGCGCATGGCCTGGATGGCCCAGGAGACCCCCGGCGTGCCGCGGCCGGCCATCGAGTACGTGCTTGACGGTGACGCGGCCCTGCGCGCCGCCGAGGCCGAGGTCGAGGCCGCCGAGGCCAGCGGCGACGGCGAGCGCATCGCCTATGCCCATGCCGACTTTGGCGCCGCCGAGGGCTACGACGCCCGTGCCCGGGCCGGCATTCTGCTGCATGGCCTGGGATTTGATCCGGCGGTCCAGGAGCGGGCGGTGAGCGAGTTCTCCGGTGGCTGGCGGGTGCGCCTCAACCTGGCGCGGGCGCTGATGGCGCCGTCGGATCTGCTGCTGCTCGACGAGCCCACCAACCACCTCGATCTCGAGACCGTGATCTGGCTCGAGCAGTGGCTGCAGAACTACACCGGCACGTTGATCCTGATCGCCCATGACCGCGATTTTCTGGACGCCGTGGCCGAGGGCATCGTGCAGATCGAGCATCGCCGCCTGCATCAGTATACCGGTGGCTACAGTGCCTTCGAGCGCCAGCGCGCCGAGCGCCTCGCCCAGCAGCAGGCCCTCTACGAGCGCCAGCAGCGCGAGATTGCCCACATGGAGCAGTTCATCGACCGGTTTCGCGCCAAGGCCACCAAGGCACGCGCCGCGCAGAGTCGCATCAAGGCGCTCGAGCGCATGGAGACGGTGGCCCCGGCGCATGTCGACTCGCCCTTCCACTTCCAGTTTCCGCCGGCCCCGGACGCCGGCAATCCGCTGATCGGATTCGAGGATCTGAGCCTGGGCTACGCCGACGCACCGATTCTGAGCGGCCTGCGCCAGACCCTGGCACCGGGCGATCGCATTGGCCTGCTGGGCCGAAACGGGGCCGGCAAGTCGACCCTGATCCGTGCCCTGGCGGGGGATCTGGCCCCGCTGGGCGGCCGCATTCAGCGGGCCCGCAATCTGGCGGTGGGGTATTTTGCCCAGCATCAGCTCGAGCAGCTCGATGCCCAGGCAAGCCCGGTGGTCCACCTCCAGCGACTCTCGCCCAACGCCGATCCGCAAAAGCTGCGCAGCTTTCTGGGCGGTTTCGATTTTCGCGGCAATCAGGCGCTCGATCCGGTGGCGCCGTTCTCCGGCGGTGAGAAGGCCCGGCTGGTGCTGGCCATGCTGGTCTGGCAGGCGCCCAACCTGCTGCTGCTCGACGAGCCGACCAACCACCTGGACCTGGAAATGCGTCATGCCCTGAACGTGGCGCTGCAGGCGTTTGAAGGGGCGGTGGTGGTGGTCTCCCATGATCGCAGCCTGCTCGAGAGCACCGTGGCCGATTACTGGCTGGTGGCGGAGGGCACGGTGCGTGACTTCAAGGGTGACCTCAACGATTACCGGCGCTGGCTGGCGCAGCAGGAGCGCGACAGCCGCCGGGCCGCCCGTGCGCCCACCGCGGCGGCACCCGCCGCAGCGGCCAAGCCGGCCCGTGGCGAGGGGCGGCTGCGGCCGCTGGAAAAGCGGCTCCGCGCCGCCGAGGCCGCCTTCGAGGCGGTGGATGCGCGCCTTGACGCCATCGAGGCGCAACTCGCCGACCCGGCGATCTATGCCGAGGGGGCCGAGGCGACGCTGCAGTCGCTGCTCGACGATCAGCAGCGTGAGCAGACCGAAAAGACCCGCGCCGAGGCCGAATGGATGGCCGCCGAGGAGGCCCTGCAGGCCGCGCGGGAGGGCGCGGATGCCGATCAGCCCGTGTAACCGCCCCCGCCTTTGCCTCGACGGCCGGGGCTGCGTATTCTCAGCGTTGTAACCGTTTTGCAACCCTTCAGCGGAGTCTGTGACATGAGAATCAATGGCAAGCTAGCAGGGGCGCTGGGCGCCCTGTCCCTGGCCGTCGCCGCGGGCGGCGCTCAGGCCGAACTCAAGGTCGGGGCCCTGTTGCCACTGACCGGCGACCTGCAGGCCTATGGCGAGAGCTCGCGCAACGGCATCAACCTGGCCGCCGATGAAATCAACGCCGCGGGCGGTGTGCTGGGCGAGCCCATGACCGTCGAGATCGCCGACACCCAGACCGAACCGCAGTCGGGCGTCGATGCGGCCCAGCGCCTGGTCTCGGTGCAGGGGGTTTCGGCCATTGTCGGTGCGCTGTCGAGTGGTGTGACCATCCCGGTGGCCAGCAGTGTCTCGGCGGTGGAGGGCGTGCCGCAGATTTCCGGGGCGTCGACCTCGCCGGTGATGACCGACCTTGATGACAACGACTTCCTGTTCCGCACCACGCCCTCGGACGCCTTCCAGGGCACGGCGCTGGCCGAAGTGGCCGCCGATGAGGGCATGGACAGCGTCGCCATCCTGTATATCAACAATGACTATGGCGAAGGTCTGGCCGATGCGTTCACCGCCTCGTTCGAGGCGGCCGGCGGCGAGGTCACTGGCCGCACCGGCTACGAGCCGGGGCTTGCCTCGTATCGCGGCGAGCTCAGCCAGGTGTCCGACGGCGAGTCACCGCTGCTGCTGATCGGCTATCCCGAAAACGGCCAGACCATCCTGCGCCAGGCGCTCGAGGGCGGGCATTTCCGCGACTTTCTGTTCACTGACGGCATGAAGTCGCCGCAGATCGTCGAAAACCTGGGCGCGCAGTACCTGAACGGCAGTGCCGGCACGGTGCCGCAGGCCCGCGATGACACGGATGCCGCGCAGCATTTTACCGAGGCCTACGAGGCGAGCTTTGGCGAGCTGCCGCCGGTGCCCTACATCGACACCGCCTATGACGCGGTCTACACCATCGCGCTGGCCGCGGTGGCCGCCGACAGCACCGACCCGGTCGCCATCCGCGATCACCTGCGCGCGGTGAATGACCCGGACGGCACGTTGGTGGGGCCGGGTGACTTCGCCGAAGCCGCCGAGCTGCTCGCCGACGGCCAGGCGGTCAACTACGAGGGGGCCTCGGGCAGCGTCAACTATGACGAGAATGGCGACGTTGCCGGGACCTTCGGCCACTGGGAGATCCGCGACGGCGAATACGTGACCGTTCGCGTGTTCGAGCCGTCCATGTAGACCGGCCTCATCCCGCACCGGCCGTCCGGCCGGTGCGGGGCCAGGCGAGCGGCCGGGGCGCCCGGACGGCATCGCCCAACAGGTGCCCCCGCTCAGGGATCGCAAAGTACCGCTCGCCGCGCTGCGGCCGGTGAGCATTGAATGCCGGGTGCGAGACACCCACCTCCCATAAATCGTCACTCTCCCAGCCATCGGGCCGAAGCTCGATGCGCACCTCGGCACCAATCAGGTTGATGGCCTCGACCCGCAGGGGCAGATGCGCATCGGGGGTGGGCGCGTCCACCAGGCGCAGCTCGTGGGGGCGCATGTAGAGCTGTGCCGACGCCTCGTCGGTGCAGGCCTCGGGCAGTCGGATGAACGCCTCGCCCTGTTCGAGCCGATCGTCACGGACCTGCCCCGACAGCACGTTGACGCGGCCCAGAAAGTCGAACACGAAGCGACTCGCCGGGCGCTCGTAGAGGCGCTGCGGCCCATCGATCTGCTCGACGCGGCCCTGATTCATGACCACCACCTGATCGGAGAGCTCCAGCGCCTCCTCCTGGTCGTGGGTGACGAATACGCTGGTAAAGTGCAATTGATCGTGCAGGTTGCGCAGCCATCGGCGCAGCTCCTTACGCACCCGGGCATCAAGGGCGCCGAACGGCTCGTCGAGCAGCAGGATCTCGGGCTCCACCGCCAGTGCCCGGGCCAGGGCGATACGCTGCTTCTGGCCGCCCGAGAGCTGGGCGGGATAGCGATCGGCCAGGTGGCCGAGCTGCACCATTTCGAGCAATTCATCGACGCGACGCCGAATCTCCGCCCGATCCGGCCGCGTCCGGCGGGGCCTGACGCTGAGGCCGAAAGCGACGTTCTCGGCGACGCTCATGTGCCGGAACAGCGCGTAGTGCTGAAAGACGAATCCCACCCGGCGCTCGCGCACCGGCACATCGGTGACATCGCGGCCGGCCAGCCGGATGCGTCCCCGATCGGGTGTCTCGAGCCCGGCGAGGATGCGCAGCAGTGTGGTCTTGCCCGACCCGGACGGACCGAGCAGGGCAGTGAGTTGGCCCGCCGGGAGCTGCAGATCGATCCCGCCCAGTGCGCTCACCCCACGAAAGGATTTCTCGATCGCGTCAATCTCGATACTCATCCGATGATCCTCATGGACGGTCCTGCCGCCACTCGACGATGGACTTGGCCACCAGGGTGACCAGCGCGATGCCGGCCAGCAGCGAAGCGGCCGCGAAGGCGCCGACGACGTTGGCGTCCTGGTAGAGCAGTTCAACCTGCAGGGGCAGGGTGTTGGTCTGCCCGCGGATGCTGCCCGAGACCACCGAGACGGCGCCGAACTCGCCGACCGCCCGGGCGTTGGTCAGGATCACCCCATAGAGCAGCGCCCAGCGGATGTTGGGAAAGGTCACGCGCCGAAACAGCTGCCAGCCCGAAGCGCCCAGGACCACGCCGGCTTCTTCTTCTTCGCGGCCCTGCTGCTGCATGACCGGGATCAGCTCGCGGGCAACGAACGGGCAGGTCACAAAGATCGTCACCATGACGATGCCGGGCCAGGCGAACATCAGCTGGATGTCGTGGCTGCCAAGCCATCCACCGATCCAGCCGTTGCGGCCGTAGAGCAGCAGATACAGCAGCCCGGCGACAATCGGTGAGACGGCAAAGGGGATGTCGATCAACGCGGTCAGCAGCTTGCGCCCCGGGAACTGAAAGCGCGTGACCAGCCACGCCAGAAACACCCCGAAGACCATGTTGAGCGGGACGGTGAGCAGCGCCACGAACAGCGTCAGGCCGATGGCATCCAGCGTGTAGGCGTCAAGGATATTGCCGATGTAGCCACTCCAGCCGTTGGCGAAGGCCTCGGCCACAATCACCCCCAGTGGCATCAACAGGAACAGCCCGCTGATCAGCGTCGCCAGCGCGATCAGCGTTCGCCGCACCGCGGCGCCATCACCTACACGACGGGAAATGCCTGCCGCCATCGATTAGCCTCCGTGCAGGCGCTTCACGCTGCGCTCCTGCCCGATGTTGATCGCCAGCAACAGCAGTAGCGAGGCGGTGAGGACCACCGCCGCGATGGCGCTGGCGGCCGGAAAGTCGTATTCCTCGAGTCGCACGAGAATCATCAGGCTGATCACCTCGCTGATGTAGGGCGAGTTGCCGGCGATGAAGATCACCGCCCCGTACTCGCCCAGGCTGCGGGCAAACGACAGCCCGCCGCCGGTGACAATCGCCGGCCACAGACTCGGCAGCAGGATGCGCCGAAACACCGTCAGATCCGAGGCGCCCAGGCTCATGGCCGCCTCCTCGTCCTCGCCCGGCAGGTCTTCGAGGACCGGCTGCACGGTGCGCACGACAAACGGCACGCTGGTAAACGCCATGGCCACGATGATACCGAGCGGCGTATAGGCCACTTCGATGCCGACTCGGGCCAGGGCCTGCCCATACCAGCCGTTCTCGGCAAACAGCGCCGCCAGGGTGATGCCCGCCACCGCCGTGGGCAGGGCGAAGGGCAGATCCATGAGGGCATCCAGCAGACGCCGGCCCGGAAACGCATAGCGCACCAGGACCCACGCCATCAGGACGCCGAACACGCAGTTGAAAAGCGACGCCGCCAGCGCGGTCAGGACCGTCACCCGAAAGGCGGCGACCACCCGCGGGTCGCTGATCACCAACCAGAACGACTCCCAGCCCATGCCGGCCGCCCGGATGAACAGGCCGGTGATGGGCAGCAGGACCACCAGGCTGAGAAAGAACAGCGCAACGCCGAGGCTCAGTCCAAACCCCGGCAGGACCCGCTTAGCGACGCTGGAGCTGATCGAGCTTGCCTCCGCTGGCGAAGATCTCCATCGCGTTGTCCCAGCTGCCGGCGATCTCCTCGACGCTCAGCAGCTCAACGGCGGGGAACCGATCGGCGTTTTCCGCCTGGACGGCGTCGTCGTGGACCCGGTAGTTAAAGCCCGCCAGCAGGCGCTGCGCCTCGGGGGAGTAGAGGTGCTCGAGATAGGCCCGGGCCAGGTCCTCGGTGCCGTTGGCTTCGATGTTCTCATCGATCACCGTGACCGGGAATTCGGCCCGAAAGCTCACTTCGGGCACCACCACCTGGAAGTTCTCGTCGGGGTGCAGGGCGGTGATGTTGTTGACCTCGGACTCGAAGGTGAGCAGCACATCCCCCAGCCCGCGCTCGACAAAGGTGGTGGTCGATCCGCGCCCGCCCGAGTCAAAGACCTGGACCTGGGCGAGCAGATCACTCAGAAAGGCATCGATGGCGGCCTGATCGTCGCCAAAGCGTTGCTGGGCATAGCCCATGGCCGCCAGAAAGGTGTAGCGCGCGTTCCCCGAGGTCTTGGGATTGGGCATGATCAGATCCACGCCCTCAGCCACCAGGTCGTCCCAGTTCTCGATGCCCTGCGGATTGCCCTCGCGCACCAGAAAGGCCATGGTCGAGTAGTAGGGCGAGCTGTTGTTGGGCAGCCGATCGGCCCAGTCCGTCGGGATCAGATTGCCGCGCTCGGCGAGGATGTTGACGTCGGTGACCTGGTTGTAGGTCACGACATCCGCCTCCAGCCCCTGCAGGATCGCCCGGGCCTGCTTGGACGAGCCGGCATGGGACTGCCGGATGGTGACCGTCTCGCCGGTCTGCTCCTCCCAGTGCGCCTTGAACAGGGTGTTGTAGTCGGCGAATAGCTCGCGGGCGATGTCGTAGGACGAATTGAGCAGCTCGCGGTCCTGCGCCGAGGCCGGTGCGATGACGCCAACGGCCAGCGCCAGCGTGGCGATAAGGGATTTTGTCGTGCGGGTCATGGTGATGGATGCTCCGATGCTCCGAGTGTAACCGGACGATAGTGAAGCAATCGGTGAACGGCAACGCATTGACCAGACGGATTCGGACTCAGCTAAAAACCCCGCGTTATATGGCGAACGGTGGGGATCAGGGCCGGGCGGTGGGTGCCCTCCTCGAGCGATCTCGGCGAGCTTCGGCGCCGTGTGAGCTCGAGGAGGGCACCTACCGCCTGAACCACCTCTGATTATTCGCGAGGCCTCTAGCGTTTTTCGCCCGGCATCGGCGGGCGTTTCTCGGGCAGCAGGCCCTGTGGGCGACTGACCAGGATGATCTGCAGCAGGACCCCGATCAGGAAAACGCGGAAGGCGCTTTCGCTGCCGATCAGTGCGGTGGGTACCAGACCGGCGATCATCTCGGTGGACGACCAGATCAGCCACACGACAAGCGCCCCCAGCATGGCGCCCAGGTTGTTGCCGCTGCCGCCGGCGATCAGCATGACCCAGACCAGGAAGGTGCCGTAGAGCGGGCGGAACGCCTCGGGGCTGACGAAGCCGACGAAGTGGGCGTACAACCCGCCGCCCAGGGCCATCAGGCACGAGCCGGTGATAAACGCCTGGAGCCGAAACCGGGCAATGTCCTTGCCCGCGGCGGCGGTGGCCGGCTCATTGTCGCGGATGGCCCGCAGAACCCGCCCCCAGGGCGAGCGCCGGGCGATCTCCACCAGCAGCCAGGCCAGCGCGACGAACGCGATGATGATCAGCAGATAGCCGTTGTTGCTCAGACCAAAGGGTTTTTCGATGCCGGGGATGCCGCGTGTGCCGTTACTCAGCCAGCTTTCGTTAACAAAGAACAGGCGGATGATCTCGGCGATGCCGATGGTGGCGATGGCCAGATAGTCGGTGCGCAGCCGCGCGGTGATCCGACCCACCAGCCAGGCCACCGGGATGCAGGCGATGACCGATCCCGCCAGCCCGACCAGAAATGGCAGATCGAAGCCGCCGACGCGGCTCTCGGCAGGGGCGCTGGTGAGGATGGCCGTGGTGTAGGCGCCCACGGCAAAGAAACCGGCAATGCCAATGTTGAACTGCCCGGTCATGCCCCACTGCATGTTCAGGCCCAGTGCCATGATGGCGTAGATGCCGACCAGACTCAGAAAAAAGACCGCGTAGGCGCTCAGTCCCGCCATGTCCATCAAGCATTCCCCTTGATAATGCCCTGAGGCCGGAACACCAGCGTGGCCACCATGATGGCGAACGCCACCGCCGGCTTGTAGGCCCCGGGGATGACCAGTGTCGAGAGCTCCATCGCGCAGCCGATCACCAGCCCGCCCAGAATGGCGCCATAGGGGCGGCCGATGCCGCCGAGGATGGTCGCGGCAAAGATCGGCAGCAGCAGCGTCCAGCCCATGACCGGGTGCAGGCGCGTGTCCATGCCCAGGAACACGCCCGCCGCGGCGGCCAGCGCGCCGCCAATCGCCCAGGTCCACATGATCACCCGATTGGCGGGGATCCCGGTGACCAGCGCCAGATCCATGTTGTCGCTCATTGCCCGCATGGCCTTGCCCATTCGGGTGCGACTGAGGAATAGATGCACGATCAGCACCAGGCCCGCCGCCGCGGCAAAGATCAGCAGATGATCGGGTTTGAGGGTGAACGGGCCAATCCGCCAGGGCAGCTGGATGCCCACCTGGTAGACCTGATTGCTGCTGCCCCAGACCATCTGGATGAACGATCGCAGCACCAGCGCCGTGGCAAACGAGGCGATCAGCAGGATCACCGGCTGGACGCGGCGGATGCGGCGATAGACGACCTGGTCGATCAGGATCGCCAGTCCGCCGGTCAGCAGCATTGCCACCGGCAGGGCGGCGAGCACCGGCAAGTTGAATACCGTCACCACGGTGAGCGCAAAGTACGCGCCGATGGCCATGAAATCGCCATGGGCGAAATGCGCGAAGCGCAGCACGCCGAAGATCATGGTCGCCCCGACCGCGCCCAGCGCCAGAATGCTGCCGAGCAGGATGCCGTTAATGAGCAGCTGGATGATCTCGATCATGAGGGTCTATCCACCCAGAAACATTTCGGCGACTTCGGGGTTGGCAAGCAGGGCCGGGCCGGTGTCCTCGTAGCGGTTCTCGCCGGTGGCCAGCACATAGCCGCGATCGGCGGCGGCCAGGGCCTGACGGGCGTTCTGCTCGACCATGAGCACACCGATGCCCAGTTGGTTGATCCCGCGGATGCGCTCGAAGGTCTCGTCAATGAGCCGCGGCGACAGCCCGGCGGTGGGCTCGTCGAGCATCAGCAGCGTCGGCTCCACCATCAGCGCCCGGCCCATGGCCACCATCTGACGCTCGCCGCCGGACATGACGCCGGCCTGCTGGTGGCGCCGCTCCTTGAGCCGGGGGAAGATCTCGAAGACGCGCTCCATGCGCGGGCCGTTGGGGCCGCGCAGCACATAGGCACCCAGCTCGAGGTTTTCCACCACGCTCAGTGACGGGAACACGTTGGCCTCCTGGGGGACGTAGGCGATGCCCCGGCTGACCATGCGCTCGGCGGGCTGGTTGGTGATGGTCTCGCCGCGATAGCTGACCGCGCCGCTGCGGATCGGCACCAGACCGAACATCGCCTTCATGGCGGTGGACTTGCCGGCGCCGTTGGGCCCGATGATGACGACGATTTCGTCGGCCTCCACCCGCAGGTGCAGGTTGCGCAGGATATCGACGCCGCCATAGCCCGCGTACAGCGCCTCGGCGCTCATCAGGCTCATGACGCCACCTCGCCGGCGTTGCCGCTGACGCCGGTGCCCAGATAGGCCTCGCGGACCTGCGGGTTGCGGCGCAGCGTTGCCATGTCGCCCTCGGCAATCAGCTCGCCGTTGGCCATGACCATCACCGGGTCGCAGAGCCGCGCAATCAGATCCATGTCGTGCTCGATCACGCAGAAGGTATAGCCGCGCTCGCGGTTGAGCCGCTCGATGGCGTCGGCCAGCTTGCCCAGCAGCGTCCGGTTGACGCCGGCGCCGGGCTCGTCCAGCAGCACCGCCTTGGCATCGGTCATCATGGTCCGGCCCAGATCAAGGAGTTTTTTCTGTCCACCCGACAGATTGCCGGCCAGCTCGTTGCGCAGGTGGCCGATTTCGAGAAAGTCGAGCACTTCGTCGGCCTGGCGCAGGATGGCGCGATCCTCGGCGACCACCCGGGGCCAGCGCAGCCAGCTCTGGATGAGGTTTTCACCCCTTTGCCGGGCCGGCACCACCATCAGGTTTTCGCGCACGGTCATGCGCGAGAACTCATGCGGAATTTGGAAGGTGCGCACCAGCCCCTTGTGGAACAGCTGGTGGGTGGGCAGGCCGGTGATGTCCTCGCCGCGCAGGCGCACCGCACCGCTGTCCGGTGCCAGGGCGCCGGCAATGATGCTGAACAGCGTCGACTTGCCGGCACCATTGGGGCCGATCAGCCCCGTGACACTGCCCTCGGCCACCGTGAACGAAACCGACCGCACTGCCTGCAGGCCACCGAATGCCCGGGAGATCCGCTCGATTTCGATCATGGGGTTGTCCTGGCTTATTCCGCCGCTTCGCCGTCGCTGTCGCCGTCGTGGACGTGACCGTGCTCGAGCTCGTCAGCCGAAGCTTCGCGCACGTCCGAGACCTTGACCTTGAAGTTGAGCGTCTGACCGGCGAGGGGATGGTTGGCATCCACCGTCACGTTGTCGCCGCTGACGGCGGCCACGGTCACCACCTGGGTGCCGGACTGGGTCTGGGCCTGAAAGCGCATGCCGGCCTCGACGTTGTCGACGCCCTCGAACATGCTCTTGGGCACGTCCTGCTGGAGGCGGTCATCGCGCTCGCCATAGGCCTCTTCCGGCGGGATGCTCACGTCGACATCCTCACCGGCGGTCTTGCCCTCGAGGGCATTCTCGAGCCCGGGGATGATGTTGCCGGCCCCGTGCAGATACTGCAGTGGCTGGCCTTCGGGGGAGGCGTCGAGCACCTCGCCCTCGGTGTCGCGCAGGGTATAGTCGATGGCAACCACCGCGTTCTTTTCGATCTGCATGGAATCCTCTGGATCATTTGAATGAAAGCGCTAGTGTAAACGCCCGCCAATCACCGGACAAACCTCGGTGGCTGGCCATTGCGGCGTGGGGGCGCTAGCCTTTCCGCCCTGTTCGACAACTCCCGGGAGGTAAGCCCTTGGCTGTCCCCACACTGGGCGCATCGCTTGCGCAGGCGAGTGATCATGCCCGCGGCCTGATGCTGGCCGGCGGCGCTGTGCTGCTGATCAGTTTTGATGCCCTGCTGGTGCGCCTTGCCGATGCGCCGCACTGGGATGTGGTGTTCTGGCGCGGCACGTTCATTGCCCTGACCCTGGCGGCCTGGATGCTGGTCAGCGGTCAGCGCCTGCACCTGCCCCCGCGGCGGCGCGATCGCTGGCTGATCGGCCTGAGTGTGGTCATGCTCTCGGGCAATACCACGTTGTTCGTGCTGTCGGTGACCTATACCGCGGCCGCGAATACGGTGGTCATTCTGGCGGCCTCGCCGTTTTTTGCCGCCCTGTTCTCGGCCCTGTTCCTGCGCGAGCGGGTGCCGTTGCGCACCTGGTTGGCCATTGCCGCCGCCATGGCCGGGGTGATTGTGGTGTTTGGCGGCGGTATGCGCGGCGGCACGGGTCTGGGTGATTTCTTTGCCATGACCCTGGCGGTGACCGTGGGCGGGCATCTGACCATCCTGCGACGGTTTCCCGCTGTGCCGCGGCTGCCGCTGATCTGCCTGTCCGGGGTGCTGGCCGCGCTCACTGCCTTTGCCTTTGCCAACCCATTCGCCCTGAGCGCCGAGAGCTATGCGGTGATCGCGCTGATGGGGGTGGTGCAGATGCCGCTCGCCACCGTGATGCTGGCCGTGGCGACCCGCTATCTGCCATCGCCCGAGGTCAGTCTGGCGCTGCTCGTCGAAACGGTCCTCGCGCCGATCTGGGTGTGGTGGGTGCTTGGCGAGGCAGTCCCGTCGATGACCGCCGTGGGCGGATCCCTGATTCTGCTGACCGTGGCGGTGCACGCCATGCTTGCCCTCAAAGAGGAGAAAACCTGATGGCGACAACGCCTGGCACCCCTGCGCCGGTGGCGGCCCGCCAGCCGGTGACTGATACCCGCCACGGCATCACCCGCGAGGATCCCTACGCCTGGCTGCGCGATCCGAACTGGCGCGAAGCGATGGTCGAGCCCGAGCGCCTGGCCCCGGCGATCCGCGATTACCTGAGCGCGGAAAACGCCTATGCCGACTCGGTAATGGCACCGCTCGAGTCGGTTCGCACCGCGCTGGTCGCCGAACTGCGCGGTCGCATTCAGGAAGATGACGCCAGTGTGCCGGCCCCCGATGGCCCGTGGGCGTACTACTCGCGCTACCGCGAGGGGGGGCAGCATGTGTTGCTGTGCCGCCGCCCCCGCGAGGGCGGTGACGAGCAGATCCTGCTTGACGGCGACGCCGAGGCCGCGGACAGCGAGTACTTCCAGCTCGGCGGTGCGGCGCATAGCCCTGATCACCGCTATCTGGCCTGGGCCGAGGATCGCGCCGGGGCCGAGTCGTTTAGCCTGCGGGTGCGCGATCTGGCAACGAACGAGGATCTGGCCGAAGTCATCCAGCCGGCCCGCGGCGATATGGCCTGGGCCAGCGATGGGCAGACGTTTCTCTACACGGTCATCGACGACGAGCATCGCCCGCGCTGGGTGTACCGGCATGTGCTGGGCACGCCGGCGGAGGCCGACGAGCCGGTCTACACCGAGACCGATTCGGGATTTTTTCTGGGGGTGGAGCGCACCGAGAGCGGGCGCTATCTGATCATCGACAGCCACGATCACACCACCTCGGAGGTGCGCTGGCTGCCCGCCGATCGCCCGACCGCCGAGCCGCAGCTGATCGCCCCCCGCGAGCGTGGGGTGGAGTATTCGGTGAGCGACCATGGCGATGACTGGCTGATTCACACCAACGCCGGTAACGCCGAGGACTTCATGATTGCCCGCGCGCCGATCGCCAGCACCGGCCGCGACGACTGGACACCGCTGGTGGCGCATCGCCCCGGCCGGCTGATCGAGGGCATGCGCGTCTATGCCGACTGGCTGGTGCGCCAGGAGCTGGAGGATGCCGAGTCGCGGCTGGTGATCCGCTCGCTCGCGAGCGGCGGGGAGCAGATCCTCGAACAGCCCGATCCCTGCGTCGAGGTGGGCCTGATGGGCGGTCTCGAGTACCGCACCGACTGGCTGCGCTTTGGCATGAGTGGCTTCGCCCAGCCCGCGCAGGTGTTCGACTACAACATGCGCAGCGGCGAGCGCGTGCTGCGCAAGACCCAGTCGGTGCCCTCGGGGCATGATCCGTCGGCCTATGTCTCGCGCCGATTGATGGCGACGGCGCCGGACGGCGAGCGGGTGCCGATTTCGCTATTCCATCGCCGCGACCTCGAGCCCAACGCCGACACCCCGCTGCTGCTCTATGGCTATGGCGCCTATGGCATCAGTGACCTGCCAGGCTTCAGCCCCCATCGGCTGTCCCTGGTGGATCGCGGTTTTGTCTACGCCATCGCCCATGTCCGCGGCGGCAAGGAGCGCGGCTATCGCTGGTATCGCAAGGGCCGGCTGTCGGAAAAGGCCAATACCTTCAGCGACTACATTGCCTGTGCCGAGGCGCTGATCGCGGCGGGCTACACCGGCACCGGGCGCATCGCGGCCCATGGCGGCAGTGCGGGGGGCATGCTGGTGGGGGCGGTGCTCAACCAGCGTCCCGAACTGTTTCAGGCCGCCGTGGCGGATGTGCCGTTCGTGGATGTGCTCAACACCATGCTCGATCCCGACCTGCCGCTGACGCCGCCGGAATGGCCCGAGTGGGGCAACCCGATCGAGAGCGCCCATGCGTATGCCGATATCGCTGCCTATTCGCCCTACGACAATATTGCGCCGCGGGCCTACCCGGATCTGCTGGTGACCGCCGGGGTGTCGGATCCGCGGGTGACCTACTGGGAGCCGGCCAAGTGGGTGGCCCGGCTGCGCAGCGAAGGCCAACCCGCCGGCACGGTGTTGCTGCACACCCATATGAGTGCCGGCCACGGCGGGCCGGGCGGCCGCTTTCAGTATCTCGAGGAGGTCGCCTACCGCTACGCCTTCCTGCTCTGGAGCTACCAGATCATATCGTCGGGCACCGGGAAGTCGGCGTAGGCATCGTCCTCGTCGTCGCCGCCGCTGTGCTCGGCGGTCCAGGCGATCAGAAACGGCGCCCGGGACTGGACAAACTCGACGATATCGGCGGGGATCAGCCGGTATCGCCCCCGGGTGCGGGCAATGGCAAGGCGTCCTGCGGCCAGCTCGCGGCGCTGGGCGGCGCTGACATGGATCGGCCGAATGCGCCCGTTGTGGCTGAATTGAAAGCGTTCATCGCCGTCGTGGCGGATCTCCGTGTCCACGACCTTCTGCCGCGCCGCCTGTTCGGCCTCGTGCTGACGCCGGGCTTCCTCGCGGCGGGCATTGAGGGTGCGATCGCGGGCGCGGCGGTCGGCCTCGCGCTGGGCGGCGGCGTCGCTGGCCGCCGCCTGTTCGGCATCGGTCTCGCCGCGACGGCGCTTTTTGCGTTTGCTGCTGCGGGTCTTTTTGACCGACTGTTCGTCGACCAGGCCCGACTTCAGCAGCTGATCGCGCAGACTGTCACTCATGTGCCCTGGCCCTTCAGTAGGCTTCGTCGAGAACCCGCTCGCGGAGCTGCTCGTATTCGTTCTGATTGATCAGGCCCCGGTCCCGCAGTGCCTCGAGCTCTTCGAGCCGGCCGGCCAGTGAATCGGTGGCCGGGGCTGTCCCGGCGCTGCTGTCCACCTGGCCGCTGCCGGTCTGGCCGCCGGCACCGCGCTGATAAGCGGTGCCACTGAGCTGCAGCTGATACTCGTCGCAGATGCCGCGGTTGTAGAGCGGCCCGGCGCCGACGATGCGCAGGTAATCGGCGTTGCCGGCGGCGGCCTCGTCACGCAGCTTGCGCACGATGGTCTCGAGGCCGGCCGCGCGCTGCGAGCTGATGTTGCAGTTGACCCGCGCGTAGCGCGTGAACTGATCCACCTGGCGGAACTCGTTGCCCGGCGCCTGGGTGCTGACCGTGAGCTCAGGCGTGCTGACGCTGCTGACGAACTCGTCGCCTGCGGAGGGAGCCGAGGCTTCGGCTTCGGCCTCGGCGGGACTCGCCGATTCACCGTCGCCGATGCCCGGCAGCATGCTGCAGGCGCCAAGGCTCAGGCAGGCGGCGAGAATAGGCAGGGACTTGGGAAAAACCATGATCGGACTCCGATGGCAACGGGCGTTGATAACCCGAGAGTATTGCCGATGCGGGCGGGGCTTGGCCAGCCCGATGCTGGCCAAAATGGGACTGCAGGGGTACGATTTTGGGGTTGGGCCGCAGCGGCCCCCGTCCTTGAAACCGCCTTGCAACCGCAAAAGGAGATCCAAATGGCCTTTACGCTACCGGATTTGCCCTACGACTATGATGCACTGGACCGCTCCATTGATGCGCGCACCATGGAGATCCATCACACCAAGCATCACAACACCTATGTCACCAAACTCAACGCTGCGGTGGATGGGACCGATCATGCCGACCAGCCGCTCGAATCGCTGCTGACCGGTGTCTCGGCCCTGCCGACGGCGGTGCGTAACAACGGCGGCGGGCACTACAACCACTCGCTGTTCTGGAAGATGCTCTCGCCCAACGGCGGCGGCGCGCCCACCGGGGCGGTGGCCGATGCCATCGACCAGGCGTTCGGCTCGTTCGAGACGTTTCGCGAGACCTTCACCAACGCCGCACTGGGCCGCTTCGGTTCGGGCTGGGCGTGGCTGATTCACACGCCGGAGGGCCTCAAGGTCACCTCGACGCCCAACCAGGACAATCCGATCATGGACGTCGCCGAACAGCCGGGCCGCCCGGTGCTGGGCATCGATGTCTGGGAGCACGCCTACTACCTGCGCTATCAGAACCGGCGCCCGGATTACGTTGAGGCGTTCTGGGACGTGGTGAACTGGGACGAGGTCAACCGCCTGCTGGCGGACGCGGGCTGAACCGCGCCAGATCCCGTTCCATGGCGCCCGCCAGCGGCAGCTGCGCATCCCGGGGATGCAACCCGATGCGCAGCCCCGCCGCCGGCGCCCGGCGTCGATTGACGGCGTTGCTGATCTGCAGCGCCGCCTTCTGAAAGCGGTTGCCCGCCTCGTAGCCGAGCAGCCCGCGATACCGCCAGCGCCCATCGGCGCATGAGTAGATCCCCCTCAATGTCTCCACGGCGCTGAATGGTTGTTCGTTCAGCCGTCGCAGCGGCACTGCACCCAGCGCCCAGGCCGGGGGCACATAGAGCCCGTCGGCGGTCAGGCCCTGCTGGGCAAACCAGTCATGACAGCGGCCCATCAGCGCCAGGATCCCCTCGGCATCCAGACTCAGGTGTTCGGCCACCCGGCGCGAGATGAGCGCGCTGTGGAGGCGATGTTTGATGCCGCCGAATCCGTCAATCGCATGCCGCCAGCCGTGGCCGGCCAGACGATGGCCGTCGGCCTGCCAGCGCTGCAGCTGCGCGATGCCGGCCCGGTCCCAGTCGCGTCCGGGCACCACCAGCAGCGTCGGCGGCGGCCAGCCATGGCCCCGGCAGCGGGCGATCAGCGCCGCCACCGGCGCCAGGGTCTCGGGCATGACATCGTGAATGCTCAGGCAGACGGCGGGACGTTTCATGGCCGGATCAGCGCCTGCCATTCATCCAGACAGCGCTGGGTCATGGCCACGGCCTGGGTCCGGGCCGTGGCCGCGCACTCGGCAAGGGCCGCCGGCGGTTCATCGAAAAGCCGCTGCAGGGCCTGATCGACACCCTCGTCCGGGCCCATCACCCGCAGGCCCGGCGCAAACTCCGGCCAGTCGGCAATCCCGCAGCCCGACGAGACCAGCGTGACTCGTCCGCGGGCCATGGCCTCGAGGGCAACGGTGCCGAAGGCCTCGACCCGCGAGGGCAGGACCAGCAGGTCACTGGCATCCAGCGCTTCGAGCAGTGCATCGCGATCCAGCCAACCCAGATAATCCAGATTGTCGAGCCGCGCGGCGGCGGCCTCGACGGTCTCGCGCTGAGGGCCGTCGCCGGCGATGCGCAGCCGGCAGCCGGGGTGTGCCGCCGCGGCGTCAATCACTGCTTCGACGCGTTTCTCCGCCGCCAGCCGGCCCACAAACAGAATCCGCCGCGGTGGGGTCTCGAGCGGGGCCACCGGCGTGTCGAGAAACGCCCGGGGAACGGGGGTATGGACGCGGACCGCGTGGCGGGCGCCCTTGTCCCGGGCCAGCTGGTGCATGTGCGCCGAGTTGCTGACCACGACCGCCGCACGCCGAAACACCGCCGCGTTTACACGCGCCATCAGCGCGCGATTCAGCCAGCCCCGCAGCCGGCCCCAGTAGAGTGCGGCCAGCGCCTCGTAGTCGGTGTGCAGGCCAAAGATCAGCCGCGCGCCCAGGCGTCGCGCCATCAGGGCGGCCAGTAGCCCATAGGGCCCCGGCGTGGCAACGATCAGCGTGTCCGGTTGCGAGGCCTCGAGGCGGCGCCAGAACGCCCGCGGCGCCGGCACGGCGATGCGCTGCGTGGCATCGCCGGGCAGGCCCGTTTCGTACCAGTGGGGCTGAGGCTGGTCGGGATCGCCCGCGGCGACCAGGTCGATGGCGCCGACGCTGTCGCGCAGATGCTCGATAAGATCGCTGTAGTAGGTGCCGACGCCGTTGCGCTGGGGCGCGGCGTCCGAGACCACCCGCACCCGCGGGCGAGGCTCGAGGGCCGTGAGCTGATCCGCACGCCGTGGCCGCGTGGCGGCAAAATCAAAGGCCGCGCGGATAGCGGTGAAGCGCTCGGCGATGGCATCCGCGTCCAGGTCGTGGTCGCCAAGGGCGTGGCGATGCCCCGAGCGATGCCGACGCGCCCGCGCGTCGAGGGCCTCGAGGTGGCCGGCAAAGCCCGGGTCCAGGGGCAGCGCGAGGGCGGCGTAGGTCTCGCGCAGCGTCGCCGCCAGTCCCTGGCGCTGGGCGGGCAGCGGGATGAGCACGGCGCGCCCGGCGGCGCGTCGGGGCAGCACCGAGAGCAGTTGGGTGTAGCCGAAATGCAGCTGCCGGAGCATGCGCCGGGTGAGCGCGTCGCGGTGGATACGCCCGTGCAGTGCCTCCAGCCCCGGGGCAAGGCTCGAGAGCTGCGACGACACCACCTCGGCGGGATCGCGCAGACAGGCGATAAAGCGGGCATCCGGGAAAGCCGTCTGCAGCGTCGCCACCAGCGTGGCGTGACTGGCGTTTTTGGCCAGGTAAGTGCGCTGGCCACCATGAAAGAACAGATGGCGCTGGATGTTACGGCGGTAGTGGCGCATCAGGCGGCGTTTTTCGGCCTCGGTGAGCGCCGCATCGCCCCGGCCCAGGCGCCATAGCCGGCGGCTGTCGGGAAAGGCCACGACAAGGATGAATGCCGACAGCCACGGCAGCAGGCTCAGGTAGTCCTCCTCGGGCGCGCGCGCCGAAATCGGATGGGCGTCGGTGAGCGGGGCCAGAAAGCGGCGGTTGAGGGCGCCGGCAAAGCGCTGCAGTGGCCGTCCCAGACGCCGGTCGAGGCGTGCCAGTGCGCGCCAGGCGTAGCGATGGCTGATGGCCGGGGCAAGCAGGCATTCCCAGGTTTGCTGGGTGGTGAACTGCGGGTCGTGGGCAAGCGCTTCGTGGAGGGCGGTGGTGCCGCTGCGCGGCACACCCAGGATGAACACCGGCCGTCGGACAGGCTGGCGTCGATAGCGCCGGAACAGGATTTCGTCGAGCCCCAGTCCCAGGGCGTAGTAGGCCAGGGCGAAGGGCAGCAGTCCGCCCAGCACCAGCGTGACCGCCCAGCGCCGCAGCCCGTTGCGCAACACGCCGTCGCGAACGGGGATCAGGCCCGAGCCGATCAGCCCGAGCCAGTCGCTGATGACGCGGATCACTCAGTGCCGCCGGACGCGATCATCCTTGCCGAAGTGGTGCGCAAGCGTGCGATCCAGCTTGCCGGCGGCCTGATGGGCAGCGGTGTAGGCGTCTTCGGCCACCGCCTCGGCCACCAGCGGATCGCGGCCGCGCGGATGCGCCTCGAGCAGGCAGTGCACGTCGGCCCCGCCCTTGTGGGCGTTGTCGTCCTTGAAGTGCACCTCGATGCGGGTCAGGCGCTCGCCGTGCTTGCGCTCAACCGGCTCGAGCTTGTGATGGACGTGGTCGCGAAGGGCGTCCGAGAGGTGGACACCGTCGCCCGGGTTGATGATCAGTTCCATTGGAATCAGATCCTCCTCGTGCGTGAATGACAGGCCGGCCTCAGGGCCGGTTCTCGCGCAGCGTGTCGAGCGATGCACTGAAGCCAAGCAGCGACAGCGGAATCTCGACCTCGCGGTTCTGCGGATCGGCAATGGTCAGGGTGGCGCGCTCGCCGCTACGCATCTGGCTGAGCAGCTCATCGCCAAGCTCAATGCTGGTGCGGCAGCCGGCCTGCAGGCAGATCTGCACGGCAAAGCGCTCGGCCTCGCCCCCGTCAATGCTCATCGCGACCCCCGGTGGCAACAGCATGCCCAGGGGCAGATTGAACAGCGCCACCGGCCGTTCGGAATCGGGCGGAAAGCCGATCACCGCCTCGAGGACGGTCTGGTCGTTCTCCTGCTCGCTGACCTGCTGGTACATCTCGCAGAACTCGCCGGCACCAAAGGCATCTTCCGGCGCGGGCTGGCAGCGCACGATCCAGTCCTGGTTACGCTCGCGCACCTCGGCCTGGGGGCGCTCCGCCTGCGGCTCGAGGGCCGAGTCGGCGTTGCTGTCCTGGGCCGGGGCCGCGCCGCCGGCCAGCAGAAGGATCGGCAGAAGGGCCGTCAGCAGGGCCCGATGGGCGGTGGGTCGGTTCATGATGGATCTCGCATTGCCTGTAGAAAGTCTCCAGTCTGCCGAACTGCGGCGTGCATGCAAATCAGCCCGCCTCGGGCTCATAGCCAAGGTTGGGGGCAAGCCAGCGCTCGACCTCGGTGACCGTCATGCCCTTGCGCCGGGCATAGTCCTCGACCTGGTCGCGATAGATGCGGCCGACGCCAAAATAGCGACTGTCCGGGTGGCCGAAGTACCAGCCCGACACCGCGGCGGTGGGGAACATGGCGCGGCTTTCGGTGAGCCGCAGGCCGATGCGGTTCTCAACATCCAGCAACGCCCAGAGCCGGTCCTTTTCGGTGTGATCGGGACAGGCCGGATACCCCGGTGCCGGGCGGATGCCGCGGTACTTTTCGGCGATCAGCGCGGCGTTGTCGAGCCGCTCGTCGGGCTGATAGCCCCAGAACTCGCGGCGCACGCGTTGATGCAGCATCTCGGTAAAGGCCTCGGCCAGTCGGTCGGCGAGGGCCTTGACCATGATCGAGTTGTAGTCGTCGTGGTCGGCCTCGAAGCGTGCCACCGGTGCATCAATACCCAGCCCCGTGGTCACCGCAAAGGCCCCCATCCAGTCGCCATGACCGGTCTCGCGCGGGGCGACGTAATCCGCCAGTGACTGGTTGGGCCGGCCGTCGGGCTTTTCATTCTGCTGGCGCAGATGATGCAGCGTGGTCAGCACCTCGGTGCGGTCCTCGCCGGTGTAGATCTCGGTGTCGTCCCCCACGGCGTTGGCGGGGAACAGGCCGAACACGCCCCGGGCGGTCAGCCACTTTTCGGCCACCAGCTGCTCGAGCATGGCCACCGCGTCGGCATGCAGCTTGCGCGCCTCTTCGCCGACGATCTCGTCGTCGAGGATCTTCGGATACGAGCCCGCCAGCTCCCAGGCGTGGAAGAACGGCGTCCAGTCGATGTAGTCCACGAGCTCGTCCAGCGCGGGCTCGATTTCGTGGATGCCGGGGGCAGCGGGGCGCACCGGCTCGTAGGCCTGCCAGTCCACGGGGGTGCGATTGGCCCGGGCCGCCTCGAGGTTCAGCCACTTGTGACGCCGCTGACGACCCTCGTGCTGCTTGCGCACGCGCTCGTACTCGCTGCGGATGTCGGCGGCAAACGCCTCGTAGCGGGTGTCGCTGACCAGGTTGCTGGCGACGCCGACGGCGCGCGAGGCGTCCTTGACGTAGATGACGTCCTGGTCGTAGCGCGGGTCGATCTTGACCGCCGTGTGCACCCGCGAGGTGGTGGCGCCGCCGATCAGCAGCGGGGTGGACATACCCCGACGCTGCATCTCCTTGGCGACGTTGACCATTTCGTCCAGCGACGGGGTGATCAGCCCGGACAGGCCGATGACGTCGGCGTTGGTCTCGACGGCGGCGTCCAGGATCTGCTCGGCGGGCACCATGACCCCCAGGTCGGTGACCTCGAAGTTGTTGCATTGCAGGACCACGCCGACGATGTTCTTGCCGATGTCGTGGACATCGCCCTTGACCGTGGCCAGCAGGATGCGCCCGGCCGGCTCGTCGTCGCCGCCGCCATTCGCGGCCTTCTCCTCTTCGATGTAGGGCAGCAGATAGGCCACCGCCTTTTTCATGACCCGTGCCGACTTGACCACCTGGGGCAGAAACATCTTGCCCTCGCCGAACAGGTCGCCGACCACGTTCATGCCATCCATCAGCGGGCCTTCAATGACCTCGATGGGGCGGTTGAACTGCTGGCGCGCCTCTTCGACGTCGTCGTCGGTGTAATCGGCGATGCCCTTGACCAGGGCGTGCTCCAGGCGCTTTGCCACGGGCTGCTCGCGCCAGGCCCGATCCTCTTCCTTTTTCTTGCCGCCCTGGCCCTTGTAGCGCTCGGCCAGATCCAGCAGGCGCTCGGTGGCGTCGTCACGGCGCGCCAGCACCACGTCTTCGACATGCTCGCGCAGCTCGGGGTCGATGTCGTCGTACACCTCGAGCTGGCCGGCGTTGACGATCGCCATGTCCAGACCGGCGCGGATGGAGTGATACAGAAACACCGAGTGCATGGCCTCGCGCACCGCGTTGTTGCCGCGGAACGAGAACGACAGGTTCGACAGCCCGCCGCTGACCTTGGCGTGGGGCAGGTTGTGCTTGATCCAGCGCGTGGCCTCGATGAAGTCCACCGCATAGCGGTCATGCTCGGCGATGCCCGTGGCCACCGGAAAGATGTTGGGGTCAAAGATGATGTCTTCGGCCGGAAAGCCGATCCGCTCGGTGAGCAGCTTGTAGGCGCGCTGACAGATGCTGATGCGTCGCTCGTAGGTGTCGGCCTGACCCTGCTCGTCGAAGGCCATCACCACCACCGCGGCGCCGTGGCGCTTGAGTTCGGCGGCCTGCTCGAGAAACGGGGTCTCGCCCTCCTTGAGCGAAATCGAGTTGACCACGGACTTGCCCTGAATCCACTTGAGCCCGGCGATCATGGCGTCCCACTTGGAGGAGTCGACCATGACCGGTACCCGGGCGATCTCGGGCTCGGTGGCGATCAGCTTGAGGTAGCTCTCCATCGCCTCGGTGGCGTCGAGCATGCCCTCGTCCATGTTGACGTCGATGATCTGGGCGCCGCCGTCGACCTGATCGCGCGCCACCTCGAGCGCGGTGTCGTAGTCGCCTTCCATAATCAGGCGCTTGAAGCGGGCCGATCCGGTCACGTTGGTGCGCTCACCGATGTTCACGAACAGCGCCTCGTCGCCGATGTTGCAGGGCTCGAGCCCGGACAGGCGCATGGCCGGCTCGGGCGCGGGGATGGGCCGCGGCGGAATACCATCGACGGCCTCGGCCAGGGCCCGGATGTGCTCGGGCGTGGTCCCGCAGCAGCCACCGATGATGTTGACGAACCCGCTCTCGGCAAACTCCTTCATGATCCCGGCCATGAACTCCGCCGAGTGGTCGTACTCGCCGAACTCGTTGGGCAGGCCGGCGTTGGGGTAGATGGTGACGAAGGTGTCGGCGACGCGGCTGATTTCCTGGACGAACGGGCGCATCAGATCGGCGCCCAGCGCGCAGTTGAGCCCCACCGTGAAGGGATTGGCGTGGCGCACCGAGTTCCAGAACGCCTCGGTGGTCTGACCCGACAGGGTGCGCCCGGAGGCATCGGTGATGGTGCCCGAGATCATCACCGGCCAGCGCTCGCCGCGATCGGCGAACAGCGCCTCGAGGGCGTAGATCACCGCCTTGGCGTTGAGGGTGTCGAAGATCGTCTCGATGAGCAGCAGATCGGCGCCGCCCTCGATCAGGCCCTCGGCGGCCTCGCGATAGGCCACGGTGAGCTCGTCGAAGGTGACGTTGCGCTTGCCGGGATCGTTGACGTCGGGCGAGATCGACGCGGTGCGGTTGGTCGGGCCGATGGCGCCGGCCACCAGGCGCGGTCGATCGGGGGTCTGGGCCTCGGCCTCGTCGCAGGCGCGGCGGGCAATCCGCGCCGCCTCGACATTGATCTCGCGGGCCAGGGGCTCGAGCCCATAGTCGGCCTGGGCGATGGTGGTGGCCGAGAAGGTGTTGGTCTCGACGATATCCGAGCCGGCCGCCAGATTGTCCCGGTGGATCTGCTCGATGATATCCGGGCGGGTCAGCACCAGCAGGTCGTTGTTGCCGTTCAGATCCCGGGGATGGTCGGCGAACCGCTCGCCCCGGAAATCGGGCTCGGTCAGCTCGCAGGCCTGGATCATCGTGCCCATGGCACAGTCGAGCAGGTGGATGCGCTGGCTGAGCGCTTCACGCAGTTGCTGGACGCGATCCGGCATCAAGTGGTCTCCGCATGGACAGGTTGACCGGATAGTATACGCCATCCGGCGCTTTACCCCAGCGAGTGGCGATGCATAATGCGGCCATGACCCACTGGATTGCTCGTATTCTGGCCTTCTGGTCGCTCACCTGGCACCTGCGCCGGCCGCCCCTGGCCGATGCCGACGCGGATGAGCGGGCACGCTGGTGCCGTGACAACGCCGGGACGTTCGCCGGGCGCTGGCTGGGGCTGGGCGCGGCGCTATGGCTGCTGTTCATGACGCCATTCGTGACCTTTGCGCCCATCGCCATTGCCGCGCTGCTGGCGCTGGCGGTGGGCATGGCCACGCTGACCCGCCAGATCCTCGCCCAGCGGCGCGCCGGTTTGCCGCCCATCGAGCCACCGGCGGACTTCCCCCGCCGCGATCGCGATGACGATAACGAAGACACCGATGATCGCTAGCGGTGCCCGGGCACTGGCGGCCGTCGTGCTGGTGGCGTTGCTGACGGCCTGCGCCACGTCGCCCACCGGTCGCACGCAGCTGCAGTTCATGCCCGATGCGCAGATGCGCAGCATGGGGGTGGCGGCCTACCGCGAGATGCAAGACGCCGAGCCGATCCTCGAAGCGGGCCCGCAGGTTGAGCGGGTCGAGTGCGTGGCCCGGGCCATCATCCCGCAGGTGCCCGAGGAGTACGCCCGCGACGGCTGGGAGGGGACGGTCTTTGACAGCG
>Ga0207714_1000086_pt1 | contig 54880 bp, 44 predicted proteins | sample PonA232FremontCA_2_FD_187270 | JGI IMG/M metagenome (GOLD analysis project Ga0207714, IMG submission 187270) | Marine sediment microbial community from Fremont, CA, USA - Pond A23 Sediment 2 (SPAdes) | ecosystem: Environmental > Aquatic > Marine > Unclassified | place: USA: Fremont, California... | reverse complement strand
GGGCGGCGACGACGACGCAGCGGACGGCAAGCGGGAGAAGACCGGGCCGCTGGCCGGCATCCTCTCGGGCTGGCGCCTGGGCGGTTACGTCGATACGCGCGTGGGCACGCGGTTCGTCGACGACAAGGCCGGCCAGGAGCGCTTCGCCCTCGCCGAGACGCGCACCGAGATCAAGGCACTGCGTTCGTGGTCCGACGTCACCGTGACCCTGACGGGCCACGTGGTGGGCGATGCCGTCGCCGAGGAATACACCCCGGATCTGCAGGACGGAACGGGGGCGTTCGACCTGCGCGAGGCGAGCGTGCTCTGGCGCGCCACGCCGTTCATGGACGTCAAGCTGGGCCGCCAGATCCTCACCTGGGGCACGGGCGACTTCGTCTTCCTCAACGACCTGTTCCCCAAGGACTGGGCGTCGTTCTTCATCGGCCGGCGCGACACCATGCTCAAGGCGCCCTCCGACGCGGCCAAGGTTTCGCTCTACAGCGATTTCGCCAACCTGAACGTGGTCTATACGCCGCAATTCGACGCCGATCGCCACATCAGCGGCGACCGGGTGAGCTATTACAATCCCTTCGCCCGCGACATCGTGGGCGACGAGCGCACCCTGGACACCGACCAGCCGGACGACGTCTTCGACGACGACGAGTGGGCGGCGCGGCTGTACCGCAGCATCGGCCGCTACGAGGTGGCGCTGTACGGCTACGACGGCTTCTGGAAGAGTCCGCAGGGCCTCCGGCCGTCCAGCCAGGAGGTGACCTTCCCGCGCCTGCGCGTGGGTGGCTGGAGCGTTCAGGGGCCGGTCCCGCGCCTGGGCGGCATCGGCAGCGTCGAGTTCGCCTATTACGACAGCCGGGACGATCGCGATGGCGACGATCCCTTCATTCCCAACAGCGAAGCGCGGCTGCTCTTCGGCTGGGACCGCGAAATCGGCAAGAACCTCACCCTGGGCCTGCAGTACAAGCGCACCCAGCGCCTGAACCACGATACTTTGGTCGCGAACACGCCGCCGAGCGCGCCCGTGACCGAGGAGGTCCGCCACCTGGTGACGGGCAAGCTGAGCAAGAGCTGGCCGGCCGAGCAGGTCACGGCGACCATGTTCACCTTTTACTCACCCTCCGCGGGGACGTATTACCTGCGCCCGCGCCTGAACTGGAGTCCCACCGATAGCGTGACGGTGGAGGCGGGGATCAACTGGTTCATCGGCGACAGCCCCAAGACCCAGTTCGGCCAGCTCGACCAGAACGACAACGTGTTCGTCGGCCTGCGCTACGGGTTTTGATGCGGTACGGGCCGGCGGATGAACCGTGTACGGACATCCGCCGGCCACCACCATGCGGATCAGCCCGGCTTGCGTGCCCGCAAGTGGCCCGGGCGGAGCTGGCCTTGCTCCGCCAAGAGGAGACGGGTACGCGCGTTGGCCACCGACCGCTCCGCCTGCGCTGCGCCAAAGCGCGTGCGGTAGGTGTCGAACAGCGGGCCTTCCAGGCGTGCCAGTTCATCGCGGCAGAACGCGCAGAACCATGCGTTCCGATCCACCGTCTCAATGTCAGCAAGCCCGGCCCGCTCAGCATAGCCTGCCACCGCCGCCAGGGAGTCCATGGCAAAGGTTTCGTCGCCCTCGCCGGCCCAGGCGCGCATTTCCGGCGTCATGGGCGCCGTGCTCCCGAACCAGTCCCCGACGACGACCCAGCCGCCCGGCACCGTCACCCGCGCCAGTTCGCAAAGAATGCCGACCTTGTCGTCGAGGTGCACGACGGCATCCTTGCTGAACGCAATGTCGAAACGGCTGTCCGCGAAGGGGAGCGGGCCCGGTGCGACGTGGCGAAAGACACACGACTTAGCGAGCCCGTCACGTTCGCTGCGCGCCTGCGCTTCGCGGAGAAGGGACACTTCGACGTCGATCCCGGTGACCTGCGCCGCGCCCAGGGTACGGACCAGTTCAACGTCGTAACCGCCCAGGCCGCACCCGAAGTCGAGAACCGTCCGTCCCGCGACGGGCACACCCGCGAACATCAACGCGAGTTCTTCGCGGCCGCCCGGTGAGAGCAAGCCGTCCCCGTAGCGGTATTGCAGGTTCTCCACCAGGTCCGGCGTATAGAAAGCGTCACCGCTGGACATGGTACCACCCTCCGACATGACGACGCCGGTACGGCGCCACCGTATCCCGATGCGGTGCGTGGCGTTCCGGATCGCGGCCGTCGCCGGCACCGATAGGCGCAAAGCCGGAAAGCCCGCCCATCCCGATGTCCGCGCCTGGTGCACGGAGGTCCGAAGCCCACGGCGGATGTCGTGTCGGCAGCGCCAGGTCCGGATCCTGAGCGTGGATGCCCAGGTCCGCCCGCAGCCACGGCGTCAAGCGCGCGTACTCGCGCCGCCGTGCTGCGCGGCGCCGCCCCTTCGCCAGCCGCTCCCGACAATCGAAAAGCAGTGTCTCCCCGTCGCGCACCAACGCATCGAAAATGCGGAATACCTCGAACGGGTGGCATAACGTCTTCGCTCGCTTCATGACTTGCCTCCATCCGTTGTGTCAGCAATGGTTCCAAGTCAGATGCGCGGAAACAAACGAGAATATCTCAGGTGAGCGCGAACCAGATTGGGGCTTTCCGATGCGCAGCCGCCTGCCGCCGCTCAACGGATTGCGCGCTTTCGAAACCGCGGCGCGCCACCTGAGTTTTGCCAAGGCCGCGGCGGAACTATCTGTGACGGCCGGCGCCGTGAGCCATCAGGTGAAATTGTTGGAAGCGTATCTCGGTGTTCAGCTTTTCCAGCGGCAGCCTCACGGTATCCGCCTCACCGCCGCCGGTCAGGACGCCCTGCCGATGCTACAGGACGCGTTCGACCGGCTCGGGCTGGTCGCCGACCGGCTGGAATCCCACCGGTCGGCCGGCACCCTGGTCGTCAGCGTGGCCCCAACCTTCGCCGCCAAATGGCTGGTGCCGCGGATCGAGGCCTTCCATGCGCAACACCCGCAAATTGACGTGCGCATCGACGCGGCCAAGCGCGTCGTGGATTTCTCACGGGAGGACGTCGACGTCGCGATCCGGTTCGGTAACGGCGAGGCAACCGGTCTGCGGGTGTGGCCGCTGTTCGATGGCCGGGATGCGATTTTCCCGGTCTGCGCGCCGGATCTGCCCGCTGCCGCCGGGCCCCTGCGACGCCCCGCCGATCTCGCGCATCACGTGCTGCTCCACGCCGAATGGAAATCCGGCGGGTCGCCATGGCCGAACTGGCGCGCGTGGCTGGACGCCGCAGACGCGCCCGATATCGACGCCGCGCGCGGGCCGAGCTTTACCACGTGGGTCATGGCGATCCAGGCCGCCCGTGCCGGCCACGGGGTCGCCCTGGGCAGCCGCATCCTGGTCGCCGAGGAATTGGCGGCCGGAACGCTGATCAGGCCCTTCGATATCGAATTGGCCGCGCCGGAGAACCTCGGCTTCTACATCGTTTGTCCCGAGGCCGCTGCAACGCGACCCAAAGTGACAGCCTTTCGCGACTGGCTCCTCGCGACGAGCCGCCGGGAAAAGCTGTTCGCCTAGCGTGCGATGCGACTCGCACAGGGATCACTTGGACGCGCACGGCGTCTGGAAACCGCAGCACGATCCACCCGTTCAGCTGACGTCACCGAACGGCCTCGTCCCCTCGGATCGCGGCGCCGTGGGCATTGGTCAACCGCAACATGGCGATCTCGCCGTGATCCAGCGGCCGCCACGCCTCGTCGGTGAGCGGCACGCTGGAGAACAGGGTGACGGCCTGACAGGCGCCCGGGGGACAGAGGCTTTCGCTGACCAGGGAATCCGGGGCGCCGGGGCCGCACCGCCGGGTCAGGGTCACCATACCGGGCGCGCGGATCTCGCCGTCGTCGTGCCGGCGCCGGTGGCCGTGGGCGAAGAGCAGCTCACCGTCGCTGTAGAGGAAATTCGCCGGGCCGTAGCGGCGCAGCTCGGCGGCAAAGCTCTCCACCACGCAGCGCCGCTCGTCCACCGCGGGTGCGCCGCGCCCCCTATCGCAAGCACCGTCCCAGAACGGCTTGAGCCGGCTCATCAGGGCGCAGAACGCCACCTCGGAATCCGTATCGCCCACGGGCCGGTAGTCGCGCAGGTGGTGGCGCCAGCGCTGGTCGATCTCGTCCAGGTCGCCGTTGTGCGCGAAAACATGCACACGCCCGCCCAGCTCGCGCTGGAACGGCTGCGTATTGGCCAGATACGGCTGGCCGACCGTGGCCTTGCGGATGTGCGCCAGCGCGAGCCGTGCGGGGCGCTGCTGGCTGCGGATGAAGGGCAGCCACGGGCTGGACGCCGCGCGCTCCGGCTCGCGGATGCGCCGGACGTCGAAGCTCTCCGTGTCGAAGTAGACGAGGCCCCAGCCGTCGGCATGCGGCCCCTCCTCCCCGCCGTGTTTGGCGAACCGCTCCAGCGAGGAGGTCAGCGTGGCGGGATACCGGGCCGCCATTCCCAGAAGCTCGCACATGGTCCGTCTCGCGTTCGCGCCCCGCGCGGCGCGCTCAGCCGTCGGCGAAGAGCCGGCCGGTGATCACCGCCCACAGCGTGCGCCCCGTCACGATCCCGATGATCACCGTCGCCATGGCGAGCCAGGCGACGCTCACAACGGGCATCACCTCGCCGCCGACCAGCGCCTGGTAACGGATGAGCGCGCACGCCAGCGCGGCCGATGGAAAGGTGTAGGCCCACCAGGACAGGCTGAACGGCAGACCAAGGTAAAGCCCCGCCAGACGCAGCACCAGCAGCGCCACGAAGATCGCACTCGAGACGAGCACGTGGGCCAAGACGTCCAGCTCGCCGCCGTTGAGTTGCATGTACGCCACGAACCCGGCGGCCGGCGGCGCGATCAGAATGAACAGCATGGGCGCGATCCGCGGCGGTAGCGGGTCGTGGAAGATCAGCCGGTAGAGCACGATGGCGAACATGGGCAGCCAGAAGCTCACCCCGATGGCGAAGAAAAACCACGAAACCCCGGGATAGCCCAGCGGCACTCCCGCAATGGGCACCAGGATGTTGCCCACGATGGGAATGAACCACGCCGGGCTGGCGTGGGTGATCGCCGTCTCGTGGCGGATCCAGCGGCCCATGATGGCAAGGCAGAGAACGAGATGCAGCCCCGCCCCCACGGCCCAGAGGTCCAGCGCCAGGGCACGGCTGTACGGCAGCGCCCCGGCTGCCAGCAGCATCAGCCCCATGGATATGGCGGGGAAGAAATTCATGCGAACCGGGTGCCGGGCGTCCTCGACCACCGCGCGCGGGCACACGGCCATGCGGAGCGCATAAAGCAGGCCCACCACCACGAACGCCGCCGCCGCGAGCGCCATCAGCACTTCGCCGATCTGTGGCGGGATGGCGAAGGCCCGGTGGGCGGCGCGCCACGACAGCGCCAGGCCGGCGTGCCCGAGCGTAATGGCGAACAGCGGCACCTGCGCGTTGACCAGCCAGCGCGCACCGGTGAAACAGGGCAGGCTTCGCGCGCCCGCGGTCTCGGTCATGCGCCCCTCCTGAGCTGAACGGGAACCGGCGGAAAAGCAATATTTCCGCCCGCTTATATAAGCGCCGGTCCCGGCCCCGCGGGCTGCGACACGTGTGCGCGGGGCTATAACGGCCTGGACAGGAAATCGATGGCAGGTCCGGCAATACCGGCCGGAAACGGTTATCCCAGCGCGAGCTGAATTGCGGCGACGGAAAGCACGATCGTCTGGGTCTGGGCGAACAGCATGAGCGCGAGCTTGCGCCACATCCCGCTTATCTCGCGGTGGAGTTCGGCCCGGAGTTCACCGATCTGGCTGTAGAGTTCACCGCGGAAGCCACTCATTGCGTTGTGGAGTTCCCCGCGCAAACCAGTGAGGCCACTTTCAAGTTCGCCGCGAAGACCGGCAATGCTACTTTCAAGGTCGACACGAAGATCGCGGATATCATCCTTGCTCGCCAGATCCATGAGCACGGCGGTCAGGCCCTCCACCTGGGCGTCCGTGAAGCCGGCATTGCGCAGGGTGCCACGGATCTCTTCGGCCTGCATGCACACCGCCTACGCTGCCAGGGACGAACGGGCGCCACCACGGCCGAAGCGCCCGTACAGCGCCTCACGCCCCTGCGCCTGACGCCTTCCCGCCGCCGGACGTACCTTATCAAACACACACGGGAATGCAAGCCAGCAAGGCATGCCCACCACGCCGCACACCCAGGGATCGCAGGGCTCGCAGCGCGACGAGGGCGCCCTGGACGGCTCAGTCTCCCGCGTCGTCGCTCGCGCCCCGGCCGATCCCGGCCCAGTCGATGTGGCCGTGGCCCTGCGCGTTGAGCGTCTCCAGCCGCCGGAAGACGAGATCTGCCAGCGGCATGGGCACCCCGTTGGCGTCGGCCGCGTGGCGCACGAGCCGCAGGTCCTTCAGCCCGAGGTTCAGCTTGAAGCCCGCGGGCTCGTAATTGTGCTTGGCGATGGGCGTGCCGTAGTTCGCGTACGCCGGGCACGCGAACAGGGTCTCGGTGAGCATCCTGTTGAGCTGCTCGCGGTCGATACCCTGGTGCTCGGCGAAGGTGTAGGCCTCTCCCATCGCCTCCATCGCAGCGGCGAGCATGAAGTTGCCGGCGAGCTTGACCACGTTGGCCGCGGCGACGTCCGTCTCGCCGTAGTCGTAGAAGCCGCCGGCAAAGGCCTGAAGCACCGGTCTGGCCGCATCCTTGTCCGCCGTCGCGCCCGAGAGGCAGACGATGAGCTTGCCCGCCTCGGCCATGTCCGGACGGCCGAACACCGGCGCAGCCAGATAGCGCGCGCCCGCCTCGGCGTGCGCCTCCGCCAGGGTGCGGGCGGTCTCCGGCCGGACCGTGCTCATCGAAACGTGCAGCCCGCCGCCGAGCCGCGCGAGCACGCCCCATTGGGCGCGGCAGACGTGCTCGAGCGCCGTGTCGTCGGCGAGCATGGTGATGACGACGCCCTCGGGCGGCACCGCCTCGCCCAGGCTGTCCGCCACGCGCGCACCCATCGCCGCAAGCGGCTGCGCCTTGTCGCGGCTGCGGTTCCAGACCACCACGTCGTGGCCGGCGCGCACGAGATGCTCGGCCATGGGGCGTCCCATGGAACCGAGCCCGATGAACCCGATCTGTGCCATGGTCTCCGATCCTTCGCGGTTGTCGCGTGTCCAGGATCCCTTCGAAAAGCGGCCGCTTTATCTTTCGGCAGGCTCACCTTTCGACAGGCTCATCTTTCGACAAGCTCAAGATGAGGCGGCCTGCCGGGGCGAGCACGCCCACCGGCCGCATGCCGAGCCTGTCGCGGCATGCGGCCGGTGGGACGCGCATACAACGCCCTTACGCCGCGCGCTCCTCGCGGGTCGGCGGCGCCATGAACTCCGGCCCCACGGGATCGGTGACCGTGGTGCGCAGGATCTCGTCGATTTCCTGCATCAGGGCATCGTCGATGTGCACGTCGTCGATTTCGGTAAGCGGATCGAGCTGGTCCGGGCGCCGCGCGCCCCAGAGCCCGACACCCACGCCCGGCCGTTCGAGCAGCCAGGCCAGCGCCAGATGAATCACGCGCTTGCCGAAGCGCTCCCGGGCGAGCTGGTCGAGCTTGTTCACGGCGGCGACATACTGGTCGAAGCGCGGGGTCTGGAACTTGGGATCGACGTTGCGCAGGTCGTCGCCGTCGAACTGCTGGTCCGCCGTCATCTTGCCCGTGAGCAGGCCGCGGCAGAGCGCGCCGTAGGTCAGCGTGGACAGCCCGTTCTCGCGCACGTACGGCAGCACGTCGGCCTCGATGCCGCGCTCGAACAGATTGTACGGCGGCTGGACGACGTGCAGCGGCGCCTCGCGCCGGAAGCTGTCCATCTGCTCGGGCGAGAAGTTGGAGACGCCGATCGCGCGGATCTTCCCCTGGTCGAGCAACTCTTTCATGGCCCCGGCGGTGTCCTCGATGGGCACCAACGGGTCGGGCCAGTGCACCTGATAGACGTCGACGACGTCGGTGCGCAGGCGCTTCAGGGAATCGTCGATCTCCTGGGCGATGCGGTCGGGCCGCGCGTTGCGGTAGGGCTGGCGCCCCTGCCAGTCCAGCCCGACCTTGGTCGCCAGGACGACCTCCTTGCGCCGCTTGCCCTCGGCGAGCGCGCGCCCGACCAGGTCCTCGCTGGTCCCCATGCCGTAGACCGGGGCGGTGTCCACGAGCGTCACCCCGCGGTCCACCGCCGCCTGGACGGTGCGGATGGACTCCGCCTCGTCGGTGCCGCCCCACATCCAGCCGCCAATGGCCCAGGTGCCCAGGCCGACGCGGCTGCACGTCATGTCCGTTCCCGCGATCTGCGTGGTCGCGACCATGGAATCCTCCCTCGTGTGTGCGGTGTTCCGGCGACGGCGCAGCGCGGCTGTGCCTCAGCTCTCGCGATCACCCGCGCGCGCCGAACCGGCCGTGTCCTCGGGCGCAACCTCGACGGCCTCGAAACCGGTGAGCATCGCCTTGAGATGCTGGAACACCGTCTCGCCCGTCGTGATCATGTAAACATGCCCGATGACGAACACCACCGTCGCATAGGCCGCGGCGACGTGGACGAACGCCACCGCCGAAAGGGGCGGCCACGGCGCCACGCCGATCATGGAATACGCCAGGTAGAGCAGGCCGGTGATCCAGATGGCGGGGGACACGATGACGTTATAGATCAGGTAGGCGACAAGCTGGATGGGGTTGTGCTTGCGCACGCGCGAGGGCCGGAAAGGGTGTTCCTCGCCCTTGAAGATGCCGCGCGCATAGAACTCGGCCACGGCCGCCAGCTTGCGCGTGGTCGGGACGTACTGGCGCCACTCGCCGGTGGCAAAGTGCCAGAACACGGCGAAGACCCAGACCAGCATCAAGGCCACGGCGCACGCGACGTGCACGCTCGCCGACAGGCCGTAGCCCAGCAGGCCGTAACTGCCGTGCAACTCGAAGCCGGTGATGAGCATGGCGAAGATCAGGACGGCCTGGCTCCAGTGCCAGAAGATCTCGAACCGGCTGAACAGGCGGATGGTCTGCTTCATTGCCGCGCCCTCCGGATCCGGCCGGCCACAACGCGGCCCAGCGCGTGCAGGGTCACGCCGGCCAGGGTGAGCAGGATGGCGCCCACGCCGATGCGGTCGAGCCAGCGCGGCCCGTCGCGGCCCGGCATGTAGACGCTCTGCAGCCCGGCCATGCGCCCGTTCGCCGTGTGGCAGGCGCCGCAGCCCACGGCGTCCTCGGCGGGCGCCACCATGTGGGTGACCGGCCGGTACGTCGTCGCCTCGACGAACCCGACCTCGCCGCTGAATTCCAGGCCCATGGCCTCACTCGCCGCGCGCACCGCGGGCTGCCATTCCAGCGTTTTCCAGTAGGCGTTCTCGCCGCCGAACAGGTCGCGCACCGCGAAGCGGTCCCGTTCGGAATCATAGGGCTGCTTGCCGCGCATCACCTTGAACGGCCAGATGCGCGCGTCGTCGTCTTGGGGCGATCCCTCGGGCCGGCTGATGGGCACCGGCGCATCGGCCGGGTCGATGGTCTCGGTGGGCGTGGTGAAGCGCAGCGTTCCGTCGTACCACGCGTAGGACGGGGCGTAGTCCTTCTTCCAGCGGATCTCGCCCCAGCGCGACCAGTACGTGGTGCGCCCGTCGGCGTTCTTGTCGTGGATGCGTTCGCCGTTCTCGCCCGTGCGCCCGGCCTTGGACCAGTCCCACCAGACCTTCGTGGCCACGCCGCCACGCGCGATCTCCGGGATGTGGCAGGTCTGGCAGGCGACGCGCTCGCCGTGGCGGTTCAGGGTGTGCCCGGTGAAGCTCCCGGACTCGTGCGGATCGGTGCCGTGACACGATTCACACGTGGCGGCGTGCCGGCGCATGCCGGGCTTGCCCGTGCCGTCCGTGTCGCGCGCGGTGATGTCGTAGTGCCCGCCGGCCATGTCGTGCCCGCGCGTGACGTGGCAGTCCTGGCACGACATGTCCGCACCCTCGGGGCTCATGTGCACGCTCAGCGACTTGGGCGCGTCGATCAGCGAGGAATCCAGGTCGCCGTGCTTGCTGCCGTCGCCGCCGCCGCCGTTGAAGTGGCAGCTCCCGCAGGTCTCGATGCTCGGCGATCCGACGTTGCGCGCCACTTTGCCGAGGTCCGGCGGGGTAAGCTGCTTGCCGTGCACCTTGGTCGGGCGCTCGAGCACCGCACCGCCACCCTTGGGCGCCTTGGTGTACGTGCCCGTGGTATCGTGGCACACGAGGCAGTCGACGTTGCGGTCCTTGCTGAAGTCAAAGGACGCGTCCGTCCAGCCGTAACCGGTGTGGCAACTGGCGCAGCGCGGCTCGTTCGTGCGCAGGTTGCCGCAGAAGTTGTTCAGGACGTGCCGCTTGCCGAGCTGCTGCCCCGTATCCGGATGCTTGAACCACCAGGTCCAGTGAATGGACTCGCGCACCTGCTTCGCCGCCTCGGTGTGGCAGCTCAGGCACGCCTCGGTTACCTCGGGACCGCTCGCGAACGGGCCCTGGAGGGCCTCGAATTCCGCGTGGTCGGCCGTCGAGGTCTCATTCTGGCCGTCCGCGGCCGGCCCCGCCGCCGGCAGCAGCAAGACCACCAGCGCCGCGGCGAGCGCGCCGGCTCGAAAATTCCATGCCTTCAAGAACACGATACGCCAGCACTGTCTTCGGGCCTCACCTTTCGACTTGCGCCGGATGAGGCCCGCGTGTCGCGACCCTCGAAACATGAGGGCCGCTGATGTCCGCGCGTTGGGCTTTCGGCCCGGCTACTTGCCGGGACAGTGGCTCAGCCGAATGCCGCACCGCTGCGCGCGCCCAGCCGCTTGACGATGATCGCCAAGGGGCAAAAGCCGGTGAGGCTCGCCTGCGCGAGATTGGCGCCGACAAAGGCCGTAAACCAAAGCCAGTGGATGCTGTGCACCTGCGAAAGGCCGAGACTGATCAGAATCGCCAGCCCGGCGAAAAGAAACACGATCCGGTCGATCGTCATCGCCGTCCTCCATCGTTCATTCGCTTTTGCTAATATAAGACGGACGGCATCGCGGGCAACCGCTTTCGCGCCGGGCGCCAAACGGTCGCAGGCCGGGCTCGCCAGGCGCCGGCCGCGCGCCGTGTACACGGCCGGCGCCTCGCATCCCGACTACGGCTTGGCGGTGACGGCGCCGCTGGCGGGATCGATGGCGAGATACGGCAGGCCGGCGTTCTTCCACGCGCCGAAGCCGCCCTCCATGTGCGCGATCCGGTCATAGCCGGCGGCGGCGCAGCGCTCGGCGATCTTTTTCGAGCGGATTCCCGAGCCGCAGTGGAAAACGATCCGCTTTTCCTGCTGCCCGGGCAGGTTCTTCGCGTCGAAGCTCGACATCGGGAAGAGCATCGCGCCGCTGATGTGCTCGAACGCGTACTCCGCGGGCGTGCGCACGTCGATGAGGACAACCTCCTGCTTGTCCATCTTCGCCTTGACCTCTTCGGGGGAAAGCACGTCGAGCGTGCAGCCGCCCAGATCTTCGGTGCTCGCCATCGTCGCCTCTCCTTCGCATTGGCTATGAACGCGCGCGCACCGGCCGCATCGCCCGGCCGGCGCACGCACGTCTTATCAGATGTGACTCATCCCGCACACGGCCAACCGGGCAGCGGCATGGGCGCGCCGGCCGTGCGCCCGCTCACGCCGCGACCGTGCGCCGGTACAGGTGCCAGGTGGCATGGCCCAGAATGGGCACCGTGATCGCCAGCCCGACGAAACCGGGGAGCGCCCCCAGGATCAGCAGCCCCGCCACGGTCAGGCCCCAGCCGGCCATGACCACCGGATTGCTGCGCACGGCGCGCACACTGGTACGGATCGCGGTCCCCGCGCCGACGTTCTGGTGCAGGATCATGGGCACCGACACCACCGTCAGCGTGAGCACCACGGCGGCGAAAACGAGCCCCACGAGGTTGCCCACGACGATGAGCGTCCACCCCGCCGGCTCGGTGAGCAGCGCCCCCAGAAACGCGCCCACGGACCCGGGCGGGCCGCCCAGGGTCGCGGTGTAGATCAGGTGCGCGGCGAGCAGCCACAGGACGAAGATCGCCGCGAGCATGACCGCGATGACGAGCAGCGCCCGGATGCCCGGCGCGCGCACGACGTTCAGGGCATGATACCAGGACGGCGCCTCGCCGCGCTCGCGCCGGCGGCTGATCTCGTACAGCCCCACGGCGGCGATCGGGCCCACCAGGGAAAACCCGGCGCACAGCGGGAACAGCAGCGGCACGATCTGGTAGCCGAAGGTCAGCCGGCTGGCAATCAGGGCGACCAGCGGGTAGATGACGCTCAGGAAGACCATGTGGCTGGGCTTCGCCAGGAAATCGTCGCGCCCCTTGGCCAGGGCGTCGGCAATGTCGGCGAAACGCAGGTGGCGGATACCGGGCAGGCTGGATGTCGTGTCCGCCTGTGCGGTCGCGCTTTCGGCCATGATGGACGCCTCCCGTTGCATGTGACGGCTCGCTCGCTCCCCGCCGGCCGGGGCCGACAACCCGGTCTTGCGACCATACCAAACCGGGCGGCCCGTGTCCGGCCCCAGCACGAGGGCGCGTCAGCCCATCGTGGGCATGACGAACTTCGCACCCTCGCGCACGCCCGAGGGCCAGCGCTGTGTGACCGTCTTCAGCTTGGTATAGAAATGCACGCCCTCCGGCCCGTGCGCACCGTGATCGCCGAACGCCGAGCGCTTCCACCCGCCGAAGGAATGGAACGCCATGGGCACCGGGATGGGCACGTTCACCCCCACCATGCCCGCCTGGACCCGGCTGCTGTAGGCGCGCGCGGCATCCCCGTCGCGGGTGAAGATCGCGGTGCCGTTGCCGTACGGGTGGCCGTTCACCAGGGCCAGCGCCGCCTCGAAGCTGTCCGCGCGCAGCACCGACAGGACCGGCCCGAAGATCTCCTCCTGGTAGATCCGCATGTCGGCGGTGACCCGGTCGAACAGGCAGCCGCCCAGGAAGTTCCCGGACTCGTAGCCCTGCAGGCGCAGGTCGCGGCCGTCCACGACCAGCTCGGCACCCTCCTGAACGCCGATGTCGACGTAGTTGCGCACCTTGGCCAGGTGCTCGGCCGTGATCAGCGGCCCCATGTCGGCGTCGGGATCGTCGTACGGCCCCACGCGCAGGTTGCGCACCTTGGGCGCGAAGGTCTCCATGAAGCGGTCGCCCGCCTCGCCCACGGCGACCACGGCCGAGACGGACATGCAGCGCTCGCCCGCCGAGCCGTAGGCGCCGCCCAGCAGCGCATCCGCAGCCTGCTCCATGTCGGCGTCGGGCATCACCACAGCGTGGTTCTTCGCCCCGCCCAGCGCCTGGACGCGCTTGCCGTGCGCGCTGCCCTGGCTGTAGACGTACTCGGCCACAGGTGTGGAGCCGACGAAGGAGACCGCCTGCACCTCCGGATGGGTGAGCAGCGCGTCCACGGCTTCCTTGTCGCCGTTGACGACGTTGAGAACGCCCGCGGGCGCACCCGCCTCCATCATCAGCTCGGCCAGGAACATGGGCGCCGCCGGGTCGCGCTCCGAAGGCTTGAGCACGAAAGTGTTGCCGCAGACCAGGGCGACGGGGAACATCCACATGGGCACCATCGCCGGGAAGTTGAACGGCGTCAGGCCGGCGCACACGCCCAGCGGCTGGCGCATGGAAAAGCTGTCCACGTCCGTGCCCACCTGCGGGCTGTACTCGCCCTTGAGCAGGTGCGGCGCGCCGCAGGCGAACTCCACGACCTCCAATCCGCGCGTGACCTCGCCGCGCGCGTCGGCCAGAAGCTTGCCGTGCTGGCGCGAGATCAGCGCCGCGATTTCGTCGCGGTGACGCTCGATCAACGCCTTGTAGTTGAACATCACCCGCGCCCGGGCGAGCGGCGTTTTGGCCGCCCAGTCGCGCTGCGCCTCGCGTGCCGAGGCGACCGCGCGCGCCGTCTCCGCCGCACTGGCCAGGGCGACCGTGCCGGTCTGCGCCCCCGTGGCGGGATTGGTGACGGGCTGGTGCCGGCCGCCGGCGTCCGGAGTACGGGCGCCGTCGATGAAGTGCGTGATGGTCTCGGTCATGGCGATACGTCCTCGGCAGGGCGCGGCGGTCGCAATAGCGCGCGCCGCGGGGGTTGGGTTGGGGCGATGGTGTCCGGGCCGCCCGGCGCACGCAAGGGCGGCGGATGCGTTGCATGGTTCCCTTCCGCGGCGACGGCGCCTACACCTGTGCCTGTGCGCAACGACAACGGGAGGCGCCCGTCGTGACCGCATCCCCGCCGGCGCTGGACCGGCGCGCCGTCGCCGCGTGGTGCCTGTTCGACTGGGCCAGCAACGCCTGGCCCACGGTGGCCACCACCTTCGTCTTCGCCGCCTACGTCACCCGCGAGGTCGCGCCCAACCCGGAGGTGGGCACCGCATGGTGGGGAACGGCGACGGCGATCGCGGCATTGATCGTGGCGCTGAGCAGCCCCATCACGGGCGCCATCGCCGACCGCGCGGGCCGGCGCAAGCCCTGGATCGCCGGGTTCACCGTGCTCACCGTGGCGGTAAGCTGCGCCCTTTGGACCATCACGCCCGAGCCCGCGGCGCTCCTGCCCGCGGTGATCCTCGCCGCGCTTGGCGTCATCGGGTTCGAGAGCAGCCAGGTCTTCTACAATGCCATGCTGCCCGAGATCGTGCCGCCGCGCTGGATCGGCCGGGTCTCCGGCTGGGCCTGGGGCCTGGGCTATGCCGGCGGGCTCGGGTGCCTGGGGACGTGTCTGGGCCTGCTGGTGCTGCCCGATCCGCCGCTGCTGCCCCTGGATCCGGCAGCGGCCGAGCCGGTGCGCTTTACCGGCTTCATCATCGCCGCCTGGTTCGCCCTGTTCAGCCTCCCGTTCTTCTGGCGTGTGCCCGACCGCCCCTCGGCGGGGCTCTCCTACGGCGCCGCGGCGCGCGCGGGCATGGCCCAGCTCCGGCGCACGCTCGCCGAGCTGCTGCCGCGCCACCGCCGCGTCGCGCACTACCTGCTTGCGCGCATGCTCTACACCGACGGGCTGGTGACGCTGTTCAACTTCGGCGGCGTCTATGCGGCGGGCACATTCGGCATGGGCTTTCAGGACATTCTGGTCTTCGGGATCGTCCTCAACGTCACGGCCGGGCTGGGCGCAGCGGCGTTCGCGTTCGTCGACGATTGGATCGGCCCCAAGCGGACCATCGTGCTGGCGCTGATCGGCCTGATCGGCGTGGGCATCGCCGCCCTGCTGGTGCAGACGCCCACCGGCCTGTACATCGCCGGAAGCTTCCTGGGGATCTTCTTCGGCCCGGCACAGGCGGCCAGCCGCTCGCTCATGGCGCGCATGGCCCCGGCGGCCGAGCGCGCGGAGATGTTCGGCCTCTACGCGCTCTCGGGCAAGGCGACGGCCTTCCTCGGGCCCTTCGTCGTGGGCTGGGTCACCTACCTGGCGGGCAGCCAGCGCGTGGGCATGGCCACGATCCTGGTGTTCTTCCTGGCGGGCCTGGCGCTGCTGCTGCCGCTGAAGGCGCCGGCGCAGGAAGGCGCGGGGTGACAGGCGGGGCATCGAGGCGCGTGTCTCACTCAACCCGGGATCGCGCATCACCACGCCGATTTGTCCAGGTATGGTCCGTGCGCGGCGCCTTCGAGGACAGCGCCGCCTGAGCGGGTGACGAAGCGGCACCGACACACGCCCGTCTGCGCAAAATTTCTCTTGCGCGCAAAAACCGGCGGATACCCGCTCGATGGCATCCGCCGGCGTAGGTCAAGATCGTCACGGGGAGTCGCGCCGGGGGCGCTCAGGCGCCGGGCTGCTTGGTCACCCGGATGTAGGGCTTCTTCGCCTCCCAGCCCTGGGGGAAGCGCTGCTTTGCCGCCTCGTCGGACAGCGACGGGGCGATGATGACGTCCTGCCCCTGCTGCCAGTCAGCCGGCGTGGCCACCGAATGCTCGGCCGTGAGCTGCAGCGAGTCGATCGCGCGCAGGATCTCGGCGAAATTTCGGCCCGTGCTCATGGGATAGGTCAGGATGAGCTTGACCTTCTTGTCCGGGCCGATGGCCACGACGTAGCGCACCGTCTGGTTGTCCACGGGCGTGCGCCCCTCGGCGGTCTCCCCGGCGTCGGCCGGGAGCATGCCGAAGCGCTTGGCCACGTTCAGATCCGTGTCGGCGATCATCGGGTAGTTGGGCGCGTGCCCGGTGACGTCGGCAATATCCTGCGACCAGCGCTGGTGGCTGTCCAACGGGTCCACACTCAGGCCAATGATCTTCACCCCGCGCTTGTCGAACTCCGGCTTGAGCCCGGCCATGGTGCCCAGCTCGGTGGTGCACACGGGAGTGAAGTCCTTGGGGTGCGAGAACAGCACCGCCCATGAGCCGTCGATCCAGTCGTGGAATTTGATCCGGCCTTCGGTGGTTTCCGCCTCGAAGTCAGGGACCGTGTCGCCGATCCGTAGGGTCATGCGTGCCTCCTGCTGAACCGCGTGGCGCGGCGCCACCCGGCCGCCGCGCCACCGCGACCGGCGGGGCGACACGGCGGGGCGCCGCGTGCTGTACCGAAAAATACGGATCGACACGCTGGAATGTCAAGATTGACACGTTACAGCGTGTGCAATTATCATATTGTCACATATTTAGTCGTAGATCTTGCACAGGGACCCCGCCGCCGTCATGGGACACGAGACCAAGCTGCCGGAAGCCGCCGGGCTCGCCGGCCTGTTCGACGCCGACCAGGTTTCCGCGCTGGGCGAGTTGCTGCCCACGCTCAGCCAACACCAGGCGCTCTGGCTGAGCGGCTATCTCGCCGGCCTGGGCGGACAAGCGCCGGCCCAGACGCGCCAGGCGCCGGCGTCCCAGGACGCGCCCACGGTCACGGTGCTCTACGGCACCGAGACGGGCACGGCCGCCGCGGTGGCCCGGCAAGCGGCCGATCGCCTGGGCGGCCGCGGCCTGAACGCCAAGGCCGTGAACATGGCGGACTACAAGACCCGCGACCTGAAGAACGAGAGCCATGTGCTGCTGGTCGCGGCGACTCACGGCGAGGGCGACCCGCCGGACCCGGCCGCGGGCTTCTTCGAGTTCCTGTGGAGCCGCAAGGCGCCCAAACTCCAAGGCGTGAAGTACGCCGTGCTCTCACTCGGCGACTCGAGCTACGTCCACTTCTGCCAGGCCGGCAAGGACCTCGATGCGCGCTTTGAAGAGCTGGGGGCCCAGCGCATCGCCGAGCGCGCGGACTGTGATGTGGATTACGAGGCGCCGACCGAGGCCTGGATCACCTCCGTGGGCGACGCTCTGGTCGCGGAAAACGCGCCCGCCGGCGAGACGCAGCCGACCGGCGCCGGGCCTGGCCTGGCGGCGCTGGGCGTGGGTGCGCCGGCGCAGCAGGCACCGGCGTACTCGCGCAAGAATCCGTACCCGGCGGAGGTCCTGGATGCGATCAAGCTCACCGGCCGGGGCTCCGACAAGGACACGCGCCACATCGAACTCTCGCTCGACGGCTCGGGCCTGACCTTCCAGCCGGGGGACAGCCTGGGCGTGGTGCCGCGCAATTCGGACGCGCTCGTCGGTGACGTGCTGGACGCGCTCAAGCTCGAGCCCGACGCGCCCGTCACGGTGGGCGAGACCGAGAAGCCGCTGGCCGAGGCGTTGCGCACCGACTGCGAGCTGACCCAGCTTACGCCGGGCTTCCTCAGGGCCTACGCCGAAGCGACCGGCGCCGAGGACCTGAGCGCGCTCGTCCAGGACACGGCCGCGCTCCAGGCGTTCCTGAAGGAACACCAGGTCGCCGACGTGCTGGCACACTATCCCGCCAGCCTGGATGCGGCGCGCTTTATCGGGATGCTGCGCAAGCTCCAGCCGCGGCTGTACTCCATCGCGTCCAGCCAGAACGCTCTGCCCGACGAGGTGCACCTGACCGTTGCCGTCACCCGCACCACGCCCGCGGGGCGGGCGCGCGACGGTGCGGCGAGCACCTTCCTGGCCGACCGGGTCGCGCCGGGCGAGACCGTGGGCGTCTACGTCCACCGCAACGAGGCGTTCAAGCTGCCCGAGGACCCCGCCCGGCCCATCATCATGATCGGCCCGGGCACGGGCGTGGCGCCATTCCGCGCATTCCTTCAGGAACGCGAGGAAACCGGTGCCTCGGGCAAAACCTGGCTGTTCTTCGGCGAGCGCCGGTTCCGCGAGGACTTCCTGTACCAGACGGATTTCCAGCGCTGGCGGAACGCCGGTGTGCTCACACGCATGGCGGTCGCGTTCTCCCGCGACCAGGTCGATAAGGTCTACGTCCAGGACCGGCTTCGGGCGAACGCCCGAGAGGTGTACGCCTGGCTGCAGGATGGCGCGGCCCTGTACGTTTGCGGCGACGCCGAGGCCATGGCGCCCGCCGTCCACGGTGCGCTCGCCGAGATCCTGCAGGACCAGGGCGGCCTCTCGGCCGACGCCGCAGAGGACCGGCTCAAACAGATGCAGCGCGAACGCCTGTATCAGCGGGATGTGTATTGATTTTTCGTGTTGGGCTTCGGCCTGTCGGCCTCAGCCCAACCTACAACACCGCCGGCATTGGTAGGTTGGGCCGAGCGCAGCGAGGCCCAACATCGGATACGCGAGCAAAACGAGGCTTAGCCATGACCCGCGCGAACGAGCGCCATAACGTCGACCGCAGCCAGGACATCACCCAGCCGCTGGACAAGCTCCACGACAACGAGCGCATCAAGGCGGAAAGCAACTATCTGCGCGGCCGGCTGCACGAAAGCCTGGCCGAGCGCATTACGGGCACCGTCCTGGGCGACGACCACCAGCTCACCAAGTTCTTCGGCACCTACGTCCAGGACGACCGCGACCTGCGCGACGAGCGCCGGCGCAAGATGCTGGAGCCGGCGTACGAATTCATGATCCGCGTGCGCATGCCCGCGGGTGTGTGCCGGCCCGAGCAGTGGCGCGCCCTGGACGAACTCGCGTGCACCCGCGCCAACGGCACGCTGCGCCTGACCACGCGCCAGACCTTCCAGTTCCACGGCGTGCTCAAGCGCGACCTGGTGGCGACGATGCAGGGCATCCACGACACCCTGCTGGACACGCTGGCGGCCTGCGGCGATGACAACCGCGGGGTCATGGCCACGCCGGTGCCCGAGTTCTCCGCCACCCACGCGGCCGTCTATCCCATTGCGAAGCAGGTCTCGGACCGCCTGCTGCCGCGCACGCGGGCGTTCCACGAGATCTTCCTGAACGAGCAGCCCGTCTACGAGGGCCACAAGGAGGGGCCGGCGGTCGAGGAAGAGCCGCTCTATGGCCGCACCTACCTGCCGCGGAAGTTCAAAATCGGCTTCGCCATTCCGCCGGTGAACGATGTCGACGTGTTCACCCAGGACATCGGGTTCATCGCCATCGCCGGTGCCGACGGCACGCTCCAGGGCTTCAACGTCGCCGTGGGCGGCGGCATGGGGCGCACCGACAACGACACCCGCACCTATCCGCGCCTCGGCGACGTGCTCGGCTTCATCGAACCGGAAACCGCGGCCGACGTGGCCGAGGCGATCGTCGCCATCCAGCGCGACTTCGGCAACCGCGTGGATCGCAAGCTGGCGCGGATGAAGTACACCATCGACCGCCACGGCCTGGCCTGGTTCGTCGACGAATTGCAGGAACGCCTGGGCTGGGATCTCGCACCGGCGCGCCATTACGCCTTCGAAACGAGCCAGGACCGCTACGGCTGGACGCAAAACGCCGACGGCACCTGGAACTACACCCTGTTCGTGGAAAACGGCCGGGTGAAGGACACCGACGATCGCCCCATGATGACGGGGCTGCGCGAGATCGCGAAGGTCCATCAGGGCGACCTGCGCGTCACCCCGAACCAGAACCTGATCGTCGCACGGATCCCCGAGGACCGTGTTGGCGAGATTCAGGCGCTGCTGGAATCGCACGGCATCGTGGCGGCGACGGAACAAAGCACCGTGCGCCGGCATGCCATGGCCTGCGTCGCGTTCCCGACCTGCGGCATGGCGATGGCGGAAAGCGAGCGCTACTTCCCGGCCTTCATGACCAGGATCGAGGCCATGCTCGAGGAGGTCGGCCTGGGGGATGCGCCCATCGTCATGCGCATGACGGGGTGCAACAACGGCTGCGCCCGGCCCTATGTCGCGGAGGTCGGGTTTTCCGGCCGCGCGCCGGGACATTACAACCTGTACCTGGGGGGCGGTTACTTCGGCGAACGCCTGGCCAAGCCCTATCTGGACAACGCCGACGAGGCGACGATCCTGGCGCACCTGCGCCCCATGCTCGCCGCCTATGCCGAAGAGCGCGAACACGGCGAGCCCTTCGGCGACTTCCTGATCCGCAAGGGCTACGTGGCCAAGGTCGCGCACGGGCTGGATTTCAATGCGTAGGGCAGGCCCACCAAAAGTGGACCTGCCCGACGTTTATCGGAATGGATGAACGCTGGTTCGCGGCTTGTCTGCCGAACGGCGATGAAGATCAGCCGCGACCGCGCCGGCGAGCCGCGGCAACGCCGCCAAGGCCGAACAGCGCCGCGCCCAGCATGCTCGCCGTTCCCGGCAGCGGCACCGACGCGACAAAGGTGCTCGTGGGGAAGGTGTCGGAGATGACCTCGCCGTCTTCGTTCTGGGTCGTCAGCGAATTCCGGTTCTCCCACGCCCAATTCGTCATTGAGAGATCGAAGTCGAAGGTGTAGAAGCCCTGGTTGGCCGGGCTCGTTTCATTTTCCGTGAGTTTGAACAGGCCGGACATGCTGCCACTGACGCCCGTCGGTTGGCCCCCGCTGGCCTCGATCAGCCCATCGTTATCGCTATCGGTACCGGAGAGTCCCGTCGCCTCGAGTTCGATGCGGTAGTTCTCATAGACGCCCGCGTCATTGACGTTGTCGATGGCGCTCAAGCGCGCGACGTCGTCCGCTGTCGTGGCCTTCTCGCCTTCCATGGACAGCCGGAAGGTCGTGTACTCGCTGCCATTGAAGTCGTCGAACACCATGTCGATCGAAGTATCGGTTGACCCGTCACTGTCGAAGATCTGCATGAAGCCCACGCCGGTGTTGCCCCGCGTGTTGCCCGAGCCGGCGCGCCCTTGGGGATTCGTGGTGTACCACCAGCTTCCCATGGCGATGTTGTAGTTGCTTTGCCCGGGGATGTCGTTCCGGATGAACAGCGAGAGATCGCGGTCCCCGACGGTGATGTTGTCGATGGCGTTTGTCCCGCTCTGGGCATCCGAAAGCGTGTTATAACGGTTGATGGTGCCCGAATAGCCGAAACGATCGGTGTCGATGAAGCCGGTCGGCGCTGCGCTCGCCGTCGGCGCGCTCGCGGCAATGCCGACGGCAAGGATGGTCCCGAGCGCCAACGCTGCTGTACGACTTTGGAACATTTTCAATCTCCGTCCCCAAACGGTGTCAACAAGGACAATCCACTCAGGATCGCCGCGTACGCCCTATCTTTAAGCAAAAGATGTACCAAAAGTGTTGGGACCCCTTTCGACCGCAGGATCCCGCGCCTCAAGCGGTTTTTTTCGATGACGAAGCTAGCGTGCACGCCGCAACGGTTTGCATCCATCGAACACAGGTGTCAGGAATTGTTACAGGTTCCCGCCCTGCCGAGGGGATGGGTGTCACGAAATCTGACACCCACCCGCTCCTATCCTTGCTCCCCTGGCTCCGCCGTCGTGGCGTAGACTGCCACCATTGCGTTCCCTATCCGGCGGGCACCTGGATGCGCCCGAAGGAGCCCAGCTTCACCGCAGCCCGTACTCGCTCAAGAGCTGGTACAGCTTGGGCCGGCTCACCCCGAGCAGGCGCGCCGTCTCGGAGATATTGCCGTTGGCCCGGCGCAGGGCGTCGCGGATGGCGCTGACCTCGGCCGAGCGGCGCGCCTCGCGCAGGCTGGTCGCAGGCCCTTCCGAAGGTTCCGGCTCGGCAAGTTCGAGGTCGCCGGCCGTGATCGCCCCGTCGGCGCTGATCGCGGCGCGTTTCACCCGGTTCTGCAGCTCGCGCACGTTGCCGGGCCAGGTGTGTTCCCGGATGGCGTCCAACGCCTCGGGACTGAGGCCCACCCGGCGCAGGCCCTGCTCGGCCGTCCAGGTCACCAGGAAGGATTCCGCGATCAACACCGCATCCTCCGGACGCTCGCGCAGCGGCGGTATGCGGACCCGCACCTCGCTGATCCGGTAGTACAGGTCCTCGCGGAACGCCCCGGTCTCGACCAGCTTTTCCAGGTCCTTGTTGGTGGCGGCGACGAGCCGGAAGTCGACGTCGATGCTCTTGCGCCCGCCGATCCGCTGGATTCTGTGATCCTGGAGCACCCGCAAGAGCTTCGCCTGCAGGCTCAGGGGCAGATCGCCCACCTCGTCGAGCAGCAACGTGCCGCCGTGCGCCTGTTCGAACTTGCCCACGGTGGTCTTGTGCGCGCCGGTGAACGCGCCCTTCTCGTACCCGAACAGCTCGCTCTCCAGAAGGTTTTCTGGGATGGCGGCGCAGTTGATGGCGACATAGGCGCGCTCGCGCCGCTTGCTCAGCGCGTGCAGGCCGTTGGCGAGCAGCTCCTTGCCGGTGCCGCTCTCGCCGGTGATGAGCACGGCCACGTTGGGGTCGGCGAAGCGCGCGATCTGATCCGCCACGCGCTGCATTGCCGGGCTCGTCGTAATCAGATCGGGCACGGCCGAGCGCCCCGCCTCCGCCTGCTGCGCCCGGCTTTCGCGCGCCAGGTCACGCAGATAGGCGGCCCGGGAGACGATGACGCGCAGCTCGTCGATGTCCACGGGCTTCTGGTAGAAGTCGTAGGCGCCCAGCGAAACCGCTTTCAGCGCGTAGGCGCGCTCCTTCTGCCCGGTCAGCACGATCACCCGCGCATCGGGGCGTTCGGCGAGAATTTCGCGCAGCGCCGCCATGCCCTCGCCGGGCCCGTCGGGGTCGGGGGGAAGGCCGAGGTCGAGCAGCACCACCGCCGGCTCGGCCTTGCGCACGGCCGCCAGGGCGGCCTCGCGATCGCCGCACGTTGTCGTGGCGTAATCGTCGAACGCCCAGCGCAACTGACGCTGGATGCCGGTGTCGTCGTCAACCACCAGCAGCGAAGGATCGGGCTGTTTCGACATGCTCGGCGCCATCGTCCTCTGACAGATTTGATGCAGCCGCTTCCGGCGCGTCCGTGAGCGGCAGCCACAGGCGCATGGTGGTCCCGGAACCGGGGCTGCTGATGGCCTCCAGGTCGCCGCCGTGCTCGCGGGCGAACTCGCGGCACTGGTAGACGCCCACGCCGAAGCCGCCCGACTTGGTCGAACGGAACGGGGTGAACAGGGTCTCGCGAACGAAATCCATGCTCATCCCCGGGCCGTCGTCGGTCACGTTAAGCACCAGCCAACCGTTGGCCGCATCCATGTCCACCGCGATCCGGCCATCCGGCCCGGCCGCCTCGCGCGCGTTCGCCAGCAGATGGCGCAGCACCTCGGCGAAGCGTTCCGGACGCACCTGCACGCGGCCCGCCGCGGCGGCCGGAGCGACCGTAAGCTTCGGGGGCTCGGCGGCACCGTCGCCGACGCGCGCGATCTCGGCGCGCACCCGCTCGGCAACGTCCACAACGGGCGCATCGCCGTCGGATTCCGGCTCGCGGTTGTGCAGCCGGTTGAGCCGGTCCAGCAGCCCGCGCATGCGCGTGACCGCATGCTGAACGGTCTCCTGAAGATCGCGCTGGAATTCCGGATTGTCGGCGTGACGGTCGAAGTTCTTGAGCATCACCGCCAACTGGCTGACCAGATTCTTGATGTCGTGCGCCACGAAGGCGTACTGCCGATTGAAGCGGGAAAACTGCTTTTCCGTATGCAGCGCAGCGGCCGCCTGCTTCTCCGCGAGATAGCCGGCGCACTGGTGCGCGATCAGCATCACAAGATCGCGGTCTTCGGCGTCGATGCGGTGGCGCACGCGCGGCGGGGCGAGCAGCAGGAAGCCCAAAAGCTGCCCGCCGTGAGGCAACGGCACGCCCAGCCACGCCTGAGCGTCGTCCACCGCGAGACCGCTGGCGCGTAACGCCGCGCCGGTCCGCACCGTGTAGCGCCCCTGCCCGTCGGTGAACAGCGCCGCCAGATCGCAGGTCTGCGCCTGCACGGCCGCGCCCGGCCGGTAGTGCCAGGTCGCCTGGAGCTGTGGCCGCCCGCCCTCGAGCACCCAGAGCGCACCGCCGGGCACCTCCAGGACGTCGGCGCAGGCCCGGATGATTCGGTTCTCCAGGGGGCTCGACGGGCCTTCGAACGCCACCGTATGCATGAACTTACGCCATTCGTGGGCGTAGTCGTACTTGCTGGCGAAGAAGTGCCGGCTGACGAAGAGCTTCAGGCCGGCCCGGAAACGCCCTGAGGTGAGCAGGATCACCAGCAACAGCGCCGTGCCGAAGAGGAGTCCCACACGCATCATGGGCGTAAGCGCGATGTCCCAGTGCCGGGTGAGCAGCGTGGCCCCGGCCACCGCCAGCAAGTACAGGCCCACGGCCATCAGCGCCATGGAATACAGGGCGGCCTGGCGGGAAACCTGCAAGCCCTGCTGCCACAGCCGACCGCGCAGCAGGGCGAGCAGCACGAAGGGCGCGCTCAACAGGGCGATGATGCCGCGGGCGGCGATATAGCCTTGCGACGGCAGGCCGATGGAAAGCGCCTGACCGTAGATGTAGAGATCGTAGGCGAACACGCCGGCGAGCGGGAAGCAGAGCAGCTTCAGCGACCACCGGCTGGTCTCCCCGGCCGCGCGAAACACCGCGACGTTGAGGCAGAGCGCGGCGATCACCGCCACCAGCTCGATCATCAGAGCGAGCTGGATGCGCGTCAGCGTGGGCAGCACCTCGACCAAGGGCAGCGCCAGGCGCACCCCGACCAGCATCAGGCCGCCGGCGACCACCGCACGGCGCAGGTCCGCCGACACGCCCGGAAGCAGGCTGACGAAGAACACGCTCCAGGCGACCGTGCGCCCGACCTCGAAGACCACGCCCGGCAGCGCGCCGCCCAGGCCCAGCAGCGGCCAGCTCGCCCAGCCCGCCTGAAGCAGCGCGGCCACCGCAAACGCCAGGGAACTCCGGCGGATACCGCCCAGCCAAAGCCCTGCGCCCGCGAGGCCCAACCACGCCAACCCGGCAAGCAGATGGATCAGCATGTCGCATCTCCGGGCGGCGTTGTGCACACCTGCATGTCAGGCCGCCTCCGCGGCGGCGCGCGCCAGCTCCGCGAGCCCCTCCGCCAACCGCACGCGCGGCCGGTACCCGAGCGCGTCGGACGCGCGCGCCGGCGAACCCAGGGAGTGCCGGATGTCGCCGGGCCGGGCGGGCGCCGACCGGATCTCCGGCTGCCGCCCCGCAAGCTGCGCCAGCGTCTGTGCGAGTTCCCGGATCGACGTCGCCTGGCCGGTGCAGACGTTGAACACCGGGGCGGCACCGCCGTGGTCGCGCGCGCCGTGCAGGCGGTCCATGGCACGGGTAAGCAGCGCGACCACGTCCGCCACCGCCACGAAGTCGCGCGACTGCGCGCCGTCGCCGTGAACCGTGATGGGCATGCCGCGCGCGAGCCGGTCCAGGAAGATCGAGATCACGCCGGAATACGGCGAGCTGGGATCCTGGCGCGGGCCATAGACGTTGAAGAAACGCAGCCCGGTCGCGCGCAGGCCGTGCGTGTGCGCCCCGGCGCGGGCGTGCAGCTCGCAGCCCAGCTTGTCCGCGCCGTAGGCGGAAAAAGGCACGGTCCGCGCGGTCTCCGCCAGGGGCAGATCCGGGTTGTCGCCGTACACCGCCGCCGACGAGGCGTAGACCACGGGCAGGTCCAGCGCCCCGGGCCGCGCCAGATCGAACAGCGACACGCTCGCCCCCAGGTTCACCCGGTGCGCGCCCGGCGCGTCGGCCTGGCAGCGCGCCACCGACGCGATCGCGGCCAGATGGAAACAGCCGTCCACGTCCGCCAGGGACTCGCCAAGCGCCCCGCGGTCGGCGACATCGCCCACGACCAGTTCGGCCTCCGGGTGCAGGTTCGCCCGCGTTCCCGTGGAAAGGTCGTCGAGCACACGCACACCCGCGCCGCCGGTGATCAGCCGGTCCACGAGGTGCGAGCCGATGAAGCCGCAGCCGCCGGTGACGAGGTAGCGCCGATGCGCCATGCGCGCTCTCCCACTGCCGCCGACCGCCGACGCGCGGACGCGGCCGGCGGTGCCAGCGGTCGCCGTTGCAGTGTCCGCATCATGCGCGCCCCGCGCGTTCCGGCAATCCGCCCCACGAAGGACTAATTCGTTCAGGTATTTGACCGACGCGTTTCCATCAGGAGTCTGAATACCGGATATGCCGCATTTGCGCGTCACCGGAAGCGGCCGGGCGCGCCGGACAACAACGCGGGAAGACTGTATGGCTGTCATCGTCACCGGCGCGGCCGGATTCATCGGCTTTCACGTCGCCGCCGCCCTGCTCAACCGCGGCGAAGCGGTCATCGGTGTGGACAACCTCAACGCCTACTATGACCCGGCCCTGAAGGAAGCCCGGCTCGCCTACCTACGCCGTTTCGCCGGGTTCCGCTTTCACCGGATCGACGTCGCGGACAAGGCCGCAATGTTCGCCCTGGTGGACGCGAGCCCCGAGGTCGACCGCGTGATCCACCTCGCCGCCCAGGCGGGGGTGCGCTACTCGCTGGAAGACCCCTGGGCCTACGTGGATGCCAATGTCCACGGCCAGCTCACGGTCATGGAAGCCTGCCTGCGCCTGCCCGCGTGCCGCCATCTGGTCTACGCCAGCTCCTCATCTGTCTATGGCGGCAACACGAAGCTGCCCTTCGCCGTCGCCGACGCCGTCGACCGGCCGATCTCGATCTATGCCGCGACCAAGCGCGCGGCCGAGCTGTTCGCCGAGACCTACGCCCACCTGCACCGGCTGCCCATGACCGGGCTGCGCTTCTTCAGCGTCTATGGCCCCTGGGGCCGACCCGATATGGCGGCGTACATCTTCACCGACGCGATTCTGCACGACCGGCCGATCGAGGTCTTCAATGCCGGGGACATGCGGCGCGACTTCACCTATATCGACGATATCGTGGCGGGCGTGCTCGCCGCCCTCGAACGGCCGCCGGCGGACGCGGGCCCCGAGGACCGGCCGCACCGCATCTACAATCTGGGCAACCACACCTCGGAGGATCTCAACCGCTTCATCCGCCTGATCGAGACCGCGTGCGGCCGATCCGCCCGGCGCATTCCCAAGGGCATGCAGCCCGGCGACGTCCGGGCGACCTACGCCGACATCGACAGCGCACAGCGCGACCTGGGCTTCCAGCCGAGCACGCCCATCGACACCGGCATTGCGCGCTTCGTCGCCTGGTACCGCGATTACCACGACATGTAAGCCGCACCACGACTCCCCAAGCCGAGGGGTAGAACGCGACCCCCCTTGCTTTATTGCACCCAATAGGCAAACATACCGCGAAGGGATGAGCCGGGTACGCCCGGAAACGGACGAGTACGAGCGTGGGCCAACGGCCCCGGAGACCCTCGGCATGAGCTGTCCGCAGTGCGAGGCGACGGCCGCTTTTCACGGTAACACCGTGCACATCTGGCCGCCCCTGGCGCACACGCTGGGCAAACTGGCGCGCGCCCTGGCCGATGCGGGCTTCACCGGCATCGCGCGCTCCCAGACCGACCTGCGCATCCCCAACGTGACGCATGCGGAGCTGGCCGGACAGCTCGCGCACATCCTCACCGAACCCGAGCGACGCGACTGCCGCCTCGTGGTCACGCAGGGCGAGACCGTGACGGCCGCGCACATCCCGCACGTTCTCAGCGTGGAAGCCTACATCACGGCCGTGAAGGGAGCGTGGCTGGGGGACATCCTGGCCGAGAACCGGCTGAACTTCGCCTTTCAGCCGATTTTGGACGGCGGGCGCCACGTCCAGGGCCACGAGGCGCTGGTGCGTGCGGCGCACCGGGACGGCGCACCTATCTCACCGGGAGATCTTTTCGAGGCGGCGGGCACGCCCGCCCTGCTCGCCACCCTCGACCGGCAGGCGCGCCTGACGGCCGTCTCCCACATGCCCGACATGCCCGCGAACACGCGGCTGTTCATCAATTTCCTGCCCTCGACGATCTACGATCCCGTCTATTGCCTGCAATCGACGGCGAAAGCCGTGGCGGATCGCGGCCTCGACCCGCGGTCGGTGGTGTTCGAGATCGTGGAGAGCGACAAGGCCCAAGACAACGAGCACATCCAGAACATCGTCGACTATTATCGGCGCAACGGCTACGGCGTCGCGCTCGACGACTTCGGCACGGGGTACAACAACCTGAACACCTTGCTGAATCTCCGCCCCGACTACATCAAGGTGGACAAGGCCATCATCGGCAGGCTCGCCCACGACGCGACGAGCCGCGACATGGTCCGCGACCTCGTGCGCCAGGCGCACGCCCGCAGCACAGCCGTCATCGCCGAAGGCATCGAGACCCGCACCGACTTTAGCGTGTGCATCGGCCTGGGCGTGGACCTTTATCAGGGCTTTTACTTCGCCAAGCCGTCGCCGCATTTCACCCGCGACGCGGATGTCGCGGGACAGGCCTGACCCGAGCCGCTTACGCCAACTCGATCGCGCCGTCGATCTCCACGTCCAGATCCACCCCGTCGACGGTCAGCCGAACCTGCGCCTTCAGCGTCTCATCGCCATTCAGCCGCCCCTGGTCCACGGCCTCGCGCACCGCCTTTTCGATCTCGCGCTGGCTGGTCACGCCGACCTTCTTCAGGAACTTCCGGACCTCCATGTTGAAGGTGTCCTCGTTCATCGCTCGCCTCCCCGTCCGCGACATCCTTGATCGGGGCCAGCTTAGGGCATACCGGCGCAGCCGCCAATCTCGGGCGGCGGCCGCCGGCGCCCGGAAAGGGCCGATCGCCGCGCCCCACGGGTTTTACCCGATATTAAATGCGACCCTCGATGGTTTGGACAGGATACAGAGATATGGGGAGGCGGCCACATGGCGTCCAATGCGGGTTTCGCGGGCCGGCTCGGGGCTGCGCTGCCGAATCGGGCGGGACGGCTTTCGTTCAAGGTCGCGGCGCTGCTCGTTGCCATCATCACGGCCATCTTCATCCTCGTCCTGGCCGCGGCGTACTGGCAGTTCCAGCGGACGCAAACGGGCAGCCTCCAGGATCGCGCCGAACTGGTCACCGAGCTTCAGGCGCAGGCGCTGAGCGATCCCTTGTGGAACTACAATCTGGAAACGGCGAGGAGCCTGCTGGGCGGCCTCAAGCGCGACCCCGACTTCCGCTACGGGGTGGTCCGGGACAAAAAGGGCGAGGTCCTGGCGCAGGCGGGGCGCAAGCCGGCCGGGCGCGCCGACGTCACGCGCATCGAACAACCGATCCGGCACGGCAGCGGCGATTCGGCGCAAAAGCTCGGCACGCTCACGCTCACCCTGTCCCACGACCGGCTGAACGCCACACTGAACCAGACACTCGTGGGCGGGATCGTCGCGCTGGTCGTGCTGCTCGCCTGCGTGGTCACCGCGATCCTGCTCGCCCTGCGCATGCTGACCCGGCCGCTCAGCCGCATGACCGCGGTGATGGGCGAACTCTCCGAGGGCAACACGGAGATCGCGGTGCCCGCGCGCGACCGTTCGGACGAGATCGGGGGCATGGCGCGCGCGGTGCAGGTGTTCAAGGAGGGCATGATCCGCAATGCCGAGCTGGCGCGCGAGCAGGAAGCGGAAATGGCCCGCAAGCAGGAACGCTCGCAGGCGATCGAGACGGCCACCGATCGGTTCAAGGACCACGTCACCGAAGCCGTGGGCAACGTCCGGGAGCGCGTGGCGGGCATCAAATCCACCGCCGACCGCTCCGGCAACACCATGGGATCCGCGGGCCGGCAGTCGTTCGACGTGGCCGAGGCCGCCGAGCGCAGCCAGGCGACCGTGGGTCAGGTCGCGGATACGGCCGAGGACCTCAACCAGGCGACCCAAACCATCGACCAGCGGGTGCGCGAATCGACCGACATCGCGCACACGGCCGTCCAGGAAGTGGACAGCACCAACGCAAAGATCCAGGGCCTGCAGAAATCGGCCGACAACATCGGCGAAGTGGTCAGCCTCATCAACGACATCGCCGAACAGACCAACCTGCTTGCGCTGAACGCGACGATCGAGGCCGCGCGCGCCGGCGAGGCGGGCAAGGGCTTCGCCGTGGTGGCGGGCGAAGTCAAGAACCTGGCCAACCAGACGGCCAAGGCCACCGAGCAGATCAGCAACCAGATCCGCGAGATCCAGGGCGAAACCCGGGAATCGGTCAACGCCATCGCCAACATCGGCGAGACCATCAAGCGGATGGAATCCATTTCCAACAGCGTTGCCGAGGCGGTTGCCGAGCAGACCCGGGCCGCCCGCAGCATCGGCGAGCATACGGGCACGCTGCGCACCGACGCGGCCACGGTCTCGGCGCACGTCAGCACCATGATCCGGCAGGCGGCCACCGCCTCGGCGCAATCCTTCGCCATGATCTGGGCGGCCGAGGACATCGGCGCGACCATCGACAGCATGGACGAGACCATCAGCGGCTTCATCACCACGGTGACCACGACATGAGACGCCGCCCGTGCCAACCGCACGTTGCACCTTGACCCCCGCCGCGCCCGCGCGCTTGGCTGCGCCCGAACTGGCCAGGAGGGGAGGTCGCGTGACGACACGCCAGCCGCCGCAGGACGCGGCCGCGGACACCGACGGCCGGCCGCCGGGACCGCTGGGCGTTTATCGGCGATGGCGGGCCGAGGGGACGCTCGCCCACGATCCCGCCCAGGAACTCGCGGTAGAGAAGCTGCAGTCGCTGCACAACGCGCTGCGGCACTACAGCCCGGAGACCGGCCGCAGCGGCCTCAAGGCACGCCTGGGCCTGGCGCGCCGGCGCACCGAGCCGCCCCAGGGCCTGTACCTCTTCGGCGGCGTGGGCCGCGGCAAATCCATGCTCATGGACGCCTTCGCCCGGACGGCGCCCGTCGCCGCGGTACGCCGGGTGCACTTCCACGCCTTCATGGCCGAAGTCCACGACCGCCTCCACGCCTGGCGCACCGAGACCCGGGGCGGGAAAGCCGACCCGCTGCCCAAGCTGGCGCGCGACATCGCATCGGAATCCTGGCTGCTCTGCTTCGACGAGTTCCAGGTCGCCAACGTCGCCGACGCGATGATCCTCAGCCGCCTGTTCGAGGCGCTGTTCGAGCGCGGCGCAGTGATCGTGGCCACCTCCAACGTCCCGCCCGACCGCCTTTATGCGGGCGGCCTGCAGCGCGAGCGTTTCACCCCGTTCATCACCCTGTTGAAGCAGCGCCTGGACATCCTGGAGCTGGACGGCGGGCGGGATCACCGCCTGGCGAACCTGGAACGCCTGGCCACGCTGCACACGCCGCTGGGCCCGGCGACGCGGGCGGCGCTCGACGACGCCTTCGCCACGCTTACGGGCGGCGCGGCGCCGGTGGCGACCACCCTGACCGTGAAGGGGCGCAACGTTACCGTCCCCGCGAGCGCGCGCGGCGTGGCCCGCTTCGCCTTTGCCGAACTCTGCGGCACGGCGCTGGGTGCCACGGACTACGCCGCCATCGCCAAGCGGTTCCACACCCTGGTGCTGGACGACGTGCCCGTGCTCGACGACACGCGACGCAATGAGACCCAGCGTTTCGTGACCCTCGTGGACACCCTCTACGAGCACCGCTGCAACCTGATCGCCGGCACGGATGCGCCGCCGGACGACCTGTACGCCGGAGCGGAACTCGACTTCATCTTCCAGCGCACGGTCTCGCGCCTGATGGAGATGCAGACGCGCGCCTATATCGAACAGGAGCACCGGCCGTGAACACCCGCGTCGCCGCCGCCGCGATCCTCGCTGCGGCCATGCACGCCCCGCCGGTGGCCGCCGGCACCTTCAACCTCACCTTCGAGAACGACCGGCCGGCCAAGACGGACCGCCACTTCACCCACGGGACACTGGTCTCCTGGACCACCGATAAGGGCGCGGTGCCCCAGGGGCTGCAGGCGCTGGGCGTAGCTCTGCCGGGGTTGGCCACGCCGCCCGAACGGACGAGCTACATCCTCGGCCAGACCATGTTCACGCCGAAGGACATTTCGGCGAGCCGGCTGATCCGCGACGATCGCCCCTACGCCGGCTGGCTCTACGGCGGCCTGCGCCTGACCAGCGAGCAGCCGGGCGCGCGCCAGCGCCTTGAGCTGAACCTGGGCGTCGTGGGGCCGCCCTCGCTGGCCAACCAGACGCAGACGCTCGTGCACAAGAGCATCGATGTCCAGGTCCCCAACGGCTGGGAGCACCAACTCGACACGGAACCGGGCGTACTCGGCATCTACGAGCGCGGCTGGCGCCATATTGCCGGGCTGGGCGACACGCCCTTCGCGGTCGCGGCCCTGCCCCACCTCAGTGTGGCCGCCGGGAACATTTATACACTGGGCGGGGTGGGCGGCCGCCTCGCCATTGGGCACAACCTGGACGCCTCGTGGGGACCGCCGCGCATCTACCCGGGCGCACGGGGCAGCGGCTATTTCGGTGCGAGCGGTGAACTGTATTTTTCGCTGTTCGTCGGCGTGGAAGGGCGCGCGGTCGCCCGCAACATCTTTCTCGACGGCAACACCTTCCAGGACTCGCACAGTGTCGACAAGAAGCACTTTGTCGGCGACCTTGAGGCCGGCCTCGCCATCGCCTACGGCCCCTTGCGGGGCAGCTTCACCTGGGTGGGCCGGTCGCGCGAATTCCACGGCCAGTCCGAGAACGACCAGTTCGCGTCGATGACCCTGGGTGTCCGGTTCTGAGAGCCTTTCGGTTCTGACGGACCGCGAAGGGCGGCCCGGCGAAACCGGACCGCCCCTTCGCCGATCGGCGGGTTAGCTGAAGCGGCGCCGGCTCGCCGCCCCAAGGCCGATCAAGCCGGTGCCGAGCAAGGCAAGAGTCGCGGGCGCGGGAACCTCGGTGACCTGGTCGAAGCTGATCGTGTCGCCGCCCTGGCCGCGAATGGTCAGGACCTGGGTGAGCGAAAACGGCACCGCCTCACCAAATTCCACAGGGGTGAATGTGCGCGCAGTGATCGCACCGGACAGCGGGCCGAAATCATTGATTTGCGTAGCGCCCGAGGTGTCGAAAAGGGCATTGGACGTGTTCACGTAACCCTCGGATGTTAGCTCAGGACTTCCCGAGGAACTGCCACCGATCGTCGTGGCGAATTTCGTCACGCCCGAGCCCACATAGTCGGTCTCCGAAAATTCGATTCGCAGCTCCTGTGAGCCCGATGCGGACGGAGTGAAATCGATGCTGAAATTGTCGACGCGCATCAAGGGCTTCTCGGCGGTTCCCAGCGCCGGTTTGGTCGCACCCAGGGTCACTTGAAGGTCGAAAACGCCAAGGGTGCCGTCGAACTGGACAGCACCGGGAATGCCGGCCCGCTCGTCCTCGCTTGAGCCGTCGGTGATCTCGATGCTTTCCCCGTTCGTGACGTCGACGAGCCTCAGCGTCGGCGTGGCAAGCGCCTGCGTCGCGGCCGTCAGCATCGCCGTCACGGTGACGGCAGCCAGGCTGATATACGTTCTTGTTCTGACCATACCTGCTTTCCCATACGTCGATTGGATAGTCCTGCGGCCACAAGAATAGCAAGGATGATGCCAATCCAATAGGTCCCTGAGAATCCGAAATTTCCGGAACCACCGTGTCGCAACATGTTCAGGCGCGGAAACAGCCACGGCCGATTCCGACCGATCGATTGTAAACGCGGGCTACACCAAGGCATCACCTCGCCGCCGCATCGGCACGGTCGTCGTCCGGGCACCATGCCGTCGGGCCGGGAGCCACGTGGCATGGGACGCCGGACGGCATGCACGCCTTCGCCGCGACCAGCATGCCGCCCTCCCACGCCTGCATCCGCGCCATCCCGAAGGCACGTAGCGAGTTAGAAGCTTTCCAGGTTGCGGACGCGCTTATATACGGGTAGAAATATGGGCGTGCCCGGGCCTTGCCGGCGCGGGAGACGATCACGCCGAGGAGAAACATGGCCTACACGCTGACCGTCAACGGCCAGGAACGGCAGGTTTCCGTCGATTCCGACACGCCGCTGCTCTGGGTGCTCCGGGACGAGCTCGGGCTCACCGGCACCAAATACGGCTGTGGCATCGCACAGTGCGGCGCCTGCACCGTGCACATGAACGGCCGTCCCACGAAATCCTGCAGCATCCCGATTTCGGCTGCCGACGGTGCCGATGTAACCACCATCGAGGGGCTCGACGGGGCCGAGGCGCGCGCCGTACAGGACGCCTGGGTCGCCATCGACGTGCCGCAGTGCGGCTACTGCCAGTCCGGGCAGGTCATGCGCGCGGTATCGCTGCTCCAGCAAACGCCCGCGCCGAGCGACCCCGACATCGACGCGGCGATGGGCGAGAACATCTGCCGGTGCGCCACCTACGTGCGCATCCGACAGGCGATCCACGACGCCGCCGGCAAGCTGGAGGGCTGAGGCCATGACCGCGAACGCACCGACGGCCGCCGGCCCGAGCCGCCGCAGCTTCCTCAAGACCACGGCGGGTGCCGCCGCCGGCCTCGTCATCGGCGTGCACCTGCCGCGTACCGGGCGCGCGGCCGGCGTCGCTCCGGGCGGCGCAGCACCGGACGCCACGGCCGCCAACGCCTTCGTCCGTGTGGCGCCGGACGACACGGTCACGGTGCTGGTCAAGCACAGCGAGTTCGGCCAGGGCCCGTATACGGGCCTGACCACGCTGGTCGCCGAGGAGATGGACGCGAGCTGGGACCAGATGCGCGCCACGGCCGCGCCCGCCGACGTCGAGCTGTACAAGAACCTCGCCATGGGCGTGCAGGGCACCGGCGGCTCCACGGCTATGGCCAATTCCTACACCCAGATGCGCAAGGCTGGCGCGACCGCGCGCGCCATGCTGGTCGCTGCGGCGGCCGAGGCGTGGGGCGTCCCGGCGGCCGAGATCACCGTGCGCGAGGGCCGCATCCGCCACGACGCGAGCGGGCGCGAAGCGGGCTTCGGCGCGTTCGCCGAGCGGGCCGCGCAGCAGACCCCGCCCGAAGAGCCGCGGCTCAAGGACCCGGCCGATTTCCGCCTCATCGGCACCGACGTGCCGCGCGTGGACTCGCGCATCAAGAGCACCGGCGAAGCGCAGTTCACCCTGGACCGCCAGCCCGACGGCACCGTGGTCGCCGTGGTCGCGCACCCGCCCCGCTTCGGCGGCAAGCTGGCGGGCTTCGACGCGGGCGAGGCGCGCAAGGTGAACGGTGTGCTCGCCATCAAAGCGGTACCGCAGGGCGTGGCCGTGTACGCGCGCAACACCTGGGCGGCGATGAAAGCGCGCGACAAGCTGGCCATCCAGTGGGACGATTCCGGGGCCGAAACCCGCTCCTCCGAAGAGATCATCGCCGATCACCGCCAACGCGCGAAGCAGCGCGGCAAGCCGGCCGCCGACCGGGGCGATGTCGACGCGGCCCTGGAGGGCGGCGACCGGATCTTCGAGGCGGAATACGTCTTCCCCTATCTGGCGCACGCGCCCATGGAGCCGCTGGACGCCGTGGTCGAACGCCGCGACGGCGGCGCCGAGGTCTGGATGGGCTCGCAGCTCCAGACCGTGGACCACAAGGTCATTGCGCAGACATTGGGGCTGAGCCAGGACAAGGTGACGCTCAACACCCTGATGGCGGGCGGCAGCTTCGGCCGGCGCGCCCAGGCCAACGGCGAATTCGCCGGCGAGGCCGCGGCCGTGGCGAAGGCCTACGGCGAACGGGGCACGCCGGTAAAGCTGGTCTGGACGCGCGCGGACGACATCACCGGCGGGCGCTACCGGCCCATCTACGTCCACCGCCTGAAGGGGGCGCTGGACGCCGAGGGCAACATCAGCGGGTGGGATCAGACCATCTGCGGCCAGTCGATCATGGCGGGCACCGCGTTCTCGGGCATGATCTCGGACGGCATCGACCCGACCTCGGTGGAGGGCGCGCACAACCTGCCCTATCGCATCCCCAACTTCCACGTCAGCCTGCACTCGCCCGACGTCGGCGTGCCGCCGCTGTGGTGGCGTTCGGTGGGGCACACGCACACCGCCTACGCCTGCGAAACCTTCCTGGACGAGCTGCTCCACGCCGCCGGGCGCGATCAGGTCGAGGGCCGGCTGGCGCTGCTCGGCGACGATCCGCGCCGCGCCGGCGTGCTCAAGGCGGTGGCCGACATGGCCGACTGGGGCAAGGCGCCGCCCGAGGGGCGCGCCCGGGGCGTGGCGCTGCAGAAGTCGTTCGACAGCTACGTCGCCGAGATCGCCGAGGTGAGCGTGGGCGACGACGGCATGCCCCGGGTGCACAAGGTCTGGTGCGCCGTCGACTGCGGGCGCGCGGTCAATCCCGACATCGTGCGCGCGCAGATGGAAGGCGGCATCGGCTACGGCCTGGGCGCGGTGCTGTTCGACGAGATCACGCTCGACAAGGGCCGCGTGGTCCAGGAGAACTTCGACACCTACCGCTCGCTGCGCATCGACGAGATGCCCGAGGTGGCGGTGCGCATCGTCGATTCCGACGCCGAGCCGACGGGTGTGGGCGAGCCCGGCGTGCCGCCGGTCATGCCGGCGACGGCGATCGCCTATCACCGTCTGACCGGCACGCGCGTGCGCCGCCTGCCCTTCGCCCGGGCAATCCGGGGGTGACGCGCGCCGGCGGGGCAGCACGAGCCGCCCCGCGCCCGGCGGGCGTCAGTTGGACTCGGTTCAGTTGGACTCGGTGAGGTAGTCGCTGCTCACCCAGCCCTGCTTGCCCTGGGACCGAACCTCCCACCACGTGCCCTGCTTGTCCCCGATGGGGCGGACAGATGCGCCCTCGGGCAGCGTGGTGACCACGGGTGCCCCGCTGTTGGGCCCCGAGCGCAGGTTGAGCCGGGCGGCGGTCACCCAGTTGGTGACGCTTTCGCGCTCGGCCGTGGGCGTGGCGGCGTTCATCTGGTCGACCAGCTTGTTGTGCGAGTCCAGGAGCGCCGCCATGACCACCTTGCCGATATCGGTGGACTGATAGGCGCCGCCCGCGCCCGCGACGCCGCCGCCGAATGCGCCCACGACACCGCCCAGGTCGTATTTCTCCGCCGAGCCGGTGGCAGCGGCTTCCTGCACGCTGGTGCGCACGTTCGTGACCGTGAGCATGGTCTGCGCCTGCTTGCTCTGCAGACCGCCGCCGATCACCGCGCCCACGGAACCGAGCAGCGACCCCAGCGCGGCACCGGCGCCGCCGGCGTTGGAATCCTGGAACAGCACCGCCGGCTCGATGATGAAGTCGGCCGCGGCCATCTGCGCCTCGCCCATGTCGGCATTGGACTGGAGCTGACCCTCCCCGGCCAGGGCGCGCTCCTGACGCAGCGCGTCGGATGCCGCGCGGCCGCGCGCGACCACCGTAAAGCAACCCGATTGCTGCATCATCAGCTTCACCACGGGAACCGGCGAGGGCAGGTCGGCGCGGGCGTGCTGGCTCCGGTCGCCCGTGATGAGGGCGGCCGTTCCGATGGGCCGCGTGCATTTCCGGAGTTCCGCCGCCTCACCGCTGGCGCCGGCGGCACCGGCCGAGCCCGTCGCCTTGCCACTGCCCCCGCCGAGCGTGGTCTGGCAGGCGGCCATGCCCACCGCGGCGGTGACGGCCAGAATGCCCACTGGAAGCCGGCGGCGCCGGCCGCAGTCGTTCGTCCCGTTTGCCATGTTGAGAAGCCTGTCCGCTTGCGTGGGTTGCCGGCGCCGACGGCGTCCACGCCGCTCGCGAACGGGCCGCGAGCCACGTTCCCAGGACGGTACGGCGCGCTTGCCACGTAAAGATACCGGCGGAATCGAAAGACGGAACTCGGGAAACCGGAGTAATCCCCGCGGGTCGGACACCGGCGGGGCAGGCGGGCTACCCTCCGGGCCGGGACGCGCTCCGGAAGGTGGGTCCGCGCATAACGTTTTGGAGGTGCTTCCAGCGGTGTCAGGCGCAGCGAACACCTAAGCCATGTGCCAGCCGTGGCTGACCACGATGCTCTGCCCCGTGAGCGCGTTCGAACGGAACGCCACGAGATCCAGGGCCACGTCGGCAACGTCGTCCAGCGTGGTGAAGGTTCCGTCCACGGTGTCCTTGAGCATGACGTTGCGCACCACCTCGTCTTCGCTGATACCGAATTCCGCGGCCTGTTCCGGAATTTGCTTCTCGACCAGCGGGGTGCGCACGAAACCCGGGCAGATGGTGTTGGCGCGAACGCCGTACCGCGCCCCTTCCGTGGCGACCGTTCGGCACAGGCCGAGCAGGCCGTGCTTGGCCGAAACGTACGGTCCCTTGAACGGTGAGGCGACCTTGGAATGCACCGAGCCGATGTAGATGATCGTACCGCGCTCCTGGCGGTACATGCGCGATAGGACGGCCTGGCTCAGGAGAAAGGCCCCGTCGAGATGGATGGCCATCACCTTGCGCCAGTCCTTGAACGACACCTGATCCAGACCCTCGATATGCTGTACGCCAGCGTTGCTCACCGCAATGTCGGGGCCGCCGATTTCAGAGGCCGTTCGCGCTACGCCGTTCTCGACGCTGTCGGGGTCGGTGACATCCATCGTCACCGCGATGGCGGCGCCGCCCTCGCGCTGGATACTTGCAGCGGCGTCAGCGGCACGATCCCCGTCGATGTCCGCAATCGCCACGCGGGCGCCATGGCCGGCATACCGTGCGGCGATGGCGTATCCGATGCCGCCCGCGGCACCCGTGATGATGGCGGATTGCCCGTCGAGCGTTTTCTGCATATCGGCCATGGTGACGTGTCTCCGGATAGGTCGTAAGGATCATGCGATCTCGAAGTCGATCGTCGAGTATTGGCCCACAGCCGGATAGGTCTCCTCTAACCAAGCCGCCGCACTCTCCCGTCCCAGGTCCCGAAGGTGTTCCAGGAAAGCCAGTTCGGCGTTGAATTTGGACGACGCGCCGATATCGACCATCTCCTTTGGCGGTGGCACGCGGTGGAGGTACATGCGCTTGTGTCGCGTGTCGTCGAGTTCGCCATTGTCGATCAGGTTGGTTACAAAAGAAATAGCTCGAAGCTCCCGCAGCAGTGAGGAATTGAACGAAATCTCATTCATGCGATTAACGATTTCGGATGGCGTGGTGGGCACGTCTTCCCGTTCGATTGGATTGATCTGGACGATCGCAAGGTCGGTGCAGTCATTGTTGTAGATGAGCGGAAAGAGCGAGGGATTTCCCATGAAACCGCCATCCCAGTAGGATTCGCCGTCAATCTCAACCGCCTGATACACGTGGGGAAGCGCCGCCGAAGCCATGATCGTATCGACGCTGATTTCCGCCTGATCGAAAACCCGGACACGTCCCGTTCGCACGTTGGTGGCCGAGACGAAGAGTTGAACCTGATCACAGCTGCGCACCCGCTCGAAATCGACCTGTTCGGCGACGATCTCCCGAACCGGATTCACGTTGAACGGGTTGAACTGGTAAGGGGAAAAGATTCGGCGCATGCCCTCGAACGCCCAATAGGCGGGCGACGTCTCAAGGCCCCAGGAACCCGTGGCAACCGCGAACGGCCCGCGCAGCAAGGGACCGACCCCAGCCATCTGGGAGATTGCACGCCAGAGCTCATCCAGACGGGTGCGCGCTTCCCTGCGTCCGCCGGCCATGAGTCCGTCCGCCAGGGCCGCCGCATTCATGGCGCCGGCGCTGGTTCCGCTAATGGCAGCAATTTCGAGGCGTCCGTCTTCCAAAAGTCGATCCAAGACGCCCCAGGTGAACGCGCCGTGGGCACCACCGCCCTGGAGAGCGAGGTTGATGGTTTTTTTATTGCTTTTCGACGGCATTGCTTGCCCCTGCACGCGCGTTCAGGAGATCCTGGGCATCGTTTTCCCGGTGACCGGCCCTATGGCCGAATTTTCGACATGGACTCATTCGCAACCCTGTCGGGGTCGGTTTGCCAAGGTCGTCCGATCCGTTTCGCGACGGGTTTTGTTGCTTGTCGCATGCTTGCCAACACCCGCCGGATTCTTCGAAACGCCGTGCGCCGACCGGAATTTGCCCGGCGCGCCGCTCGCGGGCAAGTCACAATGTTTTGACGTAATATTGAGCGCGCGGCCGGACAGCGGCGCCCGGTGCAGGCAGACGCGTTCACCCGTTCCCTTCTGCCACCTCCCCACGCAGCCACGTCAGGAAGCATGCCAGCTCGTCGCTGGGCTCCGCGGCCTCGGGGCGGATGACGTGGTACGCGCCGGGGGCGGGCATTTCCGCGTTGACGGGGCGGACCAGCGTGCCGTTGTCGACGAAGTCCTGGACCAGGTTGCGCCAGCCCAGGGCCAGACCCTCGCCCGCCGTCGCCGCCTGGATCAGGATGGTGTAGGTATTGAAGCGTAGGCCGCGCTTGACCGGTGGCACCGGCTGACCGAAGGCGCGCAGCCACTCGCCCCAGTCGGTCCAGCTCCGCTGCCGCACATCGAGATGGAGCAGCGGATACCGCGGCAGGTCCGCGGGCGTGGCGAGGTCCGGGTTGCGCGCGTGAAACCCCGGGCTGCACACGGGATAGACCGCCTCATCCAGGAGCCGTTCGGCGACCAGCCCGCGCCACGGCCCGTTGCCGTAGCGAATGGCGACGTCCACGCCCTCGCTCTCCAGGTCGAGCCGGTGGTCGCCCGCGGTCAGGCGCAGCTCGACCTCGGGATAGGCCGCGCGGAAGCGGGGCAGCCGCGGCATCAGCCAGAACGTGGCGAAGGCCAGGGTGGCCGACAGGCTCACCGGCCGCCCGCCGCCCTGCTCGCGCAGGCCCTCCGCGGTCTCGGCGATCCGCCACAGGCTCGCGCTGGCGGCCGCATGCAGGCGTTCGCCGTCGGGCGTCAGGCGCAGGCTGCGGTGCAGCCGACGGAACAGCGTCACCCCCAGGTCCTCTTCCAGCGCCCGGATCTTGCGGCTCACCGCCGCCTGGGTCAGGCCCAGCTCATCCGCCGCGCGCGTGATCGACAGATGCCGCGCCACCGCGTCGAACGCGACCAGGGGCCCCAGGGGCGGCAGGCTGCGGTTCAGAAGCGCCACGGACCGGTCCTCTCACATAACCGCACATCAATCGATACATGAGGATTCATGTGCTTCACAAGGCATTTGGGGCAACGTACGTTCATCCTTGCGGCATCACGACGCGCCGCACGCCGTCGCAGGGAGAGACGCCATGCAGACCCGCAGTTTCGATCAGCCCGGCGCCGATGAGGCGGCTCTGGCGCGCGTCAAGCAGGACACGGCCGCGGCCAGCGGCCTGCCCAACCACATGTACACCAGCGAGGCGCACTTCCGGCACGAGACCGAGGCGCTGTTCGCCCGGAGCTGGACCTGCATCGGTACGGGCGCCTCGCTGCCGCGCAAGGGCTACGCGCGGCCGGTGGACTTCCTGGGTGTGCCGCTGCTGATGGTGCGCGACCACGACGGCGCCATTCAGGTCTACCACAATGTGTGCAGCCACCGCGGGGTGAAGCTCGTCACCGCGCCCAAGCGCGTGAAGGGGCGGCTGCGCTGCCCGTATCATTCGTTCTGCTACGAGCTGAACACGGGCCGGCTGACGGCGACGCCGCACTTCGGCGGGCAGAACCTGGACAGTTGCGGCGGCTTCGATCCCGTGCACCACGGCCTGCGCGCGGTGCGCACGGCCGTCTGGGCGGACATGGTGTTCGTCAACCTCGCCGGGAACGCGCCCCCGTTCGCCGAGCGCATCCGGCCGCTGGAAGAACGCTGGGCCGCGTTCGACCTGAGCCGGATCCGCCACGGCGGCGAGGTCGGCGGCGCAATGGACTTCGACGTGGGCACGAACTGGAAGCTCGCGGTGGAGAACTACTGCGAGAGCTATCACCTGCCGTGGGTGCATCCGGGCCTGAACAGCTATTCCAAGCTGGCGGACCACTACAACATTGCGGAGGCGAGCTTCGCCGGCCAGGGCACGACCGTCTACGCCCCCTCGGACGACGCGCCGCTGCCCGAGTTCCCGGATCTCACGCCGGAGCAGAAGCAGGGGGCGGAGTACGTGGCGCTGTTCCCCAACGTCCTGCTGGGGGTGCAGGCGGACCACTTCTTCTCCATCTGGCTGGAGCCCCAGGGCCCCGCGCGGACGATCGAGCACCTCAACCTGTACTACGTGGGCGACGCGGCCGCCGGCGACGGCTACGTGGAGAGCCGGCGCAGGACCATCGAACGCTGGCAGGAGGTCTTCGTCGAGGACGTGGACGTCGTGGAGCGCATGCAGGCGGGCCGGCACTCGCCCGCTTTCAATGGCGGCTTCTTCTCCCCCGTGCAGGACACGGGCAACCACGCCTTCCACCGCTGGGTCGCCCGGGCCCTGACGGAGGACATCCTGGACGCCGCACCCGAGGGCCGGATGCAGGCGGCGGAGTAGACCAGCCCCGCCCGCCATTCCGCCGCGATAGGCCGGATCGGCGTTTCCCGCCGTATCCGGCCCGGCCATGCGCTCACGCGAAATGGATGTCGTGGACGATGTGATAGTTCGATGGATGGCGCTGGAAGTTCTCGACCGCCTTCGCTGAGGCGGAAAACACACGGCGCCACAGCGGCTGAACGATGACCGCATCGTCCTGCAGGATGCGCTCGACCTCTTCCATTTTCTTGCGCCGTTCCGCCGGATCGAGCCGCCGGTTCGCCTCGTCCAGCACCGCCTCGAATGCGGCGTTGCTGTAGCGCGTTTCGTTCCAGGCGCCGCCGCCGCGATAGGCGAGGTTGAGCACCATGGTCCCCAGCGGCCGGTGCAGCCACGTGGTGAAGCCGAACGGCACGGTCTTCCAGATGTCCCAGTACCGGCTGCTGGGCATGGTGTTGAGCCTGAGCGTGATGCCGGCGGGCCGGAGCTGCTCGCGCATCTCCTGGGCGAGCGCGGTCTCCCACGGGCCGGTGGTGTTCCCCACGGCGAGTTCGATGGTCAGGCCGTCGGGATAGCCCGCATCCGCGAGCAACCGTTTCGCCCAATCATAATCCGGCCGACGCTCGGGCAGCGGATAGTACTCGGGATGGACGGGGCAGACGTGGTGGTTCTCGCCGATCTGGCCATAGCCGCCATGCGCCACCTCCAGGATGCGCCGGTGATCCATGCACGCGGCGATGGCCTGACGCACCCGCCTGTCATCGAAGGGTTTCCGGTCCACGCGCATGCGCGCCACCCCCGTCGAGGCGGCCATGACGTCATGGATCACCAGGCCGGGGCGTTTGCGCACCATGGGAAGCTGGCGCGGGCTCAGGTTGCTGAGGGCATCCACCTGGCCGGAGGCCAGGGCGGCGATCGCTGCCATGGTGTCGTCGCCGTGATCGATGTACTGGATCGCGTCGAGATAGGGCTTGCGCCGCCAATACGGCCCGTTGCGTTTTTCCAGCCGGGCGCTTTCGCCGACCCTGTGACCGACCAGTTCGAACGGCCCCGTCCCCACGGGATTGGCCGCCAAATCGCCGCCCTCTTCGTCGAACCGCCGATGCAGGATAGCGGTGGGATAGTTGAAGAAATTCTCCGGGATGGCCACGTCGGGCTTCTGCAGGTGCAGCCGGACGGTATGGTCGTCGATCTTCTCCACCGCGCCCTCGGGCGCGTGCCGCTCGACGATCGGCCTGCCCTGCTTGTCCGTCTTGCCCGTGTCGACCGTCTCGAGCATGGAATAGAACAGGGTGCGGTTGGACGACCCGGTCCTGGGATCGAGCCAGCGCCGGATGTTGAAGACCACGTCGTCGGCCGTGAACGCGTCCCCGTTCGACCACGTGACCCCCTTGCGCAGGCGGAACGTCCAGGTCTTGAGATCCTCGGACGCCTCCCAGCTTTCCGCCAGGTGGGGGTGGGTGACGTTATCCGCGTCCGTGCGCGTCAGGTTTTCCACGACGTGGCGCGTCACGTTCGCCTGCCGCTCGGTGAAGAAGGTCGCCGGATCCGTGATCTCGCGCACGGGCATGGACCAGCGCATCTCGCCGCCGGTCTGCGCATCCGTCGCCGCACGCGCCGCGGGCGCTTGGGCGGTCCCGGTCATCCGGCCGAGGAAGGCGTAGGCGGCTGCCGCGCCCACACCCAGCCGGGTCACCTCCTGCAGAAAGGTCCGCCGATCCAGGGCCCCGCGGGTGACCTGGTCCCCCAGCTCGGGGACATAGGGATGCGCGTGCCCGCCGTCGCTGCGCCGGAGAACCGCCTCGTCATCCCGCGTCATGTAATGCCGGGCCATATCGCCTCCACAATCCGCTGCTTCCTGTCACCGCTGCACCCGGGACGCGCGTTCTCCAGGGCGTCTACTCGCGTTTAAAATGCCAATGTATGCGATGCAACCAGAGGGTTTTTCTGAAAAAATCCTGCGTGTTTCCGGCGAATCCGGTGGACAACGACGGAGCGCCGGAGCGGCCGCGCGTGCCGCGGTCGGCACCGACGGTGATCTTGCCCGCCCCCGCGTTTCGCGTTACGAAATCGATCGGGTTGAATTCCGTGCGGCAACCGGCCGCGGCAATGCGCGCCCCCGCGTCTTTCCGGCGCGATGCGCGACCGGCGTGGCCCTGCCGGCGGAACCGACGCGCGGCCGATCCGGCCCAAATACAGGGGCTATCCCAGGGGACTCGCTTCATGGCACGCAACAAGATCGCGCTCATCGGCGCCGGCCAAATCGGCGGGACGCTCGCCCTGCTGTCCGGCCTGAAAGAACTGGGCGACGTCGTTCTTTTCGATATCCAAGAGGGCACACCGCAGGGCAAGGCACTGGACATCGCCGAGGCCGCGCCCGTCGAGGGCTTCGACGCCGCGGTGACGGGCACGAATTCCTATGAAGACATCGCGGGCGCCGACGTCGTCATCGTCACCGCCGGCGTGCCGCGCAAGCCCGGGATGAGCCGGGACGACCTCGTGGAGACGAACGCCAAGGTGATGCACCAGGTGGGCGAGGGCATCAAGACGCACTGTCCCGACGCCTTCGTCATCTGCATCACCAATCCGCTCGACGCCATGGTCTACGTGCTGCAGCAGGCCGCCGACCTGCCGCCGGCCAAGGTGTGCGGCATGGCGGGCGTGCTGGACAGCGCGCGCTTCCGCCACTTCCTCGCGGAAGCGCTGAACGTCTCGGTGGAGGACGTGAACGCATTCGTCCTCGGTGGCCACGGCGACACCATGGTGCCCGTTGCGCGCTACTCCACGGTGGCGGGCATTCCCCTGCCCGATCTGGTGCAGATGGGCTGGCTGACCCAGGAGACGCTGGACAACATCATCGAGCGCACCCGCAAGGGCGGCGGCGAGATCGTGGGCCTGCTGAAGAGCGGCTCGGCGTTCTACGCCCCGGCAAGTTCCGCCATCGCCATGGCCGACGCCTACCTCAAGGACAAGAAACGCGTCATGCCCGCCGCGGCCTATCTCCAGGGCGAGTACGGCGTCGACGACATGTACGTCGGCGTGCCCGTGGTCATCGGCCAGGGCGGCATCGAGCGCGTCGTCGAGCTGCAGTTCACCGACGAGGAACAGCAGATGTTCAACCACTCGGTGGACGCGGTGCGGGACCTGCTCCAGGCGTGCAAAAAGCTGGGTGCGATCTGATCCGCGACCCGCGCAAGCCACGAAACATCCGGAAAAGCTTGGCATGAACATTCACGAATACCAGGCGAAGAATCTCCTGGCGAAATACGGCGTCCCCGTGCCGAACGGCGGCGTCGCCTACTCGCCCGAAGAGGCGTTCCAGGTCGCCCAGGACCTCGGCGGGCCTGTCTGGGTGGTGAAATCCCAGATCCACGCCGGCGGCCGCGGCGCGGGCCGGTTCGCCAACGACCCCGAGGGCAAGGGCGGCGTGCGCGTGTGCAAGTCCCTCGACGAGGTGCGTGACAACGCGGAAGCGATGCTGGGCAGCGTGCTGGTCACGCGCCAGACCGGCGAAGCGGGCAAGGAGGTCAAGCGCCTCTATATCGAGGAGGGCGCGGACATCCGCCGCGAACTTTACCTGGCCCTGCTCATCGATCGCGCCACCAGCCGCGTAACCGTCATGGCCTCCACCGAGGGCGGCGTGGAAATCGAGGAGGTCGCCGCCGAGAGCCCGGAGAAGATCCGGACCACGACGATCGACCCGGCCACCGGCGCGATGCCCTTCCACGCGCGCAAGATCGCCTTCGGCCTCGACCTGACGGCCAAGCAGATCAAGGCCTTCGTCAAGGTGCTCACGGGCCTTTACAAGGCGTTCACCGACCTCGACGCGGCGTTGCTGGAAATCAACCCGCTCATCATCACCGGCGACGAGAGCATCCTCCCCCTCGACGCCAAAATGGCCTTCGACGGCAACGCCATGTTCCGTCAAAAGGAAGTCGCCGAGCTGCGCGACCTGGACGAGGAGGATCCGGCCGAGATCGAGGCCTCGCGCCACGAGCTCAACTACGTCAAGCTGGACGGCAACATCGGCTGCATGGTCAACGGCGCCGGCCTGGCCATGGCGACCATGGACATTATCAAGCTCCACGGCGGCGAGCCGGCCAACTTTCTGGACGTGGGCGGCGGCGCCAACAAGGAGCGCGTGGTTGCCGCATTCAAGATCATCCTCGGCGACAAGAACGTCGAGGGCATCCTGGTGAACATCTTCGGCGGCATCGTGCGCTGCGACGTCATTGCCGAGGCGGTGGTCGCCGCCGCGCAGGAGGTCGCGCTGCACGTGCCGCTGGTGGTGCGTCTGGAGGGCACCAACGTCGACATGGGCAAGAACATTCTCAAGGAGTCGGGGTTGAAGATCATTCCGGCCGACGACCTGGCCGACGGCGCCCGGAAGGTGGTCCAAGCGGTCGAGGAGGCGGCGTAATGGCGGTCCTGGTCGACGCGAACACGAAGGTCATCTGCCAGGGCTTCACCGGCGCCCAGGGCACCTTCCACTCGGAGCAGGCGATCGCCTACGGCACGCGCATGGTGGGCGGCGTCACCCCGGGCAAGGGCGGCACCACGCACCTCGACCTGCCCGTCTTCGACACGGTGCACGACGCCGTGGACAAGGCCGGCGCGGAAGCCACGGTGATTTACGTCCCGCCGCCGTTCGCCGCCGATGCGATCCTGGAGGCGATCGACGCGGAAATCCCGCTGGCGGTGTGCATCACCGAGGGCATCCCGGTGCTCGACATGGTCCGGGTCAAACGTGCGTTACAGGGCTCGAAAACGCGCCTCATCGGCCCCAATTGCCCGGGGGTGATCACACCGGACGCGAGCAAACTCGGCATCATGCCGGGCCACATCCATACCCGCGGCAAGATCGGCATCGTCAGCCGGTCGGGCACGCTGACCTACGAGGCCGTGGCCCAGACAACGGCCGCGGGCCTGGGACAGTCGACCTGCATCGGAATCGGCGGCGATCCCGTCAACGGCACGAGCTTCGTCGACGCGCTGGATCTCTTCCTGGGCGACGACGAGACCGAGGGCATCGTCATGATCGGCGAAATCGGCGGTAGCGCCGAGGAGGAGGCTGCGAACTTCCTCAAGCAGGCCAAGGTGAAAAAGCCCGTGGTGGGCTTCATCGCCGGGCGCACTGCGCCGCCGGGGCGGCGCATGGGCCACGCCGGCGCCATCATCTCCGGCGGCAAGGGCGGTGCCGAGGACAAGATCGCCGCGATGCAGGCCGCGGGAATTCAGGTGGCGGACTCGCCGGCGGCGATCGGCTCGACCATGCTGGAAGCGCTCAGGACCTGAGCGCGCGGCGGGCGAACCGGGCGCCCGCCGGAATGGCAACGCTCCCGACACGCTGCGGCCGGCGCCCGGTGCCGGCCGCGCCAGCAGGTACGACCGCCATGGCGCAACACGCTCCGCAACATCCGCTGGACCGGGACAAGGCGACCTACGTCGCGGGCTTGTTCCGGCAGTTCCTGCGCGACCCAGAGAGGGTGGAGCCGGCGTGGCAACGCTTCTTCGCCGACCTGGACAGCGAGGCGCGCGCCTTCATCGCGGGCTTCCAGGGACCGGAAGCGGAAACCCGCGACGAGGGCAAGGTCGCCGAGGGCGTGGCGGGCGCCGGGGCGCACCACCTCACCCCGCATCACGTGCGCGCGGCCACGCTGGACTCCATCCGCGCGCTGATGATGATCCGCACCTACCGGGTGCGCGGGCACCTGGAGGCGGACCTGGATCCGTTGCGGCTGCGCCCGCGCCCGCAGCACCCGGAACTGGACCCGCGCACCCACGGCTTCGGCGAAGCCGACATGGACCGGCCGGTGTTCATCAACGGCGCGCTGGGCTTCGAGGTCGCCACGGTGCGCCAGATCCTGGAGCGCCTGCGCGCCACCTACTGCGACAAGATCGGCGTCGAGTTCATGCACATGCAGGATCCGGAGCAAAAGGCCTGGATCCAGAAGCGTATCGAGAACATCCACAACCGCACCGATTTCACCGAGCGCGGCAAGAAGGCCATCCTGGAGCGGCTCGCCGCGGCGGAGACTTTCGAGCAATTCTTAGACAAGAAATACACCGGCACCAAGCGCTTCGGCGTCGACGGCGGCGAGGCCATGATCCCGGCCCTGGAGCAGATCCTCAAGCGCGGCAGCCAGATGGGCTTGCGCGAGGTGGTGCTGGGCATGTCCCACCGCGGGCGGCTGAACGTGCTGTCCAACTTCATGGGCAAGCCGTTCCGTGCAATCTTCCACGAGTTCTCCGGGGGCGCCTCGCACCCCGAGGACATCGGGGGCTCGGGCGACGTGAAGTATCACCTGGGCACGTCCTCGGACCGCGAATTCGACGGGAACTGGGTGCACCTGTCCCTGACCGCGAACCCGTCGCACCTGGAGGCCGTGGACCCGGTGTGCGTCGGCAAGGTCCGCGCCAAGCAGCGCCAGCGCCAGGACAGCGACCACACCGAGGTGGCCTGCCTGCTGCTCCACGGCGACGCCGCCTTCGCCGGCCAGGGTCTGGTGCCCGAGACGCTCGACCTGTCCGAACTCAAGGGCTACCGCACCGGCGGGACGATCCACTTCGTCATCAACAATCAGATCGGCTTCACCACCAATCCCATCCACGCCCGCTCGGGGCCGTACTGCACGGAAGTGGCCAAGGGCATCCAGGCCCCGATCTTCCACGTGAACGGCGACGACCCCGAGGCGGTCGTCCACGTCGCCCGCATCGCCACGGAGTTCCGGCAGACGTTCAAGAAGGACGTCGTCATCGACATGTTCTGCTATCGGCGCTACGGGCACAACGAGGGCGACGAGCCGTCGTTCACCCAGCCGCTGATGTACGAGGCGATCAAGAAGCACCCGCGCGTGCGCACCCTGTACACCGAGCAGCTCGTCAACGAGGGCACGCTCACGCGCGACGACGCCGATGGCTACGTCAGCCACTGGTACAACGTCCTCCAGGAGGCCTACGACACCGCCGACACCTATCAGCCCAATGCGGCGGACTGGCTTGAGGGCGTGTGGTCGGGCTTCCACCAGCCGCGCAACTACGGCCCGCGCCGCGGCGATACGGGGGTCAGCGCGGATGTCCTGCGCGAGGTCGGGCGTGCGCTGACGCAGGTGCCCGAAGATTTCAACCTCAACCGCAAGATCCGGCGTCTGCTCGACCAGAAGCAACAGATCATCGAAAGCGGCGAGAACGTCGATTGGGCGACGGCGGAAGCGCTGGCCTTCGGCACGCTGCTGCTCGAAGGGCATCCCGTCCGGCTGTCCGGGCAGGATTCCGCGCGCGGCACGTTCTCCCAGCGCCACGCCGCGCTGATCGACCAGCTCACCGAGCGCCGCTACGAGCCGCTGAACAACATCCACCCGGACCAGGCGCACTTCGAGGTGATCGACAGCCCGCTCTCCGAAATGGGCGTGCTGGGCTTCGAGTACGGCTTCTCCCTGGCGGAACCGCGCGCGCTCACGCTTTGGGAGGCGCAGTTCGGCGACTTCGCCAACGGCGCGCAGGTCATCATTGACCAGTTTATCGCCAGCGGCGAGGTCAAATGGCTGCGCATGTCCGGGCTGGTGATGCTGCTGCCCCACGGCTACGAGGGCCAGGGCCCGGAGCATTCCTCGGCGCGCATGGAGCGCTTCCTGCAACTGTGCGGCGAAGACAATATCCAGGTGGTGAACTGCACCACGCCGGCGAACTACTTCCACGCCCTGCGCCGGCAACTCCACCGCGACTTCCGCAAGCCGCTGGTGGTGTTCACCCCCAAATCGTTGCTGCGGCACAAGCGCTGTGTCTCGCATTTCGGCCGTTTCGGCGGCGACGAGACCTTCCACCGGGTGCTCCACGAGGTGCCGCCGCCGAGCGATCCCAAGGACGCACGCCAGCTCGTGCTGTGCTCGGGCAAGGTCTATTTCGACCTGCTCGAGGAACGCGAGAAGCGCGGCATTACCGAGGTGCACATCCTGCGCCTGGAGCAGCTCTATCCCTTCCCGGCGGACGCCCTGATCGAGGAGATGCGCCCCTACACGCACTGCGAACTCGTCTGGTGCCAGGAGGAGCCGCGCAATATGGGCGCCTGGATGTTCCTCGAGGGCTTCCTGGAAGGCGTGGCGCAGGAAACCGGCTTCGAGCAGCCGCGCCCGCGCTATGCCGGACGGCGCGCGGCCGCCTCTCCGGCCACCGGCATCGCCGCCTGGCACAAACGCGAACAGGCCGAGCTTCTGGACGACGCCCTGACCGTGGGCCGGCCGCACCTGTCGCGCATCCAGGTGCGCAAGCTGGAAGCCGAGGGCAAGCGTTCGACCAACCTCAACGACATCCTGGACAAGCGTGAAGGCGCGACGGCCCAGGCCGGCGCCGCCGCGCGCAAATCGGCGTAACGCCGGGCCTCCACCCGGCGATCACAAGGGGGACGGATGGCGACGGACATCACGGTGCCGACACTCGGCGAGTCGGTGACCGAGGCGACGATCGCGCAATGGCTCAAGCAGCCCGGCGACGCCGTGGCCGCGGACGAGCCGGTGGCCGAACTGGAGACGGACAAGGTCACGCTGGAGGTGAACGCGCCCGCGGCCGGTACGCTGGGCGAGATCCTGGTGAATGCCGGCGAGACGGTCGAGGTGGGCACCCGCATCGGGCGCATCGCCGAGGCCGAGGCTGCCACCGCTTCCGGCGACGGCCAGGCAACGTCCCCGACCGCGGAGCCCGCCACCACGCCCGCAGGCGACGGCGGCGCGAGCGGCGAGACCGTGGACGTCCCCGTGCCCTCGCTGGGCGAATCGGTGAGCGAGGCGACGATCGCGCAATGGCTCAAGCAGCCCGGCGATACGGTGGCCGCCGACGAGCCCATCGCCGAGCTGGAGACCGACAAGGTGACGCTCGAGGTCAATGCGCCCAGCGCCGGCACCCTCGCGGAACACCTTGCACAGCAGGGCGACACCGTCACCCCGGACGCCGTCATCGCACGCATTTCCACCGGCGCCGCGGCATCGGCCCCCGCCGGCCGCGCACCGACGCAGCCGTCCGGCGGCGCCGCGGCCGCGCCGGCGCAACCGGCCGGCAGCGAGGCCCCGACCGGCACCGAGCCGGTGACCGCCGCAGCGGCCAGCGGCACGCCGGGAAGTCTGGACCCGAACCGGGCGCCGCGTACGGACGGCCGGGTGACGCGCCAGGATCTGGAGCGCTTCCTGACCCGCGGGCCCGAGTCCATGCGCCCGGAAGACCTCAGTCCGGCGGTGCGCAAGCTCATTCAGGACAACGACCTGGACCCCACGCGCATCCCGGCCACCGGCCCGGACGGCCGGCTGACCAAGGATGACGTCATGGCGGTGGTCGAAGGGCGCCGGCAGCTCCTGGAGATGCCGCGCCCGCAGTCGCCGGCGGACGCCCAGAGCGCGGCGCAGGCGGCGCAGGCCGCGGCGGCCGCCGCGCCGGCGCCGAGCGCACAGCCCTCGACCGGAGGCGCGGCCGGGGGCGACACGGCACCGGCGGCGCCCCCGGCCGAGACCGGCGAACGTCGGGAAGAACGGGTGAAGATGTCCCGCCTGCGCCAGACCATCGCCAAGCGGCTGAAGGAGGCGCAGAACACGGCCGCCATGCTCTCGACCTTCAACGAGATCGACATGTCGGCCGTGAACCAGGTCCGGGCGCGCTACAAGGACGACTTCGAGAAGGCCCACGGCACCCGCCTGGGCATGTCGTGCTTCTTCGCCAAGGCCGTGGTGCAGGCGCTCAAGGAGCTGCCCGCGCTGAACGCCCGCATCGAGGGCGAGGAGATCGTCTACAGCCACTATTACGACATCGGCATGGCCGTCTCCACGCCGAGCGGCCTGATGGTCCCCGTGGTGCGTGACGTGGACGGCAAATCTATGGCGGAGATCGAGTCCAGCCTGCGCGAACTCGCCAAAAAGGGCCGCGACGGCAAACTCGCGATGGACGATCTCCAGGGCGCGACCTTCTCCATCACGAACGGCGGCGTGTTCGGCTCGCTGCTCTCCACGCCCATCATCAACCCGCCGCAGTCGGGCATCCTGGGCATGCACAAGATCCAGGACCGGCCCGTCGCCGTGGACGGGAAGGTGGAGGTCCGGCCCATGATGTACGTCGCCCTGTCCTACGATCACCGCATCGTGGACGGGCGCGAGGCCGTGACCTTCCTGGTGCGGGTCAAGGAATGCCTGGAGGACCCCACGCGCCTGCTGCTGCAGATGTAGGCGGGGCGGGCCGGCTCACCGGCCCGCCCCGCAACACGAAAACGGCGGCGATCCGTGAGGACCGCCGCCGCATCTCGTCCGGCGGGGCCGCGCGCGGCGAACGCGCCGCGGCCCGTGCTGGATCGGCTTACAGGGCCTTGAGGTTGCCCGCCGCGGTCTTGCCGCGCTCGGTCACCAGCTCGTAGCTGACGCGCTGGCCCTCGCTGAGGGTGTCGAGGCCCGCGCGTTGCACGGCCGTAATGTGGACAAAGACGTCCTTACCGCCGTCCTCCGGCTGGAGGAAGCCATAGCCCTTGCTTGTGTTGAAAAACTTCACGGTTCCGGTCGCCATCGGCGAGTCTCCTATCTCGTCATACAACAAACCCACGGCACCAATTCGCCGCGGACCGTCGTGATCGTCCGTCGCATCCGGTATCCAGGAGATCGCGTCGCCGCGTCGACCAGTCACGGAAGGCATCCAATCTCGACATCCCGAAATTGGGCGTATCGCGGCCGGAACGCAAGCGAAAATCGCGCCCGGCCGCGATTTCTTCGACAGCGGGCTCAGCCGCGGCCACCCACTAGCTGCCAGCCTTGGGTCGCCGCCGCGCCCAGGCCGAAGATCGCCGCAAGCAGGATCAGGAACCCGCCGACGAAGGGCAGCAGGCCCACCAGCGCGAGCAGCACGATGCCCGCCGCGACGCGGCCGAAGCGCGGGCCGAAGCCGAGCGTCCCGGCATGGCGGCCGCCGATCCAGGGCAGGTGCTTGCCGATCGCCAGGGCCGCGGCAATCAGGCCCACGGCCGCCAGCACGCCGTAGAGCAGCAGCGCCAGAACGGCGACGGGAATGCCCACCACGGTTGCCATCAGCACCGCCGCGGCCACGGGCACACCCACCAGCACGAGGAGGCCGATGCCCAGCGAGCCCCAGGGCGCCACAACGATGCTGTCGCTCGCACCGGCAATGAGTCGCGGCACCGTGCCCACGAGCAGCGCGCCCAATGCAATGCCGCTGACGACCACACCGAACCAGCCCAGCGCGCCCGCTAGGATCATGTCCACAAGGCCAGGCATCTCGGGCCGTTCCAGCGTCTTTCGGCTGATCTGCCCAGCAACCCGCGCACCCGTCATGCGCTGCAGCTCCTGCGCGCTGCGGTAGGTCAGGTCGCCCCGGATGTCGGCGTTGGGCCCCAGGACGATGCGCTCGCCCGCGAGGTTGACGTTCCCGGCCACGGTGCCGTCGATGCGGATCTCGCCCGCGGCGGCCCGGAGGTCGCCCTCGACGTCCCCGGCGAGCGCCACGCGCCCGCCCGCGGCCAGGACGTCGCCGGCGACCCGGGCGGTATGGCCCAGCTCGACGGAGGCCCCGGCGGCGATGAGGTCGCCCGCGAGAACCCCGCGCGTGCTCACGGTGCCGCCGGCCAGAATGGCGTCCTCCGCGGTGACGTCGGTCAGGTCGACCACAGCGCCCGCGGCGAAGATGTCCAGGACCTCCGCGGTGCGGATTTCCACGTCGCCGCCGGCGGCGAAAATGTCGTCGTCGGTTTTCGCGTCGACATAGACCTCCGGCCCGGCGATGAACTGCTTGCCCTGCAGCGTGCCGGAGAGCTGCTGCGGCGCGGCGATAAAGCCGCGCGCCGCGTCGTCGGCGTCGGTGTCCGCGTTGTCTGCGGCGCTCGCCGGGCCCAGCGCGGCGACGGCGAGCACCAGGGCCGCCAGGAAGCGGCCGGGGCGCGATAACGGCATGGCGGCGTTTCTCTCCTGTATTGACCTACGGTGCGCAGGGCCTTTTCGTGGCAGATCACGCGCGCCGGGGCAATTCGGTAAAGGCGCGCGGCCACCGCGTTTGCAGGCGGGTCAACACCCGGCGACCGACGGTACGGGCAGGCGCAGGCGCTTTTCCCATTTTTCAACCAGATCCTCGAACATGTCGGCCGCGATGGTGCGCGCCTTCGCCCAGCACGCGCACTGCCCCAAGTCCACACGAATGCACGCCGCCACATACCCCAGCCCGCGCACACGTGGACCCGGGTCGCCCACGGTGGACGTGAGCCGCGCGGGGTCGGCGGCACGGTGGGCGAATCGGGTGCCCGGATCGCGGATGGGGCCGCCGCCGACGGGCGGATCGCCAATGGCGGTGTGCGCGTCGCCCGCACTCTCGACCGGGGGCTCGCCCGCGTCCGCCTCGGACGGCCCCGCGTCCGGCGGATCGGGCGGGCCGGCCGGTTCGCCCGCGCTGGGTTCGTCGTCCGCATCGGGCGCGGCGACGGCGCCGAAGCGCTCGATCAGCCGTGCCTGGGCCTCGACCGCGCGCACGGCCGCGCCGTAATCGCGGGTGTGGCGGGCGTCCTCGTAGACCGCCTCCAGCTTCGCCATGAGCCC
>Ga0207714_1000085_pt1 | contig 55010 bp, 46 predicted proteins | sample PonA232FremontCA_2_FD_187270 | JGI IMG/M metagenome (GOLD analysis project Ga0207714, IMG submission 187270) | Marine sediment microbial community from Fremont, CA, USA - Pond A23 Sediment 2 (SPAdes) | ecosystem: Environmental > Aquatic > Marine > Unclassified | place: USA: Fremont, California... | reverse complement strand
ATGTAATTCGTTGGTCTCGGTAACCTCTGCCATGGAACCCTCATGTTTTATTCATTACCTTTTGTGCTAGTCGGTGCATGAGGGTTTCATACGGTTTGTTTTTTATACAGTCTATATCTTAAATGCAATCTATATTAAACCCTCTTAATTACAGTCTGCATCTAAATTAAAGTCTGCATCGTGTAAAGGAAACAAAATTAATAAATATTTGGACAATTCAACCCTCGAATCTGGAAAAGCTCACTGGCCAAGAATGATGCGAGCCCCTCGCCACGGATGGGGCTGATGGGCAATGTGTTTTGGTGAAAAAGCCCCGCAACGTATTCTAAAGCAAATCAAGGCCCCTTGAAGAGCGGATTTTCTCCGCGAACCCCATTGTGTCTAATCCTTGGATCAATGCATGAACTGCCTCGCCCCCCATTTAGCGTGATGAAATGGCTCAGTATTTTGACCCGTGATATGGATATTTGTATACATTTCCATATCTTTGCATTTTCAAATGGAAAGGTGGAAAAATTTTGGAAAGTAAACGACCATTAATCTTTGTAACCAACGACGACGGCATTGAAGCCAAAGGGATCCATTCTCTGATCGAGATGGTCAAGCCTTTTGGTGATGTGGTAACGGTGGCTCCCTTTCGTGTTCACTCGGGGAAGTCCCATGCAATAACTGTTGAAATACCCATTCGCTACAGATTGGTTCGGGAATGGGAGAATGTAAAGGTTTATGGTTGTACCGGAACGCCGGTTGATTCGGTCAAACTTGCTTTTAGTGCCATATTGCCCCGTAAGCCCGATTTAATTGTATCGGGCATCAATCATGGTTCAAATGCCTCGGTAAGTGTGGTTTATTCAGGCACCATGGGCGCTGTTATTGAAGGCTGCATCAACGGCATCCCGTCGGTGGGCTTTTCACTGCTCGATTTTGACCCCGATGCGGACTTTACGGCCTCGGTCCATTACGGCCAAAAAATCATTCAGCATGTCCTGGAAGATGGCCTTCCGGAGACCACCTGCCTGAATGTCAATATCCCCAGGGGTCCTCTGGAGCAGGTCAAAGGCATCCGGGTTTGCCGCCAGGCCAAAGGTGTTTGGAGAGAAGAATTTGAAAGACGCCTCGACCCCCGCAAAGGCGAATACTTCTGGTTAACCGGTTATTTCGTCAATCATGAAAACGGGGCCACCGACACCGATGAATATGCCCTGTCCAACAAGTACCTCTCGGTGGTTCCGATCAAGGTTGATTTTACCAATTACAATGCCCTGGAAAGCCTCAAGCGGATCCAGCATGGCTAAGAAAAAAAAAGCAAATTCACTGAAATTGGGCCTGATCCTGGGCTTGCTTTTCCCCCTGGTGGTGATGGTCGTGTTTTATTTGTTGAAGTTTGCCCAGTATCCGGTGGCCTATTTTAAGGAACAGCTTTTGCAGATGCAGTTGTTCTCCAAATTCATCAGTGTTTGCGTGTATCCCAACCTCCTGCTTTTCTTTATATTCATTTGGAAAGACCGCCTGCTTTCGGCCCGCGGCGTTCTGATGGCCACCATCCTGCTGGCCATCGGGGTATTTATATTAAAGTACGCTATATAGAAGGTGGGTTTTAGTCGCCTTTGAAAGCGTTTTTAAAAGAATCATCTCTTTTGGGGTGGATAAATAACGGGTCAAAAACCGGTGCCATATGCCGCCACCTCTTATAGCCGCCCTGGGAGGATAGCTCTTTATTATGGGTCAAAGCAAAGGCAGGCTTTTATACAGGAGTGGAAAATCACGGGGGCGGGGGCATATAGAATTCGGCCATTTTTGTTTACCTTAGCTGTATATCAATCAAGGGGTTGTATGAAGTACTATCTTATTGCAGGGGAGGCCTCAGGCGATCTGCATGGGTCGAATCTATTAAAAGGTTTGAAGATGGCAGATCCCGATCCGGTGTTTCGTTTTTGGGGGGGCGATCGGATGAAAGCCCAGGGTGGTGAGCTGGTCAGGCATTACCGGGAGCACAACATCATGGGATTTTGGGAAGTATTGGCCAACCTGGGGAAGATACGCCGCAATTTCGACCAGTGTAAGCGGGATTTGCTGGCGTTTAACCCGGATGTACTGATTCTGATCGATTATCCGGGTTTTAACCTGCGGATGGCCGAGTTTGCCCAAAAGCACCATATACGGGTTTTTTATTACATCTCCCCCAAGATATGGGCCTGGAAGGAATCGCGGATCAAAAAGATCAAGGCTTTTGTGGATCAGATGTTCATCATTTTTCCCTTTGAAAAAGCGTTTTATCAAAAGCACCATTACCCCGCGCTTTATTTTGGCAATCCCCTGATCGATGCTGTGGACCAGCAGATGGCGCACCGCTCTTCTTTTGAGGCCTTCACCGCTGAAGTGGGCCTGGATGGGCGTCCCATTGTAGCCATCATGCCGGGCAGCCGGAAGCAGGAGATTGACCGCAACCTGGAGGTTATGCTTGGCATTCTGCCCGACTATCCTGACCACCAATTCATCATTGCCGGTGCCCCTTCCATTGAGAGAGCTTATTATGAGCGCTATCTGGATGTTCCCAATCTGAATTTCGTTTATAACCGCACTTACGATTTGCTCAGCCATTCAAAAGCCGCGGTGATCACCTCCGGAACGGCCACCCTCGAAGCCGCTTTGTTCAATGTGCCCCAGGTGGTATGCTACCGGGCCAATCCCGTATCCTACCACATCGCCAGGCATTTTGTCCAAGTCTCCTATATTTCCCTGGTGAACCTGAACCTGGAAAGGGAAGCCGTTCGCGAGCTGCTTCAAAAGGAGATGAACCCCCGCCATTTGAAAGAGGAAGTGAGCAAGTTGCTCTACGATGAAGGCCATGTGCAGAGAATGCGCCGGGATTACAGTGAACTCAGGCAAATACTGGGGGGGAGTGGCGCCTCTGAAAGCATCGCCCGGGCTATGTATCAGAGGTTGCTGGCCGGTCAGCGGCATCGCTGATGAGCTTTTGATCGTCGCGTGCCACGAAAAATCAAGTTTCCCCAGGATAATGACCCACTACCTGGGATGTCATGAACGTTTAATCATCGTTTATCGCGAAAGGTCAATCAGCTGGCCGGTGGCATACTGCTCAAAGACGATCTTCCCCGGGTTTCCGTAGTAGTATACATTGCCCCGGCCCGATGAATAAACCTTCAGGGTATCCGCCACACTGACCCAGGCATCGCCGATGGAGCTGTGACGAATCGTCGCCTGGCGGGCGCGAAGATCGCCGGCTTTCAAACTCCCCGACCCGCACAGTTTGACCTCCAGTTCATCGCATTTGCCCGATAAACGGTAATTGCCTGTATTGGTGCTCCAGTTTTCCAGGTACAAATAACCGGCCTCCACCTGCAGGTCAGTTTTGGATAATTCATTGGCCACAATTACTTTAAGGTTCGGGGTATGAATGGTGTCTCTGCTGCTCAAACTGGCAGGTTCCTCCAGCCGGAAATAGTTCAGACGGCGGAAATGAAAATCCAGTTGCGGGCGCTCTTCCCCGGGATACCAATGATTGGTTTTGTCTTCATAAACATTAACCTGCCAGTCCCGCCCCTTGGGCCGGGTAAAATCAATGCGGTCCATCTGGGCCGGAAGCCCCGAAATCACCACCTTGTTTGTTGTGTCCGGAACAAGGGTGATGTCAAACAAACCGAACGTCCAAACCGAATGATACGGTTCCAGCGATATCTCTCTTTCCCTGATGGGTTCATTTTTTTGAAAAATACCGGTTGGCTCGCACCCGATACAATACAATGAGACGGTTATCAGACAGATGTGGATCAGAATAACCGGCAGCCCTAGCAAACTGCGTTTAACCCTATGTTTCGGGGCCAACCATTTACCACTGATAACCCACCCCGAATTCAATAAATTCTGCATTGGCATTGTGGGATTTTAATGCGAGTTTAAAGATCAATTTTTGATGGTGATAATATTTTAAACCAATTCGGTTGTAAAAATCGGTGATGTAGTACACTTTATTGTACAAATAATGCCCCAGCTGCATGGTCAGCGAGAAGTCGCCTACAATGAGGTCATGGGACAGGTGGAGCCCCATTCGGTAAAGACGCGGGTTGGATAGGTTCTGGGGGCCTGGTTGATCCTGATGGTTGATCAGAGAAGGGTTGTAGAAGGCATCCAAACCAATGCCGTATTTGGCAACCCGTGCATATTGCCTTTCATAGTTGCAATTCAGCGAGGTAACATAATACAGGCCGGGTTGGAAACGCGAGTGGTCTTTTATGCCATGCGACCATATCAGGGAAAAATGATTGCGTTGATTCACCTGTGGTGGCTTTCCCGGGGGAAGCTTTTGCCAGGTGGGGTGATAAAATGCATACCGCAACCCCAGTGAACCGTTGAGCAGATTAAGGCCCTTGTTGGGGGATTGTATTTTGCCGTTGCTGAAATGATTCATGCCTGCCCCGGCTACCAGTTGATAATGATCGGTCAGGCGGACCGTGGCCAGCAGTGAAAGCCTGTAATGCAGGTTCAGGTGTGAGCCGATGGCGATGTTATAGTTGTTCTCGTGCACCTCATAGGTCTTATTTAAATAGGATACCCCCGCCGACATCCTGTAAACCAATGAGGCGGTGCCTTCTATTCGGAAAACCGGTCCTTCGAAAAAACCATACAGCGATCGGGCCCCGCCATAAACACGGTCATTCCCCAATGATCCCTGGTGATAGCCTATGCCCAAAACAGGACGGCTGTATAGGTGATGCCACCGGGCCGTTCCCCTGGTGGTTTGAAGCAAACGAACATTCAACCCCCAGGTGTAATCATTGGAGATGAAATCAATGGCCGGTACATGGGGCATGATCATCCCCGATTGATAGGTTATTTCAGCCTGATCAAAAGGAAATCTCCGCCTTGCAGTGTCACGCTGGGCCGAAAGCCGCCCGGCGGCCAGCAACAATAAAAGCAGTCCTACTATTTTGGCTGTGCCCCATCTCATGAGTTATGGATCTGATTTTTGCCTGCTTGGGTTGGTCGCATTTTTGATAATCGTTCATTGACAAGGGCAACACGTATAAAATCGATGGTGAAAATAATAAATAATATTCAGGAAGCGGTTTTTATAATCACTGAAAAAGGGTATCATTGGTCCCGGCTTTTATTTCTATGGCCGTGAGTTTGCTCCTATTATCAGGGAGATTCAGGGTATTTTACGAATCTGATGGATAAGTTCCTGTTTTGATCACACCAGAAATGCATTAATTTTGTAGGGGTAAATTACAAAGGGTATGATTACACTGTTAAAAAAAGAGATCAATGAGTTTTTCTCTACCATTACGGGGTATATTGTAGTGATGGTGTTTTTACTGGCCATTGGTTTGTTTATGTGGGTTTTTCCGGGCCAGTACAATGTGCTGGACAGCGGCTACGCCACCCTGGAGACTTTATTCACCATGGCCCCCTGGATATTTTTGTTTCTGGTTCCGGCTGTGACCATGCGGATGATGGCCGAAGAAAAGAAATCGGGCACCATGGAGCTGCTTTTAACCCGCCCCATATCCGATATGCAGATCGTTGTCTCCAAGTACCTGGCTTCTCTTTTGCTGGTATTGCTGGCGCTGGTTCCGACACTGATTTACTTTTACTCGGTTTATCAGATGGGCAATCCCCCAGGTAATGTCGATGTTGGAGGTACAGTGGGTTCCTATATCGGTTTGTTTTTTCTTGCTGCCATATACGCCGCCATCGGCATTTTTGCCTCCTCGCTCACCAGCAACCAGATCATTGCTTTCATCATTGCCGTGTTGATCGCTTTCGTTTTTTACATGGGATTTGATTTCCTGGCTGGTATGTGGGTTTTCAGCAACATGGACACTTTTCTGGTGGATCTGGGCATCAATGCCCATTATCGTTCGATGAGCCGCGGGGTGATCGATACCCGCGATATTGTCTATTTTATTAGTGTGATTGCCCTCTTCCTGTTTTTGACCAGGACCATCATACAGAACCGCAATTAATTCAATCTGTCATGTCAAGAAAAAGGAAAAATCTGCTGGAATTTTTATTGCTTTTTGCCATCATCATTGTTCTGAACGTGATTTTTTCCAGGGTCTATCACCGTTTTGACCTGACAGCCGACAACCGGTATACTTTAAAGCCAAAGACCAAAACGGTTTTAAAGGAACTGGATGATGTGGTTTATTTTAAAGTTTATTTGGCGGGGGATATGCCCATTGGTTTGAAGCGGATGCAGACGCGGATTAAGGAGATGCTCAATGAGTTTCGCGTATATGCCGGCGACCATATCCAGTACCGCTTCATCAATCCTTCGGCTGGCAATGATCAGAAGAATCGGCAGGCGCTGTTTGAGGAGTTGCGGAATAAGGGCCTGGAGCCGACCAATGTCAGGAGCCGGCAACAAGGAGGGGGCTATACCCAGAAGCTGATTTTTCCCGGGGCCATTGTCAACCAGGGAGAAGAGCAGACCGCGGTGAATTTGCTCAAGAACAACCCGGGGCTCTCGGGCAGTGAGAACCTGAACCATTCCATCCAGGCCCTTGAATATAAGCTGATTGATGCCATTTACAAACTTACCCTGGAGCAGAAAAAGCCCATTGCTTTCATCACCGGTCAGGGGGAACTCGATAAGTATCAGGTAGGCGATATAACCAAGACCTTGCAGGATTATTACCAGGTGGAGCGGCTCAATCTTCCGGGGGAACTTCCCCGGATAAAAGATTACCAAACCCTTATTGTGGCCCAGCCCAGGAAGGCTTTTTCTAAAACTTCCAAATATGCCCTGGATCAGTATGTAATGCGCGGGGGGCGTATTCTTTGGATGATTGACCGGGTCCACCTCCGCATGGACAGCCTCAGGGTTGGCAGCTCGACCATGGCTACCATCAACAAGCTCAATTTAAGCGATCAGCTCTTCAACTATGGGGTCCGGATCAACCCCAACCTGGTCAAAGACATGCAATGTGCCGTTATACCGGTTAATACAGCCTATAAAGGAGATGAGCCCGACTTTTCTCCTTCCCCGTGGCCTTATTTCCCGTTGCTGTCTTCACCAAACAACCATGCCATCAACAAGAACCTGAACATGATCCGAACCGAATTCATCAGTTCCATCGACACTGTTGCCGCTTCCCCCGGGGTGCATAAACAGGTATTGCTAACCACCTCGGAGCATTCCAAGACCATCCAGGCGCCAACCCTGGTGGATTTGAGCGAGATCTCCGGCAAACCCAATCCCCGGGCCTATGACCAAAAGAACCTGATCACCGGGGTTTTGCTGGAAGGCAAATTCCAATCGGTCTTTAAAAACCGGTTCACTTCCAACCTGGAAAAAAACACGAACCTGCCCTTGCGGGCATCCAGCAGCCAGACCCGGATGATTGTTATCTCAGACGGAGATATGATTGAAAATGAAGTCAACCATCAACCCAATGGAACCATGATCAGCCCTTTGGGCTACGATCAGTATACCCGGCAAACCTATGGCAACAAACCCTTTTTGGTCAATTGCGTGCATTATCTGGCCAACAAGGAAGGGCTCATTGGCATTCGTTCCAGGGAAGTGAAGATGCGCCTGCTGGATAAGGAAAAAGTGGCCAATCAAAGGATGAAATGGCAGCTCATCAATGTCGGGGTGCCCATCCTGTTGATCCTTGTCTTTGGTTTGATCAAGAATTATTGGCGGCGCCTCAAGTATAAACGCTTCTGATGAAGCCCTGCTTGTTCGAACCCCGCTTAGCGGGGTCCGCTAAGCGGGGTTCGAACCATTTGACCCCGCTAAGCGGGGTACATGAAAGCGGGGTAAACGAAGAAGGAAGGTGAAATTGTATTTGTTCACAAAAAGTAAAAAGCGCATCAAATGAAAAAATCCGTTGTATACATCGTGCTTTTGGTTTTGTTGGTTGCTGTGGCGGCCTATCTTTACGTAAAGGATCAGCAGGGCACTTTGGATTCTGAGTATACCCGGTTTGGCCTGGGTCAGGATCAACAGGTTGATTCAGTGTTGCTTAGCAGCAACGGGAATCGCATTAAGCTTCACCGCAGGGGCGGTAAGTGGTATGTCAATGAACAGATCTATGCCCGTAAGAAGGCCGTGCAGCAGTTTTTTAATTTACTCGAGGATATACGGATTGAAGCGCCTGCAGCAGCGGATAAACGGGAGATATTGGTTGAGGAGATCCGCAAGCACCGGGTATCGGTCAAAATTTATCAAAACGACCGTTTGATCCGCGATTACCTGGTAGAGCAAAGTCCTTCCCGCAAGCACCACAATTATATGATGGTGCGCAACAGCTCGCATCCTTATTTGATGAGTTTGCCCGGATACCAGGGAGATCTGGCCGATCTTTATCGGGTGGATGTCTCATACTGGCGCGACCGCACCCTGTTTGATTATTCAGGCCTCGATATAAAGGCCGTTGAAGTGATTTATCCCGAGGATACCGCTTCATCTTTTCTGCTCACTTACCAGGAAGATGAATTCCTCCTGAAAGACCTTGCCCGGAACCAATGGGCGGATCGTTTCAGCAGCAACAAAGCGGCGCGCTATTTCAGCTATTTCGGCAATGTCCGTTTCCATTCGATCATCATGGATGACTCCCACCTGAGGGATTCCCTGGCCCAAAGCCAGCCCTTCTGCACCATCCATATTACCGATGTCAAGGGCAACCCCCGGAAACTCTCCACCTACCGTAAACCCGCCACCACCCGGGAAGATGCCTTCGGACAACACCCCCCTTATGACCTGAATTTCCTTTATGGACGATTCGAGCAATCGGAGGAAATTCTGTTAATAAATTATACCGAAATTGACCCGTTGTTAAAAGAAATTAATTATTTTCGGGAAAATGAATGAACCAGCACAATCAAAGGGTTAGAAAGGGTTAAATCCCATCAACCCCATGATTTGTTAAACCAAAATTCAAACCAAAAAAAACGGAAAGATGAAATTTGTTATATCCAGTACCGAATTGTTAAAACACCTGCAGTTGATCGGCAAGGTGATCAGTACGAAAAATACCCTGCCCATTTTGGACAATTTTCTTTTTGATTTGAGCGGCAATCAATTGCAGATTACAGCTTCCGATCTGGAAACCACCCTGGTGACCACCATCGATCTGGAAAACGTCACCGATGAGGGAAAAGTGGCTATACCCGCACGCATTTTGATGGATATTCTCAAGGAGTTTCCCGAGCAACCCCTGACCTTCAATGTGGATATGGAAACCCTCAAGATTGATATCAATTCGGAAAACGGAAAATACAACCTTACCGGGGCCAACGCCGAAGATTTCCCTCAACTCCCGGAGATCAAGAGCGAGCAGGAGAGCCACTTTCAACTGCCTTCAGCCGCATTGCATCAGGGCATTGGGAAAACCATCTTTGCTACCGCTGATGATGAGCTGCGCCCGGTTATGAATGGCATTTATGTAGAGCTCAAGTCGGACAACGTCACCTTTGTGGCTACTGATGCCCATAAACTGGTTCGTTATCGCCGCACCGACATCACCCCTGAGCAAGAGTCGGCTTTCATTTTTCCCAAAAAACCGGCCTCCCTCTTGCGGAACATCCTTAGCAAAGAGGATGCTGAAGTGGATGTTCGTTTTGACGACAAAAATGTGCAGTTTGTACTGCCCAAATACCGTATGATTTCCCGTTTAACCGAAGGAAATTATCCCAGCTATGACAGCGTCATCCCCTCTGATAATCCCTTTAAGCTGACGATCGATCGCCTGGAATTCTATAATACCATCAAACGGGTTTCTGTTTTTTCCAATCAGGCCAGCAACCTGATCAAGCTTTCCCTGAAGGGCAATCAGCTTACCGTTTCTGCCCAGGATATCGATTTTTCCGTTTCAGGCCGCGAAACCCTCAATTGTCAGTATGAAGGCGATGACATGGAGATTGGCTTTAAATCTTCCTTTTTGCAGGAAATCCTCGCCAACCTGAATGCCTCCGAGGTACTGGTTGAACTGTCCGATCCATCCAGGGCCGGACTGCTTTATCCGGCAGAAAAAACGGAGGAAAATGAAGATGTGCTGATGTTGCTCATGCCTATGATGGTCGAATCAGAAACAGAAGTGGAATAAATGGAAAGGGGCTTCCCGGCCCCTTTTTTTATAATGATACCCTCAGTATGGAGCTTAATCTGACCAAGCCCATTGTTTTTTTGGATCTGGAAACAACGGGAACCAATATTGTAAAGGACCGCATTGTAGAGATCTCCTTGTTGAAAATATACCCCAACGGCGATCAGGAAAGTAAGACCATGAAGATCAATCCGACCATCCCGATTGATCCCAAATCAACAGCCATCCATGGAATCAGCGATGAGGATGTGAAGGATGCCCCTACTTTTCAGGAGGTGGCCAAAAACATTCAACAATTCATAGAAGGTTGCGACCTGGCTGGCTTTAACTCCAATCGCTTTGATCTGCCCCTGCTGGCAGAAGAATTTTTGCGGGCCGATGTTGAATATGATCTTAAAAACCAGCGGTTTATAGATGTGCAGGTCATTTTCCACAAAATGGAAAAACGCACCCTGGCAGCTGCCTACCGCTTCTATTGCCAGAAGGAACTTAAAAACGCCCACAGCGCGGAAGCCGATACCCAGGCCACCTATGAAATCCTCAAAGCCCAGATTGATCACTACGACAACCTGGAAAATGACATGGAAAAGCTCTCCCGTTTTTCTTCTCATAACCGCCACGCCGACTATGCCGGGCGGATCATTTATGATGAGAATGACCGGGAAGTTTTTAACTTTGGCAAATACAAGGGACAAGCGGTCGAAGATGTATTGAAGAAAGATCCCGGCTATTACGGATGGATCATCAACAATGAATTTCCTTTATATACCAAGAAAGTGCTGACTGCCATCAAACTCAGGGCTTTTAACCAATAAATCATTCGTAAGGGCTATGAAGATCATTTGTTTTGGCCGCAATTATGCCGAGCATGCCCGGGAATTTGACAATCAGGTCCCGGATTTCCCCATTTTTTTCCTCAAGCCTGATACCTCAATTATTACCCGCAACCGCCCTTTCTTTTATCCGGATTTCTCGCAAGACATTCATTATGAGACCGAACTGGTCATTCGGATCAACCGCCTGGGTAAACATATCGATCCGGGTTTTGCCCATCGGTATTATCAGGAGTTGACCGTGGGCATTGATTTCACCGCCCGTGATCTTCAGAAAAAATGTAAGCAAAATGGCTGGCCGTGGGAGATAGCCAAGGGTTTTGAAGGTTCTGCCCCCCTGGGCCGGTTTATCGATAAAAGCCAGTTTGAGGATATCCAACAGATTGCTTTTGGTTTGGAGATCAATGGGGAAACAGTACAATCTGGCAACACCCGCGAGATGATCTTTTCTTTTGACCATCTGATCGCTTATGTATCCCGTTATTTTACCCTGAAGACAGGTGATTTGCTTTTTACCGGTACGCCGGCCGGAGTCGGGCCGGTTCAGATCGAAGACCGCCTGAGGGCTTATGTGGAAGACCAGGTGCTGCTTGATTTCAGGGTGAAGTAGGATCAGTGCCCGGAAACTTTGCCAGTTCCGTTTCGACCCTTTCTTTAAATTCCGACAGATATGCCGTATTGGGCGGATCGATCAATTGGGTAAGATTTTCCATTTGGGTATTCTTTTCAAGGTTGTCTCTGATCCTTAGCAGAATGTTATGATTCAGGTGCCCCTGGTCATTGTCTGCTTGAATGGAAGCAAAGAAATCCCGCAATATTTCATAACGTGTTTGGGTGGCTTCAATAATATAACGGTTTAGCGCAAACGACAAGCGCAAATGCTTCATTCTTGATGCGGCATTTTGGAGCACCTTAGCTGGTATCTGGTCTGTAGTAAATCCCCGGAGCAGCAGGATTTCACTGTATCGGAGGATGCCGGTGTAGCCAAAAGCGTCCATGTCGTCGGCAATGGCGAGCAATACATCAATCCCCGGCTTCTCCATACCGGTGTCCTTCTTCCCGGGAGGTTCCCTGTCTGGCACCCCGCCGGCCTTATCCATGCCGGAGCTTTCCCTTCCGGGGGGCTGGCTCTCTGGGGTCCCCGTTCTATATGTCGCTTTCCCGGAGAATTCCCCATTGTTATTTTTGATCGCTGAATTCTTTTTGGAAACCGAATTATTCCCGGAATGTTTGGAAGTATAGGCTTTGTCGTCATGTTTTTCGATTGCTTTCAGAACCTCACCCATACACCAGGGCTGGAATAATTGATTCTGCCTGAAGTAGAGGCTGCACAAATCAGCACCCCGCTGGCCATGCTCTTCTTTGAATGTAAGATGCATGCCAAGATCATGAAAAAATGCCGCAATGATCAACCCCTCCATTTCATCTTCACTATAGTGGATATGCTCCTGGTGAAGGGCCCCGAGCAATTGTTTGATATAGACCCATACCCGGTAATGATGCCAGTGATTGTGAGAGGGCAGTGTGGTGGAGATAAAATGTTTGCGGTTATGGTGAAATAACCCCGAGAGCCATTGGGCTTCAATCTTTTGCAGATGCTTTTGGAGGGTGTTCATGTGCGTGCCATAAAAAAAAGCAGAAAAGACGCACTTTCCTGCTTTCTTCCTGTTTAGAGCAATGCCTTAATTGACATGGCCATTTTCCTGAGAGGCTATTTTTTTGGCCATATTGAGTATTGTAGGATCATCAATCGTAACAGCGCCGCCATCGGGACCCGGACCAAAATGGATGCCCACACTTTCGCCATTTTCGTAATTGGTAGCTCCAAAGTAATTTCTAACGGTTTCTTCTTTTAAATTTAAGCGATCGGCGATTTCTCGGATGGCTCCATGGGGCAGGCTGTCTTTGATTTTCCTTAACTCATTGAATGTTATTGTCATAAGTCAAATCTTTTAATTTGAGAATTCATTGAAAGTTAATAAAAAATTAATAAAATGTGCAATGATGATCTGGAAAAATTACCCTTCCATTGAGCCCTTAATAGGCCATATTGCCAATTAAAATGAGATGAAGGGCCCTTGGCGGGAAAGATTCCCGGACGATGACTTTTTTTGTTGAGTGCTTCGTTTTAGTGGGAGGGAGGAGATTTTTTTGTGCACCAATTATCGTGCTTTGCTGTGACAAGGATGATATTTTTTCAGTATATTTGAGTGTTATTTAAAAAAGAGGTACAAATGAGCGCTTTGGAGCAAAAGAATTTTGCCATTATAGGCATTGCCGGATATGTAGCCACCAGGCATCTGAAGGCCATTAAAGAAACGGGCCACAACCTGGTAGCTGCCCTGGACAGGTTTGATAGTGTAGGGGTGATTGACAGTTATTTTCCCGATACCGATTTTTTTGTCGAATATGAGCGGTTTGACCGGCATCTGGACAAACTTAAACGCCGGGGTATCCGCATTGATTATGTCAGTATCTGTACCCCCAATTACCTGCATGATTCCCACATTCGATTTGCCCTTCGACAGGGAGCCGATGCCATTTGTGAAAAGCCGGTGGTTTTAAATCCCTGGAATTTGGATGCCCTGATTGAGATCCAAAAAGAAACCGGAAGAAAGGTCCATAACATCCTCCAGCTAAGGCTTCACCCTTCTATTGTGGAGTTAAAGCAAAGCATTGAACAGGGGCCCTCCGATAAAGTATATGATATTGATTTAACCTACATCACCTCGCGGGGCAACTGGTATTTTATATCGTGGAAGGGCGATGAGCAAAAATCCGGAGGCGTAGCCACCAACATTGGGGTCCATTTTTTTGATATGCTGACCTGGATTTTTGGCGATGTCAGGCAGAATGTGGTTCATATTTATCAAAAGGACAAAGCGGCCGGTTATCTGGATCTGGAACGTGCCCGGGTTCGGTGGTTTTTAAGTGTGGATTCCGGTGATTTGCCCGAATCGGTTCAACGCGAAGGCAAAACCACCTTCCGTTCGATCACCGTCGACGGTGAGCAGATAGAATTTTCCGGGGGGTTCACCGATTTGCATACCCTTACGTACCAGCAGATACTTGCCGGAAAAGGTTTTGGCCTGGAAGATTCGCGAAAATCGATCGAAACGGTTTACACCATCAGGAATGCTACCCCCATTGGTTTGAAAGGCGAATACCATCCATTATGTAACCATCTAAAATAATTCTGGATTCATGTACGAAGAAATTAAGTCCAAACAAGCATCCATTGCTGTGGTGGGCCTGGGCTATGTCGGGCTCCCAATTGCCCTGGAATTTGCCAGGAAAGCTTCGGTCATCGGTTTTGACCTGAAGCAGGACCGCGTTGAGATGATCCGCCAAAAGCAGGATCCCAGTAAGGAAATGCCCCCCTCGGCCTTTGAAGGGGTCGATATAGCTTATACTTCTGATCCGCAGGATATCCAATCAGCGCGTTTTTATATTGTTACCGTACCCACCCCGATCAACGAACACAATGAACCGGAACTGACGCCATTGCTCAATGCCACCCATTCAGTGGGAAAAGTGCTGAAAAAGGGAGATTATGTCGTGTTCGAGTCCACTGTTTTTCCAGGGGCTACTGAAGAGGAGTGCGTACCGGTCTTGGAGAACGAGTCGGGCCTCCAATACATCCGCGATTTCAAGGTCGGTTTCTCACCCGAGCGGATCAATCCCGGCGACAAGAACCATACCCTTGTTTCCATCCAAAAGGTAACTTCCGGCTGCGACGAGGAGTCAGCCCGCGAAATATCCAGGGTATACGATATGATCATTCAGGCCGGCGTTCATCAGGCCAGTTCCATCAAAGTGGCCGAAGCGGCCAAGATCATTGAAAATACCCAACGCGACCTGAACATTGCCTTCATGAATGAACTCTCCATCATCTTTAACCGGATGGGCATCAATACCTTTGAAGTCATTGAGGCGGCGGCCACCAAATGGAACTTTTTGAAATTTTATCCCGGCCTGGTGGGCGGCCATTGCATTGGGGTGGATCCCTATTATTTGACCTACAAAGCCCAGGAACTGGGTTATCATGCCCAGATCATCAATGCCGGTCGCTATGTGAACGACTCGATGGGCCGCTACCTGGCCAAACAGGTGGTTAAAAAACTGATCAACAAAGATAAGCACCCCCGGCAAATGCGCATTCAGATCCTGGGGGCTACCTTTAAGGAAAATGTCAGCGATATCAGGAATTCGCGGGTAGTCGATTTGATCGATGAACTGAAATCCTACGGCATTCAAAAAATCGATGTCATGGATCCCTATGCTTCGGTCAGAGAGCTGAAGGAAGAATACGGCCTGGAGCTTACAGAAAGCAACGACGGGCCTTACGATGCCATCATCCTGGCGGTCAATCACGATCAATTTACCGATATGCCGGAGCAGGAATTTATCCAACGGGCCGCTCCGGATGCCTTGTTTGTGGATGTAAAGGGCATTTATAGAAATAAAATCCATCATTTGGATTACTGGAGCCTGTGATTTCTTCCTATTTTAAATATATTTACCATCTGACTTGTTGGGTTAGGCGGTATCATCGGTTAACCATTTGTGACCGAGGAGGCGGAGCTGTATATTTACATATTATTTTTCGGGGAAGAAATTGCAAAGAAGGGTAGCCTTGATGCAACGGGGTCGGGCCGGGTCAGAGGGAGGTGAATTTTTCAGCCATTGATCGGCCCTGTGGTTCATCTCTACAACATTGATTTAGATATTGATTTAACAAGCCTGAATTATGAAAATACTTATTACCGGAACAGCCGGATTTATCGGATATCATCTTGCCCGTCACTTGCTGGAACGTGGCGATCAGGTGATCGGTTTGGACAACATCAATGATTATTATGACCCCCGTCTTAAGTATGACCGGTTAAAGCAGAGTGGCATTGACGGGGAATCCATTCAATACGGGATGTTGGTTGGCAGCTCCCGGTACTCCAATTACCGTTTTATTCAGTTGGATCTGCAGGATCAGGAGCCGCTGATGGAACTCTTCCGGCAGGAATCCTTTGACGGGGTTTGCCATTTAGCTGCGCAGGCCGGTGTACGCTACAGCCTGACCCATCCCCATGCTTATGTTGAGGCCAACCTGGTGGGATTTATGAACATCCTGGAGGCTTGCCGCCACAACCAAATACGGCATCTGGTTTACGCGAGCAGTTCCAGTGTATATGGGATGAACGAAGTGATGCCTTTTTCCACCCATGACAATGTCGACCATCCGGTGAGCCTGTATGCAGCCACCAAGAAAAGCAATGAATTGATGGCCCATACCTATAGCCATCTTTATGAACTGCCTACCACCGGATTGCGTTTTTTTACCGTTTATGGTCCCTGGGGACGGCCCGATATGGCATTGTTTAAATTCACCCGGGCCATCCTCGAAGATCAGCCCATTCATGTATACAACAACGGGCAGATGCAGCGCGACTTCACCTATATCGATGATATTGTCGAGGGGGTGACCCGCGTCATTGACCACCTCCCTTCCGGTAATCCACAATGGACCCCGCGAGATCCCGATCCTTCCTCTTCGCCAGCCCCCTACAAAATATACAACATTGGCAACAACAGCCCCGTACACCTGATGGATTTTATCCGGGCCATCGAAGAAAAAATCGGCAAGGAGGCCATCAAGGAATTTATGCCCATGCAGCCCGGTGATGTGCAGAAAACCTGGGCGGATGTCTCTGATTTAATGAAGGATTTTGATTATAAACCGGCTACGGATATTTCAACCGGTGTGGGTCGTTTTGTTGACTGGTACCGGGCTTATTATCATGAACTGAAGTACAGCTGAGTCTTACATGGTGGTTGATTTTAGTCAGGCTGCCCGGTCAAATGAACGATGGCGAAGGGGCATTGTTCTTAAAATTGTTTATTGGTAATCAGCGGTAGGGGGGCAACCCTCTATAGGAATATCGTCAAATCGTTGAAACCTATGGTAGAGTTAAAAGATGCAAAAGTATTGGTTATAGGAGGTGCCGGATTTATAGGAAGTTTTCTGGTCGGTGAATTGTTGAAGCATCCGGTGGGAGAGGTGGTGATCTATGACAATTTTGCCCGCGGCAAATACCGGCACATCAGTGGGGCACTGGAAGACGATCGGTGCCGTCTTTTTGCCCACGGTGGTGATATCCGGGACACGGATGTTCTGGATGAGGCGGTCAAAGGCAAAGATGTGGTTTTCCATTTGGCCGCTATGTGGTTGTTGCATTGCCGGGATTATCCCCGCACCGCTTTTGAGGTCAATATGCGCGGGACCTATAATGTTTTGGAGGCTTGTGTGCGCCATGGGGTAGGCAGGCTGGTATTTTCCTCCTCTGCATCTGTTTATGGGAATGCCGAGGAGGTGCCCATGAGCGAAGATCATCCTTTCAACAACCGCAATTTTTACGGCGCCACCAAGATAAGCGGGGAAGCGATGTGTCGGGCTTTTCATGAACGTTACGGTTTGTCTTACAGCGGTTTGCGGTATATGAATGTTTACGGTCCCCATCAGGATCAGCAGTCGGTCTATAGTGGGGTTATCCCCATCATGCTGAACAAGGTTGACCGCAATGAGACCCCGGTGATTCACGGCGACGGCAGTCAGGCTTATGATTTTGTTTATGTGAAGGATGTTGCACGGGCCAATGTCCTGGCGGCCCTCTATGGTCAACCAGACCGTTTTTACAATGTGGGTACCGGGGTGCAGACTTCGGTCCGGCAACTGTGCAATACCCTCCTTGAACTGAAAGATTCCCGTCTGCAGGTGAGTTATCAGCCCTATTCCGAGGGTGACAGCCGGCAACTGGTCAAAAACCGCATCGGGTCGACCCAAAGGGCAAGCCAGGAGCTGGGTTTCACCCCGCGCTACAGCCTCAGGGATGGCCTTAAGGAGTTGATCGACTGGCGCAATGACCCCTCCCAGACAAGACAATGATCTTATGCAAATCCCCATCACCAGGCCTTACATCACCGACCGGGAGTATGAATTGGTCCGCGAATCGCTTCAATCCGGCTGGTTGGTCCAGGGCCCGCGGGTTAAGGAATTTGAGCAGCGCATGGCCGCGTTCACCGGAGCCCGTTATGCGGTGGCCCTGAATTCCTGCACCTCGGGGCAAATGATCATGTCTGAGATCATCGCCCTTCAGCCCGGCGACCAGGTCATACTGCCGGCCTTTACCTGGATCTCTACGGCCAATGCGGTGGAGTACAAGGGAGCCCGGCCTGTTTTTTGTGACATTGACCTGGCCACTTTTAACCTTGATCCAGAGGATATGGAAAAGCGGATCGGGCCAGCCACCCGGGCCCTGTATCCGGTTTCCCTGTTTGGCCTTACCGCCGATATGCCCGCGGTTATGGAAATCGCACGGCGATATAACCTAAGGGTGGTCGAAGATGTAGCCTGTGGCCTGGGCGCTTCCCTGAACGGTACCCATGCCGGTTTGTTCGGCCAGGCCGGTGTGCTGTCTTTTCACCCCAGAAAATCGATCACCACCGGCGAAGGGGGCATGATCATCACCAATGACCCCGAGGTTCAACAACAAGCCATGAGCCTGAGGGAACATGGTGCCGATAAAAGCGACCATCAGCGCCATACCAGCGGTAAGCCCCATCAGATGAGCAATTATACCCGTCCGGGCTTCAACATGAGGATGACCGACTTGCAAGCAGCTGTTGGTGTGGCCCAGTATGAAAAACTAAACGAAATACTGCAAACCAAAAATGAAATGGCCGCCCAATACCGGGATCAACTCGCTGACCTGTCCTGGTTGCAGTTGCCTGACATCCCCCCAGGCCATCAACATGGCTTTCAAACCTACTGTACCCTTTTTAAACCCCATGAAACATATCAGGCCATTGAACACAGGGATGCCCGCAAGTTGGAAACCCTCCACCAACAGCGCAACCAGGTGATGGAGCGCCTGGCTTCCCAGGGAATCATCACCCGCCCCGGTACCCATGCCGTCCCTATTCAAAAGCATTACCAAAACAAATATGGCTACCAGAAGATGGACTTTCCCCGGGCTTATGCCGCCGACCGCCTGACCATTGCTCTGCCTTTTTATCCCACCATGCGCCCCGAAGAAAAACAATACCTCTTTGATCAAATCCGAAAACTTAACCTGTGATGTGTGGATTTGCCGGAATATTTAATTATAGGGGAGATGCGATCGATCCCAATGTGTTAACCCCCATGACCAGAATTTTAGCCCATCGGGGGCCTGATGGTGAAGGGTTCTGGCACAACCAACACATTGGCCTGGGCCATAGACGGCTGGCAATACTGGATCTGTCTCCGGCCGGAGCTCAACCCATGAAGGATGATCAAAAACGTTACGTGCTGGTCTATAACGGAGAGATCTATAATTTCCGCGAAATAAGAAAAGAACTCCGTCAGAAAGGATATCCCTTTCGTTCCCATACCGATACCGAAGTCGTGCTTCAGGCATGGCGCTGTTGGGGCAGGGAAGCCCTGAGGCGCTTTAACGGTATGTTTGCCTTCGCCATTTGGGACCGCCTGCGCAACGAACTTTCTCTTGCGCGCGACCGGTATGGGGTTAAACCGCTATACTACTGGGACGAGGGGCAAAAAATTGTCTTTGCCTCAGAAATAAAGGCCATCCTTCAACATCCCGACTATACCACCGAAGTCTCCTATCCGGCATTAAATGAGTATTTCACCTTTCAGAATATTTTTACGGATCTGACCTTGTTTAAAGGCATTCGCATTTTACCTGCAGCCCATTGCCTGACATTTAAGCTGGGCTCCGGCCGGGTAAGGGATCATCAGTATTGGGATTTTCATTTTCAGGATACGGATCTGTTTGCTGATCAGGGCGAGTATGTAGAAGAGCTCGACCGGTTATTCCGACAGGCTGTCGACCGTCAGCTATACAGCGATGTGGAGATGGGTTCCTACCTGAGTGGAGGCATGGATTCGGGAGCCATTACCAGTGTGGCCGCCGAGCGTTTTCCCGGTCTGAAAACCTTTACCGCCGGTTTTGATTTGTCGTCGGCTTCGGGAATGGAGATGGGCTTTGATGAACGCGCCAAGGCCGAGTACCTTTCCAATCAGTATAAAACCGAACAGTACGAGGTGGTCCTTAAGGCCGGGGATATGGAGAAGGTGATGCCCGGTTTGATCTGGCACCTGGAAGATCTAAGGGTCGGGCAGTGTTATCCAAATTATTATGTCCACCGCCTGGCTTCGCGGTTTGTTAAAGTGGCCCTGGCCGGTACCGGCGGGGATGAGCTTTTTGCCGGTTATCCATGGCGCTATTACCGAACGGTGGTGAACCACGATTTCAACCATTATATTGACAAATATTATGATTACTGGACCCGGCTGGTGGCCGACCACGAGAAGTCCCATTTCTTCCGCCCACAGGTTTACCAGGGACTTATCAATCATCCGGCCAGGCAGGTCTTTCGCCAGGTACTGAGCAATCCCCACGGCCCCATCGAACCCAGCAGCCCGGAAGAGTACATCAACAACAGCCTGTTTTTTGAGATCAAAACATTTTTGCATGGCCTGCTGATGGTCGAAGACAAGCTTAGTATGGCCAATGGCCTTGAATTGCGGGTGCCTTTCCTTGATAACGACCTGGTGGACTTTGCCATGAAGGTGCCGGTGCGCTATAACCTGAAAAACCTCAATGAAGTGGTGCGCATCAACGAGAACGATCCCGGACCCAAAACCCGCCGGTATTTCCATCAAACCAATGATGGAAAGGTGCTCCTGCGCAACGTGCTCAACCGCTATGTACCCCATCAATACGCCAATGGAGTAAAGCAGGGTTTTTCAGCCCCCGATGCCAGCTGGTTCAAAGGAGAAAGCATCGAATACGTCAAGAGCCTGCTTTATGACAAGCACGCCCGCATCTATGATTACCTTCAGCCGGAAAAGGTGATGAACCGAATTTCCCAGCATCTCTCCGGCAAAAAGAACGACCGCCTGTTCATCTGGTCCTTGCTCAGTTTTGAATGGTGGCTGAAAACATTTAAATCGTGAACATGCTTACGGTGCGCCAACTCACCGATCAGGATGAAAAACTTTATGAACGTTTCCTGGCACAGGATCAACACAGCCTGCTCTACCATTCCACCCGGTTTCGACATTTGCTTAAACAACTGCTGAAAGGGGAAGACCATTATTTCATTGCCTGGCAAGACGGGAAGATTGTTGGGGCGTTACCGGCTTTCCGTTGCGAGAGCGAATTGGGAAGCTGTTTGAATTCCCTGCCTTTTTTTGGCAGCAATGGAGGTATCATTGAATTGAGCGGCAATCAAAAGGTAAGGCATAGCCTGCTGGAAGCCTTTGAGCGTTATGCCCGTTCGAGTCAATGTCTGACTTCCAACATCATTACTTCCCCTTTTGAGGACCAGCTGCATACGTATGAAAGATATACCGATTGGGAAGGCCCTTCCGATAAGCGGTTTGGTCAGGTCACCGTTTTGTCCTCCCTTAACCAGGCCAACGGCACAGATCTGTACGAATATTTTCACCCTTTTACCCGGCGAATGATCCGCAAAGCACAAAAAAACCGGGTCACGGTAAAGGAACAAAACGACCCTCAGGCCCGGGATTTTCTGGCTACCGTCCACCGCCGAAATATGGAGCAAATTGGCGGCAAGGTTAAACCTGACGCCTTTTTTGAACTGCTGGCCGATGCTTTTGAGCCAGCGGTGGATTATAAGATTTGGACCGCTTTTGTCGATGACCAGATGATTGCTGCCTTGCTCCTGTTGTATTACAACCGGAGTGTGGAATATTATATACCGGCCATTTTACAGGAATACCGAAATTTTCAGGCCCAAAGCCTCATCATTTACCGGGCCATGCAGGAGGCTGCGACCCGCGGCTACCAATACTGGAACTGGGGCGGAACGTGGCCCACACAACCCGGGGTTTACCGGTTCAAAAAAAGATGGAATACCCGAAAAATGCCCTATTACTACTATCACCGAATTTATGACCCCCGCATTTTAAATTACAGCAAAGCGGATATCCAGCGAGCTTTCCCTTATTGCTATGTGGTGCCGTTTGATCAGTTGAAAGCCTGATGGTTTTAATTATAAATTCCCGCTCACGGCTTTGGGCTTAACTTCTATTCTGATAGCTTCTGATGTCCAAAAAAAACATTGAATGAAGATACTTTTTGTCGGAAATCAGGGAAACACCGGCTACCGTATTGTTAAATGGCTTAACCAGGCAGGTGTGGATGCCACATTGCTTTTTCCCTATAACTTCAACCATTCACGCAGTTTCCCCGAGTGGGAGGATCCACAGTTAAAAGGCCGTTACCCTTCCTGGATTTTAACCTATCGTGAAACCCGCTGGCCCTATCTTTTTTTAAATCCTAAGATTAAAAAAATGGCCCGGCAGTACGATTTGATTCTAACGACAGGATTCCTTGTTTTGCCGGTCTTGCGGGTCAATAAACCTGTGGTTTTCCTTCCTGCCGGCCGGGATCTTTCCCAGATGCCTTTTTGGTCGGGTAAACTGGTAGCCAGGCTTCATGGCCTTCTTTATAGCCGCAGAATTCATAAAGTACGGGCTATATTGAGTGAACAGGAAGATTGTGTCTGGTCCGCCCGGTTGCTTGGGGTAGGCGATCGGGTATACCGCTTCCCCTTTTTAACCGATATGGATGGCATTGAACAAGGGATCAATGAGGACTTGCGTCAGCAACTCCTGGAAAAATACCGGGATTATGAGTGTATTTTTTTCAATCCCACCCGCAAAAACATGGATCCCGGCCGGATGGATTATAAAGGGGTCGATAAATTGCTGATGGCCTACCGACGGTTTATGGACCTTCATCCGGACAAGCCTGTTGTAATGGTAAGTGGCCTTCACGGGCTTCACCCGGAGGCTTTCCGGGAAAAAGTCAGGCAACTGGGTCTGGAATCCTATATGGAATATACGGGCCATTTGACCCTACCTGATTTACATGCCTGGCTTTCCCTGGAAAAGGTTGTGGTATTTGATCAGTTTTCCTATAATCTCAATGCTTTGGGTGGCCTTCAGCGGGAAGCCATGGCCCTGGGAAGGTTGGTGGTCTCTTCCACGGATATCCGCTCGCGGGAATTTGTAAAGGCTTATGGGGCGGGTTGTCCGCTCATCCCAGCTTTTGATCAGGGAGAGATTGTGGCTGCGATGGAAAAAGTCGCTTACAATGGTTCTCTGGAAAAAACGGTGGATACAGAAGCGGGGCCGGATACAACAGTCGGGCCTGATAGAGAAGGGGGGGCGGAGACCCATTCAGGGCCGGAGGCAGAGGAAAGGTTTTCGGATATAAATGCCAATCGGGATTCAAACGCAATGCAGGATAGAGAAACCCTGCAGGATTCGAACCAACCATTGACCGGTCCGGGAAAAGCCTTATCGAACAACAAAAGGCCATTGCCCGATTCAGCCCGGATCCGCCACTGGCTGCGACAGCATGTACACTATGAAAATCGCATCAACGAATTGATTGAGCTCCTTCACCAGGTCTATCAAAAATCGCATCCCCTGAAATGAAAAATGTTGCCTGGAGCCTGGCAAATGCATTGCTGGGCAAAGGTTTTTCCTTTATCTTTTCCCTGATCATCGGTAATTTGCTTTTGCCGGGTGAGCTGGGTCTGTTTGTAACCCTGTTGCTGGTGATCACTTATGCGGCCAATATTTTTACCCTGAACATGGGGGGCGGCCTGGTGCAAAAGATGAATGCCCGGACTGGCCCCCAGGAACCTGCCCGCTATTTTACGGCCGGATTATTGGCGGTACTATTGCTCTCGCTCATCGGTGTAACTGGGTTTTACCTGCTGAAAAACCCCCTGATCAGCCTTTTTGAAATACCCGGAGCCCGCGATGTCTTTTATATGACTTATCCCCTGCTGATGCTGGTGATGCTGCGCAGTTATTTCTCGCATGTCTTTCAGGCTGAGATGCGGTTTCGTTTTTTAACCCTGATTAACGTGGCTGCTGCAATTGCCCAGATCCTGGTCACCCTACTGCTTCTGTTTTTGGGGCTTGATCTGAAAGGGGTTTTTTGGGGGCTCTACAGCAGCGCCCTTGTGGCCATCTTACCGCTTGCATATTTCAGCATCAAAAGACATGGTTTCTCTATTAACCGCCATACCTGGCTCCATCTCAGAGAGCTTGCCGGTTTCAGCACCATCATCTTTGCCGGATCCATTGCCGTACTGCTGGACCAGCGAATAGACCTGATATTTGTGGCTCACTTCCTCGACAATCAGGATGTGGCCCTGTATGATTATGTCCTGAAATTTGCCCTCTTGTTTGTGCTCTTTGGCGGGAGCATTTCCAGGGTAACCTATCCCCGCTTTACCAAAGCCTTTGCTTCCGCCTCCGAAGATGTCAGCCACTTGTTTGGCTTTTCCCTGAACTTTACCTTTTTTTTCCTGACTTCTGCTGCCCTGGTGTTTTTTATGCATGCCGGAAAGATCATCGACCTGCTGTTGCCTTCCTTTTATACCCAATTGGTGCCTTATTTGCTGATCCTATTGGTGGGGGTCATCCCCAAAGCAGTGGTCACTTCCGTGGGAACCCTTTTTACCGCCAGGGGAATGCCTTCGGTGAGCGCCTGGGTCAACTGGTTGATCCTGACTGTTAATGTATTGTTGAACCTTTTGCTGGTGCCCCGCCTTGGTCTTTATGGGGCTGCCATCGCCACCACAACTTCATTCCTTTTGAAACCCCTGATCATGCTGAGGCTCATCGCTCAAAAACTGAAACTCACGTATCCCTACATGCGGCTGATCGCCAATTTTGTGATTTATATCGGTGTCCTTGTAGGGGGCTACTGGATTGAAAGCTATTGGATCCGCGAGCTGATCCTGATTTTTTACCTGATTTATACTTATAAGGTGTTTCTTAGCAAATTTGAACAACAATACCTTGTAAATGGATGGAATCGATTGAACAACAAGATATTACATGTAATCCGTTCCTGAAACCATTTGCGGGAGTGTATTTAAAATACTGAACCCATTGATCATACAGGATCTTAAAAAAAATCCATGCCGATGAATGCGCCGGTGTTCATTTCCGGATTGAGAAAATCAGGAACATCTTTGGTGAAGTCATTGCTGGACGGGCATCCCGATTTATTTGTCTATCCGCCCAATGAGCTTCACTTGTTCAGGTATTCGGACCATCCTGCGTTGGTCAAAGACAAGCTTGCCCGCTACAAGCAGCCGGCCAGGCTGCTTCAGGCCGTGGCGAAGACCCCTTTCGTCAGAAGAATGGCCGATCGCACCAGCAGCTTCTACCTGCCTGAATTTGATTCAAACCTTTTTGACCGGCAAATCAATCGGCAAATCGACCCGCATAAGCCAATCCGTTTACATGAGGTGTTTACGGGTCTGATGCAAGCAATGTACCAGGCCATCTATAAACAGTCCATGCCCGATCGCCTGAGGGGGGTCTCCAAATCGGTGCTGGAGACAGAATATTTCCCCGAAATCAGACAAATGTTTCCCGACTCCCGGTTTATTTATGTTTTGAGGAATCCTTATGCCCATTTCGTTTCAGCGGTTCGTTCCATGCGCACCCATACGGGTAAAGCCAATAAAAGGGATGGTTATGAAGGAATGACCCTGAAAGCCCTGACCCATCCTTACCCTTTTTTGGGCCCGGAGTTAAAAAGGATGGAACATTCCTACTATTTCATGCAAAAATATGCCCGCCTTTATCCTGACCGGTTTTATGTTTTGGTATATGATGATTTGATTGCTGACCCCCGCAGGGAGATGGAGCGGTTGTGCCGTTTTTTGGACCTGCGTTTTGATGAGGTGCTTCTTCGCCCCACCCTTATGGAACGGCCGTGGAAAGGCAACAGTTGGTTTAACGGCGATTTTGAGGGCATCGACCGGCGTCCTTTAGAACAATGGAAACAGCATATCCGGGCGGGGGAGATTCGTCTCGTGAACCGCCATTTTAACCGGCTTATTCAGGATTATTTCGAGCTCCTGGAAACCAGCGGCTCCATCTGGGCGCCTTTTCACCGCTCTGAGTACAAACCCTGGGTTTACCTGGCCAACCGCTTGCTTTACTTTCTATAAGAAGACCTGCGGCGGGAGGCATTTTCTTAAGCCGTACCATGTAGATTCAAATACCATGCAGCCTGGACCCTTTGTTTTTTTGTGTCGCTTATATGATTTTACCCTGAATGACAAATTTACAATATGGAATGTGAATGGCATCAACGGCTATTTTTGGATTCTTAGGCCCTTTAATGATCCATCATAATTCTACAGTAAAATGAGCGGGGAGACCTTAAATAAGGCTTCTGATGTGTATTGCCGGGGTATTTGTTTTTTGACCCACATGGCCCGATCCGGCTCGACGCTTCTGGCACGCGAGCTGGACCGGGTAGAAGGGGTAGGCGTTGGCATTGAAGAGGCTTTGCCCGACGGCATTGTGTGGGGCCGGCCGGTGGCCTTGCATGATCCCGGGCAGCTTGAATCTTACCTTGACAAAGCGTTTCAGGATACAAAAATGGCCGGCTGGCCTGTCACCAAAAAAACCCTTCGGGATGAACTCACCCGGAACCACCGTTTTCCCCTTCATTTCAGTGATGTGCTTGAGGCCCTGCTCGATTTATATTTTACCCCGGGCCGGGTCATTTGCCGCATTCATAAGAAAGGCCCTTATTACCTGCACGTCCGGCAGGTGAAAAGGTTGTTTCCCCGGGCACGGTTCATCCACATTGACCGGGATCCAAGGGCCATCTATAATTCGCAGAAAAAAACCCCCCGCAGCACCACAGGCGCAATCATGGCTGAACACCCGATCACTTTTGCTTTTCAATACCTCCAGGCCCATTCAAAGATGAATCAATACGCAGATGCCCCCTATTTTTACCTGGTCCGCTATGAAGACCTGCTCGATGAACCCCGTCGACAAATGGCACATTTGCTGGAGTTTTTGGGGATTGATCAAAAGCTTCCCCGGGAAAAGGAGCATTATTATCAGAAAATACCGCGAGCTCAGCAGAAGCAGCATGTGAACCTGCAGGAGGAAGTGATGCCTGAACGGGCCCATGCCTGGCGGAAAGAGCTGAGCCCCGAGGAGGTCTGGTTTTTGCAAAAGGCCCTGCGCCGGCCCCTTAAAGAAAGCGGCCGGCAGTTGATGGATATACCTTTCTTGGGGCTGCCGAACAAAAGCCGGGCCCTCAGATACCTTTTGCTGTTCCGGCTCAAAAAGGGTTTTAAAGATACCATGCCTGGTTTTTACCGGTTTTTGAAAGGCCTTTTAAAAAAAGGCTCAAGTGCTGATCCATTCGGTTCGCATTTGCTTCATTATATTTGATGGTGATGGATCCTTCCCGGCATATCGTGATATTGACCGATTCGTTGAAGCCCGGCGGAAGTGAGCGTGTTATATGTGAGATGGCAGATCATTGGGTAGATCATGGCCAGGGGGTGACCATTGTAAGCCTGAAAGATGAGCCTCCTTTCTATAAGCCTGATGAGCGGGTTGAGATGCTCCAACTGGGCATCGCCAGGGAGTCGGCAAATTTTGTCCATGGCCTGGCCAATACATACAGGCGGGTACGTACGTTAAGGAGGACCCTGCGTGGGTTGAACCCGGATGTGGTGATCTCTTTTGTGGCCGATGTCAATGCGCTGACGGTTCTGGCTGTAAGGGGTTTGGCTGTGCCGCTGATCATCTCGGAGCGCAATCATCCCCGGGCGCACCGGATTCCTTTCAGGTGGAGGGTGGCCCGGCGGGTGCTTTATCCCTTTGCCGATGCGATGGTTGTTCAGACCGGGCCGGTAGCTGACTTTTACCGCCAATGGGGCATCACCCCACAGGTTATATCCAATCCCCTGCGCAATGGAGTGGACCAGGCCAGGGCGCCTCAGCGTATGATTTTGGCCGTAGGCCGACTGACCCGCCAGAAGGGATTTGACCTGCTGCTGCAGGCGTATGCCCGTTCGGGACTGTTCCCTCATTGGCGGCTGGTGGTGGCCGGAGAAGGACAGGAACGCCAACGGCTCGAAGACCTGGCCCGCTCCTTAGGTGTCGCCCCGGCAGTGGATATGCCCGGGCTAACCCAACATATTAACGGATATTTAGCCCGGGCCTCCATGTTTGTGCTGAGCTCCCGCTATGAAGGTTTTCCCAATGCCCTGGCCGAAGCCATGGGCGCCGGCCTGCCCTGCATCAGCTTCAATTGTCCGTATGGTCCGGGCCAGATGATTCACCACCGCAAAAACGGTCTGCTCGTTCGTCCCGAAGATGTGGCTTCCCTGGCCAGGTCCATGCATGAGCTGGCCGCTTTTCCCGATTGGGCCACCCAATTGGGCCGACAGGCACAAAAAGATATTCACCGGCAATTGAACAAAGACCACATAATGGAGCAGTGGCAACAATTGATTGAGCGGGTAATATAAGGCCTCATGAACAAATCGTTAAACCATATGCTCAAGCCGCTTTTGGATTATCCCCTGCAAGAGATCAATCAGTGGCGTTTTAACAGCCATCCCATGCAGCAACCTGTTGTTATAGCAGGTGCACCCCGAAGTGGTACTTCCTGGCTTTTCGAGATGCTTATGCGGATGATTCCCCGTTCACTGGGATTATGGGAACCCCTGAGGATGAGCAAGTATCCCCGTATGCGCGAACTTACCTATACCATGCGCCCCTATCTTCCACCTGACAACAACAATACCGATTATATCAAATTTTTTGCCGATCTGCTTTCCGGACGCAATGCCCGTATTGATACCATATACCGGGGATACCCGCTTCACCTGCTGAATTACTTTTTACCCCGCCCCCGGCTTCTGATCAAGTTTGTCAGGGCCAACCGCATTTTGCCCTGGTTGCTTGAACGCTTTTCTCCGGGCATGGTTTTTCTGATCATCCGTCACCCTTGTGCGGTAGTGGCTTCTCAGTTGAATCATCCTTCCTGGAACCCGCAAAAGATCCTCAATGATCAACGTTATCCGATAGTGAACCGCGAATTTTTAGACCGGTTGCCCCAGGTGGAACCTTTGCTGAAAAAAAGGTTAACCCCTGAAGAGAAAATGGCGGTCACCTGGGGCTTTGATTATTATATTCCATTGTTCCATTTGAAGCATCCCAGGGTGAAGGTGATTCCTTACGAACGGCTGGTTACTCACGGGGCCGCAGAATTAGACGGGATAGCCCGCCGGCTGAATGTTGATCCCCCTCAACAGCCGGATCAGCTGTTGAAAAAACCCAGCCGGGCTTCCAGCCCTGCCCGTTTGGATAGGGACCCTAGCACCCTGAACCATTGGAAACACCACTTGAGCCCGGATCAGATCAAAAGAGTACTGGAGGTAACCCACCGGTTTGGCCTGGATTTTTATACCGACCAACCCGAACCGGATTATGATAAAATGGGACTTCAATAAGTCTTTATATCAATGAAACCCGCATGCAAGGACTTACACAACAAGGACATGGATATACATGCGGGTTCCACAATGATTGATCACATAATGTCTGTTTTAACATTTATATCAAATTGATTTACAAACTATTAATTGAATTATATTCTTATTAAAGGCAGCAAATCATTGGCAAATTAATGTAAAATTAACCGGGGATATTTCCCAATCATGGCCGAATACATATTTTACACCAACGATGATTTTATCAACAACCCGGTTACCGGCGGCACCCGTAGATTCAGGGAGTTGGTTACCGGGTTGCTGGAAAGGGGGCACCGCATCCATTTGTTCATTCCGGGCCATGCAATTTTTCCTGAACACAAGAACCTGATCAGATACCCCCTGCGAAGAAAGACTGCCCGCTGGTTGCCCAATGGGCTGTTGAATTTTGTTGGCAATTACCGGCAATGGCGTCATATTCAAAGCATGGAACGGAAACGGTTGGTGCTCATATCAGTGCCTTATGCCATACAGGCGGTATTGGCTGGTTTAAGGGGATATACTTTGATCTTGTGGGAAGATTTTCCCGAGTACCGTCAAATTGGATTAGAATCAAGGGGTTACCCCAATTATCTGATCAGGCCTTTATGGTTGTTATGGCGGCTGATGGAGCGGTGGTCGTTGAAGTACAGCGGCCGCATTATTGTGCAATGCCGGTACGACCGGGATGTCCTTTTAAAGAGACACCCACGCCTGGCGGGTTTTTTAAGGCGGCACACCCTGGTACTTCCCAACAATGTCAACCCTTCCTGGATCCGTCAGTTTGATAGTACCGCAGGGTCAAAGTTTCAGCCGAGGGTCAATTCGGAGCACTGGGATATCGGATTTATCGGCAATCTGGATGACAGGCGCAAGGGATTGCACATATTGTTGCGGGCTTTTGTCCGGTTGATGGCGGAAAGTTTTAGTGGCCGTTTGCATGTGATGGGGGGCGGGCGCCTGTTGCCGTTCTATCAAAACCGCTATCAGGAGGATTCGTCCATTGTTTTTTATGGACATGTCAAGGCGCCCAGCTCGATGCTTTCCCAAATGGATCTTTTGGTGGTTCCTTCTCTCTCCGATTCTTTCCCCAATACGGTCATGGAAGCCCTCTATCTTGGTATACCTGTACTGGGGGCAAGAAAAGGGGGAATCCCCGAGATGTTGCATTATGAAACTTTGCTTTTTGAGCCTGACCCGAACCATTTGTATAACCGGCTGAAATCTTTATTAAGACCCGGTAAGTTTGAAACATTGCATGATTTGTGTGCCCGGCGGCGCCAAGACCTCGAATTTGACTGGGTTGGGAGTATGGAAAAAATTCTGCAATGATGAAATTGTTGTTGTTGGGGGATCCTCATGAGCCCCATATCATTAAGTGGGCAACGGCCCTGGAACCCCAGGGCGTGGAGGTTATACTGTTTAGTTTCAGCCGGGGCGATCCCGGATGTTATGGGAGGGGTTCGAACATCACTTTTTATGACTGTGGTTTTTCCAATCAATTGATCACCGGCCGGGAGGGCAATCTTTCCAAGCTCCTTTATTTGCGGGTACTACCTAAGCTAAGACGGGTGATCAAGCACCACCGTCCGGATGTGGTACATGCTCATTATGCTTCCGGATACGGTTTGATTGGGGCTTTGAGCGGTTTTCGCCCTTTTATCCTCTCGGCATGGGGCAGCGACATCACCCATTTTCCTTATGTTTCTCCCCTTCACAGGCGGATGATGGTTTTCATCCTGCGTCGGGCGGATGCTGTTTTGAGCACCAGCCATTTTATGGCCCGGAAGATTCAAAAGCTGGCCGGAGTAAATTCCTGGATAACCCCTTTTGGCGTAGACACTACGATTTTTTATGACCAAAACCACCGGCCGGGGCACAAAAACTCCGATCCCCTTGTTATTGGTACCATCAAGAAGATGAAACCTGAATACAGCATCCATATCCTGGTATGGGCCTTTAAAAGGTTACGCGAGAAGCTACCGCATCAACCTTTGCGCTTGCTGTTGGTCGGGGATGGGAGCGAGCGCAGCCGGTTGGAAGGATTGGTCTCCAGCCTGGGCCTGGACGATGCGGTCGATTTTACGGGCTATTTACCCTATTCACGGGTGGCAGAATACCACAACAAACTGGACATCTATGTGAATGTTTCCCGGGCTGAAAGCTTCGGGGTCTCTGTCCTGGAAGCTTCGGCGTGTGGTAGGCCTGTTGTAGCCACTGGGGTGGGGGGGCTCTCCGAGGTGGTTCGCCAGGGGGTAACCGGATTTCTTGTAGATCCGGACGATAGTGAACAAACAGCCCGGGCGGTGTACCGGCTGATTCAGGATCCGGCGCTTCGCAGTAGGATGGGCCAGGAGGGCAGGGCTTGGGTCTGCCGCCACTATTCCCTCCAATCCAGCCTCAATACCATGTTAAAGGTCTACAATAAGTTTTTATCCCCAAAATGACATCCTGTAGTAGCGGTAGTTGCGACAATTATTCTTATTTTCGCGACTAACCCTCTATTATGGTTTCAATCATAACCCCGGCATACAATGCAGCCCGCTATATCGAGCAAACCATGGCTTCGGTCATGGCTCAGACCTTTAATGACTGGGAGATGGTGGTGGTCAATGACGCCTCCACCGACCGTACCGGGGCCATTGTGCAACAATACAGCCAGCAGGATGCACGCATCCGGCTGATTCACCCCGATGAACATATTGGGCCGGCCCGGGCCCGTAACCTGGCCATTCGATCAGCCAACGGGCGGTATATTGCTTTTTTGGACAGCGATGACCTTTGGCATCGCCAAAAACTGGAGCGACAAATGGCCTTTATGGCGAACCACGGTTACGCCTTTACTTTTACCAGTTACCAGCGGATCAAAGGCCCCAGGGCCAGACCTCTGAATGTGATTCATGCCCCCCATGCCATCGATTACCAACATTATTTGAAAAATACGATCATTGGAACCCTCACCGTTATGATCGACCGCCACCAAACAGGCCCTTTGAAGATGCCCAACATCCGCTCCAGCCATGACATGGCCCTTTGGTGTGACATCCTCAAGCGTGGCTTTAAAGCCTATGGATTGCCGGAAACCCTGGCGTATTACCGAATCCTGCCCGGTTCCAACACCGCACGTAAACTCCGGGCAGCCCAGGATGTCTGGAAAGTATACCGCGATATCGAACAGATTCGTTTCTTGCCCAGTGTGGTGAATTTTTTACATTATGCCTATCACGCTACCCGCAAAAGGATTTACTAAGATGAAAAGGGGATTAGACATCGTGCTGTCCATTTTTTTGATGATATTATCCTTGCCCTTATGGGCGATCATTTCAATCATGATTCGCCTTGATTCAAAGGGACCCGTTATTTACAGGAGTACACGGGTAGGACAGTATGAGCGGCTGATAACCGTTTATAAATTCAGGACCATGAAGGCCAATAATGATAAGGCCGGCATAACCGTCGGCGAGAGCGATCCCAGGATTACCCGGGCAGGGCGGTTTTTAAGAGGCTACAAACTTGATGAAATACCCCAGCTGATCAACCTGCTCAAGGGCGATATGACCCTGGTGGGGCCGCGTCCCGATGTACCCGGTTACAACGAGGTGTATAAACGCTATAACCCCCGCCATTTCGAAATGAAACCAGGTTTAACCAGCCCCTCGTCCCATTACTTCTTCCGTGAACCTGAATTGTATGTGGATGTTTCAAATCCCCGGGAAAAATACATCAACCATACCATTCCGAAAAAGGCGGTCCTTGATCGGGAACTGATGGATTATTCGATTGTTGATGAGTTCAGGGTGTTGTCCCGCACGTTGAAAACCCTGATTAAAACCTAGCACACATGAGCAAACGCATCCACCTTTCTTCTCCCCATATGTCGGGCAATGAGTTAAAGTACGTTCAGGAGGCTTTCGAAAAGAACTATGTGGCACCGGTAGGAGAGAACATCACCCAACTGGAAAATGCCCTTCAACAATATTTGAAGATGCCCCATGTGGTGGCTCTCAACAGCGGTACATCCGCCCTGCATTTGGCTTTGATTAATGTGGGAGTGGACCGGGGGGATGAAGTCATCGTGTCTGATTTTACCTTTTCTGCCAGTGTCAACCCCGTATTATACCAAAGGGCTGTCCCTGTTTTTGTGGATTGTGAGCCCTCCACCTGGAACATGGACCCTGAATTGCTGGAAGAGGCCATCAAAGATCGCCTTCAACAAGGAAAAAAGCCCCGGGCCATTATTTTGGCTCATTTATACGGCATGCCTGCCCGCATTGATCAGATCCGCTCTGTTGCCCGCCGGTATGAAATCCCCTTGATTGAAGATGCTGCCGAGGCCCTGGGCAGCAGGTATCAGGGGCAACTGGTTGGAACCTTTGCTGATATGAGCATCTTATCTTTCAATGGCAATAAGATCATCACCACCTCCGGAGGTGGGGCTCTGGTGAGCAAGCGCAAGGATTATGCCGACCATGCCCTTTATCTTTCCATGCAGGCCAAAGATGATACTCCCCATTACCAGCATTCGGAAGTTGGCTACAACTACCGGATGAGCAATGTATTGGCCGGTATCGGCAGGGCACAGATGGAAGTTCTCCACAAGCGCATCGAACAACGACGACACCGGTTTCATTATTACAAACAGGCCCTTGGAGATATAGAGGAAATCAGTTTTCTGGAGGAACCTGCCGGTTGCCAATCCAATTACTGGTTGACCACCATACTGGTTCACCCCAACGGCCGGGGCATTTCTAAAGAGGTGTTGCGCCGCAATCTGGATGCCCAACAAATCGATTCCCGTCCCCTGTGGAAACCCATGCACCTTCAGCCGGTTTTTGAAGCCTATCCCCGATACCTCAACGCAACAGGAACCGATCTCTTTCAGAAGGGTTTGTGCCTGCCTTCCGGTTCCAACCTTACCGATGAAGATGCCGATAAAGTGGTGCAAGAGATCAAAAAGACATTCCGGATCGCATCATGTTGCTGAAAAATAACCCTTTACTGCAATATCATTTGCCGGCCGCTTTGGTGGTCTCCTTTATCCTCCGTATGTCATTCCCTGCGGTAAGATACGTCTTTTATCCCCTTTTCGCAGGAATGCTGATCTACCATTTGGTGGTTGCAAGGGATTACCATGCCATGGGCAAAATACTCAAACACCAACTGTTCTTCCTGATTTTGCTCGGCATCTTTATTGCTGCCGCCGTCTTTCATACCCCTTTTATCCGGCCCTGGATAGAGATCGCCAATGCCCTGGAGATGCTTGTGATCATTGTGATGATCTTTTATTGGGTAAGAACGCCTCAAGACTTTAAGGCATTGAAAGCCCGGTTTTTTCAGCAGATTTTTGGGGTTGCCCTGGTCATGGCCCTGGTGGGTCTGGGAAAGCTTGTAATGGCAATCATAAAGGGGGATGTGGATACTTCCCCTGGTGAAAGCCTGATTTCCACGGCCAGTGATTATAATTTTTACGTGCTCACCCTGCTCTATGGTTTGGTTTTGGGGGGATATCATATGCTGGGTCGAAAAGGAGAAAGCCGCAGGCAACTTCTGTTCACCAATGCGGCCATGCTTGTTTTTGCCTTCAATATTGCCCTGGTGCCCTCGAGAAGGGGCATGGTGGTTTTTTTGCTCCTGCTGGCTGTCTTACTGGTGGCCAGGATTGCCGGGGAGCTTGTTCACCACCGGCGTTCCCTGAGAAGGGTCAGGCGTTTGGATTATTTTCTGGTTATTGTATTGGTGGGCATTTTGGGGATGGGCTTGTTCTTTCAGTTTACTTCACCGGGTTTTAAAAAGAAATTATTGATTTCCAGCGGCCTCTATAAGATTGATTTGCGCAGCCGCATCACCAATCTGTATTGTCGCTATGGCAGGCTGGTTAAACCGGAACTTGATTTTAGGGGGGCTTATTTCAGCCTTTGGCGTTCGGGCGGGGAACGAGGTCATGGGCAGGGTGGCCGTCATGAGCCTTCCGGCTTTTTGGTCGATCAATCTTTCCGCGATGGCATGGGCGATTTTCGCGTTAAGGGGAATCCGCGGACAGATATATTGCCTGAAGGCAACCCAGGCCCCGGGATGTTGGCCATTCGGGCTGCAACTTCGGGTGAGGGGGTCAGCCGCAGGTTTTATGCAGATGTAGGGGATACCATTCATGTTTCCGCCTGGGTTAAGGTATTGGAGTGGAGCCCGGCCCTGCGCATGTGCATTCCCGACCGGGACAACCATCAACCGGCCTGTGCCCGTCCGCCTGCCCAATGGGAGGGAGACGGCCAGTGGCACCGGTTGGAAATGGAAGTGGTCTATGATGTTTTTGGCAGCCTGCCCCTGTGGATTGGCGGCGGTGGACCACAACCATCCCCCAGCTTTTCCTGCTGGAGTGGCATCCGGGTGCGCGGCGGAAGAGGGCATCGCTACGGTGATCAGGCCAACGAAAAAATCCTCCCACATCAATTGCCCGAGATCTCCGGTGAACACATAAAACGGGCTTTCGCCCCAAGGTTGGTTGAATCCGATGGCCCCCCACAAGACATGGAAACGCAGCCAGCCAATCCTTCTGATGGGCAGTTGATATCCATCCCGTCTCGGCTGAAACAGACCCTGGTCAAAAAGGAGGCCAACCTGCCCATTGATACAGCCTGGTTAGCTGATGCCCCGGGGAATTATCAGGACAACCGCATTGACCGCTGGCGCCTCGCCACCCGGATCTATCAACATTACAACAACCGCCAAAAAATCTTCGGGGCTGGCTTGAGCTGGTTGCCCCTCTACGGCCAGGTCTTCTACAGCGATCCCCGGTATTATGACTATCCCCATAACCCCATGATATCAACCCTGCTATATTCCGGGGCACTCGGAGCGGTTTTATACCTGGCCTTTTTGGCCCGGGCCCTGGTCCTTTTTATTCGCTACAGATCCAAACATCCCCTCTTGCTGGCACTCTTTCTGCTTACCGGTGTGTTTGTAGCAGTCAGCGGCAACAGCCATTTTAGTGTCCCGGCTTTTGTTCTGTTTACCAACCTGCCCTTCCTGTTTGCTTATATTGAAGGCAAAACATTAAAGCTGCTCCGATGACCAAAATATGCCATATCACATCGGCCCATCCCCCTGAAGATGTGCGGATATATCATAAGGAATGTCGGTCGCTGTCTGCAGCCGGTTATCATGTGCTCCTCATGGTAAGCGGACATAAAGGAATTCAGCTGGAAGGCGTTGATATGGTGAATCTGCCCGGCTTTCAAAACCGCATCCTCAGAATCTTCGGGAGCCCCTTCCTGTTTTTTATTTATGCCCTCAGGCAAAGGGCAGCCCTTTACCATCTACATGACCCGGAATTGCTGGCCACTGGTTTTTTGTTGAAACTATCCGGTCAGAAAGTTATCTATGATGCCCATGAAGACACTTCCCGTCAAATTATGGCCAAATACTATATGGCCCGGTGGGTTCGCAAGGGCGTGTCCTGGATGGTAAGGCAGCTGGAAAACATGGCTGCCCGTTTTTTTGATGCGATCGTCACGGTAAGCGAAGGGGTGGAGCAGGCCTTTCCTGATAAATTGCAAAAACGCGTCATCCAGGTTAGGAATTATCCCAGGCTGCGGGAGTTTGAAGATATTAAAGGTGAAGCCTTTGCAGAGGTCCGGGAGGCAGCCGTATGCTATGTTGGGGCCCTCAGCCGGCAAAGGGGCTTTGAGACCCTTTTAAGCAGCTTGGACCACCATGGGGCCCTCCTGGAGCTGGCCGGATATTTTTATCCCCCGCAGCTGGCCGGGCAGATTGAACGTTCACCCCACCGCCCGAGGATCAGATACCATGGGGTGGTCAACCGCAAGGGCCTGAGCAGGATCTTCAGCCGGTCAAAAATAGGCCTGGTGACCCTCTTGCCGGGACAAAACCACCAGGTGGCCCTGCCCGTTAAGCTCTTTGAATACATGGCCGCCGGATTGCCGGTGATTGCCTCCAATTTTCCCCTTTGGCGCTCCATAATTGAGAACAACCAATGTGGCCTCTGCATAGAACCGGGCGATCCTGAAGCACTGGGCGCCACCATCGACTACCTGATGAACCGCCCTGACCTGCGCTCCCGGATGGGTGCCAACGGCCGCCGGGCTGTTCAATCAACATATAACTGGACCGGCCAGGAGAAAAAGCTCCTGGGCCTCTATGAAAAATTGCTTGCTTCATGAGTGCGTTGGTATCTGTGGTTGTACCCTGCCGCAATGAGCGGCCTTACATTGGCTCCTGCCTTGATTCGCTGATGGGCAATGATTATAATTCACTGGAAATCATTGTGGTAGATGGTTTGAGTGATGATGGCACCAGAGAGGTGTTGTCCGGTTATGAACAAAACCATGCCAATATCCGGGTATTCGACAATCCTGCCTTTATCACGCCCACTGGCCTGAATAAAGGCATCGCCCGGGCACGGGGAAGCTATATTATGGTAGCCGGTGCGCATACAACATTTCCTGAAAATTACATCAGTACCCTGGTTCAGCATCTGGAGCACCTTGATGCGGCCGGGGTGGGAGGCAGTATGATCACCCGTTCCGATGATTCTGTTATCGGCCAATCGATCGCCAAAACCCTCTCAAACAGAATGGGGGTGGGGAATTCCCTCTTCCGCCTGAATATGAAACACCCCGTTTCCGTCGATACGGTTCCTTTTGGATTATACAAAAGGCACGTCTTTGATCGGGTCGGTTACTACGATGAGCGCCTGGTACGAAATCAGGACATTGAATTTTCCAAACGGATCATCCGAAGGGTTGGTAAATTGTACCTTATCCCAACCATCCGTTGTCATTATTATTTTAAAGGAGGTTATGATCTGCTGGCCCGGTCAAACTTCAGGAATGGCTTGTGGAACATTCTGGCGGTGTATTTTACCGGCAATGTCTTTTCCATAAGCCTTCGCCATGTGGTGCCACTTCTTTTTATGATTTTTATATTCGCCGGCATCGTACTTGGTTTAATGGGCCATACGTTTATGTATGGGCTGATTCTGGCTGTTTTATTGGTTTATATGGGCATGCTTTTAATCACGGCCTTTCGGATCAATGACCGCTCCACCTCTGTTGGCGCCATCATGTGGTCGTTTATTGTGCTTCACTTTTCATACGGGTTTGGTTCCCTGGCCGGGTTGGTGAACTTGCCTGTGCTCGCAGCCAAAGGCATTTGGAGGCGGCTGGCCGGGGCCGTTTAATTAAAAGCCTGGGGTAAAGTGGCAGATATGTATGGATTAGCAAGGATTATGAAGTATCCTGAAAAGAGTGTGATTCGTTTTTTTCGCAGGTTAAGGGAAAGGTCTTTGGATGAGTGGCTATTCATCTTACTTGTGATGACCGCTTTTTCCATGCCTTTTCACATCGAGCTGACCCGCTATCTGACCGGCGGGGTGATGGGGGTGTGGCTTCTGCGCATCGTAATACCCCGCTTAGCGGGGTCGAAATTCACCCCACCCCGCTTAGCGGGGTCTGAAAATATGACACCCCGCTTAGCGGGGTTCAAAAATGCCCACCCCCGCTTAGCGGGGTTGGAACCATCAAGGTTAAAGCCATTGAGGCCAAAATGGGGGGGAATACAGCCATCGGGGGTAAAACATTTCTTACCACAAACCACGGTAACGGTTTCCTCCGCCACCCGGGGCCGTCAATCCCTTCTTTATATAGTGATCGCCTTTTATTTGCTTCATGTTGTGAGTTTATGGACCTCTTCTGATTTTGGCCATGCCCTGTTTGATCTGGAACGCAAACTGACCATTCTGCTATTGCCGCTGGCCTTTTCAACCCTTTCCGCCCTCCGGGGCAAGCGAAAGGATGATATCCTGGCTTCTTTTATTGCTGCCAATCTTGCGATTTCATTGTTTTACATTGGTTTCTATCTGGGCAAACTGAGTCATCCCGAATATTTCCGGGATTTTGTGGATTATCCCCTTTACTGGATATATACGGATTTTGCATTGCTTAATCAATCCACTTATTATGCGCTTCACATGGAATTGTGTGTGGCTTTTCTGTTCTATTTGTATCACCGGCCGCATCCCCCGGTAAGCAGAAGATGGATAGCCGGTTTGATCGTTTTTTTCACCCTGATGATTTTTCTGGTTTCTTCCCGGGCCGGGATCATCGGACTGGTTGTTTTGTTCGCTTATACCATCGTGCATTATGCCCGGGGACGCAAACTTAAAGGGGTCTTAACGGCCGGTTTGGTTGTGGTCACCGTGTTGGGGTTAACCAATTATCGTTTCGACAATTACCTGGATCTGGGCCGGAAGTTACTACAGGGACACCAGGTTAGCCATCAGGAGCTGATAGAAAACGATGCCCTGCGCTTTTTAATCTGGGAAACCAGCCTCGAGCTTTCCCGCGAACATTGCTGGTGGGGCATGGGTACGGGCGATGTACAGAAAGAATTGAACCGGGCCTATCAGCGCAGGAACATCCGCCAGTATATGGACCACAATTTTAATCCCCACAACCAGTATTTATCAACTTATATGGGAACCGGTTTTTTCGGGCTGATCCTGTTGCTAATGTTGCTGATCTGGCCGCTGATTATTTCTTTCAGAGAGAAGGATTATCTGGCCGCAGGATTGATTCTTTTATTTGTGCTGCATTTTATGTTTGAATCCATGCTCAACCGTTTGCCCGGAATCTTACCGTTTGCTTTCTTTTATGGACTTTTGGTGATGAATGGTATCGCGGTGAAAAGCTCAAAAACGGCAGGCAGCAGCTAATGGCAGACAGTAGCTAACTGCAGGCAGCAGCTAATGGCAAGATAGCAGCTAACGGCAGATAGCAGCTAATGGAAGGCAGCAGCTAATGGCAAGATAGCAGATAATGGAAGGCAGCAGCTAATGGCAAGATAGCAGATAATGGAAGGCAGCAGCTAACGGCAAGACAGCAGATAACGGCAAGATAGCAGCTAACAGCAAGATAGCAGCTAACGACAAGACAGCAGCTAATGGCAAGATAGCAGATAATGGCAGACCGCAGAAAAACGGCAGGCAACAGCTAAAAGGACCCTGGTGTAAATCCTGCCATGAAAATTGACGGCGTTGGGGGCTTTGCCTAATCAATCTTAGAGCTTAAATCGTACTTAAGGTTCTTATAATCCACCATTCGGGCCTTGATTTTTCCCACCTTAATGGGGCTTTCGATCCAAACCGGCAGGCGGTTGGGATCATCGGTCACCCAAACTTCCAGGTCTTCACCGCCTTTAAAGACATCTCCCGGAACAAGATAACCTGAGAACTTAATGCAGTTGAACTTGCCCATGCCGCGGACCCTTTTTTCTTCTTTGCCCTGGTATCGAATGTAAACCGGCTCTATCTGGCTGTCGAGCAACAAGTTCAGGGGAATCTTTTCCCCTTTTTCGTACTTGGAAAAGTCGATTGAGCGGGCATAGTAGATGATCGACATGATGTCATGGGTACAGTTGTTCAGGGCAATGGTATCCCTTCTAAACGGCTGGCGGGTCTTCTTGGACTGGGCATAGGCCACGCTATCCTCCCAATTGTAGCGGTAAATGATGTCGATTTTATAGCCCCCTTCATTGACATCCCGCTTATAGTAGTAGGGCCGGAGCGTCTCCTTGTCCACCCACGTTTCGTAGATGTCACGAACCTCGTAGAACCAGTCATAGAAGCCGTAGGTCTTGCCCTTGCCCACCAGGTGATAGGCCGGGCGTTGATTGATCTCCTTTTCTTCCACTTCAAAGGTTACTTCCCCTACATCAGTCCACACCATGAACCAGTTATAGGTCAGTACATATTTGATTTTTTCTCCGGACTGAAAATTTTTGTAAGCCGGAATACATGAGGGTCCATCTTTTTGAGCTTCTCCGGTCAATGCCCATCCCATCAAAACCAGCAGGAGAGATATGCGGAATAAACTTTTCATTTTCAAAATGTTTTAACTAACAACACTGTAATTCTTCTTTTTGTTCGCTATAGCCTGGAGCTGCTCAGCAAGGATTTGGTTTTTTTCCTGTTTCAGTTCAGGATCTTCTTCAAGAATTTGCATGGCCATGTTACGGGCCACTTTAAGCAGTTCATTATCCCGGGTGATGTTGGCTATTTTAAATTCAAAAGGTATGCCACTTTGTTGGGTTCCTTCAATATCGCCGGGGCCTCTTATTTTAAGGTCGGCTTCAGCAATTTCAAATCCATCGGTGGTGCGCACCATGGTTTGAAGTCTTTTTTGGGCTTCACCGGAGAGTTTATCGGAAGACATCAGCACACAGTAGGATTGGAACCGGCCGCGGCCGATGCGGCCTCTCAGTTGGTGGAGTTGTGAGAGGCCGAATCTTTCGGCATTTTCAATGATCATCACTGAAGCGTTGGGCACATCCACGCCCACTTCAATGACGGTGGTGGCGACCATGATATGGGTTTTCCCCTGGACAAACAGCTCCATGGACCGGTCCTTCTCCTCGGGGCGCATCTTGCCATGGACCACGCTAACGGCATATTTGGGTGGGGGGAAATGGCGCAGAATATTGTCGTAACCTTCTTCCAGGGCCTTAAGGTCAAGCTTTTCCGATTCGGTGATCAGGGGGTAGACAATGAAGATCTGGCGGCCCTGGTGGATCATTTTCCGCATGAATTCGATGACCCGGTAGCGTTTGGATTCGTAGAAATGGGCTGTTTTAACCGGTTTTCGCCCCGGCGGGAGCTCGTCGATGACCGACACATCGAGGTCGCCGTATGCGGTCATAGCCAGGGTTCTGGGGATGGGGGTGGCCGTCATCACCAGTATATGGGGCGGATTGGTGTTTTTTTTCCAGAGCCGGGCCCGTTGGGCGACACCGAAACGATGTTGTTCGTCAATGACCACCAGCCCCAGGTTATAAAACTGAACGGTGTCTTCAATCAGGGCATGGGTGCCGATCAGCAGCTGCAGCTCGCCCCGCTGCAATTGATCGTGGATCTCCCGGCGCTCGCCCTGAGGTGTGGAACCGGTCAGCAGCCGTACCGATACCGGCAATTGATTGACAAACTTGCGGATGCTGTGGAGGTGCTGGATGGCCAGTATTTCAGTGGGCGCCATGATGCACGCCTGGTAACCGTTGTCCAGGGCAATCAAGATGCTCATCAGCGCAACCAGCGTCTTTCCACTGCCCACATCTCCCTGCAGCAGACGGTTCATCTGTTGCCCCGAGCCCAGGTCCTTGCGGATTTCCTTGAGTACCCTTTTTTGAGCGTTGGTCAGGGGAAAAGGCAGGTGATCGTGGTAAAAGGTGTTGAGCAAATTTCCCACCTGCTGGAAAACAAAGCCGTTGAAACGCTGAATCCGCTGGTTTTTGTATTGAAGGATGTTCAACTGGATGTAAAAGAGTTCTTCAAATTTTAACCGGTAGCTGGCTTTGCGCAGCATCTCCTGATCTTTTGGAAAATGGATGTTTAAAAGCGCCTGATTTAAAGGCATGAGTTTAAGCTCTTCCACCAGCCCGGAAGGAAGACTCTCGGTGATCTCATCCTTGACCTCCTGCAGCAAGTTGTTTTGCAGCTTCCGGAGCGTGCGGGAATTGATATAATGCTTCTTGAGCCGTTCGGTGGTCTGATAGTGGGCTTCAAACCCTTGTTGAATCTTCCCCTGGTAATTTTCCAGCGATTCCACTTCCGGGTGAACCATATTCACTTTTTGATTGAAAAGGGTAGGCTTGCCAAAAACCACATAGGTGCGGTTTACCTCATAAGACTTACGGATCCATTGAATCCCCCGGAACCATACCAGCTCAATGATTCCGGTATCGTCGCTGAAATAACCAATAAGCCGCCTTTTGTTTGGTTTGCCTGCCAATTCAAATTTGACGATTTTCCCTTGAAGCTGAATGTTCGACATGCCCGGGGTGATGTCCCTGACCTGGTGAAAAGTGGTGCGGTCTACGTGCTTGTAAGGGAAATAGTACAATAAATCCTCATAGGTGGTGATGCTGAGTTCCTCCCTCAATAATTTGGCCCGTTTGGGCCCGACCCCCGGCAGATATTTGATATCTTTGTTCAAGACAGGAACGCTCATGGGCTGGAAAATTTGTATAAAAATAATATTCATAGAATAGAAATCTTCAAATTCAATGCAATTTTTTATCCTCCTGCAAAGGCTTGTTGCCCGGTTTTTCGGTTATTTCAGACATTTATTCACCCATGGTCATCGCTGGGGGTATGGCATTCATTCACCTTTTTTGTATCGTTTTTATCACCGGGTGCTGGCCTATCGCCCCGATGCTAACCTGAAGGATCTCAGGCGAAGGGTAAGAGGGATGAAGCGGGACAGGCGGTTGGTGAGCTGTAGCGGTGATTATGGGGCAGGCCCGACATTTACCGGCAGCAGCAAAGCCCCATTAGGCCGGATTGTTCGCCGCTCGTCTGTTTCATTTAAACAGGGGAAACTCTTGTATGCCTGTGCCCGGGAGCTTCAACCGGCTACCATCCTGGAGCTTGGCACCTCGGTGGGGGTCAGCACCCTGTATTTGTGCCAGGGCGCACCCCGGGCACACATCTATACGTTAGAGGGTTGCCCCCACAAGCAGGACCTGGCCGGGGCCTACCTGCAGGAGCTGGGATGTGGCAACATCACCCCTGTGAAAGGTCCTTTTGAAAAGGTCTTGCCCGAAGTGCTGCACCAAATCAACAAAGTGGATATGGCCTTTATAGATGGCGACCACCGCCAGAATGCCACCATCCGCTATTTCAATATGATCTGTCCTTACCTTCATGCCAACAGCCTGTTGATCCTCGATGATATCCACTGGTCCAAGCCGATGAGCCAGGCATGGCAGACCATTAGCCAGGATGAAAGGGTTCGCCTGAGCATCGACCTTTACCGGATGGGTATGTTGTTTTTTAAAGAGGAATTATCGCGGCAAAGTTTTAAAATCAGATATTGAATGATGGGGAATTTTTATATATTCGTATAGACGAATCAGGAGACGATCATGGCAAACATCATTACTTTTGAAGGGCTGTGCAAGTATTATTACGTGGGGGCTGAAACCATCCGGGCGGTTCAATCGATTGATCTGGCCATCGATAAGAATGAGTATGTAGCCATCATGGGGCCTTCGGGTTCAGGTAAATCGACGATGATGAATGTGTTGGGTTGCCTGGATACGGCTACATCCGGAAGGTATATTTTAAACAATCAGGATGTGAGCCGGTTGGGTGACAACCAGCTGGCCGAGATTCGCAATCAGGAGATTGGTTTTGTTTTTCAGACCTTCAATTTGTTGCCCCGCTACACGGCCCTGGACAATGTGACTTTGCCATTGATCTATGCCGGGTTATCCAAGGAAAAGAGGACACAGCGGGGGAAGGAAGTGCTTACCCGGGTGGGCCTGGGCGAGCGGATGCAGCATAAGCCCAATGAACTCTCCGGCGGCCAGCGCCAGCGTGTGGCTTTGGCCAGGGCCCTGGTCAACCACCCGGCCATTATCCTGGCCGATGAGCCCACGGGTAACCTCGACAGCAAAACTTCAGAAGACATCCTTAAACTTTTTGACGAAATACAACAACAGGGCAATACCATCATCATTGTCACCCATGAAGAGGAAATCGCCAAACATGCCCATCGCGTCATCCGTCTGAAGGATGGCCGGATTGAGGCCGATACATCGAATGCGGCTATGGAATCGGGCAATGGGTGAACAAATCGGGTATGGCGCTGTTATAGCCGGAAAAAATTATGCGAATATACAGCAAAACAGGCGATCAGGGGAAGACATCACTGCTTGGGGGCAAACGGGTGCCCAAGTACCACCTGCGCATTGAAGCCTATGGCACGGTAGATGAATTGATTGCCTATATCGGGCTCATCCGCGATCAGAATGTCTCACAACGCATCCGGGAGGAACTCATATCCGTGCAGGAGCGACTGATGGTTTGCGCCTCGCTGATGGCCGCAGAATGTGACGATTGTGAAAGCCAACTGCCGCAACTCGATGAAGAGGATGTCTCCGGTTTGGAGGCCAATATGGACCGCATGGATCGCGAATTACCCCCGCTTCAGTCTTTCGTTTTACCCGGTGGTCATACCACCGTATCCTATTGCCATATTGCCCGCAATGTCTGTCGGCGCGCTGAACGCAATGCCATACGCCTGTTCGAAGAGGAAGAATTCCCGGAATTGGTCATCCAATACCTGAATCGCCTGTCCGATTATTTGTTTGTGCTGTCCAGAAAATTGTCGAAAGATCTCGATGTTCATGAAGTGAAATGGCAACCCAACAAATAATAAAATTTTGGTTTTAACGTAATAATTGTAAATTTGCAGACGCTTTGAAAAACCTATAAAATATAGAATTGTTATGTATTGGACACTTGAGTTAGCCTCCAAATTGGAAGATGCCCCATGGCCAGCGACCAAGGAAGAGCTGATTGATTATGCCATACGTTCCGGTGCTCCAATGGAAGTGATTGAAAATTTGCAGGAGATTGAAGATGAGGGAGAGGTTTATGAGAGCATTGAGGACATCTGGCCAGATTACCCCAGCAAAGATGATTTCTTTTTCAATGAAGATGAATACTAACGGCCTGAGGCCGGGGGGGCTGCCTTTGATGTGGCTTCCTGTTCCGCAGCCTCCTGCTCTTCAGACTTCTTCTTTTCAGACTTCTTCTTTTCAGGCCTCATCAATTGATCTTTCTTAAATATATCGTATTTGCTTTTAGGCTTTTGGCCCATGAGCCATTGGAAACCGGAAAGTTGGTCTTCCTTCAGATTGCCCACCGGATGAAGTGTTCCTTCCGGCTCGTTGAGGAGCGTTACACTAATCACCTGATTGTCCAGTAATTTGATGCGCAGATTGCTGCTGATGGCTTTGTTCACCCCCACCACATTTTCTTTATCCTTCGCATAATAGATGGTTTGGCCGTTGCCATTGACCAGGACCCGCCGCAGCTGGTTTTCCCTGAAATAGCCGGTCATGTTGTTGCCCTTGATCTGGTTGAAGCGTCCCGTATCCTCCATACTAACCATAAAGGCCGATTCTTCCAGTTCAAACTTGCGGACGTTGTTGTTGCGGGTATAGATTTTGATGAAATCGGCTGTGATCTGGGTGCTGTCACTCCAGATGACCGGATCCCGGTACATCCGTATGATTGAGTCGCGCTGGGCAAAGGTCAGGGAGTCGCATTTACCCTGCATATTCGATTTGAAGATCTTGACCTGATAATAGGCCTTAAACAGCCGGTGTTCTCCGGTGGAGTCCATCAAAGAGCGAAGGGTATCGGCATGAAGGTATAGCGAATCCGATTCTTTATCCACGGCGATCATGTGGGCACTGTCGGTCATATAGGCTTTTTCAGGCTCGTCGGTATATTCCGAATAATTTCCCCGCAAGATGATGTCTTTGGTGGTATCCCTGATTTCGGCATTGCTCCGTATTTCGCCGTAGCCCAGGGAATCATCATAGTAAAGGGTATCACCTTTGATGATCCGGTCATTTTTCTGATACAACGCATTCTTTCTGAAGAAGAATTGGTTTGGAATGGTTTTGTACCACCCGTTTTCGCAATAGAGGTAGTTTTCATCACTGTATATTCGGGTAGGCCCGAAAAAGTAAGCAATCTCCGTTTTGGTGTTGTAATTGAGCGTGTCGGCGTGAACCCGGTAATCCGGGTCCTTGATCTTGACACTGTCTTTGAAATGGGCCATGTTACGGTCCGAGTAGTAATGACCTTCCCGGCTGGTAATGGTTTTGTCCTGATTGATGATCTTACCCCCGTTGAAATAATAGGCATAATTGCGCCCGGAGTAAAAATTGAGTGAATCGGTGTAGAGGCTGGCCTGGGGATCTTTTAACTTGACGTTGCGGCGGACTTTCCCCAGGTTGGTATTGCCGTTATAGCTGAGATAATCTCCGTAAAGGTGAAGGGTATCTCCCCGGGTAATATGTACGTTGCTGAAGGCGTCGATCTTGTTCTGGCCGGTATAGGAATAGGCGCTGTCACAGTACATAATGAACTCATTATGTTTGAATTTGACATCGCCGATGAAGCGCCGCACATCGGGGTTGATCTTTTTGTTATAAACCAGCGAATTGGCATGGAGGATTTCAATTTTCCGGGTTTTGCCAGGCTGTTGTTCCTGTGCCCCGGCGCTGGCCATTACACATATCAATCCCCCTAGGAGCAGGCCGAATTTTAGGGAGGTTTTTTTCATCCTGCGGAATTTTTCTGCCACCCCGTTTTTGCACCCCGCTTAGCGGGGTGATGTTTTTTCTGACCCCGCTTAGCGGGGTCTTATTTTTTTCAACCCCCGCTTAGCGGGGTCAGAAAAATCGGGGTCAACGAAAATCAATGGGTTGTGATTTGGCAATCCTGAAATGCCTCATCAATGTGGATGTAGGTTTCTTTCTTTTTGTCGTTGATCCACTTCTGAATGATCTCTTGTTGCTTTTTGCGTTTGGCCATTTGGCTGAGCTTGCTATAATCCTCCTCAATGGTCGCCTTGTGGCGGTCGGTTTTGGAGGTGAGGCGGATGATTTTAAAGATGCTTTTGCCTTTGTCATCCTTGGCTTCGTAAGGATCGGATATTTGGCCCACCTTTAGGTCTTTCACCGCATTGTAGTCGGGTTGAGGCAATTCATCCAGTTCAAATTCATTGCTGGCATTTTTGGGATTGACCATGATCCCGCCATTCATCTTGTATTTTTTATCGTCTGAATGTTTAATGGCGGCTTGCTCGAAAGATATATTGCCCGTTCGTATTTCTGTGGCAATGCTGTCGAGCTGGTTCATTACCTTTTGTTTTTGAGCGACCTTGATATCAGGCTTAATGAGAATATGGCGTGTATTGACTTCATTCTCGCGCCGATCAATTAACTTGATGATATGATAACCGTAGGCCGACTGGACCACACTGCTGATTTCTCCCTCCTGGAGGCTAAAGGCGGCATCGGCATAGGCCGGATCAAGCTCCTGGGCGGTTCGGAAGCCCAGTTCGCCGCCTTTGCTGGCCGTACCCTGGTCTTCAGAGTAAAGCACCGCCATGGTGGAAAATTTGTCGCCTTTTTGAATCCTCTCTCTCAGCTCCAGCAACCGCTGGCGGGCTTGTCGCTCAGCTTGAACGCTTTGCGGGGGGTATTTCACAATCTGTGAGATCTGAACCTTTTTGTTGATCATCGGAATGCTGTCTTGCGGCATGTTCCGGTAAAAAGCCCTGACTTCCTTAGGGGAAACCGAAACATCGCTGATCAGCTGCTGGCGCATTTTCTGGGTTCGGATTTGCTCGCGGAGCAATTCCCTGAAGTCCTGCCGGATTTCAGGAATGCTCTTATTGTAGTATTGTTCCAGCTTTTCGCGCGAGCCGATCTGGCGGATAAAATACCTTAACCGCATGTCCAGTTGCGATTGTACCTGGTTTTCGCTGACCTCCAGGCTGTCCACCTCGGCCTGACGTAGCAACAGTTTCTGGGTCACCAGATCATTCAGCAACTGGCAGCTTAAGTTATCCTTGTTCATACCTCTTGCCCGGTACTGCATCCGTTGACTCTCAATGTCGGATTGCAATATCTTCTTATCTCCCACTATAGCTACCACCTGGTCAATAAGCTTGCCGTTCTGGGCTTCACTAGCTGGTATGAGAGTAAAAAGAGAAAGCGTGATCAATATGATCTGCTTCATTGGTGCCTGCATAAATTTTGCTTTTTTAATAGATGACAAATTCGTTGTGATTCAGTGCTTCGTTGTAAATATCGTTTTCCATTTTCTCCAACAACTGATGCTTTCTTTTATTGATGATGATGCTTCTGATTCGCTCTTTTACATAATTCAACGGGGCTTCACTGCCCTTTAGCTTATAATCGTGAATGCGTAAAAAGTGGTAAACCGAATTGTCTTTAATTTCCACGTATTTGCGGTTTTTGATAAAATGCTCCGGATCATCTACCTGTAGAGGGAGGTTGTTAATTAAACCGCTGAATTCCACCCACTTGTTGTTGAAATCGTCGAATTTTTCGGCGTATTGATAACAATAGTCTTTCAGCCGGGCCCGATCTTCGCTGTCATTTGACTTATACCATCTTCTTACCCGGTCCATATTGGGCGAATTCTCAGAGAGTTTGATGTAGAGGACCCTTACCAGGTTTTGGTCCAAAGTGAAATTGGAAGTATTCTGCTGGTAATAGGATTTGATTTCCTGCGGATTTACTGTTGTATCCAGTTTCTGGTCGATTAATTGCTGCTGGTAGCGGTAAATCAGCAAGGAAGCCCTGTAATTTTCTATTTGTTGCTGTATATCTTTGCTTTGCTGATCCAGGTTTTTCTCCGCCTTTTTCAGCAGCAGTTGCTTTTTGATCCAGTCGTTGATGTAATTCTTGGCGATCATCGTGCTGTCCTGTTTGGATTTTTGGTCCGGGATCACATCGTTCAGGTCAGACAGGTAAAGGTATTTATCGTGAATTTTAGCGATGGGCTTTTTGTTCTTGTTTTGTTGATTCTGACATCCCCCGGACAGCAGGGCCGCCAGCATCATCGCTGTTATCAGGTATCTCATGGCAATCATTGGTTTTGTTTGATCTGTTCGAGCACTTGATCATTGACCTGTATGGTGTATTTTTCTTTCAACTTTTCCAGCCACTGTTCTTCCAGGTAATTCTGGTAATCGGCAAGCACAGCACCCCGGGCTTCATCCAGCGATTTGGGCTGGGGCGGAATCTTTTCCCCTTTGACCAGAAAGGGTTTTTGATCCTGAACCTGCTTTTCACTGCCTTTATTCCAAACATGGTAATCGATCACCTGGTTTTCTCCTTTGCTGAAGGTGCCCGATTGGATCCTGACCTGTTGCTCTTTGTCGCTGTTGAGTTCATCGAGCACCTGCTGGTCGGAATACTTTTTACGGAACAACCCGCCTTTTTTCATTTTGCGTACTTTTTTGAGGGTCTTTTGATCATCGCACAGATAGACTCTACCGCGGAAGCGTTCGCCCCACATATACTGGTTCTTATGGTTTTGATAATATTGTCTCAGGCCGGTGGTATCGCGCGATGCTTTCGACCATACCTGGCGGTCCATGATCTCAAAAAGCAGAATCCCGTCATGGTATTCCTGCAGCAGGTATTGATAATCGGGATATTTTTCAGGAAGGCGTTGCTTTTCGTAGTCGAGGATCTTATCTTTCAGGAAGCTGTGATAAGCGGTATCGATCAGATAATGGCCGCGGAATTTTCCTTCCAGCTCATCGGGCAGATTCTGGAGGTAGGCGATGAAATCGGTGGTCGAATAATTTTGGTCTTTAATGGAAAACAGGGTTTTATTGGGGGCCCTTGATTTCAGGCGATCCCACTGAACCTGGTGTGCTTTTTCATCGACGAATTGTAAGAGGTTGTTGAAATGGGACTTATTCTCTTTGACCCGGTATTGATTTTTTAGTTCAGCAATGAGTGAATCCTGGGCAATTTCGTAGCGTGGGCTCTGGGTGATTTTGCGTTTGATTTGGCTTTTTTCTTCCTGGTATGTCTTCAGGGTTTTGCGGTCCAGGAGTTTAATGATATGCCATCCGATACGGGTTTTGACGGGTTGGGTAATGGTTCCTTTTTGTTCGAGTGAAAAGGCGGCTTTTTCGAAGGAGGGTACCATACGGCCTACTCCAAACCAGGGCAATTCACCGCCCTGGCGGGCCGATGTTTTATCCTCTGAATGTTTGCGGGCCAGTTCTTCGAAGGAAGCCCCCTGTTTGATGCGGTGGTAAAGTTCGTTGATTTTTTCTTTCTTTTCTCGGCGCTTGGCTTCCGACATGGATTCAGGGGCCAGCAGCATAATGTGGGCAACCTTAATTTTTCCTTTGGCTTTTCTTTCGCCGGTTTTTTTCAGCAGATGGTATCCGTGGCGGGTGCGGAAAGGCTGGCTGATTTGATGGGTTTTCATTTGATAAGCCTTGTTTTCCAGGGGATATACCATCTGGAGGGCTGTAAAAAAGCCCAGGTTACCGGAATTGCTTTTAACCGATGGATCATCCGAGGTGGCTTTGGCCACGGCATTGAACGAAGTCTTTTTTTTCCTGATCCGCTTACGGATGGATTTGATTTTGTTGTAGGCCCGCAGGGTATCCTGGTAGGCAGCGGGCCGGGGAATTGAGATGAGGATATGGCTGGCCCTGACTTCCTGCTTGCTGCGTTGATAAGCTTCCCGCATGAGCTGTTCCAGCACTTTTTGATCGATCAGGTAGGGTTTGGCCAGTTCGTCCCGGTATTTGGACAACTCGTTCTCAATGGAGGGGAGGGTGTCGAGTTGGCTGTTTTCTGCCTCAATGACCTTTAGCTTAAAGTCGATGAACAGGTCCAGGTAATCCTCTACAGGGGTTTGATCGCCAGAGGCCAGGTTTTGTTGGTTTTTTTGATAAATGCGTAAAAATTCTTTTTGGGTGATCTGATGGTCATCAATGGTCAACAACACCTCTTGCTCCTGGCCCCAAAGGACATTAAAAGGAATGAGCAGGATGACAAAGAACAGGTTGCGTAGCTTCATGGTTTGAGGGTTTTAGCATTCATGGGCATTATCTGCTGTAATTGGGTGCTTCCCGGGTGATCGACACGTCATGGGGGTGGCTTTCGGTCATCCCGGAGCTGGTAATTTTAATGAACCGGGCATCTTTCAGGCGGGTAATGGTTGAGGCCCCGCAGTAACCCATTCCGGCTTTCAATCCGCCGATCAACTGATAGATGACCTCGGAGAGGTTGCCCTTGAAGGGGACTCTTCCGGTAATGCCTTCGGGCACGAGCTTGCGCACGTCTTCCTCCAGGTCCTGGAAGTAGCGGTCTTTGGAGCCTTCCTGCATGGCCTCGACCGAACCCATTCCCCGGTAGGTTTTAAATTTGCGGCCCTGGTAAATGATGGTTTCCCCGGGCGACTCTTCCACCCCGGCAAAGAGGGAACCGGCCATGATGGAATCGGCACCGGCGGCAATGGCCTTAACCAAATCGCCTGAATAGCGCAGCCCGCCGTCGGCAATCAGGGGTACCCCGGTATTGGCACATTCTTTGGCCACATCGTAGATGGCCGAGAGTTGGGGCAATCCAACACCTGCCACCACCCGGGTGGTACAAATCGAGCCCGGACCAATGCCAACTTTCAGGGCATCCACCCCGGCATTGATCAGGTCACGAGCCGCCTCGGCCGTGCCTACATTGCCTACCACCACTTCCATCTCGGGATATCGCTGCTTAACTCTTTTTAGGGTGGAAAATACCCCCTTGCTATGGGCATGCGCGGTGTCGATGACCAATGCATCCACGTTTTCCCTGACCAGAGCTTCTACCCGGTCCATTACATCGCGGGTCGTCCCTACAGCCGCTGCCGTGCGAAGCCGGCCTTTCTCATCCTTACAGGCATTCGGGTTGTCCTTTACCTTGGTGATGTCCTTGTATGTGAGCAACCCAATCAGTTTATAGCCATTATCCACCACCGGCAACTTCTCAATCTTGTGCTTCTGCAATATGTCGGTGGCTTCTTCCAAATCTGTCGACTGCGATGTGGTGATGATGTGCTCACTGGTCATTACATCTTCCACCGGCCGCTTGAAATTCTTTTCAAACCTTAAATCACGGTTGGTGACAATGCCGATCAATACATTGTGGTTGTCCACCACCGGTATACCCCCGATCTTATATTCTTTCATGATGTTCAGTGCATCCTCAATGCTGCTGTTTTTCCTGATGGTGATCGGATCATAGATCATCCCGTTTTCAGCCCGCTTTACCGATTTAACCTGGCGGGCCTGCTCTTCAATGGTCATGTTTTTATGGATCACACCAATACCCCCCAACCGGGCGATGGCAATGGCCAGCTCCGCCTCGGTTACCGTATCCATCGCAGCCGATACAATCGGTATATTGATCTTGATGTTCCGCGAAAAGTGGCTCGATAAATCTACCTCATGGGGCAATACCTCCGAGTACTGGGGAATCAGCAACACATCATCAAAGGTATAGCCATCCGCCTGTATTTTATCCTTATCGAAAGACATGGATTGATGAATTTTGGTTAATTTTAAATCGCGCCAAAATACAAAAAAATGAGAAAATAAATGGGATTCCTTGCTAAAAATATTGGATCCGCGGCGCTGACAAATGTTTGTTATTGATAACGTTATTTTGTGGATCATGATATTTTTTGAACCATTAAATTGCAGGAATTCTATTTTTTAAATGGCTGTTTGTTTTGGAAAAATATCGTCAACTGCTTCATCGGTACTGGGGTTATAAGGAATTCAGGCCGCTGCAGGAACAGATCATTGATTCGGTCATGCACGATCGCGATACCCTGGCATTGTTGCCGACCGGCGGGGGTAAGTCGCTGACCTTTCAGATCCCGGCCCTGGCCCGCGAAGGCATTTGCCTGGTGGTGACACCCCTGATTGCCTTGATGCGCGACCAGGTCGATAAACTTACCCAGCTTGGAATCAAGGCCATGGCCATTCATTCGGGCATGAGCAGGCGGGAGATCGATGTGGCACTGGATAACTGTATTTTTGGGGGCTACAAATTTCTTTACCTTTCACCCGAACGCATTGAAACGGATCTTTTTAAGGCCCGGGTTGAGAAAATGCAGGTGAACCTGGTTACCATTGATGAAGCCCACTGCATCTCTCAATGGGGCTACGACTTCAGGCCTTCCTATCTTAAAATTGCCCAAATAAGGGATTATCTGACCACCCAACCCCCCTTCCTGGCTTTAACGGCGACGGCAACCCCCCGGGTGGTTGAGGATATTCAGGAGAAGCTGGCTTTTAAAGAGAAAAATCTGCTGAAAACCAGCTTTGAACGGCCCAATCTGGTTTATCTGGTTCGCCAGATAGAAGACAAACCAAAGTATTTGCTTAAAACATTATCCCAAAACAAGGGCTATGGCATTGTATATATTCGCAGCAGAAAGAAAACCAAAGAGATAGCCCAGCTTTTGGCCCGTCATCACATCGCGGCCGATTACTACCACGCCGGGCTCGACTATGAGACCCGTCAAAAAAAGCAGGACCAATGGCAGAAAGGCCAAAAACGCATCATGGTCTCGACCAATGCTTTTGGAATGGGCATTGACAAGGCGGATGTGCGTTTTGTGATTCATTATGACCTGCCCGATACCATTGAAGCCTATTTCCAGGAAGCCGGAAGGGCCGGACGCGACGGCCAAAAAGCTTATGCCGTCTTGCTCTACAACAACACCGATAAGGTGAAGGCTCGGGCACGCATCAAGCGTAATTTTCCCCCGATAAAAGATATAAAAGCCGTCTATCAGGCCCTGGGCAATTATTTTCAAATACCCGTGGAAGGGGGGAAGAACAAGGCTTTTGATTTCAATGTGTATGAATTTGCTTCCCGCTATCATTTTAGCCTTTCAACCATATACAGCAGCATACAGTTCCTCCAGAAAGAGGGTTATCTGGAGCTGACCGATGAATGGGCCAACCAGTCAAAGGTGCACTTTCATGTCAGCCGCGATGACCTCTACAATTTTCAACTTACCCGCTCGGGTTATGACAACTTCATCAAATTGTTGTTGCGAAGCTATTCGGGCATTTTTACCGAATATGTAAAGATTGATGAGCGTTCCCTGGCACGCAAAGCCAATACCAACCAACAAGTGATCTACAAATACCTGGTACAGCTTAAAAAACTCAAACTGCTGGATTATATCCCCCAGCGGAAAACCCCGATGATCGTCTATACCGAAGAAAGGCTTGATCGCCGCAACCTGCGC
>Ga0207714_1000084_pt1 | contig 55026 bp, 59 predicted proteins | sample PonA232FremontCA_2_FD_187270 | JGI IMG/M metagenome (GOLD analysis project Ga0207714, IMG submission 187270) | Marine sediment microbial community from Fremont, CA, USA - Pond A23 Sediment 2 (SPAdes) | ecosystem: Environmental > Aquatic > Marine > Unclassified | place: USA: Fremont, California... | reverse complement strand
AAGTGAAACACGGGTGGTCCGATCCGCCGGGTACGGTGCCCCGGCTCATCGCTTCAGTTCCGCGCCGCTGACATCAGAGGGGGTCCGCCGCCAGCTGTATCGCTGTTCCTCCATCGCGTTGTAATTCAGCGTGACGTGGGTGAGCTGGCTGGTGTCGATCTCGCAGCTAATCACTTCACCGTCCTCGTGTTCGATGTTCGTGACCAGGTCGAGGTCCTTGAGCCGTGACTTCTCGAAGGTCTCGTTTTTGAACGTGACTTCGGTGTCGTCGGTGAACGACAGGTGCTCGGTCATCTCAGTTGCCCTGCTCGAGGCCGTGGAAATAATCACGGACGGATTCGAACTTCGCCTCGGAAACCTCCCGCATGGCGTCGTAGTCCTCCGGCTTGGCGAACCGTTTCGCGATCTTCCGGCCGACGTGGACGTGGTCGCCCTCGTCGGAGGCAACCTCGTGGAGGGTATCACTGATCTCGCTGTACCCCTGCTCGCCCATGTAGTCCGCCATGTTCCGGACCTGGTAGGCGGCGACGATCTCCGTCGAACACTGGAAGGCAGCCGAGACCAGCTGTGGCTTCTCGTGGTCGACCGAGCGCGGTCCGACCTCGGTGAGGGTCTCGTAGTAGCCGTCCGGGTGGTTGGGTGCCTCCCAGGTCGCCATGTCGGCGTCGTATCCGAACTGTTCCGCGATGTTCGAGATTACTCGGGAGTGTTTGATCTCGTCTTTGATCTGCATCCCGAGCCCGACGATCAGGTCGCGGTCCCTGTGGTAGGGCTCGCCGTGCCGGAAGATCAGGTCCGCCTGCCGACACGGCGGTAACATCCCGTAGTAGAATTCGCGCCACGCCTGTGCGGGGAATTCCTGCTCGATGACTGCTTCGGGCCCGCCGATCGCATCGAAGTAGTCCTCGCTGTAGTACTCGTTGGCGAGTGGCTCCATCCGCTCGCGGTACTCCTCGGTCAGGTCGGCGATGAACTCGCCAGCCGATTTCGTTGACATACGGCATCGGAATGCACGGTCTATAGTAGTATAAACGTTTGGCAAAATTCGAAACTGAGTCAGATAAATCGTGTTTTCAGGACAATAGTGCAACGAATGTCTACCTGGGTTGCGCGTTCATGTGCTGTGGCGCGGCAGTGGCTCCTGGGCCGGTTCTCACTCTCGGGCCCGGTCGACGAGGGCGGCGACCCGGTCGACGTCCACTGGAGCCGTCGTCTCCCCGTCGCGTTTCAGCGCTGTCCCGACGATGGCACCGTCGAGCGTGTCGAGGATGTCCTCGACAGTGTCCGGGGTGACGCCGCTACCCGCCAGGACCGGAACGTCCTCCCGGCGTGCCCGCCACTCGCTCGCCGCCCGGAGCCACTCCTCCGGGACTGGACGACCGGTCGCCGCTCCCGTGACGACGACACCGTCGGCGAGGCCTCGGTCGACAGTCGACGTCAACTCGGCGGCCGGGTCGGCGTACGTCCCGGCGCTGGCGTGTTTGACGTCGACGTCTGCGAGGATTGCGACGTCGGCACCGAGGCGGTCACGGAGCCGAACCGTTTCGTCGGCACGCCCCTCGACGACTCCGGTGTCCGAGACCGCGCGGCCGGTGTGGACGGGGATCCTGACGAAGCTGGCGCCGCTGGCGGCCGCGACCGAGACGGCAGCGACGCCGTCGTTCCAGAGGACACTGACACCGACCGGACGGTCGACCGTACCGGCCACGTCGCTCACCAGCCGCGACATGAACGCGACCGTGTGCCTGGGAACCTCGCCGGCGTGGAACGGAACGTCGCCGTAGTTCTCGACGAGCAGGGCGTCGACACCGCCGCGCTCGAGTGCCCGAGCGTCAGCGAGCGCTCGCTGGCGGAGGTCCGCGAGTTCCCCGTCAGACTGGGGAGCACCGGGGAGTGCCGGGAGGTGAATCATCCCCACCACCGGCTGCTCGCTGCCGAGCACGTCGGGGCAGTTCACTCCGTCCCCCAGGGAGAACGCTCCCCTGTCATGCCCCCAGGAATTGCCGCCTGACGGACTCGTCTTCGAGCAGCGCGTCTCCGGTGTCTTCGAAACGGTTCTCGCCGCCGGCGAGGACGTAGCCCCGGTCACAGCGCCTGAGTGCCTCCCGGGCGTTCTGTTCGACCATGAGAACGGCAGTCCCGTCGTCGTTGATCTGGTCGATCCGGTCGAACATCTCGCCGACCAGATCGGGTGCGAGTCCCGCGCTGGGTTCGTCCAGCAACAGCAGGTCCGGGTCGAGCATGAGCCCGCGTCCCATTGCGAGCATCTGCTGTTGCCCGCCACTGAGCAGTCCTGCCTTCCGGTTTTGATTCTCCTCCAGTGCCGGGAATCGGTCGAACACCGACCGGACACGGTCCTGCGGGAAGCCATCTGCGGTGTACGCCCCGATCCGGAGGTTCTCCTCGACGGTGAGATTCTCGAAAACGTTCCCGGTCTGGGGGATGTAGCTGATACCCTTCCGGAGACACTGCTCGGGGCTCAGGTCACTCACGTCGGCGCCCTGGAACGTGACCTCGCCGCCCATCACGTCCGCGAGGCCGACGATACACTTCATGACGGTACTCTTGCCCGCACCGTTGGGGCCGACGACGGCGACGTACTCCTCTTCGCCGAGGGTTAGGTCGACGCCCGAGAGGACCTGCAGTGAGCCGTAGCCCCCCTCGAGGTCCGAGATATCGAGCAGTGTCATGCCTGCCCCCCGAAGTAGGCGTTTATTACACGGCCGTCGTTCAGTACCTCGTCCGGCGTCCCGCTGACGAGGTCGGTTCCCTGGTCCAGGACGACCATCCTGTCGACGAGCTCCGAGAGGCTCTGGATCTCGTGTTCGATCACCAGGAAGGTCATTCCGTCCCGGTTGAGCTGCTGGATGTGAGCCATGATCTCGTTTGTCAGTGTCGGATTGACACCCGCGAACACCTCGTCTAACAGCAACAGGTCGGGGTCGAGCATCAGGGCCCGGGCGATCTCGAGCAGTTTCCGCTGCCCGCCGCTGAGATTGCCCGCGTACTCGTCTGTGAGTTCGGCGAGGTCGAACAACTCAAGCAGTTCGGCCGCCCGGTCGGCAGTCTGCTGTTCGTGCCGGTCGACTGCGGCCGGCCGCGTGAAGACGCCGGTCGCGCGTTCCCCCGGGTGGCCGGGAGCAGCCAGTTTGACGTTCTCGGCGACGGTCATGCTCGTCAGCTCCCGCGTGTTCTGGAAGGTTCGAACCAGCCCGCGGTTCGCGAGCTCGTGGGAGGGGCGTCCCGTCACGTCCTCGCCACCGAACCTCACCGTGCCGTCGTCGGGCTCGAGCAACCCGGTCATGCAGTTGAACATGGTGGTCTTGCCGGCCCCATTGGGACCGATGAGGCCGACGACCTCTCCTCTGTCGATCGTCAGGTCGACACCGTCGAGCGCGACCAGCCCCTTGAAGGATTTCCGGAGGCCGTCGACCTCCAGCAGACTCATTCCGTGCCCACCCCCTGGCGGTCCGCATCTCCCCAGATCCCTTCGGGCTTGTAGCGGATGACCGCGACGAGCAACACGCCGAGGACGATAAAGCGGAAGGACGCGAACTGGTAGGCCGCTCCCGGGAACGTGTCGTTGAGGAACCGGGTACCGATCCGGACGAGTTCGACGACCGCGAGCCCGCCGAGTACGGCGCGGTTGTTGCCTGCACCGGCAAGCAACATCCCGATCCACAGGACGACAGTCACCTCGACGGTGTAGAACGCCGGCGAGACGGCTCCGATGTACATCGCGTGCAGGGTCCCCGCAAAGCCCGCGATAGCGGCCCCGTAAATGAACGTGTTCAGCTTGTACGAGAACACGTCCTTCCCGAGGGCCTGCGTGACCTGGTCGTCGTCGTCTATCGCCCGGAGCACGCGACCGTACGGGCTGCCAGTCAGCCGGGTGATGGCCGCGTAGACGACCGCCAGCAGCCCGGCGAGGAGCAGTACGGTCGTGACGAGCACCGTGCTCGGGTTACCGCCGGCGAGGTCGTTGATCGGCTGTGGGACGCCGAGCAATCCCGTCTCACCGCCGGTAATTCCTTCCAGACTGATGACCACCTGATTGAAGATCTCCGCGGAAGCGAGTGTGACGACCGCGAGGAAATCACCGCGGAGACGGAGCGTCGAGACGCCGAGGAGTGCCCCGACAACCACGGCAGCGAGCACGCCCCCTCCCACACCGACCGGCCAGGGAAGCCCCAGCCCGACACCGGTAAGAGGGTCCTGTACGGTTAAGAGCGCTGCCGTGTAACTTCCGACGGCAAAGAACACGACGTGGCCGAAATTGATGAGTCCGGCCCAGCCGTAGTGCAAGTTCAATCCGAGGATCAACAGCCCGAAGAGGAGATAGGTGACCGCGTTCTCGAACAGGAACAGGGTGGCTCTGGGCACGTCGGGAACGAACGGCGACAGCAGAATCGCTAGGGCGAGGACGACGAGCCCTACCCCGACCCAGCCGACGTTCACCCGCGAGACGTAGCCACCGCTCACGCCTCTCTCACCTCTGCGCTCGCGATCCCGCCCGGTCTGACCAGCAGTACGACGATCAGCACGGCAAACGCAACTGCAGTGCTGAGTTCCGTCGCCCAGCTCGGGAGCACGCCCACACTCGTCGCCATGACGACCCCGATGATGTAGGAGCCGGCGATGGCGCCGTAGGCGCTCCCCGCGCCCCCGAGGATCGCCGCCGTCAGCACGATGAGGATCTGGTTGAATCCCATGAACGGGCTGGCTGCCCGCTGGATGCCGATGAGGTAGCCGCTCAGCCCGGCCAGCCCGGAGGCGAGGAGCCAGACGTACCGCTGGATGTTGTCGATCGGCACGCCGCTGACACGGGCCAGGTCGTTGTTTTTACTCAGCGCCCGCATCGCGAGGCCGACGTCCGTCCGCGTGAGCAACAGGTGTGTCACACCGAAGACGAGCACCGCGATCCCGATGATCGTCAGCTGGTTCGTGTTGACGAATACGCCGCCCAGTGCCTCCGTGCGGAACGTCTGGGACTGCTGGAACTCGAAAAACCGCAGGTCGGGACCGGCGATCCCCTGGATGAGGTAGCGGAGAATGTACCCGACGCCGATCGACGTGAGCAACAACGGGACCGGCCCGGTGTCCTTGATCGGGATGAAGAACACCCGGGCGACGAGCCAGCCGGCCACCGCCGACACCGCGATGACGAGGAGGATCGACACGACCGGCCCGGCCGGGAGAAAGAACCCCACGAGCAGGCCGACGTACGCACCGATGGTCATGTACTCGCCGTAAGCGAAGTTGATCATGTCATTGATGCCGTATATCAGCGTGAACCCAACCGCAGCGACCGCGATATACGACCCGGTCACCAGCCCGAAGACGACGTTTTGAGCCAGCCCCATCCTAGATCGTTTCTCTGACTTCCTCTTCGGAGACCGTGTTCACTTCCTCGAAGCCGTCCGGCGAGATTTCGTTGATCGTGATGGGGGCGAGCACGAGCCCGTTCTCAGTGAACGAACAAGAGGTCGCCGCACCGACGTAGCTACACTCACCTTCCTCCTCGAGGGCCGTCTGACCCTCTTCGAAGGTGTAAACCTCCGGGCCGCCCTCACGCGTCACTGGACCGATGTTCTTCTCGATCTCGACCGGGTCGGTCGTCCCCGCCCGCTCGATCGCGAGGGCGATGACGTTGACCGCGTCGTAGCCCGGCGTCGCCCAGGGGTTGATGTCCTCGTCGCCCATTTCGTCGTAGGCGGACTTGAACTGGTCGTACCCCGGTCCCTCCGGGCTGGCTGCGGCGACCCAGGCCCCTTCGGCCGCCTCGCCGACGTTCTCGATGGTCTGGGGCTGGAAGTAGCCGTTGTTGAGCACCACCTGCTTCCCGTACCCGGCGTTTGCCCACTCCCGGAGCACCGTTGTGCCGTCCGCCAGGCCAAGGGCCATCCCCCAGGCGTCGAAGTCGGCCTCGAACAGCCGGGAGAGCTCCGCCTGGTAGCTGGTCTGCTCGCTTTCGGTTTCGACGACCTGAACCACTTCCCCGCCCTGCTCTTCGAAGGCCTCGGTGAAGTCCTCGATCCAGGAGCGCTCCCCTTCGGCGGTGCCGCTGAGCAGCCCCATTGTCTCGATCCCGTTTTCCACCACCTGAAGAACGATACCCTCGACGTTGGCCTTGTCCATCAGCTTGGTCCGCCAGAACCAGTCGTCGTCGCTCACATCCTCGGGCGTCAGGTTGTCACCTCCGAACGTGGGCGTCACGCCGCCGGCGGAGTTGCTGATGACTGGCACGCCGAGGTCGCTGACCCAGTCCCGCTGTGCCGAGATCTCGGTCGAGCCGCCGCCGCCGATGGCGACTGCTCCGTCGTTGTTGATGAACTGCTGGACGACCTCGCGGTAGGTGGTCGGGTCAAGCCCCGTGTCGCGGAACGTGACGTCGAGCTCCCGTCCCAGCGGGCCGCCGGCGTCGTTGACCTGCTGGACCGCCGTCTTTTCAGCCTGCGTGATGGCCGGCTGGAGGAACCCCCACTGGCTGGATGTCTGCTGAACGAAGCCGACGTTGACCGGGCCGTCGCCGCCGCCACCGCTGCCGCCGCCGTCGCCGCTGCCGTCGCCACCGGTACACCCGGCGAGTCCGACAGCCCCAGCCAGGCCCAGTTTGGTCAGCATACCTCTACGGCTCAGTGCCGTCGCTACGCTTGACTCAGTGTCGCTGTTGTTGCTTGCCATGGTTGCGGATTTCGACGCGTCCGTATAGACCGAGTGAGAGCTTTGATACTTAACTCTTTTGCGGCAGACAAGGGTACAATTACACTCTTTTTCGAATTGGAATACTACGAATGAGTGAATATGACACTCAGAGGAGATCAAAGACTCACGCGGATGCGGGTCCGCCTCCGCCGGCGCGCGAGCCCTGACCAGCCACCCTCGCGAAAGAGCGACTGTCCCGCGGCCGCCCGGGTGGATCGCCGGCCGGTGGGTCACCGTGGGACCCGTGTGCAGTCAGAACGGACGACGAGGCCGGCCGGTTCGACTCAGCTGCCGGGTGGCGCCACAGTGGGATGTCCTACAGGACGCCGTCCAGACTGATGGCCACGTTCTTGCTCTGTGTGAACGTCTCGATGGCCTGCATCCCCTTTGCGCGGCCCAGACCACTCTCTTTGTACCCGCCCGAGACGGCCGCCGGAGACAGCACCGGATAGTCGTTGACCTGAACGGTCCCGCTCTCGAGGCCACCGGCGACGCTGTGGGCCGTCGCGAGGTCCGTGGTCCAGACGAGATTCGAGAGGCCGTAGCGGGTGTCGTTGGCCCGCTCGACAGCCTCCTCCGGGGTGTCGAACTCGTAGACGGTGATGACGGGACCGAACACCTCCTCACAGGAGACCCGCGCGTCGTCGTCGACCCCGGCGATGAGTGTCGGTGCGTAGAAGTTCCCCGGCTCGCGCGGGACCTCGCCGCCGGTCAGAACCCGCCCACCCTGTCGGCGGGCGTCCTCGACGAACTCCGCGACGGTGTCCCTGGCTGACGGGGAGATGACTGGCCCCATGTCCGGGTCGGCGATCCCCGGGCCGACCTCCATCGCCTCGACCCGTGCGACGACACGGTCGAGGAAGTCGTCGTACACCCCCGACTGGACGAAAAGGCGGGTCGGGGCAAAACAGATCTGGCCGGCGTTGTTGAACGTCTCGATGACGCTGGCGACGGCTCCCTCGAGGTCCGCGTCCTCGAAGACGATGTTCGCGCCCTTCCCGCCCAGCTCCAGGTGGACGTCGCTGACGTGCTCGGCAGCCGACTGCATCACGTTCTTTCCAGTGGTGGTCGACCCGGTGAACTCGATGGCGTCGACCCGGTCGTCGGTGACCAGCGGGTCTCCCGTGCCCGACCCGCTCCCGGTGACGGTGTTCACGACGCCGGCGGGAAAGCCGACCTCGTGGGCCAGTTTCGTCAACTCGAGCAGGGAGAGCGGCGCCCGGGAGGGAGCCTTGGCCACGACGGTGTTCCCGGCCGCAAGCGCCGGTGCGAATCCGCGAGCAGCGAGCGCAATCGACGCGTTCCAGGGAACCACCTGTGCGGTCGTGCCGTACGGCTCGCGGAGGGTGTAATCGAGGTAGGAGCCGTCGTTGGCCAGCGGTATCTGCCGTCCCTCGATTTTGTCCGTGAGACCAGCGTAGTACTCGAAGAGCCCGGCTGCCCCCTCGACGTTGTCGTGTGACTCGCTCAGCGGCCGGCCGACCTCCATCGTCTCGGTCGCCGCCAGCCTGTCGGCGTCCTCGCGGATCCGGTCGGCGAGCGCCCTGAGCAGGCGTCCCCGTTCGACTGCATCGTGCGCTCGCCACTCGTCCTCGACCGCGACGGCCGACTCCAGCGCGGCGTCGACCCCTCTCGGCCCCGCCTCCGGGATGGTTGCGATCTCCTCGTTCGTCGACGGGTCCCGGACAGACACGTTCCGGTTCGGCTGTCGCGGTTCACCGTCGACGAAATATCCGTACCTGTTCGGGATCTCGGCGGCCATTGTTCGTTCGGCCGTTCAGCGCCGGTGACTTATATTTTGATGTATCGGGACAAAACCCGCCATCTGTCTCGATATATCCGCAGGCGGCTCAGACGCGTGCATCTTTTGACTGTCCCGTAACCTTGATGTAAATTGCCGGGAATCGTGAGGCATGTCAGTCCCGGAGCGGGAAGCCGCCAGTTCGGTGTCGGACCTCGACGTCGTCGTCAGCGCCGACGAACACATCAGCGAGGAGGTATCGGACTTCTTTCCGTACATCGACGAGTCGACCTACGGCGGCATCAAGCGGGTGATCGAGCAGGCCAGCGAGCCGTGGCGGGAGGTCTTCTCGGTCACGCCGCCGTTGCCCCCGTTCTCGAACACGCCGATGGCCTCGGACTACAGCGGCGCCGGGAACGTCATGGCCAAGGCGGGGGACAAACTCGAGACGAAGCTGATGCGCCTCGACGAGTTCGACATCGATTACGCGGTGCTCAACCCGACGCTGATGGTCGCGCTGCCGACGGTGAACAATCCACAGGCCGCCGCGGCGCTCGTCGACGGCTACAACGAGTGGGTCTACGAGACGTTCGTCGCCGAGTCCGACCGGCTGTCGATGGCGATCGTCGTACCGGGACAGAAGCCACGGATGGGCGCCGAAGAGATCGAGAAGTGGGGCACCAAGGACGGGGTCGTCGCCGTCCAGGTCGGCGCCACCGGCCACCGGATCCCCGTCAGCCACGAGTGGTGGGACCCGATCTACGCGGCCGCCGAGGAGGCGGGGCTACCCGTAAAGTATCACAGCTCGTTCCCGGCGATGAGCCACGCCTTCCCGCTCCAGCACCGCTGGCACGAGCTGTTCGCCCAGGACAAGGTCGTCGCTCACCCGTTCTCGCACATGTGGAACCTCACGAAACTCCTCTACGAGGGAGTCCCCCAGAAGTTCCCCGACCTCGAGTTCGTCTTCCAGGAGGCTGGCATCGGCTGGATCCCTTACTGGCGGATGCGCCTCGACAGATACCACCTCGCGCTCGGCCAGGAGATGCCGATGCTCGACAAGCTCCCGACGAAGTACATCAACGACCGCTTTTATTTCACCACCCAGCCCGTCGGCCACTCGGACAGAAACGACGAGCACATCGCCTGGATGGCGAAAATGGCCGGCCCCGAGAATCTGATGTACTCCGCCGACATTCCACACACCGACTTCGACGCGCCGGAGGAACTGTTCACGCCGATCAAGTCCCGGCTGGAGCCCGACGAGGTCCGCGGGATGATGGGAGAGACTGCGATGGACGTCTTCGGGCTGGGTGACTGAGGATGGGGCAACACCGGGTCGCATCCACCGACGAGATCGACGACGGAGAGCGAGTCCTGCTGGAGGTCGACGGCATCGAGGTCGCCGTGTTCCGCACGAACGGGGAGTTCCACGCGGTGTTGAACTACTGCGTTCACCAGTCGGGTCCGCTGTGTGAAGGGTCGCTCGCAGGAAAGATGGTCGCCGAACCGCCGGAGTTCACCTGGGAGTACGACGACGAACCCCGGGTCGTCACCTGTCCGTGGCACAACTGGAAGTTCGACATCCAGACGGGCGAGAACATCCGGGACGACACATACAGGGTCCCGACGTTCGAGACCGTCGTCGACGATGGCGACGTCTACGTCGTGACGTAACCGACGATGGGAGAGGACCCGCCACGGCCGGCCGACGCACCCGCCGGGTTCGACGACGCCGACCCCTACGCCGACGCCGACCTCTCGACGTACCCCGAATGGTGGCGCGAGAACGTCGAAGCGTTCCGGGACCACGACATGCGCCCGTACCGCCCGCCACAGTTCGCCGACGGCACGCTCGTTCCCGAGTCGCTCTGGCGACTCGAGGCCGAGCTGTGTGTCGAGATCACGTTGCGCAAGTACATCAGTGCCGACGCCGACGAGTCGTGGACGCTGCTCGTCGACGACAGGCCCGTCGCCGAGTTCACCCGGGTCCGCAACGAGGAGGGCCGCTCCGTCTACTCGATGACCGGTGAAGAGTTCGAACGACTGGTTGCTGACGCCGCCGACCGGTGACCGGCGGCCGGCGCCGTCGTCGTGTCCCCCTCTCCCGGGCGACTGCGACACCAGACAGCGACGAGCTTCGAGCACTCCCGGAGGTGATGTCGCTCTGTCCGGCTTTCGGAGTGAATACTGGACGCATATGCGAGTGTGTGGTTGATTTCTGTGGCTGTTTTCGCAGGCAACGGTAGGTTTTTGCCCCCCGATGGTGTGGGATCGCGCATGAGTGCTCCCGACAATATTCTCGAGATGGAGGGAATCTACAAGGCGTTTCCGGGTGTCGTCGCCAACGACCACATCGATTTTTCCGTCCGTCGGGGGGAGATCCACGGCCTCCTCGGTGAGAACGGGGCGGGCAAGAGCACGCTGATGAAGGTCCTGTTCGGGCTCTACAACGCCGACGACGGGATGGTCCGGTACGACGGCGAGCTGCTGGAGGTCGACTCGCCACAGGACGCGATCGACGCCGGCCTTGGGATGGTTCACCAGCACTTCCAGCTCATCCCGAAGCTGACCGTAACCGAGAACGTCGTGTTGGGCTTGCGGGAGTCGTACCCGGCGTTTCACGAGGGGACGGAGGGGGCCCTTGGCAGCCTGTTGGGACTGGGGCCGGTCCAGCGTCTCGGGCGCCTGCTGACCTACGACAGGGGACTGGAGAGCGAGCGGGTCGCGGAGGTCGCGTCGGAGTACGGCATCGACATCGACCCCGACCGGAAGGTCGGCGACCTGGACGTCGGCGAACAACAGCGGGTCGAGATCCTGAAGGCGCTGTACCGCGACGTCGACCTGCTCGTGCTGGACGAGCCGACGGCGGTGCTGACGCCAACCCAAATAGAGCGGCTCTTCGAGACACTCCGGACGCTCGTCGACCGGGGATTGACCGTCGTCATCATCACCCACAAACTCGACGAGGTGACGGAAATCACCGACCGGGTGACGGTCCTTCGCGAGGGGAAGCGAGTCGACACCGTGGAGACTGCGGAGGTCGACGAGTCCGACCTCGCGTACATGATGGTGGGTCGCGAGGTGATCCACGACATCGAGGCGACCGACGCCGAGGTCGGGGACCCGGTACTGACGGTCTCGGGCGCCCGAGCGGAGAACGACAGAGGTGTCGAAGTGCTGTCGGGGGTCGACCTCACGGTTCGCGAGGGGGAGGTCCTCGGACTCGCGGGCGTGAGTGGTAACGGCCAGCGCGCACTGAGCCAGTGCATTGTCGGAACCCGGGACCTGACCGACGGGTCGGTGACGCTGGATGGAGAAGCGATCGACGACGTCCCGACACGACGACGCATCGAGGCCGGACTGTCGGTTATCCCGTCGGACCGCCACGACGAAGGGTGTGCACCGGACCTGAGCATCCTGCACAACGCCATCGTCAAAGACTACTGCTCGAAGCGGTTCCAGCGAGGGCCGATGGGTGTGGGGATGGACTACGATGCCGCCCGAGAGCACGCGGAGTCGCTGGTCGAGGAGTACGACGTTCGCGTGCCCGGCGTCGACGTCGACGCCGGCAACCTCTCCGGGGGAAACCTCCAGAAACTCATCCTGGGCCGGGAACTGGACCGCGAGCCCTCTGTCCTTGTCGCCAACCAACCCACGCGGGGGCTGGACGTCGGGGCGATCGAGGAAGTGCGCAAACAGATCCTCGAACAGCGGGCGGCAGGGACCGGCGTCCTCCTCATCTCCGAGAAATTCGACGAGATCATGGAACTGAGCGACCGGATCGCTGTGATCTACGAGGGCGAGATCGTCCACGAAGTCGGTGCCGAGGAGGCCGACCGCGGCGACGTCGGGCTCTACATGAGCAGCGGTACCGCCGCCGAGACACAGGCCCCAGCGCCGTCAGCCGGCGATTGACCGACGGCCGGACTCCACGGGGCCGCGGGCAGTCGGTCACTCCTCCAGCGCGTGCCAGGAGAGCCGCGGGTTCCGGGCCGCGTCGGTCTGGTCGACCCGGCGGACTGCCGTCGCTGTCGGCGCGTCGGCGAGCGACCCGTCGGATGCGTCGGCGACGGCGTTGAAGGCCTCGGCGAGCTGGTCGAGGGTGCGCTTGCTCTCGGCCTCCGTGGGCTCGGTCATCAGCGCCTCGGGAACGATCTCGGGCCACTTGGTGGTCGGCGGGTGGACGCCGTAATCGAGCATCCCTTTGGCGAACTCGGCAGCGTCCTGGTCGCCGGCGCTGGCGACGAACTCGTGGTGGAAGGGGCCGAACGGCACCTCCAGGTCGACCTGCTCGGCGAGGTAGTTTGCGTTCAGGACGGCCTTGGCGCTGGCGTCGTGCAGCCCCTCGTCGCCCAGCCGCGCGATGTAGGCGTAGGCCTTCAACAGCACGAGCCAGTTGCCCATCGCTCCGTGGACCTTCCCTATCGTGTGCTCGGGCTCGAACAGTTCGTACTCCGGACCAGCGCTGCCGTCGTCGACCTCCCGGACACGGGGTGCCGGGAGGAAGGGGGCGAGTTCCTCGACGACGCCGATGGGGCCGGCGCCGGGCCCGCCGCCGCCGTGGGGGGTCGCGAAGGTCTTGTGGACGTTGTAGTGCATGATATCAAAGCCCATGTCCCCCGGGCGAGCACGCCCAAGCAGTGCGTTGAGGTTCGCGCCGTCGTAGTACAGCAGACCGCCGGCGTCGTGGACGATCCTGGCGATCTCCTCGATGTCGCGCTCGAAGAGGCCCAGCGTGTTCGGGTTCGTGAGCATCAGCGCCGCCGTCTCCTCGCCCACCGCCGCCGAAAGCGCCTCCAGGTCCACGCGACCGTCGTCCCCGGCGGGCAACTCGACCACGTCGTAGCCCACCATAGCGGCGCTGGCGAAGTTGGTGCCGTGGGCGCTGGCGGGGATGACTACCTCAGTCCGCGAGTCGCCGTCACCGCGGTGTTCGTGGTAGGCTCGGGCGACCAGGATGCCAGCGAACTCCCCCGCCGCGCCCGCCGGCGGCTGCAGCGAGACGGCGTCCATCCCGCCGATCCGCGCCAGATAGTCCTGCAGACTCGCGAGCACCGCGAGGGTCCCCTGGGCGTGTTCGGCCGGCCGGTCCGGGTGGACCGCCGCGTCGGGCAGCGCGGCCACGTCCTCGGTGAACGTGGGGTTGTACTTCATGGTACAGGAGCCAAGCGGGAACGGGCCGCTCTCGACCCCGTAGTTCATCTGCGAGAGACGGGTGTAGTGACGCGCGAGTTCCGGCTCAGCGAGCCCGGGGAGCTCCAGTGAATCGCGAGTGAGGTCGTCGGGCAGCGGCGACTCCTCGCCCACTTCGACCTCGGTGGTGTCCTTCTCGGCGAGCAGCGCCTCGTAGCGGTCGTCCTCGGCCCACCGCGCCTGGTCGTACCTCATCCGGCCACCCCCCGGAGCGCGGCGACCAGTCCGTCGACCTCCTCGGCCGTCGTCTCGGTCACGGCAATCTGCAGGAGGTGGTCGTCGACGGCGTGGACCGCGTATCCCTCCTGGGCCAGGTCCCCGGCGACGGCGGGTGCCGGCTGGTCGGTGTGAGCGAGAAACTCCCGGAAGTGGTGGCGGTCGTGGTAGGGAGCCTGTATCCCGGGCACCGAATCGACGCGTTCGGCGGTCTTCTCGGCCAGCCGGACACACCGCTTCGCGAGGTCGACCAGTCCGTCGGGCCCCAGGGAGGCGGCGTGGATGGCCACCCGCAGGGCAACCCAGGCCTGGTTCGTGCAGATGTTCGAGGTCGCTCGCTCCCGGCGGATATGTTGCTCGCGGGTCTGCAGGGTCAGCGTGTAGGCCCGGCGCCCGGCGGCGTCCGTCGTCGCGCCGACCAGCCGGCCCGGGACCTGCCGGAGGAAGTCCTCCCGGCACGCGAACAGCCCCGTCCCCATCCCGTAGGCGGTCCCCAGCCCGAGGGTGGCGGCGTCCCCGACCACCACGTCGGCGCCGGCCGCGGCGGGCTCTTCAAGCAGCGAGAGCGCGACCGGGTCCGAACCCAGACAGAACAGCGCGCCGTGCTCGTCGGCGACCGCGCCGACCTCGGACAGCGACTCCTCGACCGTCCCCCGGACGGTGGGGGTCTCCGCGTATATCATGATGGTGTCCTCGCCGGCCCGGTCGGCCAGCGCACCGACGTCGGCGACGCCGTCGTCGTGGGGGTAAGTGTCGACGGTCAGCCCCGCACCGGCCGCGTAGTTGCGGAGCACGTCGGCTGTCCTCTCGCGGAGCAACTCGGGCACGAGCACGCGGTCGCCGTCGGTCGCGCGCACCCGGGCGGCGAGCGTCGCGGTCTCGCCCAGCGCGGTCGCGGCGTCGTAGACGGAGCAGTTGGCCACGTCCAGCCCCGTGAGCTCGACGACCATCGACTGGAACTCGAAGAGTGCCTGGAGAAAGCCCTGCGTGACCTCGGGCTGGTACTGGGTGTAGGAGGTGAGAAACTCCGACCGGTCGGCGACGTGGTCGACCAGCGATGGGACGTAGTGGTCGTGGTGACCGCGGCCGAGAAACTCGGTGAGGTCGGCGTTCGCGGCGAGCGTCCCGGCGACCTCCTCGCGGACCTCGCGTTCGCTGCGGGCCTCGATACCGAGGTCCCCGTCGAACCGGAGCTGCTCGGGGACATCGAACAGCGCCGCCTCGCTGTCGACGCCGACAGCCGAGAGCATCGCGGCCGTCTCCGCGGCCGTGTGCGGGGCGAAGGGGGAACCCTGTGACATACCCGCGGTTGGGCCGGGTGACAGTGATACCTTTCGGTGCTCCCCCGGTCAACCCGCGGGGAGGAACGTCGCGGTCACTCCTGCCGGACCCGCCGGAACCGCATCCGGAGACACCCGACGGGCTCCCCGGGGTTCGAAGCCGTCGTGTCGTCCCCGGTACCAGCCGCCGCTTCGTCCTCGACCCGGGTGTTCGTCTCGGCGGGTGGACACTCCTCGACGGACAGCGAGCCGTCGGATGTGAGTACCGCCCACCGGACCAGCCACAGCTCCATCCCGCGGGAGTGCTGGAGCGGCGTCTCGCTGCCGCGGCCGATGGCCTCCAGGTCAGCGTGGGGGATCGTCCCGGCGTAGTCGAGCAGTTCCACCGTCACCGATTCCTCCCCGACCGTGACCCGGATGTCGAGCTCGGGGGTGGAGTCGGAGCCGGACCCCGGGTCGGTCGGGAGGTTCGTCCCGTCGACGGCGAACTCCAGCACCTGTCCGAACGCGGCCGGCAGCGTCCGGTGGACCTCCGCGACGGCCTCGTCGGGGCAGTCCAGCCGGATGCGGGCAGCCGGGTGCTCGTCGCGCACCCTCGCGATGGCCCCCTCGAGGACGGTCGTGAGGTCGCGCGGCTCGAGGTCGTGGTCCTGGGCCGAGACGAGACTCTGGAACTTCCGGATTTGTTCGCTGATCCCGATGAGGTCGTCCGCGGCCTCGATGATCGTCTCGATGGAGTCGTCGCCGTACTCCTCGTGGAGGAGTTCGGCCCGGCTGCGGATGACGTTCATTCGGTTGCGGATGTTGTGGCGGAGGACGCGGTCGAGTACCGCCAGTCGTTCCTCGCGTTCGCGTCGTGCGGTCACGTCGCGCTGGAGGCCGAGAAAGTGGGTTACCTCCCCGGCCTCATCGCGCACCGGGACGACCTCGAGGCGGTTCCAGAACGGCGTGCCGTCCTTCCGGTAGTTCAACAGCTCAACGACGGCAGGGCGGCGGTCGTCGACCGCGTCGCGGACCTTCGCGACGGTCTCCTCGTCGGTTTCAGGGCCCTGAAGAAAGCGGCAGTTTCGGCCGAGTGTCTCTCCGGTCTGGTAGCCGGTGATCTCCTCGAAGGCCTCGTTGACGTAGATGAGTGGTTCGTCGTCCTGACGGGCGTCGGCAATGGTGACGCCCTGCCGGGCAGTCTCGATAGCCTTGCCGAAGAGGCTGAGCCGCTGTTCGCGCTCGCGTTGTTCGGTGACGTCCCGAACCAGCAACTGGAGGGCCGACTCGCCCTCGAAGGTGACCGTCACACCCGCCACCTCGGTGAGGATTTCCTCGCCGGTGGCCGACAACATCGTCAGCTCCCGGAAACCGTCGAGCCGCCCCTGCCGGTTGACCGTCTCGAGCAGGCTCTCCAGGGTGTCCCGGTCCGTCTTTGCGACGAGGTCGGTCACCGGGCCGTTGAGAGCAGCTGGTTCGGCGACCAAGAAGGTCTCGGCTGCCGCGGTGTTGGCGTAGACTACCTCCCGCTCTCGGAGAACCAGCAGCGTCTCCGGCGTCAGTTCGACCAGTTGCTGGTACTGCTCTTCGCGCTCGGCGAGCCTCAGCGAGGCTTGCCTGGCCTGGAGGAAATTCTGCAGGCGACGGCGCAGGGCGGTCTGGTCCAGAGGCATCGTTACCACGTCGTCGACGGGGTCGTCGGGGTCAAGATCGTGGTCGGCGGCGTCGTCTGAGGTCACCAGCAGGTGAGGGAGGAAGACCGGGTCAGCGGCCTCGACCCTGTCGGCGAGTGCCGACCGGTTCCGGTTCAGACCGCGGGAGTCGACGAGACAGAGGTCGTACTCTCGGGGCAGGGGTTCATCGGGCGAAACCGTTGAAATCGTGTAGCCGAGACCGGAACTCAGCCACTCCCCGAGCAACTCCCGGTCCCGACCCGTCCGCATAACGAGCAGGAGTTCGGCGTCAGCCGACCCGGCAGAGCGAGAGTACAGTTCAGTCATCAACGGAGTGTCTCACGCGATCCCTGGTGAGCCAAGTGAGGTTATATTCCAATCGGCCGGTTTTTATATGTTCCGACCGTCCGGAGGCGTAATGGGCAGCGGCCACAGGCGTCTATCGACCGGCATCGACCGTCTCGACACCGTGGTCGGCGGCGGGTATATCGAGGGGCGTAGCTACCTCCTGCACGGACCAGCCGGGTCCGGAAAGACGATCCTCGGTTTTCACTTTCTCGAGGCCTGCGGCGAGGACGAACAGGGACTGTTCATCAATCTTGAAGAGGAGCTCTCCGACCTGCGGACCAACGCCGCGTCGCTGGGCTTTGACACGGACCCCGTCGAGTTTCTGGATCTGAGCCCCGGTGCTGAGGCCTTCGCGGAGGACCGGACATACGAGGTGTTCAGCGCAGCCGACGTCGAGTGGGAGCCCCTCGCGGAGGCGGTCATGGAGGCCGTCGAGCGGGTCGAGCCCGACCGGGTCGTCATCGACCCGCTGACGCAGTTTCGCCATCTGATCGACGACGGCTTCCAGTTCCGCAAGCAGGTCGTCGGACTCATGCGGTATTTGAAGACGCAGGGCGCGACCGTCGTCTTCACCGTCCAGGAGACCCGCCAGACCCCCTCGGAGGACCTGCAGTTCATCAGCGACGGCTACCTGACGGTGACAAACGACGGCGACCGGCGCCGCCTCGCGGTCCCGAAGTTCCGGGGGTCAGCGACCAAAGATGGCGCACACGCCTACCGGATCACCGGCGAGGGGATCGAGGTCTACCCGGAACTCGAGCCAGATGGCCACAGCCGCCAGTTCCCGTCGGAGGTACTCTCCTCGGGCGTCGCCGAGGTCGACGACCTGCTCCACGGCGGGGTCGAGCGTGGCTCGGTCACCATCGTCAGCGGCCCGACCGGCGTGGGCAAGACCACGCTCTGTACGCAGTTCGCCCACGAGGCCGCGACCCGCGGCGAGCGCTCGGTCGTCTACCTCTTTGAGGAGGCCCGCGAGACGTTCGCCCGGCGCTCGGAGGCCGTCGGTATTCCCGTCGAGCGGATGGTCGAGGACGGCCACCTCCGGGTCGAGGAAGTCGAGGGCCTGGACCTTTCGCCCCAGGAGTTCGCCGCGCGGGTCCGCGAGGAGGTCGAGGACCGTGGGGCGGAGTTGGTGATGGTCGACGGGCTCTCGGGCTACCGGATCACCCTCGACAACGAGGAGGAGGTGCTGCGCCACGTCCACGCGCTGGGGCGGTACCTGAAGAACATCGGCGTGACCACGCTGCTGGTCGACGAGACCAGCGCGGTCTTCGGCGAGTTCCGCGCGACCGAGCACAACGTCAGCTACATCGCGGACAACATCGTCGTCCTCCGGCACCTGGAACTCGGCGGCGAACTCCGGAAGGCGGTCGGCGTCCTGAAAAAGCGGACCAGCGACTACGAGCGCACCCTCCGGGAGTACGCCATCACCGAGGACGGCATCCGGGTCGGCGAGCCGCTGACGGGGCTGCGGGGGATCCTCTCGGGAACCCCGGAGTTCGTCGATGGCGGCGGGCACGAGCCCATCGACGGTGGGTGACGGCAGTCCCCCGACACCGAGGACAGATGAGTCCGCGGGAACGGGCGAGCGCGAGCGAGCGGACCATTGCTCCGTTGGAACCTTGGCAACTGATACAAACACCGTGCTGGATAGAGAGGCTGAAGTAAGCAAGCCGTCAATGTTCGCTTCCTACCGTCGCCGACGGAACGACCATTCGGTGTGTAGTGGGTTTCACTCATCCTCGGTGCGAGTGGACTCAACCGTCACTATGCTGAAGTCTGCGAGAAGAAACAGGACGGACCCGATGGCTATCACGACCAACAGACCCGCTACTGGTCCCCTCTGGAGGCTCACTCCCGTAATCGCGAGGGTACCGACTATGAGAGCTGTACATCGTCGAATTGTCTGTTGAAGCAGGGCGATGTCTTCCATGGACTAACTTCTGAGCGTCCCCGCAAATAGCCCCTTCATCTGTCTCTGTCACTCTTCGCTCCCGCTCGGTGAAGACTGACCGATACGCGCCCCCGGTCTTGTTTAGGCGTTCGAAATCTGCCGTGTTAGGTCGTAAGCGATTGTTCGATATTTCTGACAGCGGCTTTTAGGACGAGTTCTCGGAACTGGCCAAACCACGTTCTGGCTTTAAGCGTTGAGCCGAATCGGGTGCGGAGCGCGAAAAATATCGACTCGACGATAGACCGCTGATGGTATGTTTCATCATCAATCCGAACATTATGTGCGGCATCGAGCGAGTAGAACTCACGATGTTTAATCACCGGTCTTACACCATTCTCACGCAGCATATGGCGGAGTTTGTCCCAATCGAAACCTTTGTCGGCGACGACCGTGTCTGTCCTGTTGAGGTTTCGTTTCAGCACTTGCCAGGCTATTTGTGTGTCGTGTGGGAGATTCATCGAGCAGTGGATGTCGAGAATAGCTCGCGTAGAACAATCGACGAGAAGAGTGGTTTTAACCGACTCAAACGTCCCTTTAACACGTTTAGCGTAGTTGTGGCTAGAGGAGCGATGCGCGATACTGGTAGAGTCGATCGCCTGTATCTCTCCAGTTTCGAATAGGTCGGCGGAGAGGAGCAGCAGCATCCGCCAGACGGGCATTTTGAGGTCTTGTTTCCGCGTACAGACGGTAGTGAAATCGGGAAGTTCCTCGACTGAAAGGCCGAGTAGAGCAACGATGTCCGGCATTTCTTGGAGAACATCGAGCAGCTGGCGGTAGGGGTGATCGAGGTATTCTCGAAGGCCGTGAATCGCTACAATCACCCAATCAGCGTAGCCATCTTCTCCTTTCTTGAGAGGTTTCTCAGCGGTATTCCCAACAGCTTTTTGAGATAACGCGACACATCGGTCGGTGAAGCGAGCGAGTTTCGAGGGCACATCGAACTCTGCTCGCTTCATTTCCACGAAATCCTGCCGTTCAGGCAATATTCCTAGCGTCTAAACACGGCCCGCGCCCTCTATGCAGCACGGCTCCCGAAACTTCTCGTCGATTAAGAACTTCAACGAAGTCAACGGACGATATATACCGTGGCGTCACATGCCGAGAATATGGAACTGGACCCGCGGACGCGCGAGCGGTCGATGTACCGGATGCTCACGGGCACGGTGGTCCCCCGCCCAATCGGGTGGGTGTCGACGACCGGCCCGGAGGGCGTCGACAACCTCGCGCCCTACTCCTTCTTCACGGTGGCGAGCATCGATCCCCCGGTGCTCCTGTTCTCGGCCGGCGACCGTCCGGGTCGACCCGATGACCTCAGCGACACCGCGCGCAACGCCCGCGAGACCGGCGAGTTCGTGGTCAACGTCGTCACCGAGCCCTTCGCCGAAGCGATGAACGAGACGAGCGCCACCCTCCCGCCCGGGGACAGCGAGTTCGACCACGCGGGCCTGGAGCGGGCCGCGTCCACGGCCGTCGACCCCCCGCGGGTCGCCGGCATCGAGGCCGCCTACGAGTGCCGGCTGCACGACACCGTCGAGGTGGGCTCGAACACGCTGGTGCTCGGCGAGGTGGTCTACGCCCACCTCAGCGACGGCATCCTCACAGAGGAGGGAAAAACCGACGTCGGCGAGGTGGCTGCAGTCGGCCGGCTGGCCGGCAGCGGCTACTGTTACACGCGCGAGCGGTTCCGGATGGAGCGGCCGGACTGACTGGGATGGGAGCCGCACCCGACGCCCCGCGAGTCAGGGCTCAGTCGTCGGCGTGAGCCTGTTCGAATGGCTTGGGGGGTAACAGGAGGTCCTCGAGTTCGGGCATGTGTTTGACATTGTAGAGGACCTGGAGGTGGTCCGAGAGCGGAACCGCATTACAGGACAGTTGAATGCCCTCCTCGACCATCTCGTCGGGGAGGATGTGGTCGATGGGCGTGGAGAGTTCCCCCTTCCTGACGACGACCGCACAGTTCGCACACGCTCCGCCCCGGCAGGCGTAGGGCCAGGCATACCCCTCGTGCTCCGCCGCTTCGAGCAGGGTGTCGCCCGGCTCGACGCGGAAGCTGCCGTAGTCCACCGCCCCCAGGTCCGCGTCGGCCGCTTTCTCGAAGAGGTCCGGGTCCTCTAGCCCCCAGCCGTAGTCGTCGAGCACCTCGTAGTTCAGATACTCCACCTCGGGGTGCATCGACCTCGAGTCCCGCCCGCCGGCGTCGTCGCCGGCGTCGCCGTCGTCGTGGTGGGCCTCCCCGTCCGACGCCGGCCGCTCCCCCGACATGGCCCGCTCGTAGGCCTCCCTGACGGCCTGAAACGCCTGCGCCGACCCGCCCTGGTCGGGGTGGGTCTCCTTCATCCGTTCGCGATAGGCCTCCTTGATCTCCTCCTCGTCGGCGTCGGGGTCGACCCGCAGGATCTCGAACGGGGAGCTCACGGGTCGATATAGTCGTCCCGAAAATTAAGGGTTCTTATCAGCGGGGACGGCAACCCCAGGCCGCCGGTCCGGGCAACCGCTCGGATAGCCGCGCCGGGCAGCCGGTCACTGTCGGCCGGGGGCCGTGGCCGTTCGGCCGGAGCGCCCGCCTCAGAGCCGGAGGTAGACGTCGCCGCCCTCGACGACGCACTCCGCCTGCGGGAGCTGGGCGCCGACGTCGGTGTCGAAGCAGTTCGCGCCGCCGTCGAGGTCGAACTCCCAGCCGTGCCAGGGGCAGACGACCCGGCCGTCCTCGGTGTCGACCCGACCCTCTGCGACGGGGCCGCCCTGGTGGGGGCAGACGTTCCGGTAGGCGTAGGTCTCGTCCCCGACAACACAGACGAGGTACTTTTTACCTCGCACGTCCACCACCTGGGGCTGGGCCTCGACCTCCTTGAGGCTCCCCACGCGGTACCGGTCGGTCGCGTCGCCCTCGGTGTCGGCGCTCATGCACCCGCCCCCTCCAGTCTGTGCCTGCCGGCGCTCATACGCCGGGGAAGGCCGCGCGGGCGTTCTCGTGGTAGACCTGTTCCCAGCGCTCGCGGGGCATCGTCTTCTTCACGACGGAGGGGGCGTCGAAGTCCCAGTGGGGCCAGTCCGTCGCAAAGAGGAGGTTGTCCCAGCCGCCGGCGAGTTCGGCCATCGCGTCGATGCAGCCGTCCGGAATGGTCTCTTCCATGGGCTGGGAGACTACCCAGAAGTCGTCGGCCCAGATTTCGGAAGGCAGACGGTCCAGGTCCGGCGCCTCGTTGGGCCGGGCGAGAAACTCCTTGTCGAGCCGGTAGATGTAGGGTACCCACCCGAGCCCGGCCTCCATCGAGACGAAGCGCAGGTCGTAGCGCTCGGGGATGCCACGGCAGATGATGCTCGTGATCTGTGCCATCTGCTGGAAGGGATGGGAGATCGCGTGGACCTCGAGGAACTTGTGGAAGTAGTTGGTCTGCAGCGGGAACGTCGAGTGGGTCGTTGCGGCCCCGTGAATACAGACGGTGAGGTCGTGGCGCTCGGCGGCCTCGTAGATAGGCTCGTAGCGCTGGTCGCCAAGCGCCTTCTCGGGGCCGACGGGGTTGAGGAAGACGCCGACGACGTCGTCTTTCTGGCCGTACTTGTCGATCTCCTCGGCGCCCACCTCGGGGTCCTGGACGGGTACAAGCACCGTGCCCTTGAACAGGTTGCCGGCGTCGAGCCAGGTGTCCATCAGATAGCGGTTGTACGCCCGGCAGAGCTCGTTGGCCACGTCGCGGTTGCCGATGAGGCCGTGGTAGAGGTTCCGGGTCGGGGTGATGACTGCCGTGTCCAGCCCGAACCGCTCCATCACCTCCCGCTCGTCTTCGGGCCCTTCGACGGAGGCGTAGCCCGACCGGCCGCCGGCCGAGCGGTCCCAGCCGTCGCTGGGGTAGCCGAAGTACTCGCTCTCGGCGTAGCGTTTCTCCTCGCTCTCCTCCATGTAGGGGATCAGGTCGTCGATCTCCTCGCGGATGTGGGCGTCGCAGTCGATGACCTCCTCCTCGACCGGCTCGGCCTCCGCCCAGCCTTTCTCCATGATCTCTCCCTGTTCGGTCGCGGGGCGTCGCTCCGGTTCTGCCATGGTATAGCGTAGCAAATCGCGCGTGCATAAGGATTTCGAGAAGCCGGGGACTGGCCCGAACGACAGGACGAAGCGACAACAGAAGCGACGGGGGGTGGGGACCCGGTGAGCGCGTTCGATATCGCGGTATGAGGTTTACGGCTGCCAGCAGAAGCCGTGGCGGGTTGGAGCCGAGCGGGCGCTCACTCCGTCTGCTCGCGGTACGACTCGGGGGAGAGCAGGCCCTCGAGGTCGCCATCCGGCTCGACGGCGACCATCCAGCCCTCGCCGTAGGGGTCCTCGTTGACCAGCTCGGGCTTGTTGACCAGCGCATCGTTGGCCTCGACGACCGTGCCCGCGACCGGCGAGTACAGGTCGGAGACGGCCTTGATCGACTCGACGACGCCGAAGGCCACCTCGCGCTCGAACTGGTCGCCCTCGTCGGGTAGCTCGACGAACACCACGTCACCGAGTTCGTCCTGCGCGAAGTCGCTGATGCCGACCCTGACCGTGCCGTTCTCCGGGCGAGCCCACTCGTGTGACTCCAGGTACCGGCAGTCCTCGGGAACCTCGAAGCTCATGAGAGGAACGGGGTCGCGGTGACATGTGCCTTCTTCGGTTCGTCCCGGACCACCACGCACACCTCCCGTCCGGGCTTGTCGTACGCGCGCGGGAGATAGGCGAGGCCGATAGGCTCGCCCAGCGTCGGGCTCATCGTCCCGCTGGTGACGTGGCCGACCCGCTCGCCGTCAGGGGACTCGACGGGGTAGCCGTGGCGGGGGACCCCCCGCTCGTCGAGAGTCAGCCCGAGCAGCTTCTCGGCGGGTCCGTCCTCCGCGACTGCTGCGAGCGCGTCCCGGCCGACGAACTCAGTCCCCAGTGCCACCGCGAAGCCGATGCCGGCCTCGTAGGGAGTGCGGGGCTCCTCTTCGGGGTCGAAGTCCTGCCCGGAGAGCAACATGCCGGCCTCGATACGCAACGTGTCGCGGGCGCCGAGCCCGCAGGGCCGGCAGTCGGCCGCCGACCAGACGGCCCCGGCGTCCTCGACCCTGCAGACGACCTCGACGCCGTCCTCGCCGGTGTAGCCCGTCCGGGCGACGAGCGCGTCGGTGCCCGCGACCCGGGTGGCGGTCACCTCGAACCGGTCCAGCGAGGCCAGTTCGGCCTCCACCTCCCTGTCGAGGAGGTCGACCGCGTCGGGACCCTGGACGGCGACCATCGCGTACGCCTCGGTGCGGTTCTCGACGGTCGCGTCGAGCCCCCACTCCGTGCGGTGGCTCTCCCACCTGTCGGCCATCTCCCCGTCGTGGCCGGCGTTGGGGACGAACAGGTACTCCCCGTCCCAGTCGCCGGGCAGCCGGTAGACGACGGTATCGTCGAGCATGACTCCCTCCTCGTCGGTGATGGCGGCGTACTGCGCCTCCCCGGAGGAGAGGGCTCCGACGTCGTTGGTGGTGAGCCGCCCGGTAAGGGTGGCGGCATCGGGCCCGCTCACGACCGCCTGCCCCATGTGCGAGACGTCGAATTTCCCTGCAGAGTTCCGGACTGCGGCGTGTTCGGCCCGGATCGAGTCGAAGTCGACCGGCATCTCCCAGCCGCCAAAATCCGTGAAGCCTGCGCCCGCCGCCTCGTGTGCGCTGCGAAGCGGGGACTGCCGGAGTGTCATGGGCCGACCGACGGGGGCCGGTGTCCTAATCCTTTGGTCGTTCCCCAAACCTGTAAACGGCATTTCGCGATATCAAATCGGTCGTCCGCGACGACGAGACGGAGCAGGAGCTATCCAGCGATGGTCGGAGTGCCGGGGCAGGCCAGCCGAAATCCGGGCCGGGCGCTACAGCGTCTCGGTGAAGATGTCGACCTCGCCGCCCTCGGTCAGTCCGACGGTCACCCCGGTCTCGAGCCTGTTCCGGGTCGTGTACGGCTCGAGTTCGTTGTACAGATGCGAGTACAGTTCCGGCCGGCAGTAGGAGATCTTCACCCCGGCCTCGTCGCCCCGGTCGTAGACGAGCCCAACGAGGTCGTCGAACTTCGTGTCGGCCGGGACGGTGAACTGGACCGGCGACCGGACCGTCCGCACGAGCTCGAGCGTCCGGCGTGCCTTCCGGACGTTCTCCTCGGCGGCCCGCTCGATGGCGCTCACGTTCGAGTCCGTGGTCCCCAGCCGGTCGGCCACCTCCCGCTGTGTCAGCCCCCGCTCCCGGAGTTCGAGCACCTCAACCTGCCGGTCGGTCAGGACGGTCGCCTCCGCCGATGGCATAAGTACGCAAATGAATGTGTTTGCCATAACCTTATTGATGAACTGGAACTGGTTTCCGGTATGGCTGATGAGGAGAAGTCGCTGGGGCGTCGGACGGTGTTGAAGACGACCCCGGCGGTGGTCGGCGGGGTCGTCGGCCTCGCCGGGTGTACGAGCCCGCTCGCGACCGGGGGTCCGGGCTCCGTCTCGCTGCTCGCCGCCGGCAGCCTCGCGCGCACGTTCGAGGACCACGTCGGTCCCGCTTTCGAATCCGAGACCGGGACAGTCGTCTACGGCGAGTACTACGGCTCGAACGCGATCATGCGGCTGGTCGAGGACGGCACAGAGTTTCCGGACGTGGTCGTGAGCGCCGACGCCACACTCCTCCGGGACCGGCTGTACGGCGGATTCACGGACTGGGACGTCGTGTTCGCGGCCAACAGCCTCGGCATCGGGTACCGCGAGGGGACGGAACTCGGCCGGGCACTCGACCGCGGCGAGCCGTGGTACGAGGTCGCCCTCGGGGCCGAACCGGGCGAGGTCGCCATCGCGGACCCCGACCTGGACCCCCTGGGCTACCGGGCCGTCATGGCCCTCGAACTCGCCGCAGCCGAGCACGGCCTCGACGGGTTCCGCGACGCGATGCTCGACCGCGTCTATCTGGAGCCCGAGGAACCACAGCTGCTCGCCGGCGTCGAGACGGGGTCGCGGGCGGCGGGACTCGTCTACCGGAACATGGCCCTCGACCGCGACCTCCCCTTCCTCGAGTTCCCCGACGCGTACAACTTCGCGCGGCCTGACATGGCCAACCATTACGCGACCGTCGAGTACACGACCGACGACGGGTACACCGCACGGGGTCGGCCGATCCTGTACAATGCGACGGTCCTCGAGGGTGCGGACAACCCGGACGCGGGCCGCCGGCTCGTGGGGTTTCTCCTCGACAACCCCGGCCTCCTGGACGAGGCGGGGCTGACGGTCACGGGCCGGCTCCCTCAGCCCGGGGGCGACGTACCGGAGGCGGTCGGGGTGTGAGCCTCGCAGACGTGGCCCCGAGCTGGCGTCCGGGACGGCCGGAGCTGCTCGTTCCGGCCGCCCTCGGGGGACTGCTCCTCCTGTACTTCGTCGTCCCGTTCGTCGCCTTTCTCTCCCGGGCCGGCGTGACCGGTGTCGTCGCCGACCTCTCCACACCGGACGCACAGCGGGCGATCCGGAACTCGCTGCTCACCGCGCCGGTTGCGACGGCAGTCGCGACGGTCCTGGGGGTGCCGCTTGCCTACGTGCTTGCCCGGCGCTCGTTCCCCGGCAAGCGGCTCGCCGAGGCGCTGGTCGTGTTACCGCTTGTCGTCCCGCCCGTGGTGGGCGGCACGATGGTGCTGTCGGCGGTCGGCCGGTTCACCCCGGTCGGCGCCGCTGCGGCCGCCGCCGGCGTCCCGCTGACGGACAGTTTGCTGGGGGTCGTTCTCGCCCAGACCTTCGTCGCCGCCCCGTTCGTGGTGGTCACCGCCCGGGCGGGCTTCGGCGCCGTCGACGAGCGCCTGGAACGGGCCTCCCGGTCGCTCGGCTACGGTCCGGTCGCGACGTTCCGGAACGTCTCGCTGCCGCTGGCCCGCGGCGCTGTCCTCGCCGGGGTCGTCCTCACCTTCGCGCGCGCGGTGGGGGAATTCGGCGCGACGATGATGGTCGCCTACAACCCCCGGACGGTGCCCACGCGGATCTGGGTCGAGTTCATCGCCGGCGGGGTCGACGCGGTCGTCCCGCTCGCGCTCGTGCTTCTGGGGATCGCGGTCCTCGTACTGACCGCGGTCCAGCACCTCGGCCGGGTTCAGACGGTGACCGACCGATGACCCTGGAAATCGACGGCCTCACACACCGGTACGGGGACGAGCCAGCAGTCGACGGCGTTTCCCTGAGCGCCGCGGAGGGGGAACTCCTCGCGTTGCTGGGTCCGAGCGGCTGCGGGAAGACGACGGTCGTCCAGACCGTCGCCGGCCACCTCCAGCCGACCGGCGGGCGGGTCCGTCTGCGGGGAACCGACGTGACCGACAGCCCCCCCGAGACGCGCCGGGTCGGGCTCGTCTTCCAGGAGCCGACGCTGTATCCCCACATGACCGTCGGCGAGAACGTCGCCTACGGGCTGAAAGCACGCGGGGTCGGACCGGAGGAACGCGCGGCGACCGTCGACGAGTACCTCGGACTGGTCGGGCTCGGCGACCGGCGCGACTCCTCTCCCCCGGAGCTGAGCGGCGGCCAGCGCCGCCGTGTCGAACTCGCCCGGGCGCTCGCGCCGGAGCCGGACGTGCTGTTGCTCGACGAACCGCTCTCGGCGCTGGACCGGCAGCTCCGGAGGGAACTCCGCGAGGAGGTCGCGCGCATCCAGCGCGAGACCGGCGTCACCACCCTCTATGTCACCCACGACCAGGAGACGGCGATGGCGCTGGCCGACCGGCTCGTGGTGATGAACGACGGTCGCGTCTCCGGGACTGGTGACCCGCGCACCCTCTACGAGTCCCCGCCGACGCCGTTCGTGGCGTCGTTTCTCGGCCGGTCGAACGCGCTCCCGGGGACCGTCGTCGGCCGGCAGCCGCTGCGAGTCGAGGTCGGCGGGGTCGAACTCGCAGTCGGAACGGGAGACGGCCACCCGGCCGGGAGCGAGGTGACCTGTCACGTCCGGCCGGAGGCGCTCTCGCTGGGGCCGCCCGGACGCGACGGGGCCGGGCCCGCGAGCCAGGGGCCGGCCGGCCGGAGTCCGGACGTCCCCTACCCGTCGCCGGAGGGGGTCGCCACTGCGCGCTCGCTGCAGGGTGAGGTCGAACGCGTCGCGGACCTGGGAAAGCGCTACGACGTGACGGTCCGGCTGGACGCCGGCGATACGGTCCTCGTCGAGTGCAGGGAGCGCCCCCCGACGGTCGGGGGCCGGACGACCGTCGAGATACCCGGACGGACGGTGACCGTGTTCCGGCGCGGAGCCGACGGGGTGATGCGGGCCGCTGAGTGACCGGACGGCGCGGTCCACCGAGTGAGTGGTCGGCCCGAGTCGCTGAGTGACCGGACGACGCGGGTCGGTCCCCACCCACCCGGGCCCGCCGGGGTGGTGGGCGGCCAGTCGCCGTCAGTCGCCGGCCCGGTCTCTCGCGTTCACCGCGAGCACGGGCATCTCGGCGTGTCTGATGAGGCGTTCGGTCGTGCTGCCCATCAGATACCGGGTGAGCCCGGTCCGGCCGGCGGTCCCCATCGCCACCAGGTCGACCCCGTGCTCGTCGGCGTACGCCAGCAGGTCGCTGGCGGCCACACCCGTGCGGACCGCGGTGGTGGCCTCGAGCCCGCGCTCGCGGGCCTGCGCGGCGATCCCCTCGGTCGCGGCCTCGCCCTCGGTCTCGAGGTGGGCGGTGACCTCCTCGGGGACCGAGTACTCCGGGCTGGCGGCCGCGTCACCGGCGTCGACGACCGTGACTGCGTGGACTCTGGCGCCGGTCCGCTCCGCGACGGCAAGGCCGGGCTCGACGGCCGCGCCCGCCGGCTCGCTCCCGTCGGTCGGGATCAGGACCTCCTCGTAGCCGTCGCCGACCCGGCTGCGCTCGGTCGCCCGGGCCGTCAGCACCGGCGCCTCGGAGCGGCTGACGACCCGCTCGGTCACGCTCCCGGCGACGTACCGGTCGACCCCCGTCCGCCCATGGGTTCCCATCGCGACCAGTCCGACGTCGTGGTCGGCCGCGTACGCCAGGATCGTCTCCGAGGGTTCGCCCCGGAGCGTGGCGGTCACGACGGCGTCCCCGTCGACGACCGCCCGGACCGCCTCGAGCGCTTTCTCCCCCTGGGCTTCGAGGTGGCCGACGAACTCCTCGCCGAGACCGCCGGCGTCGAACGGGCCGCCGGCGCTCTGGAGGTCGAGGACGGTGACGACGTGGACGGTCGCGTCGAACGCGTCCGCGAGGTAGCGGGCGTGTTCGGCGGCCCGGACGGCGTGGTCGCTCCCGTCGGTCGGAACGAGGATGGTGTCGTACATGGTCTACCTGTGGCCGGGAAGCTACATAAACGGGGAGCCGCGTTCGCGAGCGGCGGGAAACGGAAGGCGAGAGGGGTCCGCGAGCCGGGACCTCCGCCGGCGGGAGCCGGTGGCGGCGCTACTCCGCCCGGTACTCCTTCTCGAAACCGCGGAACTCCGTCCGGTGTGCCTCCTCGTCGGCGAGGAGGGTCACCGCGAGGTCCTCGGTGACCGGGTCGTCGGCCGCCTCCGCGGCCGCGACGAGCTCGCGGTAGGTCTCGATGGCGCCCTCCTCGGCGTCGAGCACGCCGCGGATGACCGACAGCACGTCGGTCGAGTCCTCGGGCGGCTGCAGCGAGTCCTGGCGGGCGACGAATTCGGCGGAGCCGGGTGGACGGGCGTCGAGCTGTTTGAGCCGCTGGCCGAGCTGCTCGGCGTGGGTGAGTTCCTCCTGGATGTCCTGCCGGAGGCTCTCTTTGATCTCCTCGGCCCGCACGCCGTCTAAGACGATCGCGTTGGTCTGGTAGTTCATCACCGTCTCGATCTCGTCGCTGTACGCCTCGCGCAGGAGTTCGAGGACACGTTCTGAAGACATGACACGCCGGACTACGCCACGGCCGCTAATGTGCGTTCCGCCGACACCGACGCGAGCGCCGGCCGGCACCGTTCCGCCGACGCAAGCACCGACCGACCCGTTCCGCTGCCAGCCGTGACGCCGGCCGTTCCTGTTCCGCCGACGGACCGTTTTAACACCCTCCGCCGACAACCACCGCGTATGCGAGGCTTCCGGATCGGCTCGGCGTTCGGCATCCCCGTCAGACTCAACTGGAGTTTCCTGGTCGTGCTCCCCTTCTTCGCGGCGTTTATCGCCTGGGACGTCGCCGCGCTGACGGGGGTGATAAACGAGGTTTTCGGGTCGACGATCGACCCCGGCCAGCTGGGAGAGGGAACGCTGGCGCTGGCGCTGGGACTGGCCTCGGCGCTCGGCCTGTTCGGGGGGGTCCTGCTCCACGAGTTCGGCCACTCGCTGGTCGCCCTGCGTTATGGCTACGAGATCGAGTCGATCACCCTCTGGCTGCTGGGTGGCGTGGCGAGCTTCGAGGAGTTCCCCGAGGACTGGCGCCACGAACTCGTGATCGCGGTCGCGGGGCCGGCCGTGAGCGTGCTCGTCGGTATCGGCTCCTACGCCGTCTTTCTCGGGCTCCCCGCGGGTCTGGACCCGGCCCGGTTCGTCTTCGGCTACCTGGCCGTGCTCAACGTCGTCCTCGCCGTGTTCAACCTGTTGCCCGCGTTTCCGATGGACGGGGGACGCATCCTCCGGGCGCTGCTGGCCCGCAACCAGTCACACGCGCAGGCGACACAGCAGGCCGCCGCCGTCGGGAAGGCCTTCGCCTTCGGGATGGCGATTCTGGGGCTGTTCGCCAACTTCTTTCTCATCCTGCTCGCCTTCTTCATCTACATTGCCGCCTCCAGCGAGGCACAGCAGACCTCGCTCAAGGCCGCCTTCGAGGGCGTGACCGTCCGGGACGTGATGACCCCCGAGGACCGGCTGATGACCGTCAGCGAGGACACGCCGGTCAACGACCTCCTCGACCGGATGTTCGAGGAGCGCCACACGGGCTACCCGGTGGTCCGGAACGGGGGGCTCGTTGGGATGGTCACCCTCGACGACACGGGCGCGATCAAGGAGGTCGAGCGCGACGCCTACCGCGTCGGGGACGTGATGTCGACCGACGTCCCGACGATCGACCCCGGGGCCGACGCGATGGAGGCGTTCCAGCGGATGCAGGAGAACGGCGTCGGCCGGCTCCCGGTCGTCGACGACGACGGCAGGGTCGTCGGGATCATCTCGCGGACGGACCTGATGCGCGCGTTCAACATCGTCCAGAAGAGCGGCCCGCCCCAGGGGATCCGGCGGACCGAGCCCGGGGTCGGCCTCCGGTGAACCGCCGGTCAACGGGTCTCGCCGGCTCCGACCGCGCTCGAGTCAGGTCCTAACCGGTTCCGGCCGCGCCCGACTTCGACTCCACTCGTGACCGGCTCGGGCCACACCCCGGACCTGTCCCGACAGCCGTTTTCCGCCCCCGTCCGTACGTTCGGTATGTCCCTCGGGCTCCGGGTGGCGATGGTCCTCGTCGGCCTGGGCGTGTTCGCCCTCTACGCCCTCGGCGCGGTGGGGCTCTACCTGCTCCTGCAGTGGCTGGTGCGCGGGGCGGCGCTGGGAGCGACTGCCGCCGTCCTCCTGGTGTTCGTGGCTGTCGGGGCGTACCTGAACTACCGGTCCGGCCCGGCGCGGCTGGTCGCCGGGCTCGAGGCCCGTGAACTCCCGCGGGGGCGCGCACCGGGCGTCTACCGCCGGCTCGACCGCCTCGCGGCGGAGATGGGGGTCGACCCGCCGCCGCTTCTGGTCGCGGACCTCGGACTGCCGAACGCCTTGTCGGTCGGCGGCCCCCGCCGGAGTGTGGTAGTGCTGGACCGCCGGCTGCTGGAGGTGCTGACCGTCGACGAACTCGAGGGGATTCTGGCCCACGAACTCGCGCACATCCGCGGCTACGACACCTTCGTCCAGACGATGGCGGTGAGCCTGGTCCGGTCGCTGTCCGCCCTCGTGGGGGTCCTGTTGCTGCCGCTCCTGCTGCTCGCGTACGGGCTCGACCGCGGGCTGGCGTGGGCGGCGGGCCGGCCGACACGGGATGGGTCGGTCGGCGAGTGGGTCCGGCTGGGTGCGGTGCTCGCCGTCGGGCTCCTGTTGAGCGTGTTCACGCTCGGGGTGCTCGCCTACTCCCGGCGCCGGGAGTTCGTCGCCGACGCCCGTGCCGCCGAGGCGACGGGCAAGCCACGGGCACTGGCGCGGGCGCTCTGGAAGATCCGCCGGGCGACGGAGTCGATGTACGGGCTTCGCTCGCTTCTGTACACCCACAGCGAGAACGACTACCGGCTGCTCTCGACACACCCGCCCGTCGAGGAGCGGATCCGGCGGCTGACCGGCGAGCGGCCGGAAGGCCGACAGCGACAGTCCCGACCGCTCCGGTAGACGGCCGGCCCGGCACCCGTGGCGACCCCCGCCTCACCGCCGCGGCTGGACCGGCAGGTCGACGCCGGTCGGCCGCTCGCGGTCGTGATAGACCGTGTTGGTGGCGACGCGTCGCTCGCGCCCGCCCGGGGAGTCGCCGGTGTTGTGGTTGACGTCGTACCGGGGGAAGTTCGAGGAGGAGATGTCGAGCCGGATCCGGTGGCCCGACCGGAAGACGTTCGCGGTGGGGTAGGGGTGGACCTCGAACTCGTAGACCTCGCCCGGCGCGACCGGGTCCGGCTCGCGGCGGCCGTTCCGGTAGCGGGCCCGGCAGACCCCGTCACAGAGATTCAGCGCGAACCCCCCGGGGTAGTCCTCGCTGGGCGGGTACTCGTCGACCAGCTTCGCGGTGAAGTCCGTGTCGACGGCGTCCGTCGACGCGTGGGTCCGGACCCGTATCGGCCCCGCTATCTCGACCGGGTCCTCCAGGGGCGGGGTCCGGAAGACAAGCACGTCCTCGCGCTGCTCGAGGGGGCCGTAGGGTGGCTCCGCGCCGAAGGTCTCGGGCCGGGTGCGCTGGTCGTAGCCGCCCCGGCCGGTGATGCTCAGCGTCGGTCGGTCCGCCAGCGGCAGCTCCAGCAGGTTCTCCTCGCGGGGTTCGAAGGTGTAATACGACGAGCAGTTCCCCCCGAGCGTCGGGACGGGGTCCGCGGGGTGGAACTGGTAGGTCGTGCTCGCCTGCGCCGCGGCGGGCCGGTCGGGCGCCAGCCGGCCGTCGGGCTGGGCGTAGTAGGTCCGGAACTCGGTGTCGGGCAGGGGCCAGTCATCGCCGCCGGCCCACCGGCCGCCGTGACGGAGCCGGCCGTTTCGCGCCGTCGCTTCGGCGGGCGCGTCGACGCCCATCCGGAAGTAGGTCACCGGCTCGCGGTCCCAGGTGTCGGCACCCTTCAGGTACCGGTCGAAGAAGGCCAGCTTCGTCTCCCGGAAGTCCACCCGGGCGGCGTCGCCGAAGGCGGCTTCCCCGGAGTAGGGTTTGTCCCACGAGGAGGTCCCTCCGTGGGTCCAGGGCCCCATCAGGAGGTAGTGGTCGCTGTCTTTCGCCTCGGCGAAGGCGGCGAAGTTGTCGCAGGTCGCCTTCGTGTAGGAGTCGTACCACGCCCCCGAGTAGACCGTGGGGACGTCGGCGCTTTCCTCGCGGTAGCGCCGGAAGTTTACCCCCCGCTCGGACCACAGCTCGTCGGTCCCGTCGCTCTCCATGAAATCGAAGACCCACTCCTCGTAGTTTGGGATGTGTCGCAGCGGGGACTGTCCGCGGACGGGCGGCTCGCTCGCGAGCACGTCCCGGGTGTCCACGTTCGCGAGCGCGCGCTGGACATCCTCGTTCTCGAGGGTGCGCTGTGCGAAGCCGCCGCCGATGGTCAGCGCCCAGGTCAGCCACCGCAACTCGAAGGCGCCGCCCTGCCGGAGGACGGCGTCCCAGGCGTCCGCACCCCCCTGGTTGACGAACATCGCCGACAGCGCGGGCGGGTCGAGCGTCGCGAGCCCGCTCTGGACCCAGGCCATGTAGGAGGTACCCATCGTCCCCACCTGGCCGTCGCAGTAGTCCCGGTCGGCGAGCCACTCGACGGTATCGTAGCCGTCCTCGGGTTCGTTGACAAGCAAATAAAAATCGCCCTCGCTCTCGAAGCGCCCGCGGACGTCCTGGATGGCGACCACGTAGCCGCGTTTCGCGAACCACCGGCCCTGCATGTCGACGAAGGTGCGGCTGCGCTTGTCGTAGGGCGTCCGGACCAGAAGCGCCGGCAGCGGCTCCTCGACGGGCGCGCCCGCCCCGCCGGCGGGGCGGTAGACGTCGGTCGCGAGTGCGGTTCCGTCCCGGGTTTCGAGCATCACGTCCTGGTGGACGGTCACGCCGTATTCCGGCCCCGAGGCGACCGCGGGGTCGAGTGTCATGGCTTCACATCACACACCACGGTCAAAAGCGTGGGGGCAGTCGGGATACGCCCGTCACCGCTATACCATCGCGGGAGCAAACCCCCCGTATGGGACTGCTGGACCGTCTGGGCGGGCACGCCGACGTCCCCGGCGTGGGACTGTTCGTCGACGGCCCGAACGTCCTCCGTTCGGAGTTCGACGTGGACCTCGACGACATCCGCGCGTTCGGGGCCAAGGAGGGAGCGGTTCGCCTCGCGCGGCTCTATCTCGACGAGAACGCGCCGGCGAGCCTGGTCCAGGCCGCCGAGGAGCGGGGATTCGAGGTGACGGTCACCAGCGGCGACGTCGATGTCCGGCTGGCCGTCGACGCGACTGCTGCAGCCGTCCAGCGCGTGGTGGATACGCTCGTCGTCGTCTCCCGGGACAGTGACTTCAAACCGGTTCTGGAGCGGGCGGCGGCCCGCGGCGTCGAGACGGTGGCGCTCGCGCCCGGCGAGTACGGCCGGTCGGACGCGCTGCGCAACGCCGCCCAGCGGTCGCTGACGCTATAGGGAGTCGAGGCGGTCCTGGACGGTCACCGTCTCGGACCCGTCGGCCGCGGGCGCAACGAAGGTCAGCGACCCCCCACGGTACTCGGCGAGCACTATCCGCGGGAAGGCGATCCCGGTCACCGTCGTCCCGGTGAGCACGGAGTCGACCTCGCGGCGCTCGAAACCGGTCAGGTCGTAGCCGGCCTCCTCCGCCCACTCCGCGAAGCGCTCGTAGCGACCCAGGAGTCGCCGTCCGGGGTCGGTGCGGGCCGTCTCGGCACGCGGGCAGACACAGTCCCCACAGAGCCTGACGTCGAAGCCCTTGATCCGGCCGTCACCGTCGAGGTCGTGGAGCCGCCGGACGACCCGGTCCTGCTGGTCCCGGCCCGTCGCCGGAGCCAGCGAGCGGAGATACAGCTCCAGCCTGGGGGGCTCGGTCACGGCTCGACCCTCGGTTGCCTCGGCATAGGCCGTCCTACGTCAGAATCCCGTTTCAACGTGATTGACAGCGGCGTAAGTGGGTGAGCGGGAGGTAGCCTCGCGAGGGGTCTGCCGGGCCACGGTCCGCGGGGCCGCGGGTCGGGTGGGGCCGGCAGGGGGGTCGCCGAGGCGGATCGCTTTTGCCCGGCGGCGGCCGACGGGGCGGCATGTTCCAGCCAGTACTCGACGACCACCTCCACCTCGACCCCGTCAACGGCCGCGGGGCCGCCGCCGCCGAGGACTTCGCTGCCGCCGGCGGGACCCACCTGCTCGTGCTCAACAAACCCTCCTGGGACCTCGTCGGCGAGGTCGAGGGGGGCGAGGACTTCCGGGAGGCCTTCGAACTGACCTGCGAGGTGACGCGGGAGGCGAGCGACAAACTGGAAGGGCGGGCGTGGCCGGTGCTCGGCGTCCACCCCGCGCTGGTCTCGCAGCTGGTCGACCGGGGTTACGACCCCGAGGGAGCCCGCGACCTGATGCAGGCCGGGCTCGACGTCGCCGCCGAGTTCGTCGCCGACGGCCCCGCACTGGCGCTGAAATCCGGCCGACCGCACTACGACGTCGCCGACGCGGTGTTGGCGGCCTCGAACGAGGTGATGCGCTACGCCTTCGAACTCGGCGCCGAGGTGGGCTCGGCGGTCCAGTTGCACACGGAGGGCGGCGAGGACTTCACAGAGGTCGCCGAGTGGGCCGAGGACGCCGGCCTGCCCCGGGAGCGCGTCGTCAAACACTATTCCACCGGGCCCGTCCAAGGGCCGGTGCCGAGCGTCATCTCCCGCAGGGATGAACTCCGGGCGGCCGTCGAGTCGGGCGAGCCGTTCATGATGGAGACGGACTTCATCGACGACCCCGACCGGCCGGGGGCGGTGCTGGGGCCGAAGACGGTCCCCCGGCGGACCCGGTGGCTGGCCGAGGAGGGCCACGAGGACGCGCTCCGGACGGCACACGTCGAGACGCCCGCGCGAGTGTACGGGATCGACACCGAGGAGACCCTGGAGGAGCCGGAGGGTGGCGATGCCTGACCGGCGGTGTCCCGACTGCGGCGTCACCATGGAGGGGATGACCCTCCGGAGCACCGGCGGGCACACCCTCCAGGTCGTCTCCGGGGAGAACCGCGAGGGCATTCTCGGGAAACTCGGCATGAACCAGACCTACGGGGCCGAGACGCTGGTCTGTCCGGAGTGTGGGCTGGTGCGGCTGTACGCCGAGCTGGAGGAGTAGCGCGGGGCGACACAGAAACCGTGTGGGCCGCGAGCGCGTGCCGAGCGCAATGCGAGCCGCGCGAGCACGGGGAAAGGCAGGCGTACTGGGAGCAGGCAGACACCAGCATCCGCGCGCCGCAGGCGCGCGGTTCTCGCGAGCGGCGGCGCCGCTCGCGCTTTTTTCGCCCACGTTTTTTCGCCGAGTGGTGCGCGGAGCGCACCCGAGGCGAAAAAAGGTGGTTCGTGAGTTTTTTGCGTACCACCGCGGAAGCGGAGGTATGCTAACCGTCCGGGCGCCGGCCACCAGCGCGAACCTCGGCAGCGGGTTCGATGTCTTCGGCGTGGCCCTGGAGCGCCCGGCCGATATGGTCCGCGTCGAGAAGGCCGACCGGACGACCATCGACGTGACGGGAGCGGGCAGCCAGTACATCCCCGAGGACCCCGAGAAGAACACCGTCGGCGCCGTGGCGGAGGCCTTGGAGGCGCCCGCACACATCCGGATCGACAAGGGGATCCGACCGGCCTCGGGGCTCGGCTCCTCGGCAGCCAGCGCGGCCGCCGCGGCGGTCGCGCTGAACGAGCTCTACGACCGCGGGAAGTCCCGTGAGGAGCTCGTGCCGATCGCCGCGGAGGGGGAGGCCGTCGTCTCCGGGGACGCCCACGACGACAACGTCGCGCCCGCCATCATGGGAGGGTTCACCATCGCAACCCCCCAGGGTGTCCGGTGTGTCGACGCCGACGTGCCGCTCGTGGCCTGCCTGCCCGACATCGTCGTCTCCACGCGGGACGCCCGCCGGGTCGTCCCCGACGGGATGCGGGTGAGCGAGCTGGTCGAGACGGTGGGCAACGCCGCCACCCTTACCACAGGGATGCACCGCGACGACCCCGAACTCGTCGGGGAGGGGATGTACGACTCCGTCGTGACGCCGGCTCGCGCGGAGCTGATCGACGGCTACGACGCCGTCCGGGAGGCGGCCTTCGAGGCCGGCGCGACCGGCGTCACGATCAGCGGCGCCGGCCCAGCAGTGATCGCGGCCTGTCACGAGGGGGACCGCCGCGCCGTCGGCGTGGCGATGCTGGACGCCTTCGAGGACCGCGGGGTCGACGCCTGGGTCTACCAGACCGCCATCGGGGGCGGCGCGACCGTCTACTGAGTCGTGGCGTTGCCGGAGCCGGGAGCGAGTCAGTCCTCGGACTCGGGGGCGTCGACCGCCGGGGACCGGCCGGGGTCCCGGTCGGCCGCGTCGCCATCTCGGACCCGGAAGCCGTCGGTTTCGGCCCGGCCGGAGAGTTCCCGCTGGGGGAAGGGGATCTTGATCCCCGCCTCGTCGTAGGCGCGCTTGACCGCCCGGACGACCGAGGAGGTGGCCCGCCACTTCTGCTGGGGCGTGGGCCGGTCGATCCAGAACCGGAGCTCGATCACCACGGCGGAGTCTCCGAAGGCCTTCGGGATGGCCTGGGGCGGCGGCGTCGGCGCGACCGCGTCCACGCCGTCGATGGCGTCGAGGGCGACGTCCTGGGCACGCTCGGGGTCGACCTCGTAGTCGACGCCGACATCGACCCGGACCCGCAGCCGGCCCCGTTCGCTGCGGTTGACGACGGCGCTGTCGCTCACCTTGTCGTTGGGGATGACGATCGACTCGCCGTCGAAGTTCTCCAGCCGGGTGTTGAAGACGGTGATCTTGGTGACGATCCCCTCCTGGTCGCCGACCTCGACCCAGTCGCCGATCGTGAACGGGCGGGCGAACATCAACACGAGGCCGGCGATGAGCGAGCCCAGCGTCTGCCGGGCGGCCAGGCCGACGACGATCCCCAGGAAACCGGCCCCGACCAGCAACCCGGAGAGGTCGATCCCCCAGACGGTGAGGGTGGTGGCGACGGTGACCGCGATGATGGCGAGGTTCCCCACCCGGTAGACGACCTCCTCCTGGTGTTCGGTGATCCGGTCGGCGCCACGGCTGTAGCGGACGACCGACTCCTCGAAGACGTCGACGGCGACGTAGGCGAGCAGAAAGAGCACCGCCGTGGTTCCGAGCTTCGTCAGCAGGGGCAGGGAGAGCCCGAGAAACCGGAGGATGTCGAGTGCGAGCGCCACCAGCCCCCAGATCCCGAGTAAGGTGATGCCGGCAGCGCCGAGCAGCCCGACCTGCAACACCCGGAGTACGACCGTGCTCACGGTGGTCGGGATGTAGTCGTTGACCAGGCCGGCGGTGTCACTCGCCCGGCCGCGGGGCGTGAGCCGGGCCAGCAGTCGCCCGGCGAGCCCGACGACGTAGGGCGCGACGACGAAGGTGAGTCCGAGCGCGACCAACACGACCAAGACGGTCGCAACGGCCCGGGCCTCGGCCGTACTCACGCTGTCGACGAAGCGCTGGAGTTCGACGGGGACCGACTGTGCGAGCACGCCCGCTGGCTGCATATCCGGCCGGATGTGACGGGCGAACTTGGGGGTTTTCCCTTCAGCTGCCGGGGCTCAGGCGGGTATTTTCGCCGTCTCCCTCACCGCCACCGCTCGGTCGCCCCGGCCCACACCTCGAGCGGGTCGCCGTAGGCGAGGTGGGGGTCGTCGGTCGGCGCGTCGAAGCCGTTGGTCCGAAACAGCGTGTTCTCCCGCACGTCCCAGGTCGCCGGCCGGAGCTGCCAGGGGTCGTGCTCGATCGGGGAGTAACGGATCTCCCCGTCGGGCCCCTCCGCGAAGTAGCGGTACCGCTCGACGAGGAAGTGTTCTAAACTGCCGGGTTCGGGCCGGAATCGCTCGCCGTCGGGGCCGTAGGTGGCGTCGAAGCGGGCCGCCCGCGCGCCGGGGGTTCGCCGCCGGCTCGCAAACCGGACCCGCCCATCCGGTCCCGCGGGCTCGTAGTCGATGTCCGCCCAGTAGTACGGCAGGTGGTTGAACAGCCGGGCGCCGACGGCGCCGAGCAGGTCGTCAGCGTCGAGGCTGAAGAAGTAGACGCCGGGAGTGTCGTCTCCGCCTCGCGGCTCCGCCGCTTGGCTGTCCGAGGTGCGTCGCTCCGACGGGGCCTCGCAGCGAACGTACGTCCGGAGGTTCAGCTCCGGCGTCGACAGCCCGACGGCCGCCGGCAGCCCCTCTGGCCGGATGTTCCGGATCGCGAAGGGGACGACCGAGAGGTAGGCGTCGCCCTCGAAGGTGTCGACGGACAGCCGGTCGGGCAGGCGGGGCGCGAGCAGGTCGGGTTCGACCGGCCAGCTCGCGAACAACGCGTCGCGCCACTCCATCTCGAAGTCGGGCATGGCGGGCGTAAGGGCCGCGCCACACAGAGGGTTTCGCCTCAGCTATGCGGGCGTCAATGGCGGACCGGTCGGGGGAAGAAAAGCGGCTGCTCGCGACCTACGCCAGCGACCGCTCGAGGAACCGCTCTCTCACTTCCTCGTCGGGGACCGGACACTCCTCCTGCTTGCCGAACACCTCGTAGCGGTACTCGCCGACCAGGTCGTAGGCGCCGTCGCGGAGCCCCTCCGGGAGGTATATCAGCGGGTACAGAAGCGGGACCGGCCCGTCGAGCAGCCGACTGACCCGGAGGACGGCCTCCGACTTGGTGTAGTACTCGTCGCCGTCGACCAGGACGACCGAGTCGAAGTACTCGGGGTCCATCCCGACCCGCGCGAGGAGTTCCCGGCCCACGTCTGACTGGAGCGGGGCGAAAAGTACCTTTCCTTCCCGGTCCAGCCTGACGATGGTCCGGACGCTCCAGTTACAGAGGTTACAGACCCCGTCGAACAGCAGCACCGGCCGGTCGATGTCGTCGACGACCTCTTCCGGGGGGCGGTCAGTGTCGAGGGCGTCGCCACCCGTACCGGAGTGGCCCGGTTCCTCCGCGGAGACCTCCGCCGGGGTGCGTGGCTCCTCGCCCTCGGCGGTGACGGGGATCTCGACCATCTATACGCCGCGGCCCTGGAGTTTCTCCTCCTCGGGGAGGTCGACGTTGGCGTCGCCGGACATCCCCTGGCCGGCGTTGGAGGCGATCTCCACGAGCGTCTCGGGGTCGTCCCAGTTGTTGACGGCCTCAACGATGGCGGTCCCCATCGCCCGGGGGTTCTCGGCGCCGAAGATACCCGACCCGACGAAGATGCCGTCACAGCCGTGGTGCATCATCAGCGCGGCGTCGGCGGGCGTGGCGATCCCGCCGGCGGCGAAGTTGACGACCGGCAGTCGGCCCCGCTCGGCGGTTTCGTGGACCAGGCTCGCGGGTGCCTCGTGCTCGCGGGCCCACTTCTCGCGTTCCTCGTGGCTCATCCCCTCCAGTTTTCGGATCGCTCCCTTGATGTTGCGCTGGTGGTGGACCGCCTGGTTCACGTCGCCGGTCCCTGCCTCGCCCTTGGTGCGGATCATCGCCGCACCCTCGTCGATCCGGCGCAGCGCCTCCTGGAGATTCCGGGCGCCACAGACGAAGGGGGCGGTGAAGTCGCGTTTGTCGATGTGGTACCGGTCGTCCGCGGGCGTGAGCACCTCGGACTCGTCGACCATGTCCGCGCCCGCGGCCTCCAGGATCTCCGCCTCCTTGGTGTGGCCGATGCGGGCCTTGCCCATCACCGGGATCGAGACTTCGTCGATGATCTCCTGCAGGGAGGCGGGGTCGGCCATCCGGGCGACGCCGCCGCGCTTGCGAATGTCCGCGGGCACCGCCTCCAGGTTCATCACCGCGACCGCGCCGACGTCCTCCGCGATGCGGGCCTGTTCGGCGTTGACGACGTCCATGATCACGCCGCCTTTCTGCATCTTCGCGAAGCCGCGCTTGACCAGCTCGGTCCCGCGCTGCAACTCCTCCAGGTCCGTGTTGTCGTTCATACCGGAACCGAGGGTCTGGATTCACTTAACCAATCGGTTGTCCCCCACGCGTCCCGGTGGGGGCGGACGCGTCGGCCCGCCGGCCGGCGGACGACCGGTAGGGTTTTGCACGGGCTGGACGGGAGACGGGATATGGCAACGGCTGGCGTCGGCGCCCGCGTCGAGGAGCTGGTCGCGCGCTACGTCGGCGGCCGGGTCCCCGACAGCGAGGGGCTGTCCCGCTACGTCGCCCCGCTCCCCGAGTGGCTCGAGAACGTCGGGCTCCGGCTCGCCTGGCCGGTCGTCCTCGTCAATCTCGCCGGCACCGCCTTCGGCTTCTGGTACTACCGGTTCCAGCTCGTCGACACCCCGCTTGTCGCCTGGCCAGTTGTTCCGGACAGCCCGATTGCGACGCTGTTCATCGCGCTCTCGCTGGCAGCCTGGCGGCTGGACATCCGGGCGGGGCCGCTCCACGTCCTCGCCTTCTTCGGCTGTATCAAGCTGGGAGCCTGGACCCCCTACGTCCAGCTCTTTTTGAACGGTCCCGGCGGGATCGCCACCTGGCTGTACTGGTTTCTGATTCTCAGCCACGCCGCGATGGTCGTCGAGGCCTTCCTGATCCACCGGTACGCCAGCTTCACCGTCGGGTCGGTGGCCGTCGCCGCCCTCTGGTACGGCTTCAACGACGTGGTCGACTACTTCTGGCCGCTTGTCGGTGACTTCCACCACACGGTTCTGCGTGCGGAGGCCACCGGGACGGGTATCAGCCACGCCCTGCCCGCACACGGCTACGCGGCCGCGTGTGCGGTCGTGCTCACCTTTGTCTGCATCTTTCTCGCGCTGTCGACGCGGGTCGAGAAACTGAAGACCAGTCGGTGAACCGACGCGGCAGGCCAAGCAGGTGACGGGTTCGCTCAGCTCAGTTCGCGCTTGAAGACCTCGTCCGGGCGGATCCGCAGGATCACCCGTTCGGACTGGATGGGGTTGGGGTAGTCCTGGCCCATGTACCGGTGGGCGAGTTCGTCGATGTGCTCGCGGGCGCCCTCGGTCGTCATCTCCTCGACTTCACCGGTCACCGACAGATAGCGGTAGGGGTCCTCGGGGTCGACCATGCTCGCGGCCACCCGCGGGTCCTCGGCGACGTTTTTCGCCTTCCGGCGGTGTCGCTCGGTGTTGACCAGCAGGCGGTCGTCCTCGGCGTCGTAGTCGACCCAGACCGGCGTGTTGTGGGGCCTGCCGTCCGGCAGCATCGTCACCACGTGGGCGATCGTCGGCTTCTCGAACAGGTCGTGGAAGTTCTCCGGGATCTCCGGCATCACCGTGAGGTCTCGCGCCTGCCTAATCAGCCTGCGGGTCGGCGCGGTCGGGTCGGGGTCCGCAGCGCGCGACCGCCGCCCACAGAGGGGTGTCGCCCGCGGCTCAGAGGTCGAGGTCGGCGTCCTCGCCGTTGCGGGAGTGAGAGCGAACCCACAGCTGCCCGATCCGCGAGAGGCGAGTCCGGTAGGACTTGCCGTGTGCCTCCTGTTCGATGTACCCCTTCCCCCCCGGGCCGAGCCGGTCGACATTGTAAATGACCTTGGACCGGAAGGAGTCGGTGTACTCCTCGCCGAGCTCGCGGGCCAGTCGCTGTGCGAGCTCCGACACCGACTCGAACTCGCCGTGCTCCCCGAGGGTGAAGAGGATCACCTCCTCGAAGGGTTTGACGTTCGAGAAGGAGGCGACGGGCAGTTCGACGACGTGGCTGCCGTCGATCTCCTTGGCACCGATGGTGGTCCCGCGCTCGTCGAACTCGCTCAGAAGCGACCGGGCGCTCTCGAAGCGCTCCTCGATGCGGTCGGCGGTCGCCCCCTCGAGGGCGTCCTGGAGGTCGGCAAGCAGGTCGCGCTGGGCGCGCAGCTCCTCGGCCAGCTCGGTCTCGAGGTACTTTTCGGGGACGGTGTAGTAGGTGTGGATCCGGTTACGGTCGCCCTCCCGCTCGACCATGATCGAGTGGGCAGCGGTCGCGAAGGCAAAGGAGACCGTACGGGGCATCGCGGAGACGTTGACCCAGACCTCGTTGCCCCGGTCGAGTTCCTCGTTGATGAGTTCGAACGCCTGTTCGAAGGCGGTGTCGTAGTCGTAGACGTCATCGATGGCGACCCGTTCGGTGTTGGCGCCCAGCAGGTTCCGGTAGTCCTGCTCGAGTTTCTCCGCGAGGTTGCGGGAGTACTCCACGTTGGCCTCACTCCCGACGGAGCCCTCCAGCAGGATGACCCGGTCGACGTCCATCTGCTCGCGCACCAGCGGCGCGATGAGCCGGTCGTAGTCGAATCCGACCGGGACGATGTGGGTCTGCATGGACCGCCGTTGGCCGCGGGAGGCCGTTAACCCTCCGGGTCAGTCCGCCGAGAGGCGCTCGTAGACCGAGGCGTCCTCCTCAGCCGTCGGGGAGGTGACCGCCGAGACGCCGACGGTCAGGACCAGCCCCAGGATCATTCCGACGACCGAGGCAGACCAGCCCCCCAGCCCCGGCGCGACCGGCAGCTGGTACGAGGAGGGAACGAACGGGACGAAGACGCTGGCGAGGTAGAAGCCCTGGCTCCCCACCACCCCCGCGAGGATGCCGTCACGGGTCGTCCCGCGCCAGTACAGCGCGACGGCGACGGGGAGCGCGAGCTGTGCGAACCCGCCGAATGCGGTCTCGCCGATCTGCAGGAGCGTGGCAGGCCGGAACAGACTGATGACGAAGGAGACCAGCGCGAGCGCGACGACGCCGACCCGGCCGACCAGCGCCTCGCGGCGCTCGGTCACGCCCTCGGCGACCTGGCGGTAGACGTCCCGCGTGAGATACGACGACCCCGACAGCAGCATCGAGTCGCTGGAGGACATCATCGCGGCGACCGCGCCGGCGATGACCAGCGCCGCGAACCAGCCCGGCGTGTACGCGGTGAGAAGCGGCGGGAGGATGCGCCCGTTGACGTTCGGCGTCACGCCGAGGCCGGCGGCCCACGCGCCGAGCATGAACGCCGGGACGAAGAGGAGAAGCACCAGCACGGGCCACAGCGTGAACGTCCGCTTGATCACCGCCGAGGACTTCGCGACGAAAAAGCGCTGGTTGACCTGCGGGAACATCGTCACGCCGAAGGCGATGCTGACGGCCGTCGAAATGATGTATGCCGGGGTGTACAGCCCTCCGCCGAGCGAGAGGTGACCGGGGGCGTTCTCCGCGAGCAGCGCCGTCGCCGCGGCGGGGCCGCCGACGGCACCCAGGATCCAGACCGCCGCCAGCCAGACGATCCCCAGCATGAAGATGCCCTGGAGGGTGTCCGTCCAGGCGACGCCGCGCATCCCCGAGAGGGCGACGTAGACGATCATGAAGAGGGTCACCCCGCCGGCGCCGGCCCAGTAGGGGACGGCCCCACCGGTCAGCGCCGCCAGCGCCGTCCCCGCACCCTGCTGTTGCAGCGTGATGTAGGGGACGAGCCAGAAGAGGCTGATCCCCGCGACGAGCACGCGCAGGCGCCGCGACCCGAAGCGGTCCCCGAGCATCTCGCCGAGGGTAACGTGGCCGTGTTTGCGCCCGACCAGCCACTGCTTGTAGCCGACGACGTACCAGAGGATCCCAAAGAGGACGCCGTCCATCAGGCCCATCACGAGCAACCACTCGGGGCCGTTGGCGAAGGCGGCGGTCGGGCCGGCAAAAAAGGTAAACGCCGACAGCAGCGTCGCGAAGGTGGTAAAGAGGAGCACGACGGTGCCAAAGGTCCGGCTCGCGAGGAAGTAGTCCTCGGCGGTACGGTCGGTCAGCCGGTAGGCCACCAGCCCGACGCCGAGCGTGAGCAGGAGGTAGGCGGCGATGATGCCGACCTGCAGTCCCGTCTCAGCCATCGACCTCACCCCGCGACTCGACGCCCAGCCCCCAGGCGGTCCGCGTGAAGGCGTAGAAGACCCCCGCGGTGAGGACCATCCAGCCGATGTGCCACCAGACCCAGACCGGGAGGCCGGCCACGACGCTGCTCGACCCCCACAGGAACCACGGGACGGCCAGTGCCACGAGCACCAGCGCGACGATGCTCCACGCGTATCTCGCGCCCGAACCAGCCATTGTTACACTCAGCTAGTGACGGAGGGCAGAAAAAGATGTGGATGGCGCCCAAACGATAGTATTGAAGAAAAATTTCCTTCGAATCGTGAGTGCGGCCGGGAGCGACCAGTCGCCGTTGTACCGGAGCCGGAGACAGCGGGAGGTCGCGCCTGCCCGACTCGCAAGCGTGGGCGATCCCGTCAGGTATTTCGGGTGACAGACCCGTATGTACGCTGTCCATGAGCCGATTCATGGCATCACAATCCACACCATCACCGCCCCGCCAGGGGCAGATTCATCATGCAGGATTCAGCCAAGTATCTCATTCACGCGAACATCCGCGCGAGCGGGGTGGTCGAACGGAGTGACGTCGTCGGCGCGATCTTCGGGCAGACGGAGGGGCTGCTGGGGTCGGACCTCGACCTCCGTGACCTCCAGGAGTCCTCGAAGGTCGGCCGCATCGACGTCGACATCGACTCGGAGGGCGGCCGTTCGTTCGGGACGGTCACCGTCGCGAGCGGGCTCGACAGAGTCGAGACTGCGGTTCTCGCCGCAGCCCTGGAGACGATCGAGCGTGTCGGTCCCTGCCGGGCCGAACTCCGGGTCAGCAACATCGAGGACGCCCGCGCCGCCAAGCGCCGGGAGCTGGTCGACCGCGCCGTCGAGCTGCTCGCGGAGTTCGACGACCGCCAGCTCACCAGCGAGGAGCTGCTCGCGGAGGTCCGACAGCGCGCCGAGGTCGGCGACATCACCGACTACGAGGGGCTCCCCGCCGGCCCCCGGGTGGCCGACAGCGACGCGGTCATCGTCGTCGAGGGCCGGGCCGACGTCCGCCAGCTGCTGGGGTACGGGATCAAAAACGCCGTCGCCGTCGAGGGGACTGACGTCCCCGACGCCGTCGCGGAGCTAAGCGCCGGCCGGACGGTCACGGCCTTTCTCGACGGCGACCGCGGCGGCGACCTGATCCTCCGGGAACTCGCTCAGGTCGGGGACGTCGACTACGTCGCCATCGCCCCGACCGGCGAATCCGTCGAGGACCTCTCGCGGGAGGCCGTCCTCGACGCGCTCCGGGAGAAAGTACCGTACGAGGAGTTCGAGCGGGAGACGCTCTCGGGGAGCGACGAGTCCACGCCGCCGGTCGACGCCGACGGCGGGAGTACTGTCGCGAGCGGGGGCGGAGGTGCGGAGGCCGCCGAACCCGACTCGCCGGACGGCTCGACCGACAGTCGGGAGTCCGAACGGAGCGACGGCCGGGCCGGGAGCTCGACGAACGGGCAGAGCGCGGAAGCGGAGCCCGGCGAGGGAACGACAGCCAGCGAGGACGACGGGGAGACGGATGCCAGCGACGAGCCGGACGTGGAGGGGTCGACCTCGGCGGACGGAGCCGAGTCGGTCGAGCAGAGTGACACGTCCGCCGAGCCGGAGACGCTCCCGGGTCACGTCAGCGCCGTCATCGGGGGGGAGACGGGCCGGGCGCGGCTGCTCGACGCCGGATTCGGGACGCTAGCCGAGGTCGACGCCGACGGGGTCTTCGACGCCGTCGCCGACGCGGAGGCGGTGCCCGCGGCGGTCGTCCTCGACGGGGCGCTGAGCCAGCGCGTGCTTGACGTGGCCGCCCAGCGCGGCGTCGGACAGGTCGTCGCGGCGGACACCGACTCCTTCGTCAAACAGCCCACAGGCGTCCGGGTCCGCACGGCCGCGGACTTCGAGGCGGCGACCTGATTCGGGGGCCGGACCGGCGGACAGGCACTCGCCAGGGTCGGCCCGTCGCCACGCACCGGTCGGTGTCGGTCCGTCGCCGCGGCCTCAGAGGTCCCTGACCATCGCGACCCCCTCCCCCGACTCGAAGAAGTCGGGAAGACGTTCGAGAACGTCGAAGCCCCGTGACTCGTAGAACCGTCTTGCGCGGCTGTCGCCGGCGCGTGCGGTCACTCGCAGGCGGTCGGGGCCGCCCTCGCGCCCGCGCAGGTCCGCGACGACCGCATCGAGCAGGGCCGTGCCGACGCCCTCGCCCTGGCAGGCGGGCGCGACCGCGAGTTCGGGGAGGTAGGCGACCGCGCCGGCGACGAGGACCGCGTAGCCGACGGGCTCGCCGTCGTCGGCGACGAACAGCGTGGGCGGGCCCTCCACAGCCGCGGCGCGGAGCAGGTCCGGGGCCGGTTCGGCGAGCGCAGCGGCCTGCATCCGGCGGAGGTGAGGCAGGTCGCCGGGCTCGCCGCGGCGGACGCCGGTGGTGCGACCGGTGCCGGGTCCGGAGTCGTTCATAGGGCGGTCAACCCGACGGCGACGGCCAGCCCGGCGCCGACCACGGCGGCGGCCAGCGTGGCAAGGAAGTTCACGCCCTGGTTGCCCAGCAGCCACCCCTCCAGGGTCGCTCCGAGCAGGCTGTCGACGGTCATTCCGGCGACGCCGGCGGCAGCGACGACTGCCGCCCCGGGCACGCCGAGTTCGGCGAACCCGGCAAAGCCGATAGCGGCGACCAGGAGGGCGCCGCCCAGGCCGGCGAGTTCGCCCTGCCAAGTGACCGCGCCGTCGGTGCCGGGCTCGACCACCTCGAAGGAGGTGACCAGCCGCGGGTTGTCGTACAGGCCGCCGACCTCGCTGGAGAGGGTGTCGGCGAGGGCGGCCGCGAGCGAGCCGGCGAAGGCAAAGAGGAACAGACGGGGAGAGGTCGACAGCCAGGGGCTGGCGGCCGCGGCGAGCACCGCCACCAGCGCGACCAGCGAGTTCGCGAGGACGTTGCCGGTCCCGCGGGCGCCCTCGTTCTCCTCGGCGATGCCGCGTTGCTGTTTGACCTCGTAGCCGTACTTCGTCGAGAGGCCGCCGACCCCGAAGAAGGCCACCAGCATAGCGAACCAGCCGTAGTCGCCGAGCACAATAGTCAGGAGGCTCAGGAGGACGCCGGTGAGCATCCCCGGCAGCGAGGCGAACTGGAGGAAATACGAGAGGACCCCGAGCACGGCCGTGACGCCGAGGGCGACGACGATCCGGGTCGGCGTCACCGACACCGGAAGGGCGGCGAACAGCCACAGCAGCATGGCGACCGAGACCATCACGAGCGGGTCGTCGCGGCGGAACAGCGCCTCGCGGAGCAGCGCGGCCAGGAGCGCGCCGCTGGCTGCCAGAAAGAGCACCATCGGCCAGGAGACCGGCAGGTCGGCCAGCTGGGCAGCGGCGAGCTGGCTGGCAGCGGCGGCGAGAAAGCCGGCGACGACGAAGCCGCTGGTGGTCAACAGCGTGCCCTGGCGGTACCGGGCGACCAGGTGGCCCCCGAAGTTGCCGACCGCGAGCAGGAAGACAGTCCCGACGTAGACCGTGACCGGCATCCCGAATTCGACGGCGAGGATGGCCAGCCCGGCCGCCGAGAGCGCGAAGCCGGCCAGCCCGTAGAGCTTGCCGTCCTGGCGGTCGCCGGGGCGGGCAAAGAGCTCGAACAGCCGGGTTCCGGAGCCGACGGTGAGCGCGACGGCCGCCACGAGCAGGAAGGGGAGCACGGCAGTGAGGGTGGCGAAGGCTGGCTCCTCGAGCCGTCTGACCCAGGGAACGACCAGCGAGAGCCCGCCGACCAGCGCGAAGGCGGCTGCACGCCGGACTGTCGATGTCACGACCGGCGGTACTGCCGAGTCGCACTTACCCCTTCCGGACCCGTTCCGGGCTCCTCCCCGATTCGTGGGGCTGCTCCCGGTGGATTTAGGCCACGGCCGGGCCAAGCGCGGCCGTGGGTATTTACGACGCCTACCTCGCCGCCCGCATCCGACACAGCGACGCCGCCCTCCCCGAGACCGTCGCCGTGGTCCTCACGGAGCGAGACCTGCTCGACGGGGGGTACGCGACCCTGGAGGAGCTGCTGGGCTGGGCCGTCGAGTTCGGCGCCGAGCGCGTGGTCGTCTACGTCAGTGTCCTCGACGAGGAAGCCGTCCCGCGGCTCCGGGAGGGGCTCGGGCGAGTCGAGGCGCCGCGACGGATGGCCGTCCGGAGTCCCGACGACGACGAGCGCGCCGACGCCCCCATCCAGGTGAGCATCGGCCTGGGCGGCAAACACGAGTTCACGACCGCCGTCCGGCAGCTGGCCGAGGCCGTCGACGCCGGCGAGCTCGACCCCGGGGAGATCGAGGAGGCGGACGTCGAGGAACACCTCGTCTTCCCGGTCGCCCCCGACCTGGTGGTCAAGACCGGCGCCGAGCGGCTCTCGGATTTCATGATCTGGCAGTCGGTCTACTCCGAACTCTACTTCACCGACGTGAACTGGCAGAACGTCCGCCGCCGGGACTACCTGCGCGCGCTGCGGGATTACCAGGACCGCCAGCGGCGGTTTGGCCGATAGGTCAAACGCCGGAAGACGACCAGCGGGAGCCTTCCGGAAGTTCGGTCGGTGAGCGCAGCGACCCGACCTAACGTCGACGGACGAGCATCGCGAGTCCGTCGGAAGTTCGGCCGGTAGGCCGAATCACGTTGCGAGCAGGGTGAAGCGACGTGCCCTCCGCAGCTCCGGTCGAACGCCGGACGCGGCCGGGCGTTCGCCGGAAGCGTTATTTCGTTTGGTGTGACACGTTACCATATGTATCGCGTGTTGATGCCGATCGACAGCAGCGAATCCCGGGGAGCCGCGCAGGCGGAGGCCGTCGCGGCGCTGCCGAACGCCGGCGAGGAGGTGGCGGTGACGCTGCTGTACGCGTTCGACGACGACGGCAGAGAGACCGACACCGCACCGCGGCAGATCCCGGGCGGGAGCGTCGCCTACGACCGGCTGCAGGAGGCGGGCATCGCGGTCGAGCAGGTCTCGCGGGTCGGCGACCCGGCCGCGGAGATCCTCGCGGTGGCAGAGGAGGTCGACGCCGACCACGTCGTGCTGGGCGGGCGCAAGCGCTCGCCGGCGCGGTCGCTGCTCTTTGGCAGCGTCACGCAGGCGGTGTTGCTCGACGCCGACCGCCCGGTGTCGGTCACCGGCGGCGAGAAGTAAGGGGCGGTCCGACACAAGCGGTAAGCCCGGTGACGCCCACGTGCCGACGATGATCGAACCCACGGGCGCCTGGTCGCGAGCGGAACTCGACGCATTTCTGGACAGCGCGGTGGTCCCGGTCCGGCTGGGCTGTCGCCGGCCCGACGGCGGACTGTGGATGCTGTCGCTTTGGTACCGCCGCGAGGGCCAGCGCCTCCAGTGTGCGACCGGCGCCGACGCGAGCGTGGTCGAGTACCTGCGAGCGGACGGCTCGGTCGCCTTCGAGGTGTCGACCAACACGCCCCCCTACATGGGCGTCCGGGGCAACGGAACCGCGACCGTCGAGCCAGACGCGGACAAAGCCGTCATCCGGGCGCTCGTCGAGCGGTATCTCGGCGGGACGGAGTCGGCGATGGCCCGCCGCCTGCTCGCTGAGGACCGCCAGGAGGTCCGGATCACGGTTGAGCCCGACCGGCTGTACACGTGGGATTTCACCGAGCGGATGCGGGAGGTCAGCGCCGGGGCGCCCGCGGCCACCGGCGACCCCGGCTCGCCGCGACGGGAGTGATCAGTACAGGTCCCCGGGGAAGGCGTCGGCGTTCTCGGCGAGCGTGCGAAGCGCCGGCTCGGCCTCCTCGAAGTCGGGGCCCCGGGAGACGGACCGCTCGTGGGGGTCCCACTCGACCAGCCCCCGGTCTTCGAGTTTCGGCAGGTGGTTGTGGACGAGCGCGAGTTCGAGCCCCTCCTCCCGTCTCGTGGCACTCGGGAGTGAGCCGTCCCCCGGCCGTGTCTCCCCGCCAGACGCCGACGCGGGCAGGCCGCCGGTGCGACCGTCGTCGGCGGCTGCCGCCCGCGTGAGCAGCCCCTCCGGCAGATTGACCACCTCACGCTCACAGAGCAAAAAGAGGATCCGCCGGCGGTGGGTCGCCGCCAGAACCCCGAACAGCTCCGAAGCGTCTGACATACCCATCGATCGCCGCGACAGCGGCATAAATGTTAGTCAGACAGGACGTATGACGGGCAGTGTGACAGCCGGTGGGAGGCGAAGTATCACATGGCCACGAGACTTTTCACGGTGTCGAGCCCGCTTCCAGTATGGACCGCTCACCGCTCGTGTCGAAGGTCGTCGGCGCGCTCGCCGACGCCGAGGGCGTCGACCCGGCGGAGCTCGATTTCGTCCTCCAGAACCACGTCGACACCGACGCGGTAGAGGCGCTCGCGCGACACTCCGACGCCACGTGGACGCTCTCCTTCGAGGTCCCGGGGCACACGGTCACGGTGACCGACGAGCGAGTGGTGCTCGTCGACGGCGCGCGGGCGGAGCCGGCGTGGCCCTGAGGCAGTGTCGTCAGTCGGCCGGCTGTTCGACTTCCTCGTCGACAGCCTCGCGCTCGCCGCTGGGGAGCGCATCCCGAAACCGCCGGAGCACCCGTCGGGCCCGTGGGGTCTCGGCGTCGCCGCCGAGCGCGCGCACCAGCGCCAGCGCGCGGCGGGCCCGGGTGCGGCGCCAGGACTGTTCGCGGTGCTGGTAGGTCCGGATCCCCCGCAGGAAGTCGATCTTCCGGAACTCCGGCCAGTAGGGAGTACAGAAGTAGACGGCGGCCTCGTTACCGTTGGCCTGCCATGGCAGGAAGTTCGAGGTGCGCTCGTCGCCGCCGGTGCGGACGATGAGGTCGACGTCGCGGGTCGGCCCCTCCGGCAGCGCCGCCTCGACGGCCCCGGTGTCGACCTCGCCGGGGTCGCGCTCGCCGGCAGCCACCTCGCGGGCGATGTCGCGGGCGGCCCCCAGAAGCTCCGCCCGGCCGCCGTAGGCCAGCGCGACGTTGAGGTGGAGGTGGTCGTACTCGCGGGTGCGGGCCTCGGCGTAGTCGATGGACTCCTGGACCCGCTCGGGGAGGCGGGCGCGGTCGCCGATGGCGCGGATGCGGACCTCGGCGTCGTGGATCCGGTCGGCGTCCGCGAACTCCCGGAGTTTCTCCGTGATAAGGTCGAAGAGGTGTTCGCGCTCCTCTGGCGGGCGCTCGAAGTTCTCCGTGGAGAAGGCGTAGAGGGTGACCTCCCGGATCCCGAGTTCGTCACACCAGTCGAGTAGCTGTTCGGTAGTCTGGGCACCCGCGCGGTGGCCGTCGGCGGCGTCCCCGCCCTGCCTGTCGGCGTACCGACGGTTGCCGTCCTGGATGACCGCCACGTGGGACGGAGTCTCGGAGAGTTCGGCCCGGAGCAGGCGCTCGTAGGCCGCGTCGGCGAGCCGTCGCAGGTACGTTCGCATCTGTCGGATACCCATGATGGATGGGGTATGAGTCTTGTGTTGTCAGTCGAGCCGCCATTTTTTAATACGCTGCCTACGACCTGTTGTGTGCAATGGCGAAAGGTACGGTGGACTTCTTCAAGGAGTCCGGCGGTTACGGTTTCATCGAGACTGACGACGCGGACGAGGACGTGTTCTTCCACATGGAGGACATCGGCGGCCCCGACCTCGAGGAGGGCCAGGAAGTCGAATTCGACATCGAACAGGCCGAGAAGGGCCCGCGCGCGACCAACCTCAAGCGGCTGTAGAGCGGGTCGAACCGCGGTAGCCAACGGCTACCGGCGACGAGCGGTGGTGGCAGCGCCAGCGGTAGCGCTGTCAGGTACGCTCGTCGGTTCGACGAGGGGGCACAGCGAACGCCGACGCGGTCGGGGACGCGCCGGCACCGTCCGGTGAGTGTGGGTGGTAGGCGGTGATCGTGAGGCGTAAGCCTTGGGGGACGAACACACTGGTATGACCGACGAGAGCGCCGGGCAGCGGGACACCGACCTGGTCCAGCGGACCTGGCAGCTGCTCCAGCCCGGCGATATCGCCCTGAACGGGCTCGTCGTCCACACGGGGTTCGACGGGAGCCAGGAGACACAGATGCACCAGGCCACGCTGGAAGTCGGCGAAATCATCGCCGAGGCCGCGGGCCACGACCCGACCGACACCTACGTCGAGTCGGGCAACGACGACCCCGAATTCTCCTCGAACCAGCACCAGGGACTGACACTCGATGGCGAGGAGTTCGTCTGGGAGTGCCAGCAGCTACTCCGGGACGGGGCGTTCGACATCGTGTTTTATTACGAGGCCAGTGCCGACGACGAGGCGGTCCAGACGGCGGCGCGGGAAGCGGGCTACGAGGTGACCGGCGTTCGCGGCGACGCCGACAGCCCGGCCGACGCCCTGGAGTGACCGGCTGGCGCGCCCCTCTACGGCGGGGCCGCAGACGACGAACGGTTTAACCCCGCCGAGCCCCGAAATCAAGGGGATGATACCGTTGCTCCACGACTTCGTCGGCGAGCGCGTGCTCGTGTTCGGGGGCGGGCCCGTCGGCGCACGGAAGGCCCGCCAGTTCGCCCGCGAGGCCGAGGTCGTGGTACTCGCACCCGACTTCCCGGGCGAGTTCGGGGACTGCGGCGGGACGGGTAGCCTCGAACTCGTGCGGGCCGCGCCCGCTTCCGGGGACGTGGCCGGGTGGCTCGACCGGGTGGGACCGGCGCTGGCCGTCGCCGCCACCGACGACGCGACAGTGAACGACGCCGTCGGGCGCGCGGCCGGGGAGCGGGGCGTGCTGGTGAACCGGGCCGACCGCTCGACCGTCGGCCGGGGTGGAGGGACCGGGACGCCGGACCCAATCCGGGTGGTCGTTCCGGCGACAGTCCGGGATGGCCCCGTCGTCGCGAGCGTCGCGACCGGGGGTCGGGCGCCGGCGCTGTCCCGGCGGCTCAGACGGGACCTCGAGGCGGTCGTTGACGGAGCGGGCGAGCTGGCAGAGGTGACCGCCGAGTTGCGCGCGGAACTGCGGGACAGCCCGCCGGAACAGCGCCGGGCGGCGGTCCGGGCCGTCGTCGACAGCGACGCCGTTTGGAAGGCTTTAGATACCCCCGACGACAACCTCCGAAAGACAGCAAGAGCCGTGATCTCAGACGTGACGGGTGACCCGGGATGACGTCGACGGGCACCATCGCCGGGGCGAGCATCTCCCACACGCGGGCGACGGTCGACCAGCTCGAGGCGGCCGCGGCCCCCAGCCAGCGCGAGGCCGTGCTTGACCTGCTCGATGCCGGCGCCGAGGAAGCCTTCGTCCTCCAGACGTGCAACCGCATCGAGGGCTACGTCGTCGCCGACACCGTCGAGGACGGACAGGCCGCCCTCGAGGCGCTGGTCGGAGACACGCCGGAGGAGCTCGTCGTCCGGATGGACCACACGGAGAGCCTGCGTCACCTGCTGCGGGTGGCCGCGGGCCTCGAGTCCCTGGTAGTCGGGGAAGACCAGATCCTCGGCCAGGTCCGGGACGCCTACGAAGACGCCCGCGGCGTCGGCGGCATCGACACCATCCTCGAGGACGGGGTCACCAAGGCGATCCGCGTCGGCGAGCGCGCCCGCACCGAGACCGAGATAAACGAGGGTGTGGTCTCGCTGGCCAGCGCGGCAGCCCGGCTCGCCGCGGAGGACATCGACCTCGAGACCGCGACCGGACTCGTCGTGGGCGCCGGCGAGATGGGGACGCTGGCGGCGAAGACGCTGGCCGACCGGGTGGAGGAGCTGGTCGTCGCCAACCGGACCGTCCCGCACGCCGAACACGTGGCCGAGCAGGTCGACAACGACGACGCCGGCGCGGTCGGGCTCGACGACCTGCCCGAAGCCGTGAATCGGGCCGACCTCGTCGTCACCGCCACCGGTAGCGAGGACGCCGTGCTGAGCCGGGAGACGCTGGCCGGGGCGGGCGAG